>ERZ1090861.1859-NODE-1860-length-10027-cov-24.056659_pt1 | contig 10027 bp, 6 predicted proteins | sample MGYA00478482_ERZ1090861 | MGnify/ENA primary metagenome ERZ1090861 (study PRJEB33644, sample SAMEA5815744) | chicken gut metagenome | biome: Chicken; feature: Gastrointestinal Tract; material: Caecum | place: Ireland | collected 2019-01-01 | study: A study of... | reverse complement strand
TCTCTGATTTCCATTTCAACAAGTTCAAGAAGTTCAGGATCGTCAACTTGATCAGTTTTGTTCATGAAAACAACGATGTAAGGAACACCAACTTGTCTTGCAAGAAGGATGTGCTCTCTAGTTTGTGGCATAGGACCATCTGTTGCAGCAACAACAAGGATAGCGCCGTCCATTTGAGCAGCACCTGTAATCATGTTTTTAACGTAGTCAGCGTGTCCCGGACAGTCTACGTGAGCGTAGTGTCTCTTAGCTGTTTCGTATTCTACGTGTGCGGTATTGATTGTAATACCACGGGCTCTTTCTTCTGGAGCCTTATCAATTTCATCATATCTCATTTTTTGTGTGCCGTAAAGCATAGTGATTGCGGCTGTAAGAGTCGTCTTACCATGGTCAACGTGACCGATTGTACCAACGTTTACGTGTGGCTTAGATCTAACATAAGCTTCTGCCATTTTTATATTCTCCTTTTTAATTTACTTTTTGATTACTAAACGTATTTTAGCATACTTTTTTATAAAAACAAAATGTTTTTTAATATTTTTTTAATTATTTTATTCAATCTAATTTTGTATGCTTAACATTATTAAATAATGAAAAGCTTACTAAAAATAGATATAAGAATAATTTAAGATTTATTGTTGTTTTGCTCTCTCGCCAATGATTTGAGCTGCAACTGATTTTGGAACTTCTTGGTAACGAAGTGGTTCCATAACATAGTTGCCTCTACCCTGAGTTTGAGAACGAAGGTCAGTTGCATAACCGAACATTTCAGCAAGTGGGACTTCTGCGTTTACTATTTGAACGCCAGCAACAGATTCGTTGCCTGTGAGCATACCACGACGAGATGTAAGGTTGCCCATAACTGTTCCAAGATATTCATCAGGAACTTCAACTGAAACTTTCATGATAGGCTCAAGGATTACTGGGTCTGCTTTCTTAGCACCATCTTGGAATGCCATAGAACCTGCAATCTTGAACGCCATTTCAGATGAGTCGACTTCGTGGTAAGAGCCATCGATGAGTGTAACTCTGAAGTCAACAGTTTCATAACCTGCAAGCACGCCGTTCATACGAGCTTCAGCGATACCTGCATTGACAGCTGGGATGTATTCCTTAGGAATAGAGCCACCAACCGTCTTATCAACAAATTCATAACCTGAACCTGCTGGAAGTGGTTCCATGTCAATAACGCAGTGACCGTATTGACCTTTACCACCACTTTGACGGATGAATTTACCTTCAGCTCTAACAGCTTTCTTGATAGCTTCGCGGTAAGAAACTTGTGGCTTACCAACTGTAGCTTCAACTTTAAATTCTCTTAAGAGTCTGTCAACGATAATTTCAAGGTGAAGTTCGCCCATACCTGCGATAAGGGTTTGACCTGTCTCTTGGTTTGTAGAAACGCGGAAAGATGGGTCTTCTCTTGATAGTTTTGCAAGTGCAAGAGCCATTTTTTCTTGCATATCCTTTGTTTTAGGTTCGATAGCAAGTTGAATAACTGGTTCTGGGAACTCCATACTTTCAAGCTGAATTGGGTGTTTTTCATCACAAAGAGTGTGTCCTGTGATGGTATCTTTTAATCCAACGATAGCGGCAATATCACCTGCACTAACTTCATTGATTTCTTGACGGTTGTTTGCGTGCATACGAATAAGACGACCAACACGTTCAGTTTTTCCTGTGTTTGAGTTGTAAACATAAGAGCCAGCTGTAAGTTTTCCGCTATAAACACGGAAGAATGTGAGTCCACCAACATAAGGGTCTGTCATAATCTTGAATGCAAGACCTGCAAGTGGAGCATTTTCGTCTGGAGCTCTTGTCTCTTCTTCTCCTGTTTCTGGGTTGATACCTGTGATGTGGTCGATATCAAGTGGGCTTGGAAGATATTCTACCATAGCGTCAAGGAGCATTTGAACACCCTTGTTCTTATATGAAGAACCGCAAAGTACTGGAACTAAAGTTTTTGCAATAGTTGCCTTTCTGATAGCCTTTTTAAGTTCATCGATAGTAATTTCTTGACCATCAAAGTATCTTTCAAGAAGAGCATCATCAGTTTCAACGATCTTTTCAACCATTTCATCATGATATTTTTGAGCTTTTTCTTTATAGTCAGCTGGAATATCTTCGATTACGATTTCTTTTCCAAGATCATCTTTATAGATTTCTGCCTTCATTGTGAGAAGGTCAATAATTCCTGAGAAAGTGTCAGCTTCCCCGATAGGAATTTGAATTGCAAGTGGATTTGTTTTAAGTCTGTTTTTGATAGAGTCAAGGCAACCAAAGAAGTCAGCTGCATCTCTATCCATTTTGTTGACATAGATTATTGTTGGAACCTTGTATTTTGTTGCTTGACGCCATACAGTTTCAGTTTGTGGCTGAACCTTATCACGTGCAGAAAGAACAAGAACGGCACCATCAAGAACCTTTAAAGAACGTTCAACTTCGATAGTGAAGTCAACGTGTCCAGGAGTGTCAATGATGTTGATTTTATGGTCTTTCCAGAAGCAAGTTGTGCACGCAGAAGTGATAGTAATTCCACGTTCTTGCTCTTGAGCCATCCAGTCCATAGTAGCTTCGCCATCATGAACTTCACCAATCTTGTGAGACTTACCTGTATAGAAAAGGATTCTTTCAGTTGTGGTTGTTTTACCAGCGTCAATGTGCGCCATGATACCAACGTTTCTAGTCATCTCTAGATTATTAGCCATATTTTTCTCCTTATTAAAATTTTGTGGCAATGCCACTTAAATTTAGCATTCGCTAAAAATATATTGTTTGATATTTATTGTGCCTAAGGCACTTTTTAAAGTTTACATTTAATTGAATAGAAACCAGCAATGCTAGGGTGCCTTAGGCACTTTTTTTTAATGAACCCTAAGGACTAACCTTTATTAGCCTTTATTCAAGCAATCAAACCGCAGTAAAACGAGTGAGGCAAGGCTCGGCGTTACTTTTGCGAAGGAGCTTAGGTGTCTTAGACACTTTTTTAATAATTTTTCAATCAAACTGTAGTAAAATATTCAATAAACTATTCAAAAGCAAGTAAGACAAGGCTCGCTAGAACTTTCAGGAAGGAGCTTAGAACCCCCTAAGTGACTGACTGAAAGGGCTAGCAGAAACGAAGTATTACGCAGCTTTTCAATAGTTTAGTATTTAATTGAATAGAAACTAGCAATGCAAGGCTCGCGACGATTTTTGACCAGGAGCTTAGTAAACCCTAAGTGACTGGAAGAAAATCTAGCAGAAACGACGCAGTGCGACGTTTATATTCAATTAAATTACCATTTGAAGTGAGCAAAAGCCTTATTCGCCTCAGCCATTCTGTGCATTTCATCACGACGTTTGATTGATGCACCTGTTGAATTGTAAGCGTCCATAATCTCGCCTGCAAGTTTTGCGTCCATTCCACGTTCGCCGCTTCTCTTTCTAGCAAAGTTTACCATCCAGCGAATGGCGAGTGTTTGACGTCTTTCAGGTCTGATTTCCATAGGAACTTGATAAGTTGCACCACCAACTCTTCTTGACTTTGTTTCAAGAACAGGTTTAATGTTCTCAAGAGCGGTTGTGAATACTTCAAGTGGATCTTGTCCTAATTTTTCTTTAACTATGTCAAAAGCACCATAAACTATTCTTTGTGCAAGTCCTTTTTTACCAGATTCCATAACTTGGTTTACAAGTTTAGTAACAACCTTTGAATTGTATATTGGATCAGGAAGAACTTCTTTTTTGACAGCACTATTTCTTCTTGGCATTTTATTATTCTCTCCTTTTATCAGAAAAATAACGTTTTTCTGAGATTTTTTGTGTATTTTTTAGTTTTTTTTAAATTTTGTTGTCACTAAGCTTTATTTATTTTGTTTTCTTAGGACGTTTTGCACCATACTTAGAACGGCTTTGTTTTCTGTTTTGAACACCGGCTGTATCAAGCGTGCCACGAATGATGTGATAACGAACACCAGGTAGGTCCTTAACTCTTCCGCCACGAACAAGAACAACGCTGTGCTCTTGAAGGTTGTGTCCTTCGCCAGGAATATAGCAAGTTCCTTCTGTTCCGTTTGAAAGTTTAACTCTTGCGATTTTTCTTAAAGCTGAGTTAGGCTTCTTAGGAGTTGCAGTTCTAACAGAAAGGCAAACACCACGTTTTTGTGGGCATTCTTCAAGAAGTGGAGCCTTAGACTTTTTCTCAAAAGTTTCTCTTCCTTTTCTAACAAGTTGGTTTATTGTTGGCATATTCTTTCCCCTTTTAACTTAAAAATAATGAATTTATTTAAAATTATCAAAAATTATTGCTAATTTTAATATTTTTAATTCACTCACTTTTTTAAGAAATTTTCTTTGTCGATTTAAAAAATGCACGACAAGCCTTGTTGTCGCGCATTAAAAATGCTTTTCTTTGTAAAACATGAACAACACGATTGCACCTACTTATGCAACTTCGCTTTAAGCTAAAGCGAATCGGCAACTTGATAGATTTTTTAAAGCGAGCATTGCGTTTTTGCGTTTTCAAGTCACCTGTTGTTTGTTTATGCTTTCCGTTGAAATTTTTGTTAATTTCACCGCATGCTGAAATGGACAATTTAAAAAGTTTTAAAACTCTTAAAATTTTCCCAAACGCACAATCAAAAGCATTGCCTCCGACAACGAAGCATACGTGGTTATTATACACATTTGCCAAAGCATTGTCAAGAGAAAATAGGAATTTTATATAATTCTAAAAATAGAATATAAGAATTTTATAAAAATCTATAAATATCAAATAATTGAGTTATCATTTAACACAAATTGGTTTTATATTATAGTTGAATTTGCAAAGCGGGAAGGACACCGATACTACTATCATCAATAGAGTATGTTCCCCAAGAGCCAACGTCTGCTGTAATTACGTCTAAATCATAATCACTAGGTGAGCGAAGCCAGCGGACCCAATAGTTGTGCTCTCCCTATAAATATATGCTCCAACCGCTTTTGCATAATCACTTGCTATTATCGCTTTATTGGCATCATAACTAGTATCTTCAAAATATCCATAATTTGCATTATGAATATTAGCAAGACTAAGCAAAAATATTTTATCAAATGTATTTTCACATAAATACTCATCATTATGGAAACCTAGTGACGCATCAAAACTATTGTCAGTATTTACAACTTCTGTTGTGTTTATTAGGCTTTGCTGTGTTCCTGTAAAAGCAGTATCATAAAAATCATTTATTAACCATTTCCTTACTTCGCTATGCTCATAGTTATTTGCAAAAATTGATCCTTCATATCCCGTTACATAATAACGACCATCATCTGCTTCAACATATTTTGATTGATATGCCATTGAATTTATTATAATATAACTTACTATTAAGGCTGTTCCATCACCATAAGCATCATCCAATATTCTCCATTTAATGGGCTCAACTTTAAAATAATACGTTTCACCTGAAACAATAGCTGTTTCGTCTGAGAATATATAATTACTATTATATGGTGTTGCAACGACTTGAGCATAATACTCTCCGTCATTGCCTAGATAATAGCCATTAGATTGCTGAACTGCATTTTCATCTACAACACCTTCTTCCGCTATTGTCTGTGGATAATAGCCAAATAAGATAAAATCACCATTTGGATCTGGGTTGCCTTCTGCGTCTACTCGTTCATATGTGGCGGTATATTCACTAAAGGATATTGAGATGCCATCTAAATCAATACTGCCAGTTGTGCCAGAGAATTGTATTGTTAAAGTTATTGTGCCTGAGATGGCTGCTGTTGTAATGTTTTCTATAGGAGTTTTAGAGCCTGCTATTGTTCCGCTTGTTGTTAAAGTCACTCCACTTCCACCTGTGGCTGTTGCTTGATAGGCTGTTGAAGTTGTATTTACAAAATCAAAGTATATATTGACTGTCCCGCTGGATGACTGTATTGTTCCTAAATCTATATCAAGCTCACTGTTAATAAAGCCCGGCATAAAATCGTCCATCTGTTCGACTAAGCCAAGTTCTGTTTGAATACGTATATCCTTGATATATAGTGTGTTGTCTGTGATATTAAAACTTACCGTTCCCTTTAAATTGATTGTCTGGGTTGCGGCAAGCACCCCAACAAGCAGCATGCTTAGCACAAGCACAAATGCTGAAATCATTGACATAAGTTTGATTTTTAAACTCATTTTTTCTCCTTTTTTAATTTTGAGTTTTATTTTAGTTTGTTTAAACGCTGTAGTTTTATGCAAAATTCGACATTTTTGCATATCTCAGCCACATTTTAGCACTTTTACAATCCATTTGTCTCAAAGGTGACGGCAAGTTGGCGTCATAAAATTTAAAAATTTTTATTTTTTTCAAATGTAACTAATTTCATACTTTTTAAGTGTCTAAATGCTAGGCTAGTTGATTTTAGCGAGCGGGGTTAGCCGTGCGTAAGAAGGCACAAAAAATGTAAATTTTTAGAAGGCAAAAGTTTTTGCCTTCAGTGAAATTTTGCTAATAGCAAAATTTCTCGTGCCTTCTTACGCGGCAGAGCCGCTCGCGATGGACATATCTTATGCAATAAGTATACCCCCCCCGCAATTTACGTCAAGTAAATTTAACAAATTTTTTAATTTTTTTACAAAAATTTTTTATTTTTTGCGGATTTTTGGTTCGAGAGCGGAAATATAGTTTATATTTTACCCCACCCTACCGGACAGCCATCCAAACATTTGATTTGGTGGATTAGCCACTTTTTATCGTTTTTATTGGGGTAACACCAAAGCATTTTCGAAAAAATTGAAAGGTTTGAGCTTTTAATTTTTTCGAACTCCTAGAAAGGAAAACGCGAACACAAACCAAATGCTTGGCGATTGTCCGATTTATCATATCTAAATTTAAACTCTTTCTCCGCTCTCATGATTAACAGTTATTTCTTTGGTTTCCCGACTTGGGCTCTCGCAAAATCTTCAATTTTGTGGGTAAAGTAAAAACAAGCAAGGAGGTGGATTATGCAGATTTAAAGAAGACGGTGGTAAAGTTCATTCTTTCAACTCTCCCTATCGAACAGCCGTCGAGCATCTGGCTTACGTCGAACATATGGTTCGAAAAAAGAAAAGCATAAACTCTTCTTCTAAAAATTGTTGTAATTTAGTTTTCTATAAGTTTTTTAAAGTCATCTTCGCTGATTATCTTGACGCCGAGCGATTTTGCCTTGTCAAGCTTGCTGCCTGCCGCTTCGCCTGCAAGCACATAGTCGGTATTTTTTGACACTGATGAGCTTGTCTTGCCACCCAAGCTTTCAATAATGTTTTCAACTTCAGCTCGTGGCATTGAAAGAGTTCCTGTTAAAACAAAAGTTTTGTTTGCGATGTTATCATTTTTTATTGTCTTTTCAGGTTCTTTGATTTTTACACCAACTTCAAAGAGTTTGTTTATCTCACTCAAATTGAAATCATCTCTAAAGAAATTGTAAATATTGTCGGCGATGACCTGCCCTATGTCATTGACCTTCAAAATATCTTCTTTTTCAGCTGCCATAAGATTGTCAAGACTAACAAAGGTTTTTGCAAGGTCTTTCGCCGTCTTTACGCCAACTTCAGCTATACCAAGTGCAAACAAAAACCTATAAAAATCAACTTCTTTGCTTTTTGCAAGAGACGTGATTATATTGCTTGCTTTTTTATCTTTAAAGTTATAAAGCCCTATCAAATCTTCTTCTTTAAGTTTGTATAAATCACTTGGAAGACGGACATCAAGGTTATCATATAAGGCTTCAATAGTTTTTTCTGATAGCCCTTCAATATTGAAAGCATCACGGCTTGTGAAATGGCTGAGCCTGTCAACAACCTGAGCTTTACAGCCCATATGATTTTCGCAGAACAGAAGTGGACCTTTTTGCACAAGGCGACTTCCACAGCTTGGGCAAGTCTCTGGCTGCACAATCTCTTTTGAGTCATCATACTTCTCGGCAAGCCCCATAATCTCAGGTATAACTTCGTTGCTGCGCCGAACAAACACTCTTGCGTTTTCATAGACGTCTTTGCGTTTTATATCATCTATATTATTAAGCGTTGCCCTGCGGATTGTTGCACCTGCAAGCTGTACAGGCTCAAGCTCAGCAATAGGAGTCACCCTTCCGCTTCTTCCCACCTGCCAAGTGACAGATTTTAAAAGTGTAGTTGCCTCTTGTGCTTCAAATTTATATGCCATTGCCCACTTAGGAAATTTTGCGGTGAAACCTATCTCTTCTCTTGGAGCGACCTTGTTTATTTTGATAACCATGCCATCAATCATGACATCAAGTTTGTTTTTTACAACGTCTATTTCGTTTATGCAATGGATTATCTCATGCACATCTTTGCATACCTTGAAATAATTGCCCGTTTGAAAACCATTATCAATCAAAAATTCATGCATTTCTTTTTGCGTTGAAAAAGTCTTGCCTTCGCATAAAAGGATTGAATAGCAAAAGAAATCTAGATTGCGTTTTGCAGTTTCCCTTGCGTCAAGATTTCGTATTGCACCTGCAACTGCATTGCGCGGGTTTTTAAGTTTTTCTTCAGCGGTCTTATTATATCTTTCAAAGCTTTTATTTGTCATCATGCCTTCGCCTTGAACAATAAGCCTGCCTTTGAACTTTATCTGAAGAGGCACGGTTTTTATCGTTTTAACTTGCAGTGAAACATCTTCGCCAATCGTTCCATTGCCACGTGTTGTTGCAGAGACAAACTCGCCGTTTTGATACTCAATCACAAGGTTGAGCCCGTCAAACTTATACTCAACGGCAAAGTCAGTGCCACCTGTTTCACTTTCCATATCATTCACCCACTTTTCAAGGTCGGCAAAATCTCTAACCTTATTAAGTGAATAAAGTGGAACTTCATGGCGTTTTTTTGTGAAGCCTTCAAGCACAGTATCACCAACACGCTGAGTTGGAGAATATGGCAAAACAACCCCTGTTTCTTTTTCAAGGTCAACAAGAGAATAATAAAGCTTGTCATACTCGCTGTCTGAAATGGTTGGATTGTCAAGCACATAGTAGTTATAGTTATGCTTTGCAATTTCTTTGATAAGCTCTTTCATCTTCTGCAATTTTTCTTCAGTTAGCACCATAAAATTCTCCTTTTAATTATTTTTATATTTTAATTTATTTATTTTTAAATCAATAAAAAATACAAAAATAAATAATTTATTATTAAAAAATGATTTTTAAAATATTTTTTAAATTTAGTGGCTTTTAAATATTTTTATTTTCTTCCATAAAGCTTATATGCCTTTTCAAGTATTGAAGAAATATACTCGTTTTTGCCTGCTGTGTACTTTTTGCGTTCGTCGGCATACTTTGCTGAAAGGTCTTTCTTTAATTCTTCATACTTCTTTATCTCTTCAGGATGATCTAAAAGATATCTTCTAAAATACATGAACTCATCCCAATATTCACTTCCTATTAATTGCATATGAATGTAGTGTGTTCTACATTCTGGCGGACCTTTTCGAGCTAAAATTTCACCTTTGGTTTCATAGTCGTTTAAAATGTCATAGCCCGCTTCTGCCATAACAGGCTCAATTTCAAACAAGGTCTTTTCGTCTTTAACACCAATAGCGATATCTATAATTGGCTTTGCGCTTAGGCCTGGTATAGAGGTGCTACCAACATGCTCTATTTGAACATCAAAATCTTTTAAAATCCCCTCTAATATCTTTTTTTCCTTTTCAAATTCTACTGGCCATTCCTCGTCGTAAGGATATACAGCCACTGAACTTTTATGTAGTCCTATCATAACTCCTCCTTAAGTTAACATACAAAATTGTTTTAAGTTTGTCAATTAAAACTAATATATTTTTTAAGTTCCTCTTTTAATTCTTGAACATTAAAAATTTTTCCACTCTCACAATTAAAAAGCTCGGCTTGCCAACCATAGCTTTTAGGAATTTGATAATCTATTAGTTCGTTATCTCCAATATTTAAAATTTCCTCTGGCTTTACATTTAATTTTTTTTCAATATATCTATAGTAATTTTCCTCATACTTTTGATAGCCAATTTCATAAGTTCTAAATATGTCA
>ERZ1090861.1853-NODE-1854-length-10047-cov-8.413030_pt1 | contig 10047 bp, 6 predicted proteins | sample MGYA00478482_ERZ1090861 | MGnify/ENA primary metagenome ERZ1090861 (study PRJEB33644, sample SAMEA5815744) | chicken gut metagenome | biome: Chicken; feature: Gastrointestinal Tract; material: Caecum | place: Ireland | collected 2019-01-01 | study: A study of the... | reverse complement strand
TCGGCCCGGTGGGGCCGGTCGGCCCGGTCACGCTCAGGCCCGTCGCCCCGGTCGCACCGGTGGGTCCGGTCGCGCCCGTAGGCCCGGTAGGCCCTGTGGAGCCGGTCGGTCCGGTCACGCTCAGGCCCGTCGCCCCGGTCGCACCGGTGGGTCCGGTCGCGCCCGTGGGACCCGTCGGCCCTGTGGGGCCGGTCGGTCCGGTCACGCTCGGGCCGGTCGCGCCCGTCGTTCCTGTGGGGCCTGTGGGGCCGCGCTGCCCGGCGGGGCCCTGTGCGCCGGTGGGACCGGCCGGGCCCATCGTGCCGCGCAGAAAAACGGTCTGGATCTGCGTACAGCACGGGCGGCAGCAGGGCCGGCAGCAAGGGTCGCTCTGCCGGCCGAAAAATTCATTGTTGTTTGGATCGTTCATTGGTTTTGTCCTTTGTCTTGGAAAATTTGCGCGAAGTACCGCCGGTTGAACGCCACGCTCTCGTCGCCCGGCCGGCATCGGCCGGCCAGTTCGTTGCAGTGCGCGGCGCGTTCGTATTCTCCCAACCGGTCGTAACACACGCACATCCACAGGTAGGGGATGTATCCGCTGCAATCGGGGCAGGTAAAGGCGCCGGTGCAGGGGTCTGCCTTTTCGTTGACGGCGAGTTTGAACCAGAAGATCGCCTGCTTCCAATCCTGCCGCCGCATAAAAAACGAGCCTACGTCGCAGCAGATTTCGGGCCGCGGCGGCGCATAATCGAAACTGCGGAACAGCGCCGCCAGTTCCCGCTCCGGCTCGCCGAGCCTTCGGTGGCAGGCGGCCAGGTCGCGGCAGGCGCTGATCTTGTTTTCCACCCAGCCTTCGCCGCGCAGAAAAAAGGCAAAAACGTCGGCCGCCGCGGAGGGCAGCCCGCAGTCAGAAAGTTCCCGCGCAAAGTAAAACACGTCGCGCGGGGTCGGGCGGATCCCCCGGGCAAATTGGCGGGCGTAGATGCGCAGGTTGCGCCCCGGCGCCGTGCGGCCCGCCGGTTTTTTGTGCGTGACGGCGGCCTCGCCCCAGCGCACGTTGCCCCGCACCGCGATCGCCTCGTGCACGGCGCCTTCCCATACGAAGCCGCACGCGCGCCGCACGATGCGTTCGCGGTAAAAGACCAGCGCGGCGTTTCCCTGTTCGTCCGCGCCCGCGCGGTAGGGCAGCATGTAGGCGTCCGCCGAACCGTCCAGGCCGCGTTTGAGGGCATCGAACGCCGCAAAAAACTGCGGTTCGATCACGTCGTCGCAGTCCAGCCAGAGGATGTAGTCGGTGTGCGCCTGCGCAAAGGAAAAATTCCGCGCCGCGGCAAAATCGTCCTGCCAGGGGAAATCATACACCGCCGCGCCGTACGACGCGGCGATCTCTTTGGTGCGGTCGTGCGAGCCCGTGTCCGCGACGACGATCTCGTCGGCGAACGGGCGCGCGCTATCCAGACACCTGCCCAAAACCTGTTCTTCGTCCTTTGCGATCATGCAAAGCCCCAGTGTTGCCATTGTGTTTCTTTTGCTCCGTAGGGCGGAAAACCGCCCTGTTGTATATTGTATGCGGCGGCGCGGCAAGGGGTGCGCGGCGGCGGGGAAGGAGTGTAAAGCGCGGCAGGCGCATTGCAGAAAAAGCCGCGCCGCAAAACAGAAGTTTTGCGGCGCGGAAAAAAGCGGATCTTTTACGCGATCGTTTGCATGTTCGGTTCAGAAACCTTTTCCGATTTCGCCGTCCGTGCAGAAGACGGTGTAATTTCCCGTTTCGCCGTCCCAGTCTTTTCCCTTTTCGACCTGTTTCCATTGCGCTGTGGTTCCGAAAAAGCGAATGGCCTGCAGACCGAAGCATCCGAAAAACGCGCCTGCACCGATTTCGGAAAGAGATGCCGGTACGCATACCGTGCGCAGCGAGGAGCAGGCGTAAAAAGTTGCTTCGGCGATCGTTTTCAGCCGTGTCGGCAGCGCAACGCCTTTCAGTGCCGAACAGTTGGCAAACGCCCGCTCGCCGATCTGCGTGTCTGCCCCGCCGAAGAGAACTTCTTCCAGCGAACCGCAGTCGCAGAAAGCCCAGGGGGCGATGTTTTGCAGCGCTGCGGGAAATCGGATGCCTTCCAGCGCATCGCAGCGGACAAAACACTCCTTTCCGATGCGAACGAGCGCGGCGGGCAACAGGACCTGCGTTAAGGCGGTACAATCCGCAAAGGTCCCTTCCTCCAGTACGGTCACGCCTGCGGGCAGTTCGATCGTTTCGAGCGAAGCGCAACCGGCAAACGCTTCCGCCCCGACGGCGTGCAGTTCTTTGGGGAGCAACGCCGAACAAAGCGCCTCGCAACCGCCGAACGCCCCCCGTCCGATCGTGCGCAGGTGTTTCGGAAACTGTATTTCACGCAGAGAAATGCAATTTTCAAAAGCCTCATCCCCGATCGTGCGCAGCGCGGGCGGCAGGGCGATCTCGGCCAGCGAACAGCAAGCCCGAAAAGCGCCCTCTTCAAGGCGTTCCAGGTGCTCCGGAAACAGCACTTTGCGCAGGGAAGAGCAATACGCAAACGCTTCTTTGCCGAGTGTGTGCGTCTGCGGCGGAAACGACGCGCTTTCCAGCGAGCGGCATCCCTGAAAGCAGCTGGTTCGGACCGCCAGCAGACGGGTGCGGCGCAGATCGATGTCTTTTAAGGACCAGCAATTATAAAAAGCGTATCCTTCGATGAATCGGACGGAGGGCGGCAGTTCCGCCGAAGCCAGTCCGCGGCAGTTGGAAAAGGCGCATGCGGAGATGGTTTCGGGAGCGATCGGTGCAAGGAAATCGTCTGCGCGGATCGAAATGGCGTCCAGGTCGTTGATGGAGGTAACGGTATCCCGCTCAATGGCCAGCAGAGGCTGTTTTTTGAGTTTTTCCCGAATTTTGCGCGCGCGCACAGAAGCATCTTCCTGCAACGGCAAAACGAGCACATCGTCCGCCAAAATTTCAAAGAGCGAATCGCGCTTGTCGGGCGCGATCTGTATGCCCTGTTCGCTCAGCAGGCGTAGCATTTTTTCCGTCGATATGTATTCGCCTGCGCGCACGGTCTTTCCGTCGAGTTCGCGATCGCGCGCGAGGGGAAGGACGATGGGGATAAAGTCCTTTCCGTGCCTGCGTGCAAATTCGATCTCTTCGTGAATGGCGGCGGAAGCGAGCGAATTTTCGCTCAGATAAAATATGACCCCGCGGCAGCAATAGCGGTTGATATAGCGGCGGGCGATCTCCTTCCAGCTGATGCCGGGCACCATTCCGCCTTCATACCAGAATTCCAGTCCCTCTTCCTGCAGGCGCAACATGTCCGGATAAACCGATTTATAATCCTTATGCGAATAACTCACAAAATAATAGTCGTCCGCAATGACGGCGGGGCGAAATTTTTCGGGGATCTCTTCCAGACGCGCCGAACGGCAGATCGCATCGATCTTTTGTGCGATCCCCGCCCGTTTTGCGGTCTGCCCGTGGGATTTGTTCTGCTGCATTCGGCCGCACCTCCTGTACGTTCGTCGCCGCGCGGACTTGTCTGTTTGCGCGCGATAAAATTCCGATTTTCTTTATATTATATACAGATCTGCGTATCTGTCAAGCGCCGCTTGCGAAGGCGGAACAAGGCAGGCGCATCATAAAGCAAAAGCCGCGCCGCAAAACAAATGTTTTGCGGCGCGGCCGTATAAAACCCGTTTGGTTCAGCGGCTGCGGCGCAGCAGGGCGTAGTCGATGGAGTCGGTCAGCGCCAGCCAGCTCGCCTCGATCACGTCTTCGGATACGCCGACGGTCGTCCAGCTGTCGGCGCTGTCGGCCGAGGTGATCAGCACGCGCACGCGGGCGGCGGTCGCCTTGTCCGAATCGAGTACGCGCACCTTGAAGTCGGTCAGGGTCATGCCGGCGATCTCGGGGTAAAAATCGGCCAGCGCCGCGCGCAGGGCCAGGTCCATCGCGTGCACGGGGCCTTCGCCGTCAGAGGCGGCGATCTTGGTCGCGCCGTTCACGCGGATCTTGATGATCGCCGAGGCGACTTTGCCCTCGATGGCGGGCTGCTCGTTGATGACCTTGTAGTTGATCAGGTCGAACGAGCTCTTGTATTTGCCCAGCAGTTTTTCGACGATGAGGATGAAGCTCGCCTCCGCGGCCTCGTACTGGTACCCCGCGAGCGCGCGCTCTTTGAGCGCGGCGACGATCTCGCCCATCTCCTTCCCGTTTTTGTCCAGGTCGGGGAAGTAGTTTTTGAGCTTGTCGTAAATGGCGCTTTTGCCCGAAATTTCGGAAAGGAGGAACTTGCGCTTGTTGCCGATGACCGCGGGGTCGATGTGTTCGAACGAGGAGGAATATTTGAGCACCCCGTCGGCGTGCATGCCCGCCTTGTGCGCGAAGGCGTTCATGCCCACGTAGGGCTGGTTCTGCGGGATGGCCACGTTCGCCGTTTCGGCAATGGTCATCGCGCTCTCGTAGATGTCTTTGAGCTTTTCGGGCGGGATGCATTCAAAGCCGCGCTTGAGCTGCAGGTTGCAGATGACGGTGGAAAGGTTGGTGTTGCCGCACCGCTCGCCGAAGCCCAAAAAAGTGCCCTGGATCTGCCGTGCGCCCGCCTTGACGGCCTCGATGGTCGCGGCGACGGCCAGGCCGCCGTCGTTGTGGCAGTGGATGGAGACCACCGCGTCCGGGAAGCGTTCGGCGACCGCTTTGGTGATCTCGTACGCCTCGTCGGGGAACACGCCCCCGTTGGTGTCGCACAGGCACAGGCACCAGGCGCCCGCGCCGTGCGCGGCGGCGAGCGCCTGCATCGCGTAGCCGGCGTTTTCTTTATACCCGTCGAAAAAGTGCTCGGCGTCGAACACCACCTTCTTGCCGTTTTCGGCGAGGAAGCGCACGCTTTCGGCGATCATGGCCAGGTTTTCTTCGGGCGTCGCCTTGATGACGTCGGTAACGTGGCGGATGTGGCTTTTGCCGAAGATGGCCACGTATTCGGTCCCCGCCGCCAGCAGCGATTTGAGGTTGCTGTCCTCTTCGGGCGCGATGCCCTTGCGGCGCGTCGAGCCGAAGGCGACCAGTTTGGCGTGTTCGAGCTTCATGCCCGCCGCCTGCTGGAAAAACTGCATCTCCGCGGGGTTGGAAAAGGGGTTCCCCGCCTCGATGAAGTCGATCCCCAGCCTGTCCAGCGTGGCGATCACTTTGAGCTTGTCGTCGACGGAGAAGGAGATATTGGCGCCCTGCGCCCCGTCGCGCAGGGTAGAATCGAAGATCTGTAATTTCATAAAAACTCCTCGTTCCATTGGTTCCGGGCTGTCGGAACAAATGGATCCGATTTCGATGGGGCAGACGTCCGTTCAAACGCTTTCGCGTTTTCTGCGGCCGGTTTTCCCCTCTTTTTTCCCCTGTCTGCCGCGGAAGGGGAAAGCCGTTCGGGATCGGGCGCCCTCGCAACGGCGCACGGTTCCGCAGGCGCCTGCCTGCCGGAAACTTGGCGCGTTATTTTTTGAACACGGCCCCGTTGCTGGCCGAATCGACCTGCGCGCGGTAGCGCTTCAGGTACCCGTCGACCGGCTTTTCCAGCGGCGTGAAGGCGGCCAGGCGGCTTTGCAGCTCCGCTTCGCTCACGCGCAGGTCGATCCTGCCGTTCTCGATGTCGATGTCGATGATGTCTCCGTCGCGGATGACGCCGATGGGCCCGCCCGCCGCGGCCTCGGGGCACACGTGCCCGATGGCGGCGCCGCGCGTCGCGCCCGAAAACCTGCCGTCGGTGATCAGCGCCACGTCCGCGCCCAGCCCCGCGCCCACGATGGCCGAGGTGGGGGAAAGCATCTCGCGCATGCCGGGGCCGCCCTTGGGCCCCTCGTAGCGGATGACGACCACGTCGCCCTTGACGATCTTGCCCGTCGAGATGGCCTCCATGGCCGCCTCTTCGCTGTCGAACACGCGCGCCGGGCCGCTGTGGCGGAGCATGGCGGGGTCGACGGCGCTCTTTTTCACCACCGCGCCCTCCGCGGCGATGTTGCCTTTGAGGATCGCCAGCCCGCCCGTGGGGGAATAGGGGGCGTTCATCGGGCGGATGACGGCCGCGTCGAGCACGCGCGCGTTTTTCACCCGTTCGTGCTGCGCCACGCCCGAAACGGTCATGGCCGAACCGTCGAACAGGCCCGCCTCTTCCAGCTGGCGGATGACGGCGGAGATGCCGCCCGCCTCGTTCAGGTCCTCGATGTAGTGCTCGCCCGCGGGCGCCAGTTTGCAGATGTGCGGCACCTTCGCGCTCACTTCGTTGAAGGTATCGATGGAAAAGTCCTTCTCGCTCATGCCCATCTCGCGCGCCAGCGCCAGCAGGTGCAGCACGCTGTTGGAGGAAGCGCCGATGGCGTTGTCCACCGCCACCGCGTTGCGGATGGCCTTGGGCGTGATGACGTCGGAGGGGCGGATGTTCGCCTCGATGGCGTGCATCACCGCCTCGCCCGTCTCCTTGGCGAGCATCAGGCGGCGGCTGTACACCATGGGGATGGTGCCGTTGCCGGGCAAAGCAATGCCCAGCGCCTCGGTCAGGCAGTTGAGGCTGTTGGCCGTGAACATGCCCGAGCAGCTGCCGCAGGTCGGGCAGGAAGAGCACTCGTATTTGTGCAGTTCTTCCGCGTCGATGCGGCCCGCGTTGTAGGCGCCCACCGCCTCGAACATGGAGGAGAGGGAGAGGCGCTTGCCGTGCATCTTCCCCGCGAGCATCGGCCCGCCCGAAACGAAGGCCGCGGGCAGGTTCAGCCGCACCGCCGCCAGCAGCATGCCGGGCACGATCTTGTCGCAGTTGCCCACGAACACGAGGCCCGAAAAGGCGTGCGCCCGCGCCAGGATCTCGGCGCTGTCGGCGATGATCTCGCGCGAGGGCAGCGAATAGCGCATGCCCGCGTGTCCCATGGCGATGCCGTCGCACACGCCGATGGAAGGCACCACGACGGGCTTACCGCCGGCGGCGATTACGCCTTCTTTGACCGCTTCGGCGATCTTGTCGAGGTACATGTGACCGGGGATGATCTCGCTCTGCGCGCAGACGATCCCGACGATGGGCTTTTTCATTTCGCTGTCCGTCCACCCGAGCGCGCGCATCAGCGAGCGCTGGGAAGACATGGCCGTTCCTTCCGAAAAGATGTTGTTCATAGCTGTATACCGCCGTTCAAAAAAATTCAAAATTGGGGCAAAGACGCCGGAAAAGGGGCCGGGAGGGCTGCCTTGGGGCGTCAGATCATCTCGTTGTAGTCGACGAGGTCGTTCAGGCACTGATCCCCGCGCGAGAGCGCGGTCAGGCCGGTGCGCGCCATTTCGAGGATGCCGTACGGCTCGATCACCTGGATGAACCCGTCCAGCTTGTTCGGCTCGCCCGTGATCTCCAGAATGAGCGTTTCGGGCGAAAGGTCGACGATCTTCGCCTTGTACACGTCCTTGATCTCGATGAGTTCCGACCGCTTTTCGGCGGGCGCGGAAACCTTGACGAGCAGCAGCTCGCGGTAGATCGAATCGTGTTCGTTGGCCAGGGTGATCTTTTTCACGTCGATGAGCTTGTCGAGCTGTTTGGTCAGCTGGGCGAGGGTGGCGTCGTCTCCGTCGAGCACGATGGTCATGCGCGAAAGGTTTTCGTTTTCGGTGGCGCACACGCACAGGCTCTCGATGTTGAAGCCGCGGCGCGCAAACAGCCCCGATACGCGGGTCAGAACGCCGCTCTTGTTGGCGACCAGCGCCGTGATGGTGTACTTTTTCATACAGCGTTCCTCCTCATTGCAGTTTGGTCATGATCTCGTCGAAGGATTTCCCCGGCGCGATCATGGGCAGGACCTTGTCGTCGATGCCGATCTTGCAGTCCACGAGCACCGGGCCTGGCTCCGCGAAGGCGGCTTTCAGCACGGGCAGGATGTCCTCCTCGCCCGCGATGGTCATGCCCTTCGCGCCGAACGCTTCTGCCAGCCGCACATAATCGGTCCGGCGGTCGAGGGTGGTCTGCGAATAGCGTTTGCCGTAGAACAGCGTCTGCCACTGGCGCACCATGCCCAGGGCGTTGTTGTCCATCAGCAGGATCACGAGGGGCAGTTTCTGCGAAACGGCGGTGCACAGTTCGTTCAGGTTCATGTGGAAGCAGCCGTCGCCCGTCACGAGCACCGTCTGCCGCCCCGTGCCCACGCACGCGCCGATCGCCGCGCCCAGGCCGAAGCCCATCGTGCCCAGCCCGCCGCTGGAAATGAACCGGCGCGGCCGCTCGATCCTGCAGTATTGCGCCGCCCACATCTGGTGCTGCCCCACGTCCGTCACCACGGGGGTGTCGGCGTCCGTAAAGGAGCGCAGCGCGGAGAGGATCTTATACGCGGGCAGGGAAGAATCGAAGTTCGCCGCCTCGTACTCTTTGTAGGCGGCCGTCTCTTTGAGCCAGTCTTTGCGGTCGGCCTGTTTCAGGGTGGGCAGCAGGGCTTTGAGGATCTCGTCGATGTCCGCCATCACGGCGATGTCGACGGGCACGTTCTTGTCGATCTCGGCGGCGTCGATGTCGAACTGGATGACGGTCTTGCCGGCGCGGAATTTCACGCGGTCGCCCGCCACGCGGTCCGAAAAGCGCATGCCGCAGGCGATGACGGCGTCGGCGCGGCGGAAGGCCTTGGCCGAAGCGTCTGTGCCGTGCATGCCGATCAGCCCGAGGAACTGCTCGTCCGAGGCGGGGTAGGCCCCCAGCCCCATCAGCGTCGCGCTGACGGGCGCCTGCAGAATCTTCGCAAAGCGCAGCAGGTTCTCGGACGCGCCGGAACCGATGCAGCCGCCGCCGGCGATGATCAGCGGGCGTTTCGCCTTGTCCAGCGCGGCGCGCACGGCCTCGAGCGCGCTCTCTTCCACGCGCCGGGGCGCGTGGCGCTCGGCCTTCTTCTCTTCGTATTCGCACAGCTCGGTCTGGATGTTTTTGGGGATATCGACGAGCACCGGCCCCTTGCGCCCGGCGTTGGCGATGTAAAAGGCCTCGCGGATGGTGGGGGCGAGTTCGCGGATGTCTTTGACGATGTAGTTGTGCTTTGTGACGGGCATGGTGATGCCGGCGATGTCCACTTCCTGGAAGCTGTCGCGCCCCAGATTGGCGACGGTCACGTTGCCCGTGATCGCCACGAGGGGAGAAGAATCCATGTACGCCGTGGCGATGCCGGTCACCAGGTTGGTCGCGCCCGGCCCGCTCGTGGCGATGACCACGCCCGTCCTGCCCGTGGCGCGCGCATAGCCGTCGGCAGCGTGCGCGGCGCCCTGTTCGTGCGCCGTCAGGATGTGGCGCAGGGTGCCGTCGCGGTAGATGGCGTCGTAAATGTCGAGCACGGTCCCGCCGGGGTAGCCGAACAGCGTGTCCACGCCCTGCTCTTTCAGACAGCGGACCAGAATATCCGCGCCGCTCAGTTTCATAACGTCTGCTCCTTGCCCGCCTTGCGCCCCGCCGGAAAAATTTGCCGCGGGCGGTACGGGCGATCGTGTGTTTCGCATTATTTTATAACAAAAACGAAGAACGTGTCAAGTATTTTATTTTGCGCGTGCGCCGCGCGCGCGTCTGTCGGAGAAAAAAGAAGGGCCCTTGCGCGACAAATTTCGGAAATGCCGCAAAAACAGTTGACAAAAGGCGCGCAATCATATAAAATAACATAGCGTTTCTGTGGAAACGGCCACATCGCGGGGTGGAGCAGTTCGGTAGCTCGTCGGGCTCATAACCCGAAGGTCGCAGGTTCGAATCCTGCCCCCGCAACCACGTCGCCGCACGGCATATATCGCAGGGGTTCGCCCTGCGGGCAAACCCCGTTGCTCTGACGCCGGCGGCTCCTTCTTCCCAAAAAGTTCTTCGATACTTTTTGGGAGCCCTGTTAGGGGGCGGCGAATTGCGCAACAGCTCGCACGTTGTGCAAGCTGTTTGCTTTAACGCCGGCAACTCCTTTTCCCAAAAATCTCGGGCTGTGCCCTACGATTTTCGGGAGCCCCGGCAGGGGAAAGCGGCCGCGTTTGCGGTCTTTTATACGGCCCCATGGTCAAGCGGTTAAGACATCGCCCTTTCACGGCGGTAACTCGGGTTC
>ERZ1090861.1852-NODE-1853-length-10052-cov-9.604881_pt1 | contig 10052 bp, 14 predicted proteins | sample MGYA00478482_ERZ1090861 | MGnify/ENA primary metagenome ERZ1090861 (study PRJEB33644, sample SAMEA5815744) | chicken gut metagenome | biome: Chicken; feature: Gastrointestinal Tract; material: Caecum | place: Ireland | collected 2019-01-01 | study: A study of... | reverse complement strand
TCTACACGAGCCTTATCGTCGGCAGCGTCAGATGTGTATAAGAGACAGAAGATGTATAATTTTTTTTGTATCTTCAGAGCAATCTTCTAAAAAATTATCTATATCATCAAAGCATACACTATCTAAGTTAAAACTATAATCACAATCTAATTCATCATTAAAAACTTCATTTTCTTCTTGTTTACTTTCATTATAATACCTTGATATATGGTCTTTGATATATGGATAAGCATATGTCAAAAATTTAACTCCAAATGTAGGATTATAATTCTTTTTAGCTTTTAATAATCCAACATACCCCTCTTGGATTAAATCTTTTTGTAACTCTTTATCACTGGTCATTTTTCTAGCAATACTAGAAATTATTTTCTGATACTCTTGATAGTCTATATTATCTACCATAAATATCACCTACTTAAATTGAACTTTCCCTTGAGTTTGAACGATATTAATTCCATCTATAATTTCACCAGTGTCTTTGAAGTATTTTTTGATTGCTGTTTTGTCTACAGAGATTTCCGTTTTAGATTTTTTGAACTCATTTGGAACTTTATCGATATCTGTTACTTCAATACTAATGTCTGTTCTATTTGGTACAACCATATTTCCTATTGATGTTTCAATCTTTTTAAGATTTAATTTTTTCATATTTTGAGTGATTGCTTCTCTTAAATATTCTTTTCTTTCTTCTGCCTTTTTCTTTCTAGCTTGAAGTTCTGCAATTTCTGTTTTAAGTCCATTAATATGAGAGTCATTTGTTTTAAAAAATTGAATTACTTCTTCTGCTGAATCTTGAATTTTGTTTACCAAGATATTTGTAAGTTCTTGTTGTTCTTCTTCTGTTAAAACATCTCTGTCTATTAGGTCACATAGGTAATCAAATTCAGCAGATACGTTATAAAGAGTTAAATCTGCCATATTCCCTCCTTTCTGTCAAGATGTTGACAACTTAATGTAAAAAAAATTTTAGCATATTTTTAATATATATGATATTTTTTTATTTGTCAAGTTGTTGACAAACAAAACATTAACAACAATCTTCATCGTCAGAATCCTCTTCCATTTCCTCATCTAAAAATTGACATTTGTCTACAATAGAAGAAAATTCATAAACCCAATCTTTTGCTTCATCTTCATCATCATAACAAAGATACAAGTTTTCTTTTGTCCTAGTTTCTGCAATATATTTTAAATTCTTTTCTTGGATAGAATATTCACCACCCATACCAAATTCATATGGCATTTCAAAATAATTTATGATAAAGACATTTTTTGCTTCAAGTCCTTTCATTGCATGAATTGAACCTAAAATTACACAGTCATCTGAAGGTTCTGATTTTGCAATATCTCTTACAAAGTTAGTAAATCCAAATGCGTTTCCACTAAATCCCAATTCTTTATAATTATTCTTGAAGAAATTTAGTAAAGAAAACATAATATCATAAATATCTTCTTCTTCCATATCTATAACATTCTTTGCTTCTTTTAAATCTTTTTGAACTTTATTGTTTATTTCTTTCGCTTTTGCTTTAACTATAAAGTTTTCTATATCTTGAATTGTTTTTACTCTTTTTCTTTCATCAATTTCTTTTACAATTCTAAATAAGAAATCTCCTTTTTTAAAATACACTTTTTTCTTTTCTTTAACAAGTAATAAGTATATTGTTACAAGGTCTTTATTTTTTCTTGCCATAACTAAGTCTCCATTATCTGCATATTGTGGAACATCAATATTATGTATTACATTAATAGTCCCTTCTTTTGCATTTGGAGCATCTTCAATTAATGGAGCGTGTTTTCTGGCTAAAATTAAAGCTTTCTTTGGACATCTATAACAAATATTCAAATGAAGCTCTTGTGTATTAAATTGGTCTCTAATATGATTAATACTATTACAATCAGCTCCATTAAATTTATATATTGCTTGATGTTCGTCACCTACAAACAGATATCTTGTTTGTTTATATGAATTCATATATTGAAGTTTCTTTATAAAACGTTGTTGCAATGTGGATATATCTTGACTTTCATCTACCCCAATAAAGTCGGTGTACCATTTTAGCCATGCTGGTGGATATAATTGCATTTTAACAGGCAAATAAATTTGTTCAAGAAAATCATATTCTCCTGTCTTTTCAAAAAAATCAATTGATTCTTCAATCGCTTCTGATACTATATAACTCCAATCAAGTCTTGGAATTGATGTTATTTGTAAAATTTCCTTACGAAAAATAAATAAGTGTTCATCATCAATCAATTTGTCTATTGCTTTATGGTTGTTATGGTCAATACAATGACATCTAACCAAATCACAACATGTTTTTGCATGTTTTTTTATTGTATCCATTGCTAATTTTGATTCCATAGCTCCATGTGGAAGTTCTTTGTTTTCTTTCCTTAACCTATCCAGTATAACTCCATCCAAAATATCTGAAACAAGTTTACTACTTTTTAGTACAGGCTCTGTATTTAATTGGTTTCTGCAATAATCTATTAATGTCATATTTCCTAGTGCATTTACTGTCATAACTTTTAATTTTTTTGAATCTAGTAATGGTTTTAATTCTTTTCTTTCACTTAATTCATCTGCAATATGTTTATTAAAAGCCAAGAATAACATTTTTGAAGGAACTGCTTTTGCTACCATCTCTAATGTTGTAGTCTTTCCTGTTCCTGCAAGAGCATTTACCAAACCACTTCCAGAACCATTTTCAACCCAATCAAGAATTTCTTTTTGATATTTACTTGGCTCTCTTTTCATTTATTTTCCTCTTTTCTAAAATCTATATCTGTTTATTAATCCTCTTTTTATAATTTCCACATAAGTTTTGCTCATTTTTTCTGCCACATCATCACAACAAAAATCTATATTGTATGAGTCTATTTTATTTTCAATGAATGTAATTATATTTTTTATAAACTCTAATTTTGAAATAACATAATTGTATTGTTTTTCATAAATTTCTTGAGTCTCTTTATTAAAACATTCTTTTACAACAGAAACTTTTACATCATCTAGGTCATCATAATCTACATCTTCTGGAACCTTTCCTTCAGAAAATGTATAGATGCTAATATATGCCAATGTCCCTTCACAATCTATTTCTAAGTATAGATTTCTACAACCAAAAGTACAATAATTGTTTAATATTTGAACAAAGTTTAGAAGGTCATAAAAAAAACGACTGTTCAAATAACTTACGGGAATTGTCATGTCGTTGTTGACATTCAAATCTAACCATCCATTTTTTATTGGTGAATCTTCCATAAATATTTTACTAACTCGTTTTTCTTTCATACTTATCTCTCCATTCTTTATATTTATTATATTTTCTATCTAAATAAAGTGTTGCATTTTTATATAAATAATCACCTAATTTTCTTGCACTATTAGTATTTACTCCGATATTATATATATTATCCCTTTTATTCCTTTTTGCTTTTGACTTAAATCCAATAACTTTTTCTAACAACTGACAAAATTCTATTTTTTCTTGTTCTGAAACAATTGTTAAACTCATATATTCACTTCCGTCTTTACGAGTTCCAATGCTACCATTTGCATCAAATACACCTCTCCAAAAATCTCTTTCACTAAATTGGAAATTTTTAGGAATACTTGCATTTTTTGATTTATCTTCTATTGGGAATCCCATACTAGAACATAAATATTCAAATATTCCATTTCTCTTACCTTTCCAAATATAGGTTGTATTGTTCTTTTTAAAATTCGTATTTCGACATCTTTCTCTTATTGTCGTTTGTGGCAAGAGTTTTTGAAATTTTATTGGAAGGTCTTTATCTTTGATTTCCATTTCTAAAGTTTTGTTATTATCTCTCCAATATCCATCAGATATCAAAAAACCATACATATAACTAAAATCTTCAATCGAGATTCCTAAGATATTTTCTATAATTAGATTGTATAATAATATAGGAGAATAATTTGTCTGTTCAACGGAAACGTTTATATAATTCCCTTTTAAAACTTCTTGATGTATGTGTCCATGTATATTCCACATATCATCATTTAATAGATTCATTGGGCGATGAGATAGATAAATGTCATTTGATAGCTTTATTGGGTCATTACAAACTTTTACTCCAAAAGAATTCCATTGGGCTGTACTTAAACTTTTATGGTTCCCATGTAACATTACAATTGTACCATTCAGACTTTTTATAATTGGAGACAATTGGTCTTTGCTCCCAAAACCAAAATCTCCAAGATGAAATACAACATCTTCATTTGACACTACACTGTTCCAGTTTTTTATTAAACTGTTATTCATTTCATCTACATTTTTAAATGGTCTATTACAATATTTTATAATATTATTATGTCGAAAATGCGTGTCTGAAGTTATAAAGACATTCATTCTACCACCTTATTTCATTCTTTTTTCTGTTTCTTTATTGATTTGTTTTTTTGCCATTTCTTCAGACATTTTTTGAATTTGTTTTTGTTGTCTTTCATATTTTAAATCATAAGCTTCTTTTGCTTCATTTCTGTCAACATAAATATATCCGTTTACTAATTGTAGATTTTTCATATCAAGATATGTTGTAACAGATATTATGTCAACATCATTGTTCTCATACCAATCATCAAATTCTTTTGAACATCCACTTTCTAATGGTTCAACAATCTTTTTAAAATAGAATCTGTTTGGTGGTGTTCTAAACTCTGGGTCAACATCTTTTTCGGCTTCTTCTAAATCGAAATATTTTATTTGTAAAAACTCGATTCCATTTCCGTTTTCTCCACCTTCAAATCCATATTGGTTATTTGTAATTGCACAGTTTGGGTGTTCATCATACCATTTTAGAAGCTGTTTGTCAATACTTTCTGTTCCGTTATTGACAAATCTCCAACTATGATATGGTGCTTTCTCTGGATACTCTTGTCTTTGCATACATCTCACTCCTTATTATTTTTATTTAGAAATAAACAAGATACATTTTTTTCGTGCTCTACCATCTGAGCTAATTACCAAAAACATGGCTGGTAATGTTGGAGTCGAACCAACGACAACGGCATTAACAGTGCTATTGATTTGCTGTAAGTATCTTTAAAAAATTAATCATTTAAAACTTCTTTTATTTTTATAAAACTTCTTTTATTTTTAAATATCTTGGTGTATTTAATTTATTTAAAAGCATTTTTAATGGGTCTGTTTCATTATTTAGAACCATATCAAATATAGTAGTAGAAAATCCTGACACTAGTGCTACACCTAAGTCATTTTCTTTTATTGGAATAGTATTTGTTCTTCCACAAATATTCCAGAATACAAGTTTTGGCATTTTGTAACCAGCTTCTTTGAATTTTCTTTCTATAGTTTTGAACAACTTTTCTTTATGTGTGTAATGAGAATAATATCCAAAATCACAAACTGCTCCATCAAATTCCATGTCTGAAAGAATTAATAATGTTGATGGCATATCCTCTTGCTTCATATTTCCTTTTATTGCAGTGTCCAATATTAAATCAAATGTTTTTTCTATATCTGTATTAGAACATTCGTCATGTAATAATGCAGTTTGTTTTTTGTTATATAGACTTGCTCCTTCTTTAAAGTGAACTAATTGAGGTCTTGAAGAGAAAGTGATGTATGTATTTTTAAATTCTCCTTTTGCTCTTTCTGCAAAATAAATTGCTAAAGAATTTGCAACATCTAATGCAGTTACATTTGTATTTCCAACATGTTCCCAACTCATACTTCCAGAACCATCAGCAACAACTAATACAGATTCTGTATCATTTTTTAATTGTGGTAGATTATTCCATAGTTGTTGTAGTGTTTCATCAGAAGAATTTTCTGAATTTATACTTTTATAAATTTCATATGGAAATAGTTTTTTAGCATTAATTTTAGTTTCTCCTTTTTTAAGAGATTCTAAATAGTTGGTTCTTCTTTCATAATCATGTCTTAAAAAGGCATCTCTATATATTAAGTTCGCTTTACTTGGAACAGTTTCATATTTTATTTTTTCCCATTCTTTTGCACACATTTTCTTTTCTACAACATCTAAATATTTTCTCATTTTAGATAATGCTTTTCTATATCTTTCTTCAGAAAATGTAGGGTCTTTCTTTTTAAGATATGAGATTAAAATTTTTGCATATCTTTTTGTTTCACTACTAGAAGTGTTAATACTTGGAAGCCATTTTGCAAGTAAAGATATTGGTTTATTTTGTTCCATATCTTTAAAATCACTAATCATTTTATCTATTAAATATTTTGCAGTGTCTTCTCTTTCTCTTGTATCTAATAATGGTAATAAATCATCATATCTCCCATATTCTCCAACAAGAGGAATTAGTCTTGCAACATATCCTGGATAAGCACTTGCTAAAGCTTTAAATATAACTTTAAAAGTTCTCCTTTCTCCAAGTCCTTCTTCTCTATCTCTAATAAAGAATAAAAATTGTAATGCTAACACTTCATCTTGTAAAAAACACTTTTTGAAATCATCTACAATCTCTGTTTCTGACATGTTTCTGTAACTAGATATTTTAAAATTCATATCTAACATTGGTTTACCTGTTGTTCTATATCCAACAGCACCATTTTCTGTAACTGATTCATTCCAATCTTCTAAAAGATTGTTTTCTAATTGATTTAAAAAACTCATTTCATTCACTCCTTTTCTAAAAATATTTTAGGAGAAATAACGAGATACCTAGTGGAGCTAAACCACTAACACCCTAATTTATTTCAAGTAAATTTTTTATACATATATTTGTAGACATATAGCTGTATGTATCTCTCCTATAAAATTTATAAAATGAGAAAAAACGACAAGATGCTAAACACATTTTACTGCTGCTCTCCCAACTGAGCTACTCATTACTAGTAATGAGATTGGACTCGAACCAATGACAAGCAGTCCCCCAACAATGTTTTCTTTCTTTGCTGTATGCATCTTTTTAAAATTAACATAATCAAATTATTTGTTAACTCCTTCTTGTCAACATCTTGACAATTAGGAGAAAAAGAACAAGGTGCATATTGTGATGGAATTGAACCATCTCGAATTTCTTGACAATGAAAATCTTTAACCAAATAATAATTTGCTGTATGCACCTTTAAATCTATTTTTATTTGGAGGGAAATCCTATTAAAATTATTTTGTATTTCAATGTTCTACAAGATACGAAATAGCTTGGAAAATTAAAAGTTTTCTGCTAAAAAGTATTGCTGCATGTATCTTTCTCTTAATGTGTTCTTATAATATCACATATTTTTTTGTTTGTCAAGTTATTGACAAATTTTATTTTTGTTTTTTCATTTTTTATTTTTGTTAAAAGTATTATATATGATATTTTTTTATTTGTCAACATCTTGACAAAATTTTTTAAAAAAAATTTTTATTCAAAAATTCTAGCTCCAACAAAATTCTCAATTTGTTGCTGAACTTCATCTTTCTTAACTTTAAGTCTGGCATCTGATTCAGAATTTTGTTGTTCATATAATTTTATATTTTCTTCTAACCATTTTATCCTTGTTTTTAAAGATGAAATTTCTGCTTCACATTCTTTTATATCATTATTTCTTTGTTTTTTATTTTCATCTTCAACTTGTGTTAAATAATCATATGCAGACATTTTTTCTTTAATGTCTTCCATCATTTTTTCTATATAATATTTATTGAATTCTGTTCCTAAAAATAAATCTACTTTATATAATGTAATTAATTTTTTGTTCTCTTTGTCTGAAATTAAAACCCATCCATCTTTATTAACATAAAAATTTGTTACATTATGGTCTTTTATTTTCGTTTGACATAAAAAATCTGCACTATCAAATAATTTTTGAATATTAGATTTAATTCTATCTCTATTTTGAGCAACGAATTGTTTTATTTCGTTCTTTTTTGTCTTTTCTTGTATTCTTTCTGCGTATCTTTCTAAAATATGTTCTGTAAATTCCAAAATTGTCACCTCTCTTTTCTAAAAAACTTTCAAAATCTCCTCAGAGGCACGAGAATCGCCATACAGACGTTTTTATGTGTTAGATAACAAACTATATTACCTAAAGAAATAAATTGCTTAAAACCAATTCTATAAGTCCATTTTCTCTTTAAATTCAGAGTAACTTTTAAATTTTTCTCTAATTTCATTTTTTACATCATCTATATTTATACAATGAAATTTTTCTAAGTATTTTGTAATATCTGAATCTAAAAATACTTCAAAATTACAAATTGGGCAATATTTCTCTGGTAGCTCATATCTCCAGTCTTCCCAAAATTCTTCACTATCCTCATTGTCATAAGTATTATATATACGGTCTAAATCTCCATTTTTTAAATGATTTTCACAAACCGTATGTCCATTTACACATTCTATCATTTCTGCTTCTGATAATGACATATCCCATCCAGAAGCATCTCCTCCACAGTAATCACAAATGTAACTACTAGAACTTGAATTTGTAACAAAAGATTCTCTAAATTTCATAATTACCTTCCTCCTTCATATCCCATATCTTCTTTTTCAATTTTATCCATTTCTTCTTGAGTCTTATTTTTATTTGATTGTTTTAACACAGCCATATTTTCATCGTAGTTATCTAAGAAATGTACCATATCTTCAATTGTTGCCATTTGTTCTTTTCTGTCCTCATCAGACAAATAATTTGATTCCGTAATTATCATTGCATGACCTCTTAAAACATTTCTTAGTTTCCAAATTACATGTTCTTTCCCAAATCTTGCTTCTTTCATTTTGTTCTCCTTTTTAACATTATGTAAATGAATTTATATTTTGTCAACATGTTGACAAAAATTTTAAATAAAAAACAACATAAAATTATAGTTTTATTTTGTATTTTTGTTGTTTCTTTAGAGTATAGAATAAAGGGGCACTGTGGGCACGAGAATAGTCATATGCACATTTTTAAAATTGTATAGTATCCCCTCTTGTTTAAAAAATAAAAATTGCTCTAAATTGCCCCTACAGACATTTTTTAATATTCGTTTATTCTTTTAAAATCTTTTAAAACATAATAAAGGATTTTATCATATAATTCTTCTGACTCGTAAGCCACCTCTTGTATCAAAACAATATTTCCATTTTTTAATTCTTCCAAAATCTTTCCATATCTTTCTTTATAATATTTATCTTCTCCATTTAGTATTTCTGGCAAAGATATATCATAAGTGTCTTTAACATATTCGTTAAGTTTCTTTTCAGAAGTAATTAATATTGGTTCATCTGTTTCATATCCAATCATATGGTCTACAATGTCATAAAAATCGTTCATTCTGTTTTTGTTTTCCTTTGATGTAGATATTATGTAACTTGAGCTTGAGCTATTTGTAACAAAACTGTTCCTAAACTTCATTTGCATCATCTCCTATATCTTTTTAAAAAGTCATCTAAATTTTCTTTTAATTCTTCTGCTAGACTAGGTGCCATTTCATCTGTTTTGTGAGATTCCCAATCCAATCCACAAATATAAAATAATTGAGAATAATCAAAATTATCCATAAAAGTATGTCCATAAAGCTTTCCATTTTCCTCTCTTATGTCCCATTTCTTTGCTTCTTCCATATATTCTTCTCTTGACATATCACATGTTGGAATCAATTGGTCTTCAACCAACCATGGATTTTTAAAAACCTTAACTGTATATGGAGTTAGTTCTGACATGTCTATTACAAAACTTGAACTTGAACTATTTGTAACAAAACTATTTCTTATTTTCATCACTAATCATCCTCTTTCTTTAAAAATGTATAAAGAGTAACAAAAACATTAAATACTCCTAGGATTGAGGAAATAAATAATAATACAGTTATATGTGTTATTCCAAGAGCTGCGAATGATGCAGAAGCACAAAACGTTCCTACAACTAACAAAGCAGAAACAACTGCACAAATTACCTCAAGAACTAGAAATAAGATTTTACCAAAGACTGTAAAAAATTTTTTCATTAAACCACCTCCTATATAACTTTTATTAATTCATTTTGTATTATACTTGAATCATCATATAGCTGTCTCTTATACACATCTGACGCTGCCGACGATAAGGCTCGTGT
>ERZ1090861.1845-NODE-1846-length-10087-cov-6.875399_pt1 | contig 10087 bp, 11 predicted proteins | sample MGYA00478482_ERZ1090861 | MGnify/ENA primary metagenome ERZ1090861 (study PRJEB33644, sample SAMEA5815744) | chicken gut metagenome | biome: Chicken; feature: Gastrointestinal Tract; material: Caecum | place: Ireland | collected 2019-01-01 | study: A study of... | reverse complement strand
GGGGGGTGGCTCTACCACCGCCCGGGGGGGGGGGCGGCCGGGGGGGGGGGGGGGGGGGGGGGGGTGCCCCGGCGGCGGCCCCCCCGCGCGGGGGGGGGGGGGCCCCCCGCCCCGCTTTTCGAGAAAATACAGCGCCGAAGCGGCAAAGAGCGCTTCGCGCACGCCGTTTTTTTCCGCTGCGCCCGCGGCCAGCTTTTCCGCAGCGTCTGCCAACAGTTCGGCGGCGCGGCGGAATCCGTGCGGGCGGCGCCGTCCGGCAAAGACCGCGTCAATCTCCACGTCTTCCGCAAACTGCGCCGCGAGGGAGGTTTCCGCAAGCGCCTCGGCGCATCCCTCTCCCCTCTCGCCGTCGAACAGCACGAGGTCGGCGGGCCGCGCCGGGTAATGGCCGTACCCCGCCGGCACCCGCTCTTCGAAGATCCCGCGCGCGGTCGGCCCCGCGGGCACGGCGAGCGAATACGCGCCCCGCAGGGTGGCAAAACAGCGCGCCGCGGCGATGCCGCGCGCGCCCACGCCCACGGCGGCGCGCACGTCGTCGGGCAGGGAAAACAGCCCCGCCGCCCCGTCGCCCGCGCCCAGGACGTTGCTGTATACGGTGAAGCCGCGCAAAGCCGCGCGCACCGCCTGCCCGAGCGCAAAGCACTCTTCCCCGGCGATCAGCGCGACTTTGCCGAAGGGCAGAACGCTTTTGAGCACCCCCGCGGCCGAAGCCAGGGGGCAGAAACACACCCGCGTCGCCAGGCCGCGCGCCCTGACGGCCGCCTGCAAAACGGAACAGCACATCGCAGTTTCTCCTCTCTGCCGAAAAAATTTTTTTCTGCCGTGCTTTTTCCGCCGTGGCGGCTCTTTTCTTTCGGATGCGGAAACGGGTCCCCGCCGGGACCGGGCGTTGCCCTTACAGCCCCGCGCCGTCGAGCGCGGCGAGCAGGGCGTCGTTCTGGGCGCGGCTGCCCACCGTGATGCGGCAGAAACCGTCGATGCGCGGTTTTTGGAAGTGCCGCACCAGCACGCCGCGGCTGCGCAGGGCCTCGTACACGGCCCGCCCTCCCGCCGAAGGGTGCCGCGCGAACACGAAGTTCGCCGACGAAGGCAACACCGTAAAGCCGCGCTTTTTCAGCTCGGCCGACAGCCTTTCGCGCTCGGCGACGACCAGCGCGTTCATGCGCGCGTAATATTCTCCGTCCGCGATCGCCGCGGCGCACACCGCCTGGCATATGCGGTCGACGGGGTAAGAATTGAAGCAGTCGCGGCAGCGTTCCAGCCCGTCGATGAGCGCGGGGTCGCCGACGGCGTACCCGCACCGCATGCCCGCCAGCGAATAGCCCTTCGAAAAGGTCTTGACGACGAGCAGATTGGCGTATTTTTTCGTGAGCGGCGCCGCGCTCTGGCCGAAGAACGGCATGTACGCCTCGTCTAAAATCACGACGCGGCCCGCGTTCGCGCGCACGAACGCCTCGATCTCGGGCAGCGGGATGCCGATGCCCGTCGGCGCGTTGGGGTTAACGACGATCAGCCCCTGCGCGTCCGTCGCCGTCAGTTTGGACAGGTCGAGCGTGAAGTCCTCTTCCAGCGGCACAGTGCGGTGCGGGATGTCGAACAGGTCGGCGTACACCGGGTAAAAGCTGTAGGTGATGTCGGCAAAGGCCGCGCCCCTGCCGTCCGCGTCGAAAAACGCGGGGAAGCACAATGCCAGGATCTCGTCGCTGCCGTTGCCGCAGAACACGTTTTCGGTCTGCACTCTCTCCGCCGCGGCGATCGCCCCGCGCAGGGCGCGCATTTCCAGCGGCGGATACAGGTTGAGCGAAGAGACGTCGTACTGCCGGTACGCCTCCACGGCCTTCGGACTGGGCGGATACGGGTTTTCGTTGGTGTTGAGTTTGACGTACTGGCGGTCGTCCGGCTGTTCGCCCGCCGCGTACGGCGTGACGGAGACCGCCTTGCGGCTGAGATAGGTTTTCATGCAATTCCCCTTTGGCCGCCTGCGCCTGGGCGCAGAGCGCGGAAAGCGCGCCCGTACGGCGCCGCTTCCTTCCGGATAGTATCATACCCCTTTTTGCGGAAAAAAGCAAGAAAAACCGCCCGCACATCCGCGCGGGCGGGCAAGCCTTGTCTCGCATTTTGCAGCATCCGGCCGCTTTTTGTCGAAAGCGCCGCACGCGGGCGACCGAAAGCGCGCCCGGCGAAGGCGGGCGTTACGCCGCGCCTTCCGGGATTTTGCACACGTCCGCCCAGCCGCAGAAGCGGTCGGCGCAGCCTTCGAGCTCTGCGCACGTGAGCTCGATCGCGCTGTTGACGCTGCCGCAGGCGGGGAACACCGTGGCAAACCGCCGCAAAGATTCGTCGAGATACACCGAAACGCCCTCGTTGACCGCGAACGGGCAGACGCCGCCCACCGCGTGCCCGACCAGCGCTTCCGCCTCGTCCGGCGAGAGCATCTTCGCCTTCGCGCCGAAAAACGCCTTGAATTTATGGTTGTCCACCTTCGCGTCTCCCGCGCAGACGACGAGCACCGCGCGCCCGCCCGCAAAGAACGAGAGCGTTTTGGCGATGCGGCACGGCTCGCACCCGAGCGCCTGCGCCGCCAGTTCCACCGTCGCGCTCGAGCGCTCCAGCTCGCGCACGCGCCCGTCCAGCCCGAACCCGCGCAGATAGTTTTTGACCTTTTCGACCGACATACAGGCCTCCCGCATGTTTGTTCTTCTCCGCGCAAAAAGAGCGGGCCCGCCGCCGGGCAGGCTCCCGCCTTTCAGAGCATCCCCGCCATTTTCCGGAGCGCCGCGAACACGCCGCGGGCGGAGCACGTTTCCGCCTCGATCCAGTGTTCGGGTTCGGAAATGTCCCACAGATAATGCGCGTCCGAATCGACGATGCGCGGCAGGGCTACGTCCGTCTCGTGCGCGCACTCGACCAGCCGGAACCCGAGGCCGTAATCGAACGCGCCCAAAACGGCGATGACCGAATTGGCGGGCTTATCGACGTGCGCCGGCACCGCGATGCCGCCGAAGCTCTCCACCAGCGGCGCGATCTCTTCGACGGAAACGCCGCTGCTGACGATCAGCAGATGCTCTTCTTCGCCGATCGGCTCGTCGTTTTCGTCCAGGATGCGCTGGCGGCCGAAAATTTCGGGTTTGTTTTTGATTTTAAGGCGCGTTTTCTGGATATACGTTTCCAGTTTTTCGAGATCTTCGTACCGTTCGAACAGGCACAGGACGTGGATATCTTCGCTGGTGGTCAACTCCATCGCCGGCAGCACGACCAGCCCGTTTTTTTTGCCGACCGCCATCGCCGCGGGGCAGTTTTTGCCCGTGTTGTGGTCCGCCAGCGCGATGACGTTCAGGCCCTTGACGAGCGCCATGTTGACGATGTTGTTGGGCGTGCTGTCTTCGTCTCCGCAGGGGCTGAGGCACGAATGGATATGAAAATCGTAAAACAGTTTCATCTGACTTCGCGCCTGCCTTTTGCAAAATGCAGAATATAGAATGTAAAATTTAGAATGGCGGAGAACTTTTTTAGAATCACTGCGCGGAGCGCTGTCCGCGCTTTGTGACTTCATCACCCTACCGTCATTCCGAGCGCAGCCGAGGAATCTCTTAAACGGGGCAACACAAATACGAACGCATGAGATCCTTCGGCTGCGCCGCGCTGCGCACGGCTCCGTTTTCGGGCTCGCGGGGCGCTTATGCGCCCCCACGCGAGACGTTTGCGCTTTGCAAAAGCAAAGCGTACTCGCCCGAAGCGAAGCGCTCGTTTTTGCCCTTGCTAGCAAGCAAAAACTGCGCGCTTCTTCAGGATGACGGGGAGAGCGAAATCCGTTCGGGTTTCCCCTCCAACTCACGGAAAAAAAGTTTTGTCTCTTTCAAAACTTTTTTCGTGAACTCTTTCGTGAATATTTTTTACACTCCGCACACCCGCGCGACGGTTTTGGCGGCCTCGAACACGTTTTCTCGGGTGCCGATCACCCAGAGGCCCAGGCTTTCGGCGCGCTTTTGCAGCGCCTCGTCGGGGGCGGTGCCCTCGCACAGCACGATGCACGCGCAGTCGATGAGGGTGGCCACGGCGGCCACGTTCACGTTGTTCATCACCGTCAGCCACGCGCACGCGTCGGGCGCGCGCGAGATGATGTTGCTCAGAAAATCGCCGCAGTAGCCGCTTTCGACCGCGCGGTCTTCCCCCCGCGAAAACACGGTATACCCCGCTTCCTGCACCAGCTGCGATACGTTCATTTCTGCAATTCCTCCAGCTTTACGCATTTGAGCGGCCCGCCCGAAACGACGACGTCTTCGGCGTGGCAGCGGCAGGTCGGCGCGCCGCACGCGCCGCAGTCGATGCCGGGCAGCTTTTTCAGCAGTTCTTCCACCTGCACCAGTTTGCGCATGGCGGCAAAGCGGTCAGAATCGAGCTGAAAGGCCGTCGAGGGCTGCGGCGCCTTATCCCAAAGGAAAAAGGATTCGTCCAGCCCGAAATCTTCGAGCGTGGCGGGCGGGATCTGCAATTTTTCGCACAGCTGCCGCATTTTATTGCGCGCGATGAACGGGTTTTCGACGTTGAGCACGCCGCCCACGCACCCGCCCGGGCACATGTTCAGTTCGACGAATTCGACCCCTTCGAGCTTGCCGTCGCTCATCTCGCGCAAAAGGCCCGAAACGTTGCGCGTGCCCGAACAGTGGATGTAATTGCCCAGCCCGAGCGAGTTGCTCTCCCCGCCCGAAGAGCCCCAGCCGAGGCCCTTGTAGCCGCATCGGCCGAGCTTGCGCGGGCGCTCGATCTTGTTCATCTTGTCGACGAGGCGGAAATAAATGTCGCTCTGCGAGAGCACGCCGGAGATGTATTTTTCGTTGGAAACCTCTTCCCTGTGCAGCGAATACACCTTGGCCGGGCAGGGCGAGATGAAGAAGATGCCGATGTCGTCTTCGGGAACGCCCCGCTCCAGCGCCTGCTTTTTGGCGAGCTTGGCGGCGATCTTCGCGGGCGCGTACACGGGCAACAGATGGTCCGCCAGTTCCTGAAATTTGAGCATGATCAGCTCGGCCACCGCCGGGCACGCCGTGCTGATGACCGGCCGCGGCAGGGTGTTTTTCCGCATCAGCCGCCGCGTGCAGTCGGTGACCAGTTCTGCCGCCAGGCCCACTTCGAACACCTCGTCAAAGCCCAGCGCCAGCAAACCTTCGAGCACGTAATTCGGGTCGTCGAGGTTGTTGAACTGCCCGAACAGCGACGGCGAGGGCAGCGCGATCTTGTACGGATAGCTTTCGACCAGTTCGAAGCTGTCGTACACCGGCCGCTTGGCCCCGCCCTTGCAGCTGCGCACGCATTCGCCGCAGTTGATGCACTTGTCGTATAAAATTCTCGCTTTGCCGTTTTCGATGCGGATGGCCTCGGTCGGGCAACGACGCATGCACGTGATGCACCCGATGCACTTTTCGCTGTCCAAAACGACGGTTTTGAGCGTAACTGCCATTCCTTTTCCCCTCTTTGCGGCGCCGAACGGGCGCCCGCGCGCCCCTTCGCTTCCGGGGTGCGCCCGGTGCTGCCGACCGTCAGAAATTGACGCGCAGGTAGACCGTCGTGCCGACGCCGACCGTCGAATCGATGGTCATTTCGTCGCTGTACTTTTTCATGTTCGGCAGTCCCATGCCCGCGCCGAAGCCCAGGCTGCGGATGTTCTCCGTCGCCGTCGAATAGCCGGCCTTCATGGCCAGGTCGATGTCGGCGATGCCGGGGCCGCTGTCTTTGAGCCAGATGCCGATGTGGTCGGGGTAGATCTCCGCCACGGCCCTGCCCCCGTGCGCATGGATGACCATGTTGATCTCGCCCTCGTACATGGCGATGGCGACTTTGCGCACGTATTCGGGCGGCACGCCGAGCTGTTTGAGCATGCGCTTGACGCTTTCGCTCGCGTTGCCGGCCGAGGCAAAATTTTCCCCGTCTACGTCGTATTCGAGGCGGACGCACTCCTCCATGGTCAGCCCCCCAGCCCGTTGGTATAGAGGATGCCGCACGCCACGAACAGCCGCTTTTCGGTGGTGAGAAGCACGATCCCCTTTTCGCGGGCGAGGTCGATGACGGGCTGTTCGGGCCTTTTTCCGCGCACGAACACGATGCAGAGCATATCCATCATCTCCGCCGTGCGCACGACCTGCGGGTTCAAAAGCCCCGTCAAAAGCACGGACTGGTCCTTGACGTAGGCGAGCACGTCGCTCATCATGTCCGAGCCGCAGGCGGTGTGGATCTCGGTATCCAGTCTGTCCGACCCGCAGAGGATCTCCGCGTTCAGCAATCTGACAACGTCTTTGATCGTCATAGTAACTCCCCGTTCCGATTTGGATTCGGCCGCCGCACAACAAAACCGCGCGGCCGATATGGTATACTACAATGATACCACAAACCGCGCGGTTTTTCAACCCCTGTTCCGTCTTTTCTTGGCTTGCCTGCAACATTTTTCGCCCGCCGGGCGCAGGCGCGGCGGAGGGCGTTCAGGCAAAGAGCAGCGAAACGCCCGTAACGGCGTACCCCGCCGCGACGCCCACGGCGAACATCACCGCCAGGAGCGCGAGGTTTCGCCTCCATTTTTTTCCGCTTTTGAAGAGGATCACGAAGCCCAGGCCCGCGTTGGAGCACAGCCCCGCCGCGCAGGCGCCGAAGGTGATGTACCCGCCGATGTACGCCTGGGTGATGAGCACGCTGCTCGCGCAGTTGGGGATCAGCCCCACCGCCGCGGCGATGAGCGGCTGGTACCACGTGCCGCTCTGCAAAAACCCCGTGATCGCGTCCGCCGCGAAATGCATGGCGATCCCGAAGGCGACGTTCACGGCCAGCAGATAGGCGAACACTTCCAGCGAGTGCAGCAGCGGGTGCACGAGGTACTGTTTGACCGGCTTGTCGTGCTCGTGGTCGTGGCCGCAGGGCGTTCCGTGCACCTCTTCGCCCTCGCCCAGTTCGCTGAGCGCCTCGCGCCGCGTCAGCGCGTTGGCCAGGTAGCCGATACCCACGGCGACCGCGAATTTGACGACGATCAGCGGCGCCACCGCCGCCGCGGCCGGCCCCGAAGAGAGCAGCAGGATGAACGCCTCGTCCGACGTGGCCAGAAACACCGCCAGCACGGTGCCCGTGCGGATGAGCTTTTTGTCGTACAGTTTGGCGGCCATCACCGAAAACCCGCACTGGGGGATCAGCCCCACCGCCGAGCCGAGCAGGGGCGCCAGCCTGCCGCGCAGCAGGTTTTTGTTGCGCGACACGTTGGTGCGGTGCTCCAGAAATTCGATGAGCACGTACATCAGAAAGAGAAACGGAAACACTTTCGCGCTGTCGATCAGCGCGTCCAACAACACTTCGCCCATACAGCCTCCCCTGCCGCGGACAGGCCAGCCCTTTGCCGAAGCAAAAACGCCCGCCGCGGCCGCACCGGAGAGGTTATTATACCGCAAACGCCCCGCCCGCGCAAGCGTTTGCGGCATGCGTTGCTTGAAAACGGAGGGAAACGGTTGCTTGAAGCCGAAACCCACACAGCACAGCGCCGCCGTGCCCGAAGCGCCTTGCGGCTCACTCGTCGCGATGACACAGAGAGACCGGCGATCTCAACGCCATGCGCAGACCGGGCGGAAGCCCTGCCAGGATCCCCACGCCGGCACCCGCCGCGACGACCGCGCCGAGCGCCGCGCCATGCACGCCCATGACCGCGATCCGCACCCGGAACAGCGCCTCGAACAACCCGTTGACCGGCGAGCACATCGCGGCGCAGAGCGCGGCGGCCGCCAAACCGACCGCAAGCCCGAAAGCGAGGCTTTCCGTCAGTGCAATCCGCACGCACAGGCCGCCGCGCGCGCCGAGCATCCGCAGCACCCCGATGGTCTGCTTTTTCTGATCGAGCAGGATACACAAAAACTGAAAGAGCAGCAGCACGGCAAAGGCGGTCAGGATCCCGCCGACCGCGCCACACCAGCCGCTCAGCTTTTCCACATCCCCGCGACAAAGTTCGATTTGTTCAAAAATTTCGGAACCGTACTGCGGATTTCCATCCAGAAACGCTGCCAAAGCCCTGCCCGTTTCACGCTTTCCGTCGCCGGCAAAATACAATCCGTCCGCCCCGTCTTCGGCAAACGACCAAAAGCTCTCTTCGTCCACAAACAGCGCGCCCCGCCAACTTGCAGGATCGCGCGAACACGCGCCGTACCCTTCTGCATTTCCGGTTGTGCCTTCGCAGCCGGAGCAATCGTAGACCCCGCATATGATCATCTGCCGCATTCCGCCTTGCATTGCAAGCCGGATCTCCCGGCCGATCAGTCCGCCGTACTCCGCCACGGGAGCCAACGCCCCGGCTTCCGGCCACCCGACCGCCAAAAAGGTATTCGCAAAACAGGAAGGCAGAGCGGCCTCTCCGTCGCTTTGCGGGGAGCGCCCGGCAAGCCATCCGGATGCGACGGCGCGCTGCGCCCCTTCCGAAAAGTATGCGACCGACTGCAAAAACGTCAGTACGTGCACACCGTTTTGGGCGCGATAGTCTTCCAAAGCGCCCCAAAGCGCCGCGTCTGCCGCGATATCCTGCGCCGCCGCCATGCCTTCCAGCGACGCGAGCAGATCGCCCGCCTTTGCGACGGCGCCGTAGGGCAGCGCCATAGCGCTGCTTCCCTCTCTTCCGATCTTTTCCTCGGCGGGCAGCAGCAGGATCGCTCCGTCCGTCCGCGCGTATGCGTCCGCCTTTGCGTCCGCCTCATCGTACATCGCCAGCGAAACAGCCACCCCCGCCAGCATCAGCGCGACGACGGACAGCAACGCGGTCAGAATAAGACGCGCCGGCCGTGCGAACAGGTCGGAAAAGGCGATACGCGCCAGCGATTTGAAGGAAAGGCCTTTTTTCCGTGCGAACGCGCTCATACTTTCTCTCCGCCGCGCCCCGCTTCTCCTTTTTCCGCCGCGCCTCCCGGGTGGTCTGCAACGATCCGCCCGTCGGCGAGTTCGATGATGCGGTCTGCATAGCGTTCGGCAAATTCGCGGTCGTGCGACACGACGATGACCAGCTTTTCCGCCGAAAGCTCTTTCAGCAGCTGCAAAACATTCTCTCCGGTGGCGTTGTCGAGCGCGCCCGTCGGCTCGTCGGCGAGCACGATCTTCGGATCTTTGACGATCGCGCGCGCGATGGCGACGCGCTGCCGCTGCCCGCCCGAAAGCTCCGCCGGCCTGCGCTTTTCCAGCCCCGCCAATTCCACGCGTTCCAATGCCGCCCCGACGGCTCCGTCTTCGGCGCGCCGGCCCTGCAGTTCGAGCGCGATCGCAAGATTTTCGCGCACGGTAAAGGCAGGCAGCAGATTGTATTCCTGAAACACAAACCCGACGTATTCGTTGCGGTAGTCGTCAAAATCTTTCACGCCGAACTCTTCGCTCGACCGCCCGTCGATCTCCAGGCGGCCTTCGTCGGCATAATCCAGCCCGCCGAGCAGGTGCAGCAGCGTACTTTTTCCGCTGCCGGACTTCCCCAAAATAAACGTCATGCCCCGTTCTCCGAAATGCACGGTCACGCCGCGCAGCGCTTCGACCGGCACGCCGCCCTTGGGATGATAGGTCTTTTTCAGCCCGATTGCAGACAACATTTCAGCGCACCCCCTTTTGCTTTTTCATGAACCGGCCGCGTTCCCGACGCGAAAGCACGATCTCCGCCGGCGACCAACGCAGGATCGCCCGCACGCACAGAGCGCCCATCCCCACGGGCAGGCCAAAACCGAAAACCAGCAGCACGGCCGTCTGCAAGACCCCGATCTGCATCAGGGCCACGCCCTCGACCGTATATGCGCCAAAAACGCCGTATACCACGTACAGCGCCGCCGCCATGGCGAGCAAAAATACGCACGCGCCGACGAACGCGCATTCGGCCAGAAAAATGCGGTATACATCTCTGTTCTTCGCGCCCAACGCCTTCAGCACGCCGATCTCCCGACGCTTTTTTTCCGCCGACGCGGAGACCAGCGCATACGCAAGCAGCGCGCCGAACACCCCGAACAACGCCCCGCCGGCCAGCAGCACCGCGCGCAAGATCCCGAAGCTGTCTCTTAAACACATCTGACGCTGCCGACGATAAGGCTCGTGTAGATCTCGG
>ERZ1090861.1842-NODE-1843-length-10107-cov-15.748806_pt1 | contig 10107 bp, 10 predicted proteins | sample MGYA00478482_ERZ1090861 | MGnify/ENA primary metagenome ERZ1090861 (study PRJEB33644, sample SAMEA5815744) | chicken gut metagenome | biome: Chicken; feature: Gastrointestinal Tract; material: Caecum | place: Ireland | collected 2019-01-01 | study: A study of... | reverse complement strand
TCAGACTGTAGACAAACTAGCCTACAGTCTTTTTTTGTTAGGAGATATATGTAAAATATGATATAATTAGTTATGTTAAAAAAGATTGATGATAATAGAAAACAAATTGAATTAATTTGTTTAGAAGAATTGGTTCCTCAAGACCATTTAGTTAGAAAACTTGAATATGCTATTAACTTTAATTTCATCTATGACGAAGTTAAAGACTTGTATGGTGGTGTCGGTAGAGGTAGTATTGACCCTGTATCTTTAATTAAAATTGTCCTTGTCCAATATATGTTTGGTATTAGATCTATGAGACAAACTATCAAAGAAATTGAAGTCAATGTTGCTTATCGTTGGTTCTGTGGATTTGGGCTTACTGGCTCCGTCCCTCATTTTTCTACCTTTGGTAAAAACTATGTTAGAAGATTTAAAGATAATGATATCTTTGAAAAAATATTCAATAAAATTTTATCTGAGGCTATTGAAAATGGCTTTGTTGATACAAAGGCAATTTACATGGACTCTACACATATTAAGGCAAATGCTAATAGAAAAAAGAAAATAGAAGTTTATGTAAAAAATGAAACAAAAAATTATCAAAAAACTTTAGAAAAAGAGATAAACGAAGAACGAAAAAATTTAGGTAAAAAAGAGTTTGAGGATAAAGATGACGATGATGATCATAAAATAACCCAAAGCACTACAGACCCTGAGGCTGGTGAGTTCCATAAAGGCGAACATGAAAAACAGTTTGCATATTCTGCTCATACAGTTTGTGATACAAAGGGGTTTGTGCTAGGTTATGAAATAACTCCAGCAAACAAACATGATAGTAGTGTCTTTTCAACTCTTTACCAAATAATGCTAAAAAAATATAATTTTGATTTAATAGGATTAGATGCAGGATACAAAACACCAGCCATAGCAAAAGAGATATTAGAAAGTGGGAAAATACCATTAATGCCATACACAAGACCAAAAGGGAAGAATAAATTTGAATATAACAGTTATTATGATTACTTTATCTGTCCAGTGGGGAATATATTAGAACAAACAACAATAAATAGATTAGGATATAGGCAGTATACAAGCAATGCCGAGATGTGCAGGGAATGTCCAAATAGAAGAGAATGTTTAACAAATAGTCAAAACAAGAAGACAATGTTTAGACACTTATGGCAGAGATACATAGACGAAGTAAATGAGATAAGACATACAGATATATGGAAGAGGTATTATCCTAAACGGAGTGAGACGATAGAACGAGTATTTGGGGATGCGAAAGAGAAACATGGTATGAGATACACCCAACTACGCGGGAGGAAGAAAGTAAGTATGCAAGTCATACTGACTTTTTCATGTATGAATTTAAAGAAATTAGCAAATTGGAAATGGAGGAGAGATGGTAAATCATCACTAAAAGATAGAATAATAGAGAAAATACAAGAAATATTTACAAAAATTAGAATTCAACTTCAAATATCATAAAAAAAAGACAAATAACCCTATTAAAAAAAGTTATTTGTCTTCAGGCTGAGTCGAACAGTTTTTGTTCGACTTTTTTATGAAACCATAGTAGGACCATTTGACCCCATTTACCCAGTAATAGGCAGAAATAGATAGAAAATTTCAGTCTTTTCATTTTTTTACAAAAAGTGTTAAAAAAATCCCTAATGATACTGGTAGTTAAAAAAGAGAAATGGCTCTATAAATTTGTTGTGGTTTTTTGCAAAAATAAAAACCCTTTAAAGTGGCTAAAAGCCTTTATTTTAAAGAGTTTTTGTGTTTGGAGCTGATGGCGGGAATCGGACCCGCGACCTACACCTTACCAAGAACGAGCCCTGAAAGATAAGTGTGTGAGCCCTATGTTTTAAAACCATAGACAAATAAAGGGATTTTGAGATATATAAAAATATTTGCTGTCTTTTGCTTTTGGGGATTGACAGCAATTGACAGCAAATGTGGTGTTTTTGAGAAAGTTGATTGGTTTAAAACTGCCTAAAACTATCTAAAAATGTTTAAAACTTTTGAGTTGAAATCGGTTATTTTACTTTGATACTTTCTCGAAAATCTTTTGAAATTTAATACAAATTTTCAATCTATATGTTATAATGCAATTATAGGAGAACAAAGATGTCAAACATTAAGATTTTTGAAGATAAGAAAATTAGAACAGAATGGAATGAAGAAAAAGAAGATTGGTGGTTTTCTGTTGTTGACGTTATTGAAGTTTTAACAAATAGTGTTGACCCTACAGCATATTGGAGAAAATTAAAACAAAGATTAAAAGATGAAGGAAATGAAACCGTGACAAATTGTCACGCTTTGAAAATGATTGCAAAAGATGGTAAATCAAGATTAACTGATGTAGTAAATACAAGAGATTTGCTTCGTCTTATCCAATCTATACCTAGTTCAAAAGCAGAGCCATTTAAAATGTGGTTAGCACAAGTTGGTAGCGAAAGACTTGATGAAATTGCCGACCCACAAAAAGCAATAGATAGAGCCATTGCTACATACCGAGAAAAAGGTTACCCAGAAGATTGGATAACTCAAAGAATGATGACAATCAAAACTCGTAAAGAACTAACTGCTGAATGGCAAGATAGAGGGATTACACAAGAAAAAGATTATGCAATTCTAACTAATGAAATGACAAAAGCTTGGTCTGGTTTATCTGTGCAGGAATATAAGCAACTGAAAGGACTCAAAAAAGAAAATTTGCGAGATAATATGACAGATATTGAATTAGTCCTTAATATGCTTGCAGAAGTTTCAACAACAGCTATTAGCAAACAACAACAGCCACAAACATTTAACGAAAACAAAAAAGTTGCAAAAGAAGGTGGACAAATTGCAAAAAATGCAAGGACAGATATTGAAAATAAGCTTGGTCGTTCAATCGTTAGTCCCATCAACGCTAACACAAAAGAATTGCTTAATACTAAAAACTCAAAGCTTTTAAGCGACAATGAAGATAAATAATACGCTAAACAAAATAGCGCTAGGAATTAACCTAATGCTATTTTTTCTTTATATGAAAAACTTTTTAAAAAATAATACAAATATAAAAAGTTTATGTTATAATAAATATATGGATAAGAAAATTGAAATAAGATTTACAATAAAAAGCGATTTAGAACAATTACCTTGGCTATATAGGCAATATCACAATGGAGATACTGGATTAGAAACCAATTATGAAGGTATGGTTAAAGAATTTGGAAAACTTATAAAAAATGAAGATTATAAGTTTATTTCTGCTATGCACGAGGATAAACTTGTCGGCTTTTGTTCGGTTGTGGTTAATCACGATATAGTCGAGAAACAAAAACCAATCTTAATGCTTTGGAATTTAAGAGTTCACCCAGATTATAGAAAACAAAATATTGGCAAATCAATAATGGACTTTATTGAAAACTTTGGAAAATCAATAAATGCAGATTTAATATTTTTAGGTTGTGATAATGATAATCAGAGTGCAAGGAAATTTTACACAAAATTAGGATATGGCGAAGATTATGGCTTTTATAAATATCTTTAAGGAGAAAAAATGCTACTAACATTTGAAGATTTTATTAAAATGGAAGAAATTGACCATCAATACTTCCCAGATGAAAATGTATCTCCTGCAGAGGAGGCTTATAAATGGTATCTAGCAGATTCTAACTCTTGTGTTGTAGTTAAAGATAATTCAAAGGTTGTTGCTTATGTTAATATACTTTCTCTTAAAAAAGAAGTTTACGACAAAGTAAAACATAATGAAATGAACGAAAGTCAAATTCTTGTTAGTGATTTAGAACTTGATAAAGATAAATATTTCAATTACTTATACTTCTCAGCGATTGCTATTGATAAAAACCATAGAGATATACAAACTTTAAGAGAACTTATAGATATTACAAGTGCAAAGATAATTGAAATCGTAAATCAAGGCTCAGAAATTAAAGAAGTTATGGCAGATTGCTCAACTCCACAAGGACAAAAGATAACTCAAAGATTTCTAAGATTAAAGCCATTTATGGAAACATCTCACAACTCTATGATTCATATTTTAAGTGGAGATGAATTTATAAAACTTTTACATAGATAGGAGATTTTATGAACATAGGATTAGATATTGACAATGTAATAACAGCTTTTGATAACGATATATTAAAAGAATTTTTATTAGAAGATAAAAATAAAAGAAATGCTGGCATTATCAATAAAAAAGCAAGACACATCAATCACGGAATGTTTGACTGGTCGCAAGATGAAGTTGATGAGTTCTATAATAACAATATGGAAAGAATTGCAAAAAACCTAAAACCTAGAAGAAACTGCAAGAAATATATGGATAAACTTTTACAAGACGGACACAAACTTTACCTAATATCTCATAGAGCATATCCACATTATCTTAGTCCTGAGCAAACAACTCTTGATTGGCTTAAAAAGAACAATATAAACTACACAAAACTTATATTATCTAATGCACCAGACAAAACAAAAGAGTGCCAAGAATATAACATTGATATTATGATTGATGACCGCGCAGGTCAATGCAAAAAAATGAGAGCAAATGGCATAAATGTAATGCTTATGTTTACTAAATATAACCGCAAAGAAAAAGAAAATTTGCCTTTTGCTACAAGTTGGAAAAATCTATATAAAAAAATAAGTGGAGATATTAAATGAAGTCTGAAATTGAAAAGTTTTATTTGAATGTGTCAAAATACACGAATGCTGGACCTTATGAAGATTATTATAAATCTTTAACCAACAATATAAAAGATTTAAGATTGTTGGTCTCAGAACAACATGTTCACAAATTTAGATTGGCACGCACCTTATCCAAACAAGAAATCGCTAACAATTTTGATTATTTGAATTGTATAGATGACGCCTTAGATACTGCTGTAGCTATAACAAGCGAAATTTTTAGATTAAATAAAAACGGCTTTATTTTAAACAAACCGCTTAATGAAAAAATTATTACGACCTGCAGATATATGTCAATCTTGTTTGCTTCTGTTCTTAAATCAAAAGGAATTCCAACTCGTTGCAGAGCAGGGTTTGCTCCTTACATTTATGAAGATTATATTGTGGACCATTGGATTAACGAATATTTTGATAAACGTAGCAATAAATGGATTGCTATTGACGCACAAGTCCAAGATAGTAAAAAGATATATAAACAAGTTAATTTATGCAACCTAAAAAAAGAATTTGAATATCCAGCTGAACTTTGGCTAAAAGCAAGAAAGGGAGAACTGCCAGATATAGACAAATATGCAAGATACTCAGTTGATGAAAACTTGCAAGTAATAGCAAAACAGTTATTTCTTGACTTTTTCGCTTTGATGAATTATGAACTTGGTTATAGAGACACACCAATGTTTATTTATGGCAAAAATTTCTCTAGTTTAACAAATGCTGATTATGAAGAGATTGATAATTTAGCAAAGCTTATGTTAAATTCAGACGAAAATTTTGATAAATTACAACAACTATTCTTGCAAAATCAAAAGTTTAGAGTTTTAAGAACAATCTATGTAAATCCATATACTGATTGGAAATAAAGAACATGTAACTTAAAGAAGTTAAAGGATTGCCACCTAATAAAAATTCTATACTTAAAAAGTGGCAAATTTTTAGAAGACAAATTAAAAGAAGATTTTATTTTGGAGTTAATATGAACAAAAGAAATGTAATTTTAGATACAGATATATCAAATGAAGTTGATGACCAATTCGCTTTGTGTTATCTTATAAAGTCATTGGATAATGTTAATTTACAAGCGATTACCATTGCTCCGTTTATGGGAAGTGGATATGCTCCTGTAAAAAATCTTGCAGAGGGGATTGATTTGTCTTTTAATACTGCTAGCAAAGTTTTAGATATGTTAAATGCTAGCGAATATAAAAATGTTATGTATAAAGGGGCAACTTCATATTTCTTTGAAAGCAAAGAATTAAACTCAGCTAGTTCTAAAATAATTGAACTAGCAAAAGTAAACGAACATACAACTATTATTGCGATTGGTGCTATAACTAATGTTGCTCTTGCAATATATCACGCACCCGAGATTGTGAATAAGATAGATATTATTTGGCTTGGTGGTAATAGCTTTTTAACTGAAAAGAACAATGAATTTAATTTTAGACAAGATGTTGAAAGTGTAAGATTAGTTTACAATTCAAAAGCACCATTAGTTGTTATTCCTTGTAGAAATGTAGCTTCTAATTTATCTACTACAATTTATGAGTTGGAACATTATTTATTAGGTCAAGGAGAGATTGGAAAATATCTATGTGAAATATTTAAAAATTGCAAAAAGGCATATAGACAAGCACCAAAAGATATTATTGGCGAAAGTAAAACACTATGGGATTTAAGTGCTATTGCCTATCTTCTTAACAAAGATTGGTTTAAAACACAAGAAATTAGTTGTCCGGAAATACTTGAAGATACTTCATATAAATTTACGAAGGATAAACATAAGATTACTTTTGTTAATGATTTGAATAGACACGAAATATATAAAGATTTCTTTATTAAAATGGGATATACAGATTAGGGGGCATTATGAAATTGACAAGTGAAAAAGCGTTAGAACTATTAAACGAAGCACGAGGAATGGCAAAAGATGATTATTGGATAGAACATTCAATTTGCGTTGGCAATACCGCAGCTGTAATAGCAAAAGCATTAAATTTAGATGAAGATATGGCAAAAACTCTTGGCTACATTCACGATATTGGGAAAAGAAATGGTTATGGTCCCGGAGTTATACCACATGGGATTGGTGGTTATGAATATTTACTTAATCTAGGATATGATGAAGATTATGTAAGCATATGTTTAACCCACTCCTACCTTAACAATGATATAAATTGTGTTGCAGGTGGAATACCAAACAAAGATAGATATAAATATAATTTTGTCAAAGATTTTGTAAAAGAACACGAATATACTATTCTTGAAAAACTTATTAACTTGTGTGATTTAATGTGCTATAAAGAAACAATGACAATGGAAAAGCGATTGATAAATTTAGCATTACGATACGGTGTCTTTTCAAATACAGTGTATCACTTAACAGAAGCCCAAAAGTTAAAACAATACTTTGATGATATGTTAGGTTATAACTTGTATCAATTATTCCCTGATATAATATTTAATTAAATTTTTGCAAGACATTCAAATAAATTTTGAGTGTCTTTTTTATTTGGAAATATTTTAAAACGGATTTCAACATATTTAAACTTAAAAACTTTGTCGAAAGCTCAACACTTTATAAAACTTTATGTTATAATATAAACATAGAAAGGAGTTTTGTTTATGAACATACAAGGAACACCTGAAGAAATGGAACAAGCTAAAAACTGGTGGACAGACCAAAAAAAGAAAATTGACGAAGAATATAAAGAAGCCAAGAAGAAAGACCCTAATGCTAAAAAAGACACTTCTCTTGTTAGCCCTGAAAACAAAGAAAGAACTTATCGCAGACACGAGGTTAGTTTTTCACAAATCAAAGGAGATAAAAGTCAAAAGTATTTAGATAATTACTTGGCAAAACATAGCTCACAAGAAGATGATTGGAAAAAGCAACTTGATGACGAACTAACAAAAAAAGTTATGTATAGAGCAATTTATCGTTTTGAAGGCAACGATAGAGAAATTTTGCTTATGTTTATGCAAAATATCACACAAAGAGAAATTGCTGAAAAACTTGGAATCTCTGCAAGTGCTGTTAGTCAAAGACTAAAAGTTCTTAAAGAAGATTATAGAATTATGCTTTGCAACGACTATGAATTTAAGAAAACTAAACAATTTAGAGATTTGAAATGGGAAAGCAAAAAAGCATTTAACAAATGTATTGAAGAAATTAGAAGAACTGGCAAATTTATAATAAACCTAAATGATGTGTTAGACCTTATCCAAGAGGTTAAGAAAATAATTAAGAAAACCATTAGCACAGGTGCAGATAAAAATATCAAACAAAAGTTATCTCAAAAGATTGATTACTCTAATCTAGATGATAATTGGATTAAGCAAACAAACAAGATATTTGCAGATTATGGCATTGAAGCCCATTTTGAGAACTTAAAAACTTTTAAAGGCAATTTCTTGCAAGTTGTTAAAATGGTTGAAGATTTTGTTGAAGAACTACAAGAAAAGGCACTAAAAAAACAAAATTAAAAGAAAATTTTAACAAAAACTCAATTTTGCCTTAATTTTTACTAAAAAATTGTCCTTATATATAGAGGGGGATAAAAACTTTGAGATTTAGAACTACTTAACAAGGTAGTTCTTTTTTGTCAAACAAAGAAAATACCCCGTAATTGAATAGAAAGAATTTAAAAGGAATCTAGTCGCCAAGATTTCTTTTTTGTTGTGTAAAAAAATTAACAAAAGGAGGATTACAACAAAAACAACATCACACAAAAAGCAAGAACAAAAAAATATTAAACTAGGAGGATAAAAAATGCCGAAGATTACACGACAAGATGTAATGCAAAAATACACCGTTAGAGTGTATGACAAAGACCAAGCCGATTTACTTAATCGTGCTATGGAAAAATTTATGCCAATGATTGGCAACAAAACAGACACTATTAGACACTTTGCTCTAATAGGTGCCGAGAAAATGCTTGGAGATAGTCAAATCAACAACAGCATTAACTTTTCAGAGATTAGAAGATATATGCAAGGAGTTGATGAAAAACTAGACAAGATTGAGAAAGGACAAAAATCTTACTTTGCAGAAACCACAGGTGAAGTTCTAACAAATCAAGCAATGACAAATCTTAACACTAAACTACTCTTAAAATCTACAGGTGCGAATTTAAGAAGTTATAGCAGTGATTGGAAATACGAACCAACCGACTATGACCTTGAAGTATTAAGGGCTCAAACAAAAAAGGATTTGTTAAATGGCAGAAGGTAAAGAAGTTCCTAATGTTAACTTTATGCTTGAATTTTGTTTACCCAATTACCCTAATAATCCAGAAATGCAAGACAAGAGAAAATTCTATTCTTCAAACAAATATAACGACTATATGAAATACATTGATACAGGCATTAAAGATTTGAAGAATATTGACTTTGTGGAATATTCAAACAACAACTCAAAGTCAAGTGGAATTTTTAATCAAGACGGAAAAATGAACAAAAAACAAATTGCTCTAACCCGAGAACACTTGCGAGAAACCGAATCGGTTATTTGGTCTGGGGTTGTTAGTTTTGAAGAAAGATTTGGACTTAATTGGTGTAACAATTTTGAGCAAGCCAAAAACATTATGCAAAGTGAACTACCAAAGTTTTTCAAACGAGCAGGTCTTAATCCAGACAACATTGAATGGTTTGCAGGATTACATGAGAACACCGATAACAGACATATTCATTTAATCTTCTTTGAAAAGGAGCCACAGCGACTTACAGACCACGGAAAGGGTTATTCAATGGGGAAGCTATCTTTCCTTGCCATGGACGAATTTAAAGCCAATATGGAGCTCTGTGCGACCGATTTTAAAGCAAGAGAGATAAGGATTAGAACAAACTTAATCAAGGAAGCAAATGAAGTGTTTAACGAAGTGTCTAGTCTTAAACTAAAATCAATGCTTGTTAAACTTGGGGACAACTTCCCACCCGAAGGACACTTGTATTATAACTCTGAAAATATGGAACATCTCAGGCCACAAATTGACAGGATTTCAGACTATATTCTCAAACACAATTATAGGATAAAACGAGAAAAAAATTACTTTGATGACGCACTAAAAGAAAAGCAAGACACCATAGATAAATATTGCAAAAGGAATGGGTATAAACAAACATCAACCATTGGCGACCAAATGCAAAAAGACCTATATAGACGACTTGGTGGCATTGTAATTAAACAAGCATTGGAGATTAAAAAATTAGAGTTTGAAAGAACTAGGCTTAATGCTAAATACAAAATGGAAAAAGCAATGCAACGAAAGAAAATGTCGCAATTATTAGACCAATGTATTTATCTAAATAGACTTGTAGAATACGAAGCAATCCACTCATTTCAAGAGTTTATGAGAAACCTTGAAGAAGTCCATTTCAAGAGATTAAAAGAAGAAGGTTTAATCCAAGAAGATGGTGGTT
>ERZ1090861.1841-NODE-1842-length-10108-cov-34.188700_pt1 | contig 10108 bp, 7 predicted proteins | sample MGYA00478482_ERZ1090861 | MGnify/ENA primary metagenome ERZ1090861 (study PRJEB33644, sample SAMEA5815744) | chicken gut metagenome | biome: Chicken; feature: Gastrointestinal Tract; material: Caecum | place: Ireland | collected 2019-01-01 | study: A study of... | reverse complement strand
CCATCGTGGGCGAGTCGGGCTCGGGCAAGAGCGTGTTCACCAAGACCTTTGTGGGCATGTTGGACGTCAACGGCAAGATCACCGGCGGCACCATCCTGTATGAGGGCCGCGACATGGCCAAGTTCACCGAAAAGGACTGGCTGGGCGTGCGCGGCAAGAAGATCTCGATGGTGATGCAGGACCCCATGACCAGCCTGAACCCCCTGAAAAAGATCGGCAAGCAGATCCAGGAGAGCATCGAGCATCACCAGGGCCTGAAGGGCGAAGCCGCCAAAAAGGCCGCCATCGAGATGCTGGGCAAGGTCGGCATCCCCGACCCCGAGCGCCGGTATGAGCAGTACCCCCACGAGTTCTCGGGCGGTATGCGCCAGCGCGTGGTCATCGCCATTGCGGCGGCCTGCAAGCCCCAGGTGCTGATCTGCGACGAGCCCACCACCGCCCTGGATGTGACCATCCAGGCCCAGATTTTGCAGCTGATCCGTGAGCTGCAGAAGGAGCTGGGCATGTCGGTCATCTACATCACCCACGACCTGGGTGTTGTGGCGAACGTGGCCGACCGCGTGGCCGTCATGTACGCAGGCCAGATCGTGGAGTACGGCACCGTGGAGGAGATCTTCTACGACGCATGGCACCCCTACACCTGGGCCCTGCTGCAGGCGCTGCCGCAGCTGGGGGTCAAGGGCGAGCAGCTGCCCACCATCGACGGCACGCCGCCCAACCTGTTCAACGACATCCACGGCGATGCCTTTGCACCCCGCAACAAGAAGGCCCTGGCCATCGACTTTGTCAAGGAGCCGCCCTTCTTTGAGGTGTCGCCCACCCACGCCGCCAAGACCTGGTATCTGGACCCGCGCGCGCCCAAGATCGAGCGCCCGCACTCGATCCAGAACCTGCGCAAGAAAATGATGGAGGACCACGCCAATGGCTGAAAGAGAAAAGCTCATTGAACTGAAGGACCTCCAGATCTCCTTCGGCTCGGGCCGGCGCAAGTTCGTGGCCGTGGACCATGTCAACTTCGACATCTACAAGGGCGAGACCTTCTCCCTGGTGGGTGAGTCGGGCTCGGGCAAGACCACCATCGGCCGCGCCATCACCCGCATCAACCCCACTTCCGGGGGCGAGATCCTTTTCAAGGGCCGCAAGATCAACGGCAAGATCCCCAAGGAGCTGGACCAGGAGGTCATCCGCAAGTGCCAGATGATCTTCCAGGACCCCATGGCTTCCCTGAACGAGCGCGCCAAGGTGGAGTATATCATCGCCGAGGGCCTGCTGAACTTCCACCTCTACAAGGACCAGCACGACCTGCACGAAAAGGTCATGGCGGCCCTGCACGAGGTGGGCCTGCTGCCGGAGTTCGCCTCCCGCTTCCCGCACGAGTTCTCGGGCGGACAGCGCCAGCGCATCGGCATCGCCCGCGCCCTCATCATGGAGCCGGAGTTCATCGTGGCGGACGAGCCCATTTCGGCGCTGGATGTTTCCATCCGCGCCCAGGTGCTCAACCTGCTGAACAACCTCAAGGCTTCCCGCGGGCTGACCTATCTGTTCATCGCCCACGACCTGTCGGTGGTCCGCTTCATCTCGGACCGCATCGCCGTCATCAGCAAGGGCCGCATCGTGGAGCTGGCCGGGACGGAAGAGCTCTTCCGCCACCCCCTGCACCCCTACACCAAGGCTCTGCTGTCGGCGGTGCCCATCCCGGACCCCGCCCTGGAAAAGAAAAAGCGCCTGCTGGTGTACGATCCCTCCGTCCATGATTACTCGGTGGACAAGCCCATGTGGCAGGAGATCGCCAACGGACACTACGTCTACGGCAACCAGAAGGAGCTGGAGGGCTACCGCAAGGAATACGAGGCCCAGCGCCCGTAACCCTGCCCCCGCCTGAAAAGGCAATCCCCCGCAACGCAAAGGCCCCGCAGCCTGCCGGAACCCCGGCGGCTGCGGGGTCTTTTTTGCCGTTTTGATCCCCCACGCAAAAAGCCCCGCGGGCCGTGTGCGTTCACACCGCCTGCGGGGCCTCGTATTTGGGTTTTTATGCGGGAGCCAGGCCCGTTCTTAGCTGCGGACGATCAGGCTCTTGCCGGTCATTTCCTTGGGCTGAGGGACGCCCATCAGCTCCAGCATGGTGGGCACCAGGTCCGAAAGGACGCCGCCCTCCCGCAGGGTGAAGTCATTGCCCGCGCCGATCACCACACAGGGCACGGGGTTGGTAGTGTGGGCGGTGAAGGGGGTGCCGTCCTCGTTCTTCATCTTGTCGGCGTTGCCGTGGTCGGCGGTCAGGATCACCTTGCCGCCGGCGGCCAGCACCGCGTCGATCACCTTGCCGGCGCACTGGTCCACGGCTTCCACGGCCTTGACAGCGGCGTCGAACACGCCGGTGTGGCCCACCATGTCGCAGTTGGCAAAGTTCAGGATGATCACGTCATACTTGCCGCTCTCGATCCGCTTGACGCACTCCTCGGCCACCTCGGGGGCGCTCATCTCGGGCTTCAGGTCGTAGGTGGCTACCTTGGGGCTGGGGATGACGCAGCGGTCCTCGCCGGCGAAGGGCTCTTCCCGGCCGCCGTTGAAGAAGAAGGTGACGTGGGCGTACTTCTCGGTCTCGGCGATGCGCAGCTGGGTCATGCCCAGCTTGGAGATATACTCGCCCATGACGTTGTTCAGGTCCACCGGGGGATACGCCACTTCGCAGTTGGGCATGGTGGCGTCGTACTCGGTCATGCAGACGTAGTGGACGGGGAAGCGGCCATACCGCCGCTCGAAGCCGTTGAACTCGTCGTCCACGAAGATGCGGGTCATCTGGCGGGCGCGGTCCGGCCGGAAGTTGATGAACACCACCGTGTCCCCTTCGGCCACGCGGCCGCCCTCGCAGGTGACGCAGGGCACCACGAACTCGTCGGTGACGCCGTTGGCATAGCTGCGCTCGATGCACTCTTTCCAGTTGCCGGCCTTCTCGCCCTCGCCGTAGACAAAGGCGGCGTAGGCTTTCTCCTCGCGGTCCCAGTTCTTGTCGCGGTCCATGGCGTAGTAGCGGCCGGTGACGGTGGCGATCTTGCCGATGCCGATGGCGTCCAGCTTGTCCTGGACGTTCTGCAGGAAGCGCTCGCCGTCGTGGGGGTCGGTGTCGCGGCCGTCCATGATGGCATGGACGTACACGTCTTTGGCGCCCAGGGCCTTGGCCATATCCAGCAGGCCGAACAGGTGCTCCTCATGGCTGTGGACGCCGCCGGTGCCCATCAGGCCCATGAAGTGGATGGCCTTGCCCGCGTCGATGGCCGCCTTCATGTTGCGGACCAGGACGGGGTTCTTCTGCATCTCACCGTCACGGATGGACTTGGTGATGAGGGTGAGCTGCTGGTAGACGATGCGGCCGGCGCCGATGTTGGTGTGGCCAACCTCGGAGTTGCCCATCTGGCCGTCGGGCAGGCCCACGCTCATGCCCGACGCGCCGATGGTGACGTGGGGGCAGGTGGCGAACAGGTGGTCGAGATAGGGGGTCTTGGCGGCGACGATGGCGTTGCCGTACGTTTCGTCCGGCACCCAGCCGAAGCCGTCAAGGATGCAGAGCATCATGGGTTTCTTTGCCATAGTTTTATAAATCCTCGGTTTCTAGTTTGTCTTGTGAGCGGGCGTTACCCGTTGGAAGCCGCGCTGACGATCACGGCGAAGTCGGCCGCCTTCAGGGAAGCGCCGCCGATCAGGCCGCCGTCCACGTCCTTCTTGGACACCAGCTCCTCGCAGTTCTTGGCGTTCATGCTGCCGCCGTACTGGATGGTGGTGGCCTCGGCCACGGCCTCGCCGTACAGCTCGCCGATCACCTTGCGGATCTGGGCGCAGACTTCCTCAGCCTGGTCGGCCGTGGCGGTCTTGCCGGTGCCGATGGCCCACACGGGCTCGTAGGCGATGATGACGTTGGCCATCTGCCCGGCGGTGACGTTCTGCAGGGCGATCTTGGTCTGCATACGGACCAGCTCCTCGGTGATGCCTTCCTCACGCTGCTCCAGGCTCTCGCCCACGCAGATGATGGTCTTGAGGCCGGCGTTCAGGGCGGCCAGGGCGCGCTTGTTCACGGTCTGGTCGGTCTCGGCGAAGTACTGGCGGCGCTCGGAGTGGCCCACGATGACGTACTCCACGCCCAGGTCCACCAGCATATCGGCGCTGATCTCGCCGGTGTAAGCGCCGGACTTCTCAAAGTGGACGTTCTCGGCGCCCACATGGATGTTGGTGCCCTTGGTCTTGGCCACGGCGGTGACCAGGTCGGTGTAGGGGGTGCAGATGACCACCTCGCAGCTGGCGTCCTTGACGGCGGGGATCAGCTCGTCGATCAGGGCAGCGGCCTCGGTGGCGGTCTTGTTCATCTTCCAGTTGCCGGCGATGATCGCCTTGCGCTTTGCTTTATCCATCGTATGTTCTCCTTATCCTTTGCCTTGCCTCAAACAAAAGAGTGCGGCGGCGCATGGCCGCCGCACCCGTCGCAGGCTTGTGAAATGTGGTCGATTTATGCGTTCTGGATGACCGCGATGCCGGGCAGCTCCTTGCCCTCCAGGTACTCCAGGGAGGCGCCGCCGCCGGTGGAGATGTGGGTCATCTTGTCGCCCAGGCCCATCTGCTGGACAGCCGCAGCGCTGTCGCCGCCGCCGATGACGGTGGTGGCGTCGCTCTCAGCCATAGCCTTGGCCACAGCCAGGGTGCCGGCTGCCAGGGTCGGGTTCTCGAACACGCCCATGGGGCCGTTCCAGACCACGGTCTTGGAAGCCTTGACCGCGTCGGCAAACAGCTTCATGGTCTCGGGGCCGATGTCGCAGCCCTCCATGTCGGCGGGCATCTTGTCGATGGGGTAGACAGTGGTCTCGACCGCAGCGTCGATGGGGTCGGGGAACTCCTTGACGCAGACGGTGTCCACAGGCAGCAGCAGCTTGACGCCGTTGGCCTTGGCCTTTTCCATCATCTCCTTGCAGTAGTCGATCTTGGAGTCGTCGCACAGGCTCTTGCCGATCTCATAGCCCTGGGCCTTGATGAAGGTGTAGGCCATGCCGCCGCCGATGATGAGGGTGTCCACCTTCTCCAGCAGGTTGGAGATGACGTTCAGCTTGTCCGCGACCTTGGCGCCGCCCAGGATGGCGGTGAAGGGACGGACGGGGTCGTTGACGGCGTTGCCCAGGTAGCGGATCTCCTTCTCCATCAGGTAGCCCACGGCGGTGTCCTTGATGTAGTCGGTGACGCCGGCGGTGGAGCAGTGGGCGCGGTGGCAGCTGCCGAAGGCGTCGTCCACGTAGGCGTCGGCCAGGCTGGCCAGCTCCTGGGAGAATTCGGGGACGTTCTTGGTCTCCTCCTTGCGGAAGCGGGTGTTCTGCAGCAGGACCACGTCGCCGTTGTTCATGGCGGCGACAGCGGCCTTGGCGTTCTCGCCCACAACGTTGTCGTCGTCGGCAAAGACGACTTCCTTGCCCAGCTTGGCGCTCAGGGCCTTGGCGACGGGGGCCAGGCTGAACTTGGCCTCGGGGCCGTTCTTGGGTTTGCCCAGGTGGCTGCAAAGGATGACCTTTGCGCCGTCATTGACCAGCTTCTGGATGGTGGGCATAGCCGCGTTGATGCGGTTCTCGTTGGTGATGACGCCGTCCTTCATGGGGACGTTGAAATCGCAGCGGACAAGCACTTTCTTGCCGCAGTAGTTCTCGTCGTCGATGGTCTTCTTACCTAAACCCATTGTTCTCTAAACTCCTCTCAAATCGTTTTACTTGCCTGAAGTGAGTTTTGCATCGTCGGGTTTCCCCGTGGATACTTCTATTATATCCAAATGCGGTGTGCAAAGCAAGAAGTTCTTGCCCGGATTGTCAAAAAAGTCTCATTCTGCGGGGCAAAGGCGGGCCGCCTAAAATAAACAGCAAAAAACCATATTGCCACTGCCCGGCCCCCGGGGCTATAATAGGCGTATCGGATATCCCCTGCAAGCAAAGGAGGACGCTTTTATGGACAAACCCGTATTGGTCGTGTTGGCTGCCGGGATGGGCAGCCGCTACGGCGGAATGAAGCAGCTCGACCCCGTGGGCCCGGGCGGGCAGATCATCATCGACTATTCAATCTACGACGCCCGGCGCGCCGGTTTTGAAAAGGTGATCTTCATCATCCGCAAGGAGAACGAGGCCGACTTCCGGCAGGTGATCGGGGATCGGCTGTCCCACCTGATGGAGGTGGAGTACGCCTTCCAGTCGCTGGAGGACCTGCCCGCCCCCTACGCCGTGCCGGAAGGCCGGACCAAGCCCTTTGGCACCGGGCAGGCGGTGCTCAGTGCCCGGGAGCTGATCCATGGGCCCTTTGCCGTCATCAACGCGGACGACTACTACGGCCCCGAGGCCTTCCGGGTGATCTACGACTACCTGTCCACCCACGCCGACGGCGACAGGTACCAGTACTGCATGGTGGGCTACCAGGTCAAAAACACCGTGACCGAAAACGGCAGCGTCTCCCGGGGCGTCTGCGAGGTGGGCCCGGACGGGATGCTGACCAGCGTCACCGAGCGGACCAAGATCGTCCAGGCGCCGGACGGCGTCATCCGCTACGCCGACGGCGACGCCTGGGTGGACCTGCCGGGGGACACCCTGGTCAGCATGGGCTGCTGGGGCCTGACGGCCAGCTTCATGCAGGAGGCGCAGGCGCGGTTCTCCGCCTTCCTGGCCGGGAACCTGCCCGCCAACCCCCTCAAGTGCGAGTATTTCCTGCCCACCATCGTCTCCGATCTGATCGCAGACGGCAAGGCCCAGGTCAAAATGCTGCACAGCCACGACAAATGGTACGGCGTCACCTACCGGGAGGACAAGCCCGGCGTGGTGGCGGCCCTGGCCCGCCTGACCGAGGAGGGCGTCTATCCCAAGACCTTCTGATCCACCGCTCGTTTCCCGCCTGTGCGCCGGCCGCTCAGACGGGATTTTTTGCTGCCCCGGCGGCCTGCGGCGCGGGGCGGATGCCGTGGGCCGCCAGGATCTCCTCGCAGCTCAGGCCGTATTTGCGGGCGATGTCCCGGGCGTAGCTCAGGCCATCCGGGGTGGTGCGCAGCACCCGGTAGCTGCGGGTGCCGTCGGCCACGTTTTCCATCTGGGCCACCAGGTTGTCGATGCAGCCGGTGCGGCCGGGGACGGCGTTGAACCGGGCCACCTGCTGGGTCAGCTCGTGGATGTGGGTGACGTACACCCCGCCGCAGCCGATCACCGCAATGGCCGACAGCACTTCCCCGGCGATGTAGCCGCCCTCCAAAAGGCTGGTGGAACTGAAGCTCTCGTCCATCAGCAGCATATCGTCTCCCTGCAGCTGGGACAGGATACGGCTCATCCGGGCGCACTCGCTCTCAAGGCGGCCCTTGCCGTAGTTGTCCTCGTCCGAGGTGGGGAAATGGGTAAAGATGCAGCGCACCGGGCTCATCACCGCGGCCCGGGCCGGCACCAGCAGCCCCAGCTGGAACAGCGCCTGCGCCATCCCCACCGAGTAGCAGAAGATGGACTTGCCCCCGTGGTTGGGCCCCGTGACCAGATAAAAGCGGCCCCTGTCGTCGTAGGTAAAGTCGTTGGCGACCACCGTCTGTCCCTCGCTGCGCAGCACCAGCATGGGGTTGTAGACGTCCTTCAGGCGGAGGGCTTTGTCCTTCATGGGGCGTATCTCGGGGCGGCAAAGGACGCAGCCCTGGCCTTTCAGCTCCAGCAGGAAGGCCACCGCCGCCGACAAAAAGCGGAAGTCGTCCAAAAGGCCGATGAAAAAGGACGTCTCGTCCCGGAAGTACTGGTCGATGACCGGCTCCCAGCTGCGGATGGTCTTGGCAAAGGCGTTGTCCAGCGCGCGGCAGACCGCCTGGTCCAGGGCGTGCTTTTCCTCCTCGCGGGCGGTCTTGGCCAGGTTGGCAAAGCCCGAGATGCAGACCATGGGGTCGCTCTTGTCCCGGCCCAGCAGCTTGTCCAGCACGCTGCCCTGACGGTATTTTTCGGTGTTCAGGGCCAGCAGCCCCACCTCGGTCACCCGGAGGGTGCCGTCCAGGTTGACCCCCAGGGCGATGCTTTTGACATGGCCGATCTGGTACTGGGTCTTTTCCAGCTGGGCGGTCAGGGCGCGGTAGTCCGCGCTCTGGCGGCGGGCCTCCACCTCGTCCCGCAGGGCGGCAAAGCCGGCGCTGCGGATGGGCGCGTCCGCCAGCCGGGCGTGGAACAGCTCCACCAGCTCCAGGTACAGCTCCAGATAGCGCACCGAGGCCAGGCTGCTTTCCACCGTGGAGGAGGAGCTGTTCAGCACCTTGCGCATCTCGGCGGCGTCCCGCAGCAGGGGCAGCGCGTCCCGGATCAGGCCCCGCAGGGCCTCGCTCTCCACCAGATCGGCCACCACGTCCAGCCGCCAGGCCAGCACCTCGGTGTCGGTGGTGTAAAATTGTTCCAGCCGCAGATCGGGCAGGCCCCGCCAGCTCTCCCGCCGGACCGAGACCATCTGGTCGATCTGCAACGTGTGGAAAAAGCTGGAGTCGGGCACCGGCGTGCCCCGTGCGGGCTTGTGCGGCGGATACAGCAGGCGGAAACTCTCCCGCCCGCCCTGTGTTTTGTCTGGCATGGCCATTCCCCTCCCCTGTTGCCTTGCGGCCTTATGTCTTGGATACAGCCCTATTAAACACCCGCCCGGGCCAAAAGTCCAGCGCAGAGGCAACAAAAAGGGCCGCCAGCCCGAAAGCCGGCGGCCCTATTCAGGTCTTTGGTGTACCCTCCGAACTTAGCAGTTCTCGGCGAAGTACTTGATGGTGCGGACCATCTGAGAGGTGTAGCTGTTCTCGTTGTCGTACCAGGACACGACCTGAACCTGATAGGTGTCGTCGTCGATCTTGGCGACCATGGTCTGGGTGGCGTCGAACAGAGAGCCGTAGCGCATGCCGATGACGTCGGAGGAAACGATCTGGTCCTCGTTGTAGCCGAAGGACTCAGAAGCGGCAGCCTTCATGGCGGCGTTGATGGACTCCTTGGTCACGTCCTTGCCCTTGACGACGGCCACCAGAATGGTGGTGGAGCCGGTGGGGACAGGCACACGCTGGGCAGAGCCGATCAGCTTGCCGTTCAGCTCGGGGATGACCAGGCCGATGGCCTTGGCAGCGCCGGTGCTGTTGGGCACGATGTTCTGAGCGCCGGCACGAGCGCGGCGCAGGTCGCCCTTGCGCTGGGGGCCGTCCAGGATCATCTGGTCGCCGGTGTAAGCATGAACGGTGGTCATGATGCCGGAGACAATGGGATAAGCCTTGTTCAGGGTGTCGGCCATGGGAGCCAGGCAGTTGGTGGTGCAGGAAGCGGCGGAGATGACCTGATCTTCCTTGGTCAGGGTCTTCTCGTTGACGGAGTAGACGATGGTCTTCAGGTCATTGCCGGCAGGAGCGGAGATGACGACCTTCTTGGCGCCAGCAGCGATGTGAGCCATGCTCTTGTCCTTGCTGGTGTAGAAGCCGGTGCACTCCAGAACGACGTCAACGTTCAGCTCGCCCCAGGGGCAATCCTTGGCGTCCTTAATGGCGTAGATCTTGATCTCCTTGCCGTCGACGACGATGGAGTCCTCGGTGGAAGAAACGGTGTGCTTGTTCTCGCCGATCTTGCCGCAGAAGGAGCCCTGAGCGGTATCGTACTTCAGCAGGTGAGCCAGCATCTTGGGGCTGGTCAGATCGTTGATGGCGACGACCTCGTAACCCTCAGCGTCGAACATCTGACGGAAAGCCAGACGGCCAATGCGGCCAAAACCATTGATAGCAACTCTTACAGCCATTGTATAGTACCTCCTAAAATTTTTACCCTTGGAATCCGGATAAATTTCACGGTGTCTTTATTATAGAACAAAAATCCCAAACCTTCAAGTGCCTGCCAAACAAATAACAAGCCATTTTCTATTTTTGTCAGTTTTATATTTTTTTGTTCCATAATTTTCAGCAATTTTAGCAAATCAACCAGCGGCGTGGTTGCCGCGCCGCAGGGGCCCGGGCTGCGCGCAAAACAGAGCGCACGCCAAGCCCAGCAGCCCCAGCGCCCCCACGCCCCAGTCCCCCGGCCCCGACGGCAGCCGGACGCACCCGGGCACCAGCCAGGCCAGGCACACCACCCAGGACACC
>ERZ1090861.1839-NODE-1840-length-10121-cov-7.699583_pt1 | contig 10121 bp, 13 predicted proteins | sample MGYA00478482_ERZ1090861 | MGnify/ENA primary metagenome ERZ1090861 (study PRJEB33644, sample SAMEA5815744) | chicken gut metagenome | biome: Chicken; feature: Gastrointestinal Tract; material: Caecum | place: Ireland | collected 2019-01-01 | study: A study of... | reverse complement strand
CGGGGCTCGAACCCGGACCGAAGGCGTCGGAGGCCTTTATGGTATCCAATTCCACCACGGGCACATTGTTTATTTTATTGGTTATTTCGGCCTTGCTCGTTTGCCGGGTCGTCGGGCACAGATTTTTTATGATCGCGGCCGCCTGCTCCTGCGGCCTGCGAACAGCATTATAACAAATAAATTCGAAAAAAGAAAGCGCTTTCGGCCGTCCGCCGCGAATTTTTCGCAAAAACCTGCATCGCATGCGCCAAAGCCCTCTCCGCCGCCACAAAAAATTTATCCACAGTTGTGCACACGGCAGAGCGGCGGGCCACATTTTTTGTACCGAAAACGGCAGAACAATCTACATTTTCGACGTGTTTCGCGCAAAATCGCCCTTCTTTTTACAAATTGTATACATTTTTACCGAAATCTACACAATTTTATCCACAAATTCCGCGCACTTGTGAAAACGCCTCCGGCCCCTTTCCCGCCCTATGCCCGGCCTTCGCCGCAGGAGAGAAGCGCCTCGGCCAGCGCGTTCCCCTGGCGATACGAACAGTAGCTGACGATCTCGGGAACGGTAAAATCGAGCGGGCGGATAACTTCGAGCCGCCCCGCGGCGATCTCTTCCGCCGCCATCTTGCGCGGGAGAAAACTGTACCCCAGCCCGTCGAGCAGGTACTGCGCCACCTTGCCGCTGTTGTCGATCTCGAACCGGAAGGCGTGCCGCGGCGGAAAGAGCATGCGCACGAACTCGCCCGCGTCGCCGAAGGCGAAGTTGCACATCAGGTACTCGCATTCCGCCAGTTCTTCCTTGCGGATACCACTCCGGAACTCGTTTCGCGCGGGCGAACACAGCAGCACGAGCGAATCGGTGGAAAAGCGGCGGTATTCGAACCCCGCGCGCTTGAGCGGCAGGTACGAAAAGGCGACGTCGATGATGTTGTCCTGCAGCATCTGCAGAAGGTCGAGCGAATGCCCCAGCACCAGATTGACCGCCACGTCGCGCCGCGTACGGAAAAACCGCGCGATCTGCGGGTACAGGTCGCTTTCGTACACGGCGTTGATCGCCCCGACGCGCAGCTGCTGTTCGTAGCGCGCCGACGCGTTCACCTCGCGGATAAAGCTCTCTTCCAGATCGTGGATGCGCAGGGCGTAACTTAAAAACAGCTTGCCTTCGTCGGTCAGCTCCACGCCGCCCTGGCGGCGGGCAAACAGTTTTTTGCCCGTTTCCGCCTCCAGTTCGGCGATGCGGTTGGTCACCGTCGACTGCGCCACGTACAGCCGCTCGGCCGTCCGCGTGAAGTTTTTGAGTTTGGAAAGCATGATAAATGTCCGGATCGCCTCGCTGTTCACGGCATCCTCCCTTGCGCCTTCGTTCCCCGCCCCGGCAGACAGCCCGCGCAGAGCGCGCCTGTGCGCGCCTATCTATCGGAAAAACGAATTTCAACTATTAAAAGAATCTATTTTATAAATTGTTTACAAAGTATAGCATATATGCTATAATGCTGTCAACGAAAAAACAAAACTTTCGACAGCAATCTGCCATAAGGAGAGTAGGATTATCATGGGAATGACAATGTCGCAAAAGATCCTCGCTTACCATGCCGGGCTGGACAGCGTGAAGGCGGGCCAGCTCATCAACGCCGAACTGGACATGGTGCTGGGCAACGACATCACGACGCCCGTCGCCGTGAAAGAGTTTGAAAAGGCGGGCTTCCCCTGCCTGCGCTGCCCCGAGCGCGTGAGCATGGTCATGGATCACTTTACGCCCAACAAGGACATCAAGGCGGCCGAACAGGTCAAGACGGTGCGCAACTTCGCCAAAAAATACGGCGTGGAAAACTTTTTCGACGTGGGCCGCATGGGCATCGAGCACGCGCTGCTGCCCGAACAGGGCCTGGTCGGCGCGGGCGACCTGGTGATCGGCGCGGACAGCCACACCTGCACCTACGGGGCGCTGGGCGCCTTTTCGACGGGCGTGGGCTCGACGGACATGGCCGCCGGCATGATGAGCGGGCAGTGCTGGTTCAAGGTGCCTTCCGCGATCAAGTTCGTGCTGAAAAACAAGCCCGCCAAGTACATCTGCGGCAAAGACGTGATCCTGCACATCATCGGGCAGATCGGCGTGGACGGCGCGCTGTACAAATCGATGGAGTTCACGGGCGACGGGGTGCAGTACCTTTCCATCGACGACCGCTTTACCATCTGCAACATGGCCATCGAAGCGGGCGCGAAGAACGGCATCTTCCCCGTAGACGACGTGACGCGCGAATACCTGAACGGCCGCTTCAAGCGCGAGATCCGCGCCTTCGAGGCCGACCCCGACGCCGAATACGAGCGGGTGATCGAGGTGGATATGAGCAGGCTCGAGCCCACCGTTTCCTTCCCCCACCTGCCCGAAAATACGAAGACGCCCGCCGAATGGGGCGACGTGAAGATCGACCAGGTCGTGATCGGCTCGTGCACCAACGGGCACATTTCCGACCTGCGCATCGCGGCGGACATCCTGCGCGGCAAAAAGGTGGCCAAAGGGGTGCGCTGCATCGTGATCCCCGCGACCAACACCATCTGGAAGCAGGCGATGCACGAGGGCCTGTTCGACGTGTTCATCGACGCGGGCGCGGTGGTCTCTACCCCGACCTGCGGGCCCTGCCTGGGCGGGCACATGGGCATCCTCGCCGCGGGCGAACGCGCCGTGGCCACGACCAACCGCAACTTCGTCGGCCGCATGGGCCACGTCGACAGCGAGGTCTACCTCGCCTCCCCGTATGTGGCGGCGGCGAGCGCGGTGGCGGGCAAAATTGCCACGCCGGACGAGATTTGAATAATTGAAGCGAGGTGACTAAAAAATGCAAGTACGCGGAACTGTTTTCAGATACAAGAGCGACGTCGATACGGACGTCATCATCCCTGCGCGCTACCTGAACACCACTTCGGAAGCGGAACTGGCCTCCCACTGCATGGAAGACATCGACAAGGAGTTCGTGAAGAAGGTGAAAAAGGGCGACATCATCGTGGCGGAAGACAACTTCGGCTGCGGCTCTTCGCGCGAGCATGCGCCCATAGCCATCAAGGCGAGCGGCATCTCGCTGGTCATCGCCAATTCCTTCGCGCGCATCTTCTACCGCAATTCCATCAACATCGGGCTGCCCATCCTCGAATGCCCCGAGGCGGTCAAAAACATCAAGGCGGGCGACGTCGTCTCCTGCGACCTTTCCAAAGGCGAGATCGTAAACGAGACCACGGGACAGAAATTCCGGGCCGAACCCTTCCCCGAATTTATTCAGAACATCATCGACAAGGGCGGGCTGATCGCCTCGATCAAGGCGCGGGGCTGACGACGCATGCAACGGCCGAAAAAACATACCCTGCGCGCCGAGCGGAACATGGTCTGCGCGCTGTGCGCGGCGGTCTTTCTGGTGTTCGCGGGCGCGGCGCTCGCGGGCTGGCTGTTTGCGCCCGTCCCCGTCGGCGCGGTGCTCACCGGCGTGGCGGCGTTCGTGCTCGTGTTTACGGGCATCCTGTCTATCTCGTGGGTGCGCTATGCCCGGCGCTTTTATGCGCTGGCGCATTCTTCCGACTGCCCCGTCGCCGCGGTGGGCGAACGCCTTTCCGTGACGTTTTACGGCGCCTCCGCCGAAAAGGTGGCGGCGTACGTGCGCGAATCGAACGCCCTCGCGCCCCTGCCCGAGCGCCATACGCGCGAAGAGTGGCTGGAGCGCTCGCAGAAAGCCAAAGAGATCCGCACCCGGGCGCTGGGAGAGGCGCAGGCCGTATCGTTTTCGCCCGTCTGCCCGGCCGATCTGCTGCAGCTTACGGGCAAAACGCTCGTCCTGACGCGCAAAACATACGATACGTACCGCTCTTTTTGGGACAATTCGGGGCTTTCGGCGCTGAGCCGCCTGCTCATCGCGGACGACCCCGCTTAGGTTCCCGCCCTTTCTCCACGGAGGCCACCATGGAAAAAACAAGCCTTCTCCGCGCGAAGGACGCGCGCGGCAAACCCTTCCGCGGCCGGTTCCGGCTGGTCGCCGTCCTCGCCCCCCTGCTGGTCGCGGCCAGCGTGCTGCTGGGCGTGTTCCCCGGCGGCCTGCTGTTCGTGTTCGTGCTCATACTCACCGTCGTATTCACGGTGCTGGGCGTCGCTTACTGCGTCACAGAAGCCCGCTCGTTGCGCTGGTTTGCGGCGTGCTGCACGGACGAGCGCTATCCCTGCGCGGTGGTTTCCGAATACCGGAACCTCGAATTTCTCGCGGCGGATGCGGAAGCCGTGCGCGGATACGCCGAACTGGAGCTGCGCCTGTACGCCGCCCTGTTCAAGGCCAAGGGCGGCGGCCGGCCCGTTTCCGACGCGGAGCGCAAGGCGCTGAAAGAGCAGGAAAAGCAGTGCCAGCAATCGCTGGGCAAGCCCCTCGTGTACGCCGGGTTCGAGGCCGAAGACCTCGCGCGGCTGCAGAACAAGACCATCTTCGTCAGCCAAAACCTTTACGACGCGTGCGCCCCGTCCGTCGACTGGGCCAGGGCGCAGGAGACCGGCTGCGAAGTGATCGTACTCAAAAACCCGAAGATCGGCTGACGGCCGGCCTTCTTCCGACAAAATTTATCCGAATCCAATTCAAAAGGGAGAGTCTGTTCATGAAAAAACACATCGCAGTGCTCGCGGGCGACGGCATCGGCCCCGAGATCACCGACGGCGCCATCGCCGTCCTGAACAAAGTGGGCGAAAAGTTCGGCCACGAATTCACCTTCGAACACCTTCTCATGGGCGTATGCGCCATCGAAGAGACGGGCGAACCGCTGCCGCAGTACACCATCGACCGCTGCCTCGCTTCGGACAGCGTGCTTCTGGGCGCGGTCGGCGGCGCCGTGGGCGACAAGCGCATCGAAAAGCTGCCCGGGCATCTGCGCCCCGAAGCGGGCCTTTTGAAGATCCGCGCGGCGCTGGGGCTGTATTCCAACCTGCGCCCGGCGCGCCTGTTCCCCGCCCTGGCGGGCGCCTGCCCCCTGCGCAAGGACATCGCCGAAAAGGGCATCGACCTCGTCGTCGTGCGCGAACTGATCGGCGGCATCTACTTCGGCGCGCGCGGCAGAGGGCAGGAAGAGGGCGGCGAATACGCCTACGATACCGAAAAGTACAACGTTTCGGAAGTGACGCGCATCGCCAAGATCGCCTTTGACCTGGCCCGCAAGCGCAGAAAACACGTGACGTCCATCGATAAAGCGAACGTGCTCGAGTCTTCCCGCCTCTGGCGCGAGGTCGTGCACACCGTCGCCAAAGACTACCCCGACGTGGAACTGACCGACATGCTCGTCGACAACACGGCGATGCAGCTGGTGAAAAACCCCTCGCAGTTCGACGTGGTGCTCACCTCGAACATCTTCGGCGACATCCTCTCCGACGAGGCCGCGCAGATCACCGGCTCCATCGGCATGCTCGCCTCCTCCTCGCTGGGCGCGACCAAGCGCGGGCTGTACGAACCCATCCACGGCTCCGCGCCCGACATCGCGGGCAAAGACCTCGCCAACCCCATCGCGACCATCCTCTCGGCGGCGATGATGCTGCGCGACTCTTTCGACCTGCCCGAAGAGGCAAAGGCGGTGGAAGAGGCCGTGAACAAAGTCCTCGACGAGGGCTACCGCACGGCGGACATCATGAGCGAAGGGATGAAGCCCGTCAAGGGCAGCGAGATGACCAAACTCATCGTCGAACGCATCTGACCCGGATCAAAGCAGAAAGCGGGACGGCCCCGGAGCCGCCCCGCTTTTTTGGTTGAACTTCTTTGATTGAATTTTACAAAAAGTGTTGTATTTTTTCATGTGCCGTGCTATAATGGGTCTGCCGGGAAACGTCCTGCTCCCCACCCCCGCCGGCACAAATTTTTTTACACTTTTTTGGGGAAAAGCAGGACAAAACGTCACTTCCAAACGTTGTATGGATGAGGTGATTTTTCTAAGGCCCGCCCCGCGCGGCCGGCAGACCGGCCGGCGCACCGCGACCCGCGGAAAAAAGGAGAGAGTATGAAAAAATTATTGGCAATGTTGCTTGCGACCATGTTGTTGGGGGCCGGCGCGCTCGGCTTGGCCGGATGCGGCCCGAAGTACGGCACACTTTATACCTTGCAGGAAGCGTATGACAACGGTTATCTGACCCGGGAAGATCTGATGAGCATCGCCTATTACCATCATAACGGCCGGGAGTATAACGAAGAGATCATGCCCGAAGACTATGCTCCCATTCCAAAAGACCCGCCGGAACTGGGCGAGGAAATATCTTGGAAGATCCGGGAGGCAGCGGCAAAAGAATTGCAGCAAGCTGAAACAGGCGCCGTACCGGAAGCCGAAGCGGAGGGCATGTCGGTCGAAAAATATTACGGCACCTACAATGGTTCCGTTGCTGTGATCATAGGACAATCTTATTATTCTTATCCGGCGGTAGAAATTAATTCATGGGATACGGTCGGCGGGGTTGTGGTTCATTATTGGTCATACGATCGCATACAAATCTGGCTCGAAAATTAGGGGGAATCTTTATGAAAAAGTTATTGGCGGTATTGCTCGCGACCCTGTTGTTGGGGGTCGGCGCGCTCGGCATGGCCGGGTGCGGCGAAACGCCGGAAAAAACAAATCAGGAAGAACCACCGCCGGATGAACCTGTGTTGGAATACGGCTTCGGCGATGGCGGCGGCTATCCCCAATTGTCCTATAAGTGCGGCTACGTTCTTACACAAACAGAATTTGCCAAAGACGATGTCTTTTTGGAAGTATATTACGGAGAGATCGACGGAGGATATACGCCGGATTATATCGTTCTGCGCTTGTATATGCGTCTTGCATGGAAGTTTGGGGAGAATGATACATGGCGCGATGATGCAATTTTGATGAAAGAATTGAACAGTGATGAATTCAATAAACCGGAATACATCTGGCAAGGGAAGGACACTCATCATGAAACGATGCGTATCCCCGAGGAGCTGTTTACAGAGCCGAGCGGCAGGATCGCATTTTGCATGCAGCTATATGATACAATTCAAGAAAAAGAATATGCAATGGTGTCTTGCGCGGTCGATTATCAATTAACTGAAGACCGCGTGACGCTGTCGGTCCCGACAAAATAAGCCGAGGGAAAGAGATATGAAAAAACGCATTTTTTCAATTTGGATGGCCGTTTGTTTGCTTGTTTTGCCGGCCGTTTTGGCCGGGTGCGGCCCGAAGACGTACGGCACGTTTTATACCTTGCAGGAAGCGTATGACAACGGCTACCTGACCCGGGAAGATCTGATGAGCATCGCTTACTACAAAAACGGCGGAAGGCGGTACAATGAATCGATCATGCCCGAAGACTATGCGCCCATCCCGAAAGACCCGGAAGAACTGAGCGAAAGCACGTCTCTGCGCATCCGCAACACCGCCGCGGCTGACTGGAACGCCGAGTACCCGGATGACGACGCCACCGCGGAAGATTTCTGGATCGATTACTATTACGGTACCTACGGCAACTGCGTCGCCGTCATGATGCGTGATAATTTAAGCGGAACGACCGGCGTAGTTTGGATCGGAATCGTTGCGGATGTATCCTTTTCGTATAACAGCGGAAAAGAAATCAGGGTTTGGAGAGCCAAATGATCGCTTCGGCATAGCAGCGCGGCAGAGGCATTTCTGAAAAAAGCGCTCGCGGCGGGCAAAAAGCATCCGCTACGAGCGCTTTTTGTGCGCCGCCATATAGCGCACCGCAGAACGCCGGGCGCCGTTTACCAGTTTTCGCAGTCTTCGTCGCCGCAGTCGTCGCATTCGCAGTCGTCATAATACTCGCCGCACTGCTCGCATGTTTCCAACCACTCTTCGTCTTCCGGCTGCCCCGCGGGATGGGTTTTTCTTTTCCCGAAAACGGCAAATAAGACCTCACCAAGCCATCCCATAGCCGACACCCCCGATGGAAGAACCCCCGAATTCTCCGCGGCGGTCCGCTGCGCCGCTTTTGCGCATAAACTCTGAAAACAGGCGGTGCGCCGCCAGACCTTTCAGGCAATCGATGCGGTTTTGCACAAACTTGCCGATCTGCGGAAAGTTTGTGCTCTTCCCCACCGTGATGCTCGGCAGCGTCCGCTGTTTTTTCGCGTGGTCGGAAATGCGGAACGAAAGCCAGGCGTCATCCTTGAAGATCCGATAATACAGGCTGTTTGTGTTCTCTGAAAAATGCCAGAGGCAGTCTACCTTGTTCTGGCGGCATACGTCCAGAACAAAGTTATGCACTCTTTCTCGGCTGACAGACAGATTCATACGTCCTTTCCTCCCCTTTTCGTTATTTCTTTTTCGGTTTGGAAAAAACCTTCAAAAATTCATCCACGACGATGTACACACACAATGCGAGCCATCCCATACAAGCACCTCCCTCCGTTTTTCTGCATTATAACACAATAAACTGGACAGATATTGTCATATTTATCGAAAAAGTTTGAAAAATTTTTAATTTTTTTTCGCAAAAAAGAAGGCGGCGGGCGTTCTGCAAATCCTGAAGCAACGCGCGGCGCGGCGGATCCGCAAAGCGTTGACAGCCGCAAAGAAAGGGGCTATAATATCCTTAAGCGGGAGTTTTTCATGATCGCCGAAAACGTAAAACACGCCCTTGCCGAAATTGCGGGCGGCAACCCCTTCGGGGAAAAGATCACGCTCGTCGCCGCCACCAAGACGCGCACGCCCGACGAGATCAACGAGGCTGTTGCCGCGGGCATTTCGGACATCGGCGAGAACAAAGTGCAGGAATTTACCGCCAAATACGACGCCGTGCACGGCGCCAACCGACACTTTATCGGGCATTTGCAGACGAACAAGGTCAAATACCTCATCGGCAAGACGCACCTGATCCAGTCTTTGGACCGCATGGAGCTCGCCGACGAGCTGCAAAAGCGCGCCGCCCGCGCGGGCTGGGTGTGCGACTGCCTGATCGAAGTGAACATCGGCAGCGAACTTTCGAAGAGCGGGTTTTCTCTGGAAGAGGCGGAAGCCGCCTACACCGCGCTGCGCGGGTACGAAAATCTGCGCGTCCGCGGCCTGATGGCCATGCTCCCCCTTTCGGACGACGCCGCGCTTTTGAGCGGCCTCTGCCAAAAAATGCGCGCCCTGTTCGAGGCCCTGCGCGAACATGACGAGGCCATCGCTTACCTTTCCATGGGCATGAGCGGCGACTGGCGGCTGTGCGTGGAGCACGGCAGCAACATGATCCGCCTGGGCACCTCGCTGTTCGGCCCGCGCCGCCTCCCCGCCCCCGCCGAATAACGCGCCGCTTCCGTGCGGAGCAGCCACGGCGAACGGACCGGCTTTTTGTTGTAATATCATTGCTTACATATATAAAAACCTCCTTGTTTCGCCCGGTTTTGATGTAATTAAACAAAGTACAGCAAGAATTTCCGGCATCATTGCCGAATTTTTCCTGGCGGACGGAGCAAAAAATCCCGGCGGCCGCGTTCCGACGATAAAACGGCGGCGCGTTCTGTGAAAATTATAAAAAACGGCGCGATCTGCTTGTGCGCAGGCGCGATTTATGTTACAATAAACAAGGGAGGGCGATAAGGGTAGGTATGTTCGACTTTTTCAGAAACAACGGGCCGAAGAAACGACCCATCCCCGGCGAACACGATCCCCTGCCCGCCAAAAAGCCGTACGAAAAACCCGTCGGCAGTCAGCCGATGCAGATCCGGCACCCGCGCTCGTTTGCCGACGTGGAAGAGATCATCGACCGCTTCAAAGACAAGCTGACCGTGATCGTCTATCTGCAGGAACTCAGCGAGCCGACCGCCGGGCGCGTCATCGACATCCTCAGCGGCGCCATCTATGCCCTCGGCGGCGGCGTGGCGCAGTTACAGAAGGACATGTACATCTTTAATCCGGACGGCGTCGACGCGCAGTAGCGCACGCGGCCGTTTGCCGATCGCACCCGCGCGAGAGGAACGGCTGCCGTTGTCGCGCAGCAGGGACGAAACCCGGTTTACCCCCGTTCCCTGAGGGAACGGAACGGATAATACAACCCAAACCGGAAGGGGGGGGGGGGGGGGGGGGGGGGGCGGGGGCCGCCCGGGGCACGCCCGCGGGGCGCCCCCCCCCCCCCCCCCCCCCCACAACCCCACCCCCGCCCCCCCCCC
>ERZ1090861.1838-NODE-1839-length-10123-cov-8.595352_pt1 | contig 10123 bp, 1 predicted proteins | sample MGYA00478482_ERZ1090861 | MGnify/ENA primary metagenome ERZ1090861 (study PRJEB33644, sample SAMEA5815744) | chicken gut metagenome | biome: Chicken; feature: Gastrointestinal Tract; material: Caecum | place: Ireland | collected 2019-01-01 | study: A study of the... | reverse complement strand
GGAGGCGGGGGGGACCGATTAAAAAACGCGGTGGGGCCCCCACCCCCCCGGCCCAGCCACAAAAACCGCCGTTGTGGCTCTGTTTTTGCCCCCCCCCCCGGGAGTCTGCTTGTCAAAAAGGGAGAGGGATGACTTTTTGCCAGTATATTTAGGGATTTTTGAGGGGAGTGGAGGGGAGGAGTCGGACTGTTTTGCTCCGTCCCGAGAATAGAATTCGGACTGTTTTGCTCCGTCCCCAAAAGTCTGTTTGTTTGTCCAAAAAATGGAAAGATTAAAATCGGGGAAGGGGAGGGTTAACAGTGGTTGACGGGGAGAGGAATGTTTGGATGAGCGTGGTAATATGATTTTGCGTAAGTTTAATCAAGTGCGCGTAATGCGCGCGTGCGTAAATTTTGAAAGCAAACAGGGAAGTTGCTTTTGTGAGGTGGGATTATGAGAACAAACCGCGACGGGCAAAGAAGATTTTTTGTCAACGTTTTCAAATTCGCGATTTTGCTGATGTGTTTTGCGACCGTGTTCGCCGTTGTGCTGACGGCGGGCGTTTTTGACACGGGCTTTGACAGCGGCGCGAATGTCGCGGAGGCGGCTGCTAGTTTAGGTGATAATAATATTATGCCTGAAACCCATTATTCATCTGCATTTTCAGATAATACAATTTCGGGTTTCAATAATTCGTTTCATTCCAGCTCTAATGTTATAGACAGCAGCATAAATAAGGATGGTTCAGTCACGCTGGAGTTAGACCTTAGTACAATAAGTTTTAACGGGTATTTCCAAGGTTACACAGGGGCTACATTTGATGGGATGGATTATTATGTGTATGGAAATTCAGAAGAGGGAAACTATAGCGGGAGTTTTGGCGTAAGAAGAAATTATTGGGCAGGAGGGACAGATGGTGTTGTAGCTGTTTCGAATATAGCCATTCCAACAGTAATAAAAGATTTAATTGGCGGGGGTTATACTGTTAATATAAATTGGTCTGGTGGTTTTTATGTGTGGGATGCGCAAGCTGGAACTATTTGGTGTGGAATTCAAGGCACTACCAGTAGTATTTCTGGTAATAATGTGTGGAATAATGCGTCTAGTAGCAATACTACATATAATTGGGGAGAGCATTATGATGCAAGAGGCGATAGTGCTGACTACACATACGTTGGCAATTTTATTAGCGGAAGCGATGCCTTATCATCTGCCGATAATTATATCGCCATATATTTCTATCGTGAGCCAAGCGGGGCGGCACAGTGGGGCGGTTGTGCGACTAATGTAAAAATAACATTTACCATAACTCATTCCGCTTCCGACAACAATGCCCCGCAGGTGAGTGAGTTCAGCATTTCGGAGCAGACGACGATTGCCAGCGGGTATAGCTTCGGAGGGATGTCCGAAGAGATTTCGGGAGTGATTTCGGACAGTTATACGGACACGGCGTCGGCGGATGGCATCAATCTTAACAAGGCAATCGTGCCCGCGGGCGGAATAACAGGCGTGAACACGGGCAGCGGGACGGCGAGTTTCGCAAAGAGCGTCTCTATGACGCTGCAGGACCGCAACACCGCGGGCGGCGCGGCTAACCCTGCGGAGGCGACATATTACGCCGGGCTTGCAAGCGTGGATATCCAAGGGGACGGAGCCGAGGTGTCGACGGAGGTTGTCTACGACAACACGACATATACACCGTTCACTTACGGTGACGGACAAAGCGGATTGATTGTATACACGACCGCCGACGCGCGGTCAAGCGGCACGCTGACTCTGTATTTCAGCGGGAATGCGACGAGCGCGCTGACGCTGAGAATAAGCGATTCGGGCGGAGCGGCGCTGACCATAACCGTAAACGTAGGCGGAATCATAGATAGCGAGAGCGTCGGCAGCGCAAGCGTGCTCGGTCAAGGTTCGTCGGTCGGCACAAGTATGCCGTCCGTGTGGGTGAACGGCACAGAGGCGGGCTTTACATTCAACGGCGCAAGCAGTTCATATCCTTTGGTGTGGTTTTATACGGTAAGCAGGGCGGATACGCAGAAAGAATTGAGTGAAATCGCCGCCGACGAGGGATTTGACCCGACGACGGCACATCCGTTCGCCAATGCAACGAGTAATGCGACGGAACTGACCTATTCCTTTGGAACAGGATATCTCAACGGCCACGGCGTATATGCCGACGGCAGCGCGGGAGCAACGGGGAGCGGGTATTACCGCTTTACGTTCTACGCATTGGATTATGCCGGGAATGTTGTCGACACGGTGACAAACAGCGTTATGTACGCAAAGGCAGACGTGGAGGGCATAACGAACGCATCGCTCGAGGAGAGATACGAGAATGCCGCCGCGCAGCCGGCGGACGGAGACCGGGACAAAATCGGGCTGATTCAAGACGGCGAAACCGTGTATGTCGGCACGAGCGTCACGGTGACGATTAAGTTCAAACAGAATTTCTCGGGCAACAGGGTGCAGGTGCTCGGCGCGGACGGTGAAGAGTATATCATTTACGTCCTGGACGGCATTAAGGAAGTGCGCACCTTCAGCGGTGCGGTTGCCACCGCCTGGACGGGGGAGGGAAACACCCGTACGATGACGGGCGACATTTATTCCTCGGTCGAGGCGACATTTTCCGTGGCAGAAGGCGAATGCACGCTGACGCTGACGTATGAGGGTGTGTCCGGGCAGGTGACGGAGAAGCAAAGCGTCTTTGCGGTGAAATCCGGCGCGGACCAGACAAATTCCTTCGACAACTCTTCCGACACAAGCTATACCTGGAGTGACGGGCGCAATGGCGGCGACGGCGTGTATGTCTACATAGACCTTGACAGACCTTCGGCAAACCTCGCAGACGCCGACGGTCACTTCATGTCCGCAAATGCAGACGGAAGCGTCAAAAACACCGCCTGGCATACCGAATGGCAAATCGACGGCGTGATTTCCGTCGAGGGGAAGGAATTCAAGAACCTTTATTATACCTCTCCCGTCAGGTATGAGAGCGAATCGGCTTTTAAGGACGACTTTGCAGACTTTGCGGCAAGCTATGCCGCAGCGGCAGTCGTCGGCGGTGAAAATAATCTGGAGGCCTTGTTCGACTACGTGCTTGACAAAGACGATTTCGTCGACAATAAGTACGAGAACTGGTCCGCCAACGTAAGCGAGGCGGGATATTGGGTGGTCTACATTGCCGTGACGGACAGGACGTCGGGCAAGAGCGACCTTTACGCTTTCGGAATTCTGGTGGACGCCAACGATTATGTCGTGTCGGTCGAAGTCCCCGAGACATATAAGGAAGTCCTCGGAGAGCCTTTCACCGAGACGGTGAACGGCGATGAAACCGTGACCGTGAAACGCGGCGAGGAGGTGGAGCTGAGCCTCTCTCTCGACCGCGCGGGCGCGGGCGCGTATAGCGCGTATATACCTTATAGAATAACCGCAGACAGGGCCGAGGTTTATTTCAACGAAACCGCAGAGGAGGAAGACATTCTCAAAACGGGCACATTTACGACTACCGTCAAGATTGACAACGACTCTCCGTTTGCGGCGGCAGGCACAGATGGCGGAGAGAACAGAACATTCGTCATAGAGTATTCTTACCGCCGCGCGCTGAAAGCGGATTATACAACGAGCAGCGCCACTTATGCCGGTGCGGAGGTGAAACCCAACATACGCTTGCGCGACAAGAGCACGAGCACGACGGTGGAGAATATCGCGGAGGAAAATCTGCCTTATGAGTTCAAAATTACCAGCGGGCAGGAGAGGTTTTACAATGTCGGCGAGTACACCTATCTGCTCGAGTGCGTCGACAACGAGTACTATGTCCTGATGAAGTCCGGAGATACCAGCGACCCGACCGCAAACGCCGCGACATTTACAATCAATCCGGCGCCTTTGACAATTACGGTTGTGGCGGGCGCAGGCAAGATATACGGCGAGGTGACCGATGAGTACGGGTTCGGTGACTTTGACATAACGCTTTCCGGATTGGTCGGCGACGATGTGGAGAAACCCGGTGATATCATCGTAGGCGGAAAATTCGCATTCGCGGGAACTGCCGTGTCCGGATATGTCAATGTAGGCAGCCATGCCGTGACGTATGAGGGCGCGGTGGCGAGCAATTATACAATCACAGTTCAGAACGGCTACTTGACCGTGTCGGAAAGAGGGATTTCCGTTGCGGTTCAGTCTCCGACGGGAACGATTACATACGGCGAGGCTATGCCCACGAGTTACGTGGCGGCAGTCCCGAAGTCGGTGTTCACGTCGTGGGACACCCTCGGACTTTATGACGAGGCAAACGAAATAGCCGCAATATTCGGCGGCGCAGAGGTCAACGACGGCGGGGAAAACTGGCTTGTCACGCTGGAGGCCGGGTGGTTCGTCCTCGACGGCGAAGTCAACGGCGGGGGATATTACAACGTCGGAGAATACGGTTTTGCGTCGTTCTCGTTCGATGACGAGGACTCCAATTTCGGCTTCGCGCTTGCAGAGGAGGGCAACGGAACGGTGACGGTCGTCACACGCGAAGTGACGATATCGCCCATATCCGAAAACCTCACCGCAGAGTCGAGAAGCGACCTCGGAAACGTGCAGGTGCGTTTCTCCACCACGGATGAGACCCGACGTTTCGGCATAACGGGTTCGCTGCGTGTCGTGTCTGCGGAAGAAGGGAATGTGTTCGACGTAGACGTCAACAATAAGGATTTCATCGATGTCGCACACAACGATTATAAGTCCGACAACATCAGCATTGTTGTGGCGGCAGGGACGGTCACTATTACTTTCCGCGACGAAACGGGCGGTACGTTCACTTTCTATTTCGACGAGTCGCTGTTCACCACCGTATTCGGTACGGCGTGGGATGTGAGTGTGCTCGAAGACTATGAGATGAAGTTCACGGTCAACGGAGAAGAGGCGGAAGCCCCCGGTGAGGCTTCTTTCGAAGCGACGATAAGCAGCAGCTATTCGGGTGCGTTGTCAAACGTCGGTTCGTATGACCTGACTTTCGGGAATTATACAGTCACGGGTGCGGAGGCTTCGCAATACGAATTCAGGTTCCTCATTAAGGGCAGCGACACCGAGGTCACCGCGCTCACGGTCACGCCTCGTACAGTCACCGTCGGCAAGGTTACCGTTGACGGAAGCACCGAGAAAACGTACGGCGACCGCGAGCCGAGCTGGAATTTCGTCTACGATTTCGACGGATTGCTCCCCGAAGGATACGCTGCGCCCGAGATTGGCGGGGTGTATCGCGCGAATGCGGACGGTACTGCCGCAGGCGACAGATATGACGATGCGGGTGAATACGGCGTATTCTTTGAAGGCTATTACTACAATGACGAAAACCTCGTCATCAAGTTCGCCGAAAACGCGTTTGAGAACGTGAACTTCATAATCAAGCAGAAATTGATTGTGATAAACGAAAATAACGTGGTCGGCGCTGCCGATAAGCATTACGACGGCAATTCTTCCGCGGAGGCAGGCATAGATATCTCTGCCCAAATCCTCAACGGCGACAACGTGACGCTTGCATATGAAGCCAACTACAGCAGCAACGGCACCGATTATACGTCCGATGTGGGCGAAGGGCTTTACATCATCTTCACGGGCATAGCACTCGGGGGAGACGATGCCGGAAATTATTACATAGACATCGAAAGCCTCAGTACGGAGGCAAAGTATGCGATACTCGAAGCGCTCATCGAAGTCAGCCCCGATTACTTTACTTTCGGCAAAGTGTATGACGGCAACAATGACGTCGAACCCGGCGACATCACGCTCGACGTTCAGAATTTCGTGCTCGCAGGCAGACCGTTCACCGTCATAGAAAGCGAACTCTCGTCCGAAAATGTCGGGCAGGTCGTTGTGGATATGACCATTATGTTTACGGACTTCGCATGGTCCGGCGGGAACTACGAAGACCGTTTCATCATCTATGACGGTATCACAATCGGTTCCAACGACGGTATGCTGGTTATAAGGGTGACGGGCATTTACGGCACCATCTCCCCGCTGACGTTAACTGCGGACGACGTCAATGTCGACACTTCGGAAGACAAAATGACCAAAGTGTACGACGGTACGTCCGATGTGGAGGTTTCCTTCGCGTTCGGAGAGCGCCTTGCGCAGGCTGTCACCGGTTTCGGGGACGGCAGTGAGGTCGGAATGACCATTGCCGCGAACACGAGCGGCAAAGATGTCGGCAGATATGCCGTTAATATTTCCGATGTTCGGGTCGCAAGCGGAAACTATGTGCTCACAGAAGATTTTGCCGCCGCGCTTGCCGCAAAAATCAACAGTTCCGCGGTTGACGGTGAACCTTTCGAAATCACGCCCCGCGAGCTCTCCCTCACCATCGACTTCTCCGATGCCGTGTATAACGGTGAGAGTGATTTGTCGAGCGAGAGCGGGGTTAAGATAACCGTCGGTAATACTTTGGCCGACGAAGGTATAACGGTTAAGTCCGACGGAGCATTCTATTCCGACGCGGAAGGGAATCGCGACCCCTATGTGCAGGGTGACGCTTCGACGGGATATTTGCATCACGTCACGGTGGAGGGACTTTCGATAACTTTCGAAGGCGATGGGAATTTCTTAACGAATTACACAATAGGCGGGACAGAAGTCACCGACAACGGCGACGGCACTTATTCCATAGCGCAATACACTATTAAAAATGCCGCGGTGCTCAAACCCGTCGAAATAATAATTACGCTCAACACCGATGTGTCCGTCGTCGAAAAGACGTATGACGGCACCAGAAATGCCAAGTTGGCATTGGACGAAAGCGTATGGGACAAATTCGTCCTGGAGAAAGACCGCGCCTATGTCATCTTCGGCTATACCGCGGCGTTTGCCGGTGCCGACGCGGGCACCTGGAGCGTGCAGGCAAGCAATTTCAAAGTGGAAGTCGCTGAGGGCGGCGATGCGGGTATAGGACGCAGTTATATATTCGGCTCGGTCAATCCTTCTCTCACGGGCACCATTGTTCCCGCTCTGCTGAGCATCGATTTGGACCTCCGCGATGTCTTCGTGAAAACTTATGACGGAAACACTTATGCTTCCATCGACTCCGATGCGATAGAGGCGGCTTTGAACGAATGGCTCAAAGAAAACAATTATTCCGGCTATTATATCAACGTGCAGACTGCGGGCTTCTCCGATGCGAACGTGAATCCGACGGGGAACGAAGGCTTCGTCTACGGTGTCGAGCTGGTGAACAACAGCAACGGAGCAGTCAACTATAAACTTGATGTGACGAACAAGAGCTACCATATCGTCACCGTCGACTGGGAGACGCTCGAAGGCGACGACGTCGCATCCGTTACGAGGAAACTGTTGGCGGAATATGCCGTGGACGGCATTACGTATTATCTGACCGAGGAAGATTTGACCGCAATCAACGGCGTTGCTTCCGTGGGTACGGTCGGTCTGGATGTCATTGAAGTCACCGGTACGATAAATCCCGTCAATGTCAGCTTCACCGTGTCTGCGGAAGGCTCCGTGAGCAAAGAGTTCGACGACACGACGTCGGTTGTTTTGCCCGAGGACGGTTTCTCTTACACCGTGAATCTGGAATCCGAAGACGGTTCTGTCTGGAATGCGGAAGGATACAGCGTCGTGCTTGCCTATGCGGATGCCAATGTCGGCAGCGGCAAGGCGGTTGTGTTTACCATCAGCGGCGGCACGGGGAACCAGAATTATGTGTTCAACGAAGGTGCCGACGAGGGTACTTACGTTGTGGAAGGCGTCGGTGAGATAACCGCAAATCACAATCCTCTCAAAGCCGTTTACGGCGGCGCTGACAGAGGGACGTACGGCGAGACAATAGGGGACTATTCTGTCGCGTACAGCTTTAACGGCCGCGAAGTCATCGTCGCATCGGACGACGGAGACGGCAACACTTACGCTTATATGAAAGCCGAAGACTGGATGGCGGCGTTCGGGCACGGCTCTTATGCGGAATATACCGACGGCAGAGTATACACCTATGACGAAACTTCGGGGATATTCACTCTTGCGCCGGATGCGGAACAGGCGAGTGCTTATATCAGACTCAACGGCACGGTTGATGCCGCAACTCTCGTGACGAGCGACGGTACGCCGATTGTGAACGAGGACGGTATAATAGTCATAAATGCAAGCGATGAGGCATATGGCAACTGCTATGTGGACGTGCAGGCCGTCAACTTCGCGGCAAGCACAACGGCAAGCGTTTTCAATTTCAGCGTTGCACGCAGAAATCTGACCGTTTCCGTGAGCAATATGCCGGAGGGCGGATTTAGCGTCACTTATATGTCTGATAAGGTGCCCGTGCCCGAGTTCGAACTCGCCGGCGTCGCCTCCATAGATGATGCAGCTACTCTTGCGGGACTCATCGAGTTCGTTTTCAGAGGTGCCTCCGATATAACCGATGCCGAAACGTTGAGCGCTGCGGATATAGGAGAATATCTCCTTGTAATTGACAACACGCTGACGAATTATAACGTGACGACCGATGCGGAATATAAACTTACCGTCACGCTGCCCGTTCTGACCAAAGAGTATAAAACTACGGGCGAAAAGAAGGTTTACGACAGCGAAGCGCTCGACATTTCCGACATAGCGAATCTTGACGACTATGATGAATTTACGATTGAGTGGAAGCAGGGTGACACCGCGCTCGGAAGCGCTCCCGTGAATGCGGGTGAGTATACTTATACGCTTACGATTACGGCGCGTCGTATTCCCGGAGACAGCAGGAACTATGCTTATGACGGCAACTATCCAACTATAGACGGCAGCTTCGTTATCGAGCAACGCAGCGTAACGGTGAATGTCGTCGGCAACCTCGGCAAAACGTATGACGGAAATCCTTATACAATCGATACGTCACAGCTTACCGCAAAGGATACAATCGACGGTACCGATGTAAGCAGCTGGTTCTTTGACGAAGCCGTCATTACATATACGCTTAACGGCGAAACGTTGACGGCTATGACGGATGCGGGAGCTTACTTCGTCAATGTCATCCCCAATGAGGATGTCGAACAAAACTATACCATCGACAATAAAATCAACTACATCCGCATCAGCAAGGCGCCTGTCGTGGTGACGGTAGATGCGGCGAGCAGGACTCACGACGTGACGGACGGTTCGGACGGATGTGAGATAACCTTCACCGCGCAGGGACTCGACACGGACGACTTCACGGTGACTTACCGCAACAGCAGCGGTGTGGTGGTTTCTTCCGTCACGACCGCGGGTGTGTACACTTACACCATCACCAGCAACGACCCCAACTATTATGTGTCCGGCGGCGGCACGGGCAACCTTACCGCCACGATAAGCCGCGTGACTTATACCGTGGACGAAATCGATTACGTCACGGTGGACTTCGGCGACAACCCCGTCACCATCAACTACACGCTGAACAACTCGATTGTTGCGGAGGGCACCAGCTTCTGGAACATCGTGGACAGCAATGTCCAGGCGCTTGCCACCGAAGACAAAGTGCTCACCACGAGCGGCATCGTCAACGTGGATATGCTGAACGGCAACACTTACGTTTCCACCCTCGGCAACGAGGTCACCGTCACGGTGCGTATGCCTGACGGCGTGAGCGGCGATTACAGAGTGTATTACGTCACGTCGAACGGCGAACTTGCGGAACTCTCCGACTACACCGTGTCGAACGGCTACATCACCTACACGACGAATTACATCTCCGACCTCGTGTTCGTGAACGTGTCCGCACCCGGACTCGTGTGGTGGATTTGGCCGCTTATCGCTGCGCTTGCGATACTCATCATCGCAATAGCGATACTCGTGGCGGTGCTCGTCAAGCTGCACCGTGCGCCCGACCCCGTGCCCGTCGAAGTCGCGCCCATCGACTCGATAATGCCCGCGCCTGTTGCGCCCGCACCCGTCGACCTGCCTGTTGCGGCGGCGGATATCGAGCCCGTGAACTACGACGCGCCTGCGGCGGTGAGCAAGCACAGACAGCCGCCCACAATCGGCATACGCTGAGGGCAGTCCGACGGCGCGGAAACGCGTCGTACGTGACGGAATTCCGACAGGACGACAAGCCGACCGCCGCAAGGCGGCCGGCTTTTTTATCCGCTTTTCGCTTATGCAATGCAGACTCTCGGGGACGGAGCAAAAC
>ERZ1090861.1836-NODE-1837-length-10135-cov-11.434524_pt1 | contig 10135 bp, 12 predicted proteins | sample MGYA00478482_ERZ1090861 | MGnify/ENA primary metagenome ERZ1090861 (study PRJEB33644, sample SAMEA5815744) | chicken gut metagenome | biome: Chicken; feature: Gastrointestinal Tract; material: Caecum | place: Ireland | collected 2019-01-01 | study: A study of... | reverse complement strand
CTGCTCGCCTTCTGCGCGGCGCTGAACCGGATGCGGAAACAGAGCGAGATCATGGTATATACGGACAAGATTTACCTGCGCGGAAGCTATACATCCTATTTGCGGATGTGGCAGCAGAACGGATGGAAGACGGCCAGAGGGGAGACGGTGGCGAACGTGGAGCTGTGGAAGCGCGTCGCGGAACTGACCCGGTGGCATCAGATCTGCTTCGCAAAAAATTACCAGCACAGTTATAAAAATTGGATGACGGCAGAGCTGCAGAAACGCAGCAGCCGGACCGCCTGAAAGGAGAAAGAAATGTTTGAGAAATTTGGGGAATTTGATTCCTGCGAAGAATTAAACCGCGCGGCCGCCGCCCAGCTGGCAGAAGGGGATGAGGAAGCGATCCTCATGCTGGCCGAGGAGAACGGGATCGACCGGGAGGATGCAGAAGATTATATAGACGGCTGCGTGCCGGAGCTGGCTACGCCGCTGATGGCGGCGCTGGGGAAGCTGGAACTGGAAAAGAAGGATCTGAAGATCGACGGAATTTTAGACGACTGGTTTTCCTGCGCGGTAGAGCTGTGTCGGACGGAAGAGGACATGGCGGCAGCAGTCCGCAGGAAAGGGAAGTGCCTCCAGGACTGCATGGCGGCGCTGTTGCGGTATGCGTTTGAAAATAAAAAGCAGGTCAGCGACAAGATCATAAAGGCAACCAAAGTGACCCACAACGGAAAAGAGGAGGCCATGAGAGGGCCGGTCTACCTGGGCGTCCCAAGCCAGGCGGAGACCAAGAGGATCGTGAGGGAATATTACCTCGGTGATCAGGCATGATGGCGTTCAAGGGCCTGACCAAAGACCTGGTGGCGTCCATGGGAGCAGGGCAGAAGGTGCTGGAACCGGGAGTCACATACCGGGAAGAAAAGAGCAAGACAGCCTCCTGTGGATGGCACTGTACGGAGAATCCATTTGAATGTCTGGATTACTTCCCTCTGGGGGAGAACCGGCATTTCCGCGTCGAGGCAAGCGGGAACATCGACGAGGACGGACAGAACCGGATCTCCTGCACCGAGATTACCCTGGTGGAGGAGCTAGACCGGAAAAAGCTGGCCGGATACGGCATGATGTACATGGTACAATACCCGCTCCGGAAGGGCTGGGAGCAGTGCGGAGCCCATATCCGGGTAGCCGCAGGCCAAGCAGAGGCAGGGCAGGAAGGAGATATCGCGATCGCGCGCGGGCCGCATCCGAAAGTAAAAGGCCCAGTTGGGGCGATCCTGGGCCTGATTCTGGAGCCGGAGCCGGGAAAGGTAACAGCGGCGAAGCTATTTACCGCATCCGGGGAGCAGTCCGGGAAATGGTGGACGGTGGATGCGGAAAGGAATATACGGGAGGCAGAAAGCGATGAAAAGAAAGTTGATTGAGCGGACAGAGGCGAAAGCGCCGGTTGTGGAGCTGGAACGCCAGGTGCTCACCGCGCAGGAAGTACAGGGGTTCCTGGTCCTGAATATTTTTTGCGGTAGGGAGTTGGAAGCGCGGTACGCCATGAACATAGAAACCTACGAGTACGAATGCGTGGAGCTGAAGGATGGGATCTGGAAGCAGAAGAAAATCGGAGACCTGTGGACGGGCAGGACATATAGTTATTGGAATAATTACCTCAGGGACCGTGATGTCCTGTTTGACACGGACCGGGACCGGGATCTGATCATGGGGCTGCTGAAAAAAGAGGACTGGAGGACAGACGCCATAGATCTGATCGAAAGCCGGGAGACGGAGTATGGGCAGGATCTGCGGGAACGGAAAGAACTCCGGAGACAGGAACGGGTAGAAGCGATGATGGAGAAGATACCGGATGTCCCAGACGACCTCCCGGACTGGATCCTGGACCGGGTGGGAAGGGTACATTACCAGTTTTTTGACCGTGATACAAAAGAATGGGCATGTACATGCTGCAGGAAGAAGACGCCGGAAAAAGAGCTGAAGCGGGAAGATGGCGGAAAAGCCAGACACGGCGATCCGGTGATATGTCCGCACTGTGGGGCATCTGCCACCGCCATGCGCCGGATCTGCCGGAAAGAAGTGCTTACCAATTTCTGCCTGATCCAGCCGGTAGATGAGGAGATGGGGGTTGCCAGGCATTTTGATGTAAAAGTGGAGTGGGATAAAAACGGGCGTTACCCATGTATATCGGAAGCCGTGAGAATCCTCTTGTTTAAGCCCAAGAGCAGAAAATATAAAAAATACAGATGCGACCTGTATTACAGCCAGTGGACCAGGGACCAGAGTTGGGGGCTGGCAATACTGGGCGGCCGGGAAGACTTTGACAACCGCGGCAATGCGGCGAACCGACGGATCAAGGCAGGGTATCTGTATGACGGTGGTATACAGGAGGCCTTGACGGGGACAGCATATGAACCGTGGGCGCGCCTGTTTGCACAGATGGCAGTAGAAAATAAAACAGTTGTGAATTACAACGCCCTGATGGCGTGTTATGACAGCCGCATGGCAGGAATCGCAGAAATGCTGTATAAAGGGCGGTTTTACCGTCTTCTGCGGGAGGAAAGCGGTTATGTACAGACGTGGTGCGGGAGCTATTCCGGGGGTCTGGAACTGAGGGGAAACAGAATCGAAGAAGTATTCGGGATCCGAGACCGCCAGAAGATCAACCGGATCCGTGATCTGGACGGCGGGAGCAGGATGCTGGACTGGATGCAGTGGTCGGATGAGACCGGGGAAAAGATCGGCCAGGAGACACTGGAGTGGCTGGAGGAAAATAAGCTGAAGCCCAGAGATATAGAGACCGTAACAGACTGCATGAGTCTGCAGCAGATTCGGAATTACCTGGTCCGGCAGCAGGCCGAAAGTTATCCGAAAGAAAAGATTGAACAGGTCTTGGAGCAGTGGAAGGATTATCTAAGAATGGCCAAACATCTGGGAAAACATATGGATGATGAAATGGTTTTCCGGCCCAGGGAGTTGAAACGCCGGCATGATGAAGCTGTGAAGGAATTGGAAGAACGGGAGGCAGAGATCACAGCGAATGAGTATGCGGAGCGCTTCCCGGGCGTGGAAGAGGTTATGGCGGAGATCCGGGAGAAATACGAGTATGCATCGGATCAGTACATCATTACAGTGCCGAGGCGCTGCATGGATATTGTGGTCGAGGGGAGGATGCTCCATCATTGCGCCGGGGCCTGTGACCGGTACTTTGACCGGATCCGGCAGAGGGAGACTTATATCTGCTTCCTGCGCCGGGTGGAAGAGCCGGATAAACCGTATTACACCATTGAGGTGGAGCCTGGTGGGACGATCCGGCAGCACCGGGGGATGTACGACGAAGAACCGGGAATTGAAGAGATCCGGCCTTTCCTGCGGGAATGGCAGCAGGTGATCAAGAAGCGGATCACAGAGCAGGACCGTCACTATGCGCGGATCAGCGCCGTGAAACGGGAAGAAAATATCAAAGAACTGGAAGCAAAGAACAATACCAGAGTCCTGCAGGGGCTGATGGAAGATTTTATGGAGGCGATCTGAGATGGCAGAGGAAATGGTAAGAGTGGGTACATACAGTGACTTTAAGGCGGCTATGGACCAGGAGGTCCGGAACGTAACACAGGGATTTGTCCGGATGGGATATTTGCTTAAAGTGGCCAGGGACACGGATATCCTGGCAGAGTCCGGTTATAAAACCGTCGCGGAATTTGCCGCAGCGGAATACGGGATGAATGAGACCTATGTGTCCCGGTTCATCGGAATCAATGACCGGTATTCAGAGGGCGGCTACTCCGACCGCCTCCAGGAAAAATATCGGGGCTATGGTATGTCGCTGCTGGCGGAGATGCTGACGCTGCCGGAGAGTATCGCGGATGCGATCCCGCAGGGAGTGACCAGGCAGGAGATCCGGGAGATCAAGCGGGAATACGAAGCAGAGCAGAAGATCACGCCTATGGAAGTAATGCTGGAAGGGCAGCAGGCAGGGGTGGAAGATCTGGGGATGACCGGGATGGCCATGCGGCAGTATTTTTATCTGCACCGGGAGCAGTTTACTTCCCTCGCTCCGGTAATCGCCCGGGAAGAATACTCCGAAGATTCTGCGGAGCGGATCATGGAAGTGCTGGCCCCGTCCGGAGTCGCGGTACTGATGGTACGGGTGCAGGGAGTCGGGCGGATGATGATCAGCATCCGGGGGAAGGATCAGGACATCGAAGTCCAGAACGTGCGGAGCCTGGAGAAGGAATCACCGACCTGGGTGGAATTTTTATACACCCTGAAACTGATTTATGCCGGGCGGGATCTTTCGGATCCGGAAACAGCCTGGGAGCAGGTGTATGGAGAACCTTACAGGGAAAAAGAGCCGGAGAAACCGTCAGAACCGGAACAGAAGGCGAAAATAGCGGAGGAGACGCCGAAAATAACAGAAGAATCCGAAAAAGAACAGGAGACTTCTGGGGAGCAGGAAGCAGAAAGGGAAGGAAATGTCAAAAGGGAAGAGCCTGCAGATGATCCTGAGAGAGCTGGAACAGAACCGGATGCAGAAATGCCGGAAGGAAAAAGAGAGCCTGAAGAGACCGCTGCGGAGCAGGAGGAAGCGGCGGCCGAGAAACCGGGAATTGCGCCGGCGCAAGAACCGGAGGAAGACGAAGTAAATACTGTGTCAAACGCGGATCCGGAAGCAGCCTATGAGCAGTGCACAGAATGCCGTTTCCATTATCCAGAGAGTCCAGCCAGGGCGATGGCGTACGAGGCAGTCTGCAAGGACTGCGACGATGCCGAACACTTCCAGGCGCGGCCAGAGAAATCCGAGGAAGAGAAAACAGAAGATCTGTCTGGGGAACAGGTAGAAGAGCCAGATCAGGAAGAACAGATCCCGGGCCAGGACAATATCATGAATCATCCGGAGTATCTTCCGGATGGAATGGAACCGAAAAAAACAGAGGCGGCTGTGGACGGGGAGCCGGTGCATGCACAGGTGGAACCGACCGAAGGACAGGTGAAGGAGGATGCCCTGGCATACCTGAGTATGATCCAGGGGAACATCGGGATCGAGAATTACCGGAAAGCCCGGGAGCAGGGAGAACATCTCCTGGAGATCCTGAAACGCCTGGAAGGGTATCGGTCATGAGCGGATTATATCCCAAAAAGAAGAAGAAGCGGCGGCGGAAACACCCGCCGTCCATCATCCGCCAGGAGCCGGGGACATGCTGGCTATGCATGGCATTGGGGACTTATAACGGACAGCATGGATATCTGGAAGAACATCATGTTTTCCCGGGGACGTCGGGGCGGAAAACGTCGGAGGAAAATGGATTTAAAGTGCAGCTCTGTCTGTCCCATCACCGGGAAGGACCGGAAGCGGTACATAATAACGAGAAAAATATGCGTCTGATCCAGGCCGCCGTCCAACGCGAATATGAGAAAACGCACAGCCGGGAGCAGTGGATGACCCTGATGGGGCGGAATTATCTGACGGAAGAAGGGGAAGGAAATGCCGAAAAGAAGGAAGATCAGCGAGGAAGATGTGAGGATACGGAGAAAAGCGGGAATGTCCAGAGAGGAGATTGCGGAGGATCTGAAATGCAGTGTGTCACAGGTCAGGAAGGTCACGGAAGAGGGGGATTACATTTACCGGGGATTCTATTCTTCAGCCCTTCACAATCTCCACAAGAGGCCGATCCTGCAGGCACAGATCGACCAGCTGAGGGAGCAGACGCCGATCGGGATGGAGATCTGGATGGAAGACGATGATCCCCTGTGGCACAACGGGATCCGGCGGAAAAGATTCAGGGTAGTGGAGAAATACCCATATATCTGTCTGCTATCGGATGGAAGAAAGAGGGTAACAAGGACATGGGTGGAAATGGTCTTAGAGCAGAGAGAAAGAAAATGAAGATATGGGAGGAATTGTATAGATGGATAAAATAGATGAATTCTATAAGAATCTACCTGAAGGCAGATGCAAGGGATGTAAGTATGCCAGGCATGTAGTTGCGATCGGACAATGGATATTTCTGGGCTGCTACCATAAACCGTATAAAGGAAAGATGACATCTGAAATTAAGGATTGTCCAAAAGAATGAATAGTTAGTGGAGGTATAGAATATGCACAGATTAAATTTTTATGGATATAGTGATGACACATTTGGAGAATATGGGGTAACTGGTGACGACGTTGATAATTGTGGTTCATGCGAACCTATCCAGTGTGTGGTTGACTGCGGAGAGATGGGACGGTTGATGGTGGTCGGACAGTATTCAGAGGCATCTAATCATAATGGCTGCTGGATGGTTGGCGTGAGCAAAGTAAACGAATATGACGAGTGGCCGGATTGGCCTATTCGGATAGAATACTGCGGAGAAGTGGAGTATTCTCCAAAGCTTATTATTGATATTCCAACTGGTCCATTTGATCTTGAGTGGTACAAAAACGGTAAGAAAGTAGAAAGTTAAAATGAATAGTTAGTGGAGGTATAGAATATGCACAGATTAAATTTTTATGGATATAGTGATGACACATTTGGAGAATATGGGGTAACTGGTGACGACGTTGATAATTGTGGTTCATGCGAACCTATCCAGTGTGTGGTTGACTGCGGAGAGATGGGACGGTTGATGGTGGTCGGACAGTATTCAGAGGCATCTAATCATAATGGCTGCTGGATGGTTGGCGTGAGCAAAGTAAACGAATATGACGAGTGGCCGGATTGGCCTATTCGGATAGAATACTGCGGAGAAGTGGAGTATTCTCCAAAGCTTATTATTGATATTCCAACTGGTCCATTTGATCTTGAGTGGTACAAAAACGGTGAGAAAGTAGAAAGTTAAAATGAATAAGTTAGTGGAGGCGATATAAATGCTTAAACCAGCACAATTATATACGGATCGTTTACGCGAAGAGATCTTGAAGACATGGTATAGGCCGGAAAATATCTACTGGAACGGAAGCTATTGGGATTCGCTTGTGGATATCCCGGAAGATAATGCCAGTAAGCATTGTTTTGCATCAGTTGATAGACAGGATCGATTGATAGGGTACATATGTTATGCGGTAGATTGGGCGGCAATGTCTGCTGATGGATTTGGAATAATCAGTTTCGACAAAGGAAACATGGAATTTATCAAAGATGTCTGTGAAGCGGTCAGTGATATATTCACAAAATATCACATGAACAGGATATCGTGGTTTTGCTACGCAGATAATCCAGCGATTCGAGGGTATCGGAATTTTATCCGACGTCACGGTGGGAGAGTGTGTGGACACTACCGACAGTATGCCAGGCTACAGGACGGAAAACTACACGACAGTGTTATGTTTGAGATTCTGGCAGACGAGTATAGGAACTAATCTGAGATATAGTGCAAAATGCAAATGCGGAATCCGGTTTGTTGCAGACATAGACCCAAGATTAAATTACTCTTACTGCCCGAAATGTGGTGTTAAATTTGACTGGAAAGAGGAAGAATAAAATGAATAATATAGTAAAAGAAAATCAGGATGGAACAGTGACGATTGACAGGGAAGCGTATAACGAATTGCGCAACAAATCAGAGAGTTATGACAAACTGATGAATAAGGTTGCTGATGTTATATTAAAAAACCTTGAGGAATTTTTAAGAAGACATGAGCCAAGAAATGAGAGAGACGAACAGGAGGAGATGTAAATGATTTTTGTAAAATTATCTATTGTGACATGGGGACGCCAATGGTGAAAGTATCGGTTACATCACATCTGCGAAACTGGACGGATGGGGAAGCGGACTGATTGCAGATATCGGCTTGTATCTGACAACGGAATGACGTGGGCAAGTATAAATATACGTTAAATTTTAATCCGAAGATGTGGCTGCCACCGGTAGAAATTGAAACTATCGAATAAATACAGTGTTTTTTAGAAAGGGGCCGATTGGAGATGAATAAGGAAAATCTGATACAGATTCACCATAAAAGAAAAGAGGTCCGTGATCTGCAGAAGCTGATAAAAAAAACGGATGAAGATATATATCGGTTGAATGAGGCTGTTGCAAGCGATACAGTAACTGGGAGCAGGCCGGATCTAACCATCGGACCTATTAAAATAACTGGAATACCTGAAGAAACTATATGGAAATTGAAACAACGAAACGACAGGAGAAGAGAAAGGATAAAGGAACTGGAAAAAGAAATAATGGAGGCGGAAGATTATATAGAGTCAATTCCAGACCCTAAAGGTCGGAGGATTGCAAGATTAAGATGTGAAACGGACATGAATTGGGAAGAAATTGCGAAAGAGATAGGAGGGAATGTAACGGGAGATTCATGCAGAAAAAACTTTGGAAGAATTATAAACCGGGCATAAAGCCCGGTAAAAAAATAACTTTGAACCGAACATCAGTTCTGGAATAGGCAATAAAAACGGCGACCGGTACGCCAATACCAGCCGCCAATGTGCTATACACATTTATCTACAAGAATAGTATAGCACTTGCCGCCAAATTTCACAAGGAGGAAAGTGTTACTATGACGAAAAAAGATATTTTCAAAAATGATATTTTGATGAACATGAAACATCACTTGAATGCGGATCAGATGGCAATCCTGGAAAACGTACTTTCAGAAGCCCTGTACCGTGTCGACATTGTAGAGATGGAATGTCTTCCGGCGACCATCGACATGACGAACGAGTATATCCTGAATCTGTATGAACTTAAAAAGGGATCTCGGCTGTCGCCGGATACCATGCGTGCTTATATGATCACCTTTAAAGAATTCCTTCGCTATGTGGATAAGAATCTGCTCCAGGTAACGCAGGAGGACGTGGAGTATTACCTTCGGACAAAATATCGGGAAGGGAATGGAAACGCATCCCTGAATAATAAGCGCCGGAAGCTGTCCGCACTCTTTGAATGGATGAGGAAAAGCGGGCTGATCCTGAGAAATCCGGTGGAAAATATCGAGAAATTTAAAGAGATCCTGGCTCCGATTGATCATATGGAGGCAGAAGAGGTAGAGCAGCTGAAGAACGGCTGCCGGACAAAGCGAGACCGCGCACTGATCGAATGGATGCGTTGCACGGCTATGCGAAAAGGAGAGATTCCGGAGGTCACAATCAATCAGATCGACTGGCAGAAAGGCCGGGTCATGATCTATGGATCGAAAGGAAAAGCATTCCGGACAGTCTGTCTGGACGCCATTGCCCTGAAATACCTGCGAGAATATATCGTTGACGAGCGTGGTCTGGATCTGCGGAGCAATCAGCCGTTATTTACCCATTGCCGGGGAGACGTTACAAAAGCGCTGAGCAAGAGCGGCGTATATTCTGAGATTAAAAGAATTGCAGCCGATTCCGGGTTGGATCGGCGGGTATATCCACACTTATTCCGAAAGACCACGGCGACCAATATCATCCGGCGTGGTGGCACGGATTCCGATGCCGGCGAATATCTGGGCCACAAGCCGCAGGGAGTCACGGCGAGACATTATGCGTTTCGGAGCGAAGATCACACTATAAAGATATTTGAGTCGTATGTAGCTACGGTTTAATAATATGATTATAAAAAATTTATGATTTGTTTATAAAAACGTCCGTTTTGTCCGGAATGTCCGTTTTTTGTGTGATATAATTATAATCGCAAAAAGAGGGCGGAGCCGGAAAGGCTCTGCCTTTTGTCATACAGGAAGGGAAAATGAAAGAATTTGATTACAACTGTGCGAAGTGGAAAAAGAAGAGAGAAAGGATATTAAGGCGTGATGGGTACATGTGCCAGTGGTGCAAGAGGTACGGAAGAAGAAAGACAGCCACCATTGTGCATCACATAAAACACGCAGATGAATATCCAGAGCTGGCATATACAGACAGTAACCTTATCAGCCTGTGTGATGCATGTCACAACAAAGCACATCCGGAAAAAGCAAAGAAGATAGGGAGGTATTAAAGAATGGAAATAACTAAAGTTATAGCGGACAGGGAATCGTTTGAAGAGGCAGCAGATGAACTTGTAAGAGCATCGGACGAACTGAAAGAAGCGATGGGAGGACGAGAAAATATTATTAATCTTTACATATCGGGAGGGACAACCAATATCACATTTAACCAGAATAAAATTGTGACAAAGTATCCCCCCCCCGTCCGAAGGAAACAAAATAGTGTCTCCGGGTACCGGGGATGGGAGATCGTTG
>ERZ1090861.1833-NODE-1834-length-10146-cov-7.272619_pt1 | contig 10146 bp, 8 predicted proteins | sample MGYA00478482_ERZ1090861 | MGnify/ENA primary metagenome ERZ1090861 (study PRJEB33644, sample SAMEA5815744) | chicken gut metagenome | biome: Chicken; feature: Gastrointestinal Tract; material: Caecum | place: Ireland | collected 2019-01-01 | study: A study of the... | reverse complement strand
AGATCGCTCAGTGTCTCGTGGGCTCGGAGATGTGTATAAGAGACAGGGATAACATGGCGCGAAATGAATTTAGTTGTGATTGTAATGTGATTCATCAAGATAGGGTGGATGATGTACTTAGGAAGATGCCTAGAGAAGATGTCTTTTATCGATTGGCAGATTTATTTAAACTGATTGGAGATCCTACTCGGTGTCATATTCTTTTTGCTCTTGATCAAGATGAAATGTGTGTTTGTGATTTAGCGAATGTCTTAAATATGACAAAGTCTTCGATATCTCATCAGTTAGCAGTACTAAGAAAAAGTGGGGTTGTAAAGTGTCGAAGAAGTGGAAAAGAAGTATATTATACTTTAGATGATAATCATATTGAAAAGTTATTTGAAGTGGGATTAGAACATATTAATCATCAAAGATTGGAAGGAGAACGTTATGACTTTAGAAATGAAAAAAATTAGGTTAAGAATTGTTTTGTCTTTGTTGTTATTTCTTTTGGCAATGATTGTTCCTCTTTCTCTTTTGGGGAAGAATATCCTTTATTTTTTCGCTTATCTTTTAGTGGGTTATGATGTTATCCTAAGAGCTTTTTCTAATATTTTTAAAGGAGAAATTTTCGATGAGAATTTTTTAATGTCTATTGCGACCATTGGAGCTCTTTTTATTGGTGAATATCCAGAGGCTGTTGCTGTGATGCTTTTGTATCAAGTAGGAGAATTATTTCAGGATTATGCAGTTGATAAGTCTAAAAAGTCTATTGTTTCTCTTATGGATATTCGTCCTGATTATGCGAATCTTTATCAAGATAGGGAAGAGAGAAAGGTTAATCCAAACAAGGTTCAAGTTGGGGATATTATTATCGTTCATCCTGGAGAGAAAATTCCTTTAGATGGGGTTGTGATCGAGGGAAGTTCTCGCTTAAATACTTTGGCTTTAACAGGGGAAGCGATCCCTCGTAAAGTCGAGAAAAATGATGAAGTATTTAGTGGTTGTATTAATAATGAAGGTGTTTTAAAGATTCGGGTTACGAAAGAGTTTGGTGAATCTACGGTAAGTAAGATTTTGGATCTTGTCGAAAATGCAAGTAGTAAGAAATCAAAGTCAGAGAATTTTATTCGTAAGTTTGCACATTATTATACGCCTATTGTGGTTCTTGTTGCTATATTTTTAGCGATTGTTCCGCCTTTTGTTTTCCATGCTAGTTTTGATATATGGCTTTATCGGGCTTTATCTTTTTTAGTTGTTTCTTGTCCTTGTGCTTTGGTTATTTCGGTTCCTCTTAGTTTTTTTGCGGGGATTGGTGCTTCTTCTAAAATAGGTGTTTTAGTTAAGGGAGGAAATTATCTTGAAGCCCTTAGTGAGACGGAGATTATTGTTTGTGATAAAACAGGTACTTTAACGGAAGGAATTTTTAAAGTTCAAAAGATAAACTCGATTCATCTTTCTCAAGAAGAATTGTTAAAATATACAGCTTATGCGGAGAGTTTTTCTCTTCATCCGATTGCTTTATCGATTCAAGAAGCTTATGGAAAAAAGATTGGTAAAGAAAAAGTTTTTAAGATGAAAGAATGGAAGGGAAAAGGAATTCAAGCAGTTGTGGATGGTAAGGAAATTTTGGTGGGAAATGAAAAGTTGATGGAAGAGCATCATATTTCTTATCAAAAGAGTAAAGAGATTGGGACGACGATTTATGTGACGATCGATCAGAGGTTTGAGGGTTCTATTACCATAGCGGATAAAATTAAAGCGGATTCTTATTCTGCAGTGAAAAAGTGGCGTGAAAATCATGTTCGTAAAATTGTTATGTTAACAGGGGACCTAGAAGAGATAGGCCGGGAAGTGGCGAAAGAGTTGGGCCTAGATTCTTACTATGCCGAATTATTACCTCAAGATAAGGTGGAGAAAGTAGAAGCGTTGATGAAGGAGAAAACAGGTAAGGGTAAGTTACTCTTTCTTGGGGATGGAATTAATGATGCGCCTGTTCTAGCTTTATCCGATATTGGTGTAGCGATGGGAGGCGTTGGTAGTGATGCGGCGATTGAAGCGAGTGATATGGTCATTATGACAGATGAACCTTCTAAGATAGCAGATGCTATTCAAATTAGTAAAAAAACAATGAAGATTGTGAAAGAAAACATTCTTTTTGCCATCGTTGTTAAAATTGTTGTTTTGCTTCTTTGTACTTTGGGAGTTGCTAGTATGTGGGCTGCTGTATTTGCTGATGTTGGGGTATCGGTGTTAGCGGTTTTGAATGCTCTTCGTGTGCTAAGAATTAAGTATTAAAAGTTTCTTTTGCAAAAATTAAGAAAAAGAGCTTGGAAAAAATTAAAAATATGATACAATGGTAGTAGATTTTCGATGAACAATGGAAGTAGTAGAAAGAATATTTTCAAAGAGACTTAGTGGTGGTGTGAACTAAGAGGTATCTTTTTATGAAATACACATTGGGAGAAAAGCGTGTCAAAGCGTTAATTTGAAGAAGTGCATAGTCTCTATGAACTAAGGTGGTACCGCGGGGAAACTCGTCCTTAGATTATAGGGGCTTTTTTTGGGGGAGAATATGATGGAAAAAAAGCGGATTATTTTTGATATTGATTATACTTTGTTAGAGCCAAATTATCATCGGGAGAAGGCTTTTTTTAGACAGGTGACACCTCATAGTGGAGAATATTTTTTTACGCATATGGGAGATATTTTAAAAGATTATGAGAGTCGTTATTCCTTTTATAATAAGGATCAGTTATTATGGCATTTGAATCAATATAGTAATGTTCCTTTGCCACCTTATTTTATTGAAGATTGGTTTCAATTTAATACGGATTTAGATCCTCAGCCAATGGAAGAGGCGAAGAGAGTTCTTGCTTATTTACAAGAAAAGGAATATGAAATTGTCGCTCTTACGAATTGGTTTAAAGAACCACAAGAAGAGAAATTACGGGTAGTTGGTATTCGGTCTTATTTTGATGAGATTTATGGGGGAGATACTTTTTTGAAACCAAATCCTGAAAGTTATCGTGTAGCGATGGGAAAACACAAAGCAGAAGAGTGTTGTATTGTAGGAGATGATTATCTTAATGATATTCAGGGAGCTGCTTTTGTGGGGCTTGATGGTATTTATTTAGAACGCAAAGAAGAGCCGAAATGTTCTGCTCCGAAAATTAAGCGTCTTGGCGAATTGAAAAAATATTTATGAAAGAAGGGATTTTATGACATTGTTTGAAGAATTAGAATGGCGTGGTTTGGTAAAAGATACAGCAGGAGATGATATTGCCGATAAGATAAATAGTGGAAATATTACTTTTTATTGGGGAACGGATCCTACTGCTGATAGCTTGCATCTTGGACATTATTCCTCTTTAGTAACGGCAAAGCGTCTTGCAAAGGCTGGACATCATCCGATTTTACTTTGTGGAGGGGCGACCGGATTGATTGGTGATCCTAGACCTACCGCCGAACGAGAGATTATTTCAAAAGAAACTTTGAATAAAAATTTGGAAGGAATTAAAAAGCAAGTAGAACGAATTTTTGAAGGGAAAGCAGAAGTTGTTAATAACTATGATTGGTTTAAGGGCTATGAAGTAACAGATTTTCTTCGAGATGTAGGGAAATATATTAATGTTAATTATATGCTTGACAAAGAAATTATTAGAAGACGTCTTGATAGTGGAATTACCTTTGCTGAATTTGCTTATACCTTAATTCAAGGTTATGATTTTCTTCATTTGTTTGAAGAAAAAAATTGTATTATGCAGGTAGAAGGTAGTGATCAATGGGGAAATATTACGACAGGTATTGATTTGATTCGGAAAAAGTTAGGAAAGCAAGCTTATGGTTTTACGATGCCTTTGGTTCTTGATAAATATGGAAATAAATTTGGTAAAAGTGAAGGGAATGCTTTATGGCTTGATCGGAATAAGACTTCTAGTTATGAGTTATACCAATACCTTATTAATGTCGATGATGAAATGGTAATTGATTATTTAAAAATCTTTACCTTTCTAAGTAAAGAAGAAATTGAAGAATTCGATCGAAAAAATAAGGAGCATCCAGAGTTAAGGGAAGCACATAAAATGCTTGCAAAGTGTATTATTACGGATTTACATGGCGAAGAAGCTTATTTGGAGGCTGAGAGGATTAGTGAGAATTTATTCCGAGGTGATATTGCTTCCTTTACGGGAAAAGAGATTGAAGATGCGTTTAAAGGCCTTCCTCGAAAAGAAATGCATGAAGAGAAGAATATTGTTGATTTCTTAGTTTCTTTTGGTATTTGCAGTAGTAAAAGGGAAGCGAGAGAGTTTATTTCGAATGGTAGTATTTTATTAAATGGTCAAAAAGTAAGTGATATTTCTTTGATGGTGACAAAGGAACTTGCAATCGAAGGAAAATATTTAGTGGTTCGTCGTGGAAAGAAGAAGTATTCTATTGTTATCTTCTCTTAATTTATGATAAGATAAATAGGAGGGTGATAAGATGAAAAGTAAAGAAACTAAAGAGCAGAAAAAAACAAATTTAGCGTCAGAAGATCAAAGAAAAATTGTGAAGTGGCTTAAACTGGTCATTGTGTTATGTGTTCTTATTTTAGTTGTAGAAGTTGTTTTCATTATTTTAAAAGCTTATCAAAATAGCCAAAATCAAATTTATATCGATACTTTTGGATCGGTAGAAAAAATCGATGATGGTTACCTTGGGGTAGGAAGTAGTGATTTTCATTATAGTGATTTTAATTCTTATACCAAGGAATATGAAAAAGCGAAACTTGTTAAATATAATGAAGAGAAAGAAATTGTTTTTGAATCCGCTTATACGGAGGCAGATTATAATTCTTATTTCTATGATGTAGCAGAGACGAATGATTCTTATATTGCTGTTGGAGGGGCTCAATATGATAAAGAGCAATTGGAATATAATTTAACGGAAGGTATTATTGTAGAGTATGATAAAGAAGGAAAACAGCAGAAAGTAACCAGAGTAGAAGTATTGGATGATACGATTTTTACGCATATTGAAGTGGTTGATGATGGATATCTTGTTTCAGGGCAAAGTATTCTTGAGAATATGACGGTTGGTGTAGATGATCGTGGTGGTGCACTTTTGATTAAATACGATTTTGACGGAAATGAAGTCTGGAGAGCAAATTATGGTGGTTCTAAGTCAGCTATTTTCAATGACTTTGTGGTAACGGATGATGCGATTTATGCTGTCGGAAAAGATGCTACTCGGTATGGTATGATTGCTAAATATACGCTTGATGGTGAAAGAGTTTTTGCGAAATCTTATGAATATACGGATACGGTTGGTTTTAGTTCTATTGTACAAGATGGTGATGATTTTGTCGTAGTGGGAAGTAAGACTTTAAATATTGAAGCTTCCGATCAAGATAAAATTACTGCTGGTTTGTTGTTAAAATACGATTCTGATGGCAATATTATTTATGAGAGAACGTTTGATCAGAATAATACTGCACGCTTTAATAGTGTGATTCTTGATGGAGATGATATTGTTGTCGTAGGTCATACTGCCAAAAAAGATGAAGAGGAATCAACGGATCAATACAATGTGTTCCGTTATAGTGGTATTTTGGCAAAATATGATCAAGATGGTAATTTAGTAACGAGTCAAGTCGAAGAAGGAAGTCGGGATACTTACTTTAGTGATTTGTTGAGTGTTGATGATACTTATCTTGTGGTAGGACAAACGTCATCTTCTGAATTGGGTGGAAATAATAAAGATTTTGTTCCGTTCTTTTTAACCTATGATAAAGAAGGAAAGGCTTTAAATAGTGAAACTATATTTGAAGAAAAAGTTTTCGATTGATTCTTCGGTGAAAAAAAATCCACCTTTAAGTGAAAAGGGAATTCGAGAAGCTCGTTTATTTCAATTGATGATGTCTTCTCTTCCTATTGATTTTTGTTTTACGGATTCTTCTGTCGCTGGTATCGGTAGTGCGATGCTTTTGGTAGGAGATAAACTTGAAATTGGACGGGATTCTCGTTTGGAAATGAAAAAATCCACAGAGCTTGTGGAAAAAAATGTTCAATCTTTTCTTAGTGATCTAAAAGAACTATCCTCTTCAGCTGTTGTACTTATTTTAGCGGAAGAAAATATTTTATCTATTATTGAAAAGAATTTTTTTGATACTACGGTTTTGCTGTAGTATTTTTTTAAAAGGGAAGTTGAATTCGTAAAGCGAATTTCCAAAGGGGCATATTGTTTGAAATATTTAAGCGTGGTATTTCATAGTTTGAATCAAAATATTGCATTTTGCGATGCTCTTTATTGGGACCAAAAGTAAAAGCAAGCTTATATTTTCTTTCTTTTAGGATTTCTTTTATCTTTTTATTATGATCTCCATAAGGATAGGCTAAATATTTTGTTGATATGATAGTATCCATTTTGTTAAAGTCTTCTTCTAATTCTTCTTTGTCTTTTTCTATTGAGCCTTTTTTGTGAAGTTGATAGGTATGTGAAGCAATCTCAATATTAGGGTATTCTGTCTTGACTTTTTCTAATATTTCTTTTGACATATAGTTTTTATCATTTTTTTCTATGTTTTCGCCAATATAGAAAACAACTGCCTTCATATTATATTTTTTTAATAAGGGAAAAGCTAAGTCATAATTTGATTGATAGCCATCGTCCATTGTAATGAGGACACTTTTTATGGGTATTTTTTTCTTTCCTTGTTTGTATTGATAAAGTTCATCTAGGCTTAAAGTATAATAATGATTCTCTTTCAAATATTGTAGTTGCTCTTCAAATTGGTTAATGGGAATGGTTAGATCATCCGTTGATTCGTTGTTTTCTGTAAAATTGTGGTATCCAAGAATAGCAACGCTTGGATATCTGCAGTAAAAAAAGAAGATAATTAATATAAGAGTTAAAACAATAACAATTATTACAAGTTTTTTATTCATTTTTTCTACTCCTTTTAGTATAACAAATTAAAAACTAAAAAGCATCTTTTTGAGGATGCTTTATTTGTTATAGAATTCAACAATTAATGCTTCATTGATATCCATGTTAAGTTCATTTCTTTCAGGATATCTTACATAAGTACCTTCTAGTTTATTTTCATCAAAGGTAACATATTCAACTCGTTTATTTACTTTTGCTAAAGCTTCTAGTGCTGCTTTATGATCTTTTGAGTTTTCTTTTAAAGCAATTTTTTGTCCTGGTTTTACACGATAAGATGGGATATCAACTTTTTTACCATCTACTGTGATATGTCCGTGGTTTACAAGTTGTCTTGCTGCTCGACGTGTTGTTGCAAATCCTAAACGATAAACTAAGTTATCAAGACGAGACTCTAAACAAATTAAGAAATTGGTACCATGAACACCAGCCATTTTTTTCGCTTCATCAAATGTTTTACGGAATTGTCTTTCGTTCATTCCATACATGAAACGTACTTTTTGTTTTTCTTTTAATTGAGTAGAATAATCACTAGGTTTTCCTTTTCTAGCTTGTCCGTGTTGTCCTGGACCATAAGGTCTTTTCGCAAGTTCTTTTCCAGTCTCACTAATAGAAAAACCAACTCTTCTAGCTTGTTTATAACTAGGTCCTGTATATCTAGACATTCTTTTTCTCCTTTCTTTCGCAATTCTTGAACGTTACTTTCAACACTTATGCAGGGAGTTCTTGTTTGGTTCGTTCCCTTCCAGCAAAAAAGATACTAGAACCTTTCAAAAAACACATTGAATAAGGCAAAGTATTGCTGTCAAGTCAATCTGCAGTTACTATCATATTATGAAATAAAGGTTTTGTCAAGAAAATTTGAAAAGTGGTAGATCAAAATAAGACTTTATGATATTATTATGATAGTAGAGGTGATCGACAAAATGAAAGGACAGACTTTGTTTCTTATTACAGCGATAGTTGTTGTTTTTATTTTAATTCTTGTTGTGATCACTGTTTTGAAAAAGCGTCGTAAAAACTTTTATATACAAATTTGTAACGATTTGGAAAGAGAAAAAAACTTGATTGGAAGTACCCCTGTTCTTTTAGAACTTTCCAAACTAGAACCCATTATTAAGAATGAAAAAATGGAAGAAAAGTATCAAAAATGGCAAGATAAGTTTGAGGAAATTAAAACAAAAGAAATTCCCAAAATTGATGATATGTTGATTGAACTTGATACTTTAATTGATAAAAAAGAATATAAAACTGCTAAATTTCGAATTGCAAAATGTGAGATGGAAGTTTATAAAGTAAGAGAACAAGCGAATGATTTGTTAGATCAAATTAAAGAAATTACTTTAAGTGAAGAAAAATATCGTAGTATTATTACGAAGTTAAAAACACAATATCGTAAATTAAATCAAAATTATCAAGAACATAAAAACTTATATGAATCGATGGCTGAAGCGGTGGAATTACAACTAGAGAATATTGAAAAAAGATTCCTTGATTTTGAAAAGGCCATGGATCAAAATGAATATAATGAAGTGGTTCATATTGTGAAAGCGCTTGATACCATGATTGATCATATGAGTATTGTGATTGAAGAAGTTCCTGATTTGCTTTTAATGTGTAAACAATTAATTCCTCAACGTTTAAAAGAGATTGAAGAAACAAAGAATACGATGACAGAACAAGGTTATCCTTTAGAATATATGAATCTTGATTATAACTTAGAAGAAGCGAAAAAAAATGTAGAGACGATTCTTGATCGAATTAAAGTTTTAAATCTTGAAGATTGTATGTTTGAACTTAAGACTATTTTAGATTATTTAGATAGTATTTTTGTTGATTTTGAGAAAGAAAGATTATCTCGTAAAGTTTATGAAGAGACTTCGGTTGATTTTGCAAAGAAATTAAAGAAGACGAGTAAACTTGTAAAAGATATCTATGATCAATTGGATGATATTAAAAATATGTATGATTTAAATGCAGAGGATGTTAAGATTATCGATGAAGTAAATAAAGATTTAGTGGGAATTCAAGATGATTATAAAAAGATGGATGATCAAGTGAAGAATCAGGCGACTCCTTATTCTTTGGTTCATAAAGAGGTAGATGCTTTATCGATTCGTCTAAAGCAAGTCGAAGCGACGCTTGATGTGGCTTTAAAATCTCTTGGTAATATGTATGAAGATGAACAAAGAGCGAGAGAACAGTTAACGGAAATTGATAATATCTTAAAAGAATGTAAAGAACGAATGCGAGAATATAAATTACCGATTATCAGTGATCATTATTTTGTAGAACTTTCTGAAGCGAATGAAGCGATTCAAGAAGTGATTCGGGAATTATCACGGAAACCGATTGTAATTAAAACTTTAAATACAAGGGTAGATACCGCAAGAGATTTGGTTTTAAAATTATACCATACTACCCTTAGTATGATTAAAGAAGCAAAATTAAGTGAAATTGCGATTGTTTATGGAAATCGTTATCGAGGATTACATGAAGATATTGCAAGAGGATTAGAGCGTGCCAGTCATATGTTTTTTAAAGGAGATTATGCCACCTCCTTACAAGTATGCGTTGAAACCTTAAAATTAGTTGATGAAAATATAGAAAGAAAGATTTTAGCTTATGAAACAGAAATTAAATAGAATGGGTTTTGGGGCATATGAATTATTATCGGTGGCACTTGTTTGTCTTCTGTTATCTTGCATTTTATTAATGACTATTTTGGGAAATATTGATACAGAAAAATTTCAAGTTTTCTGTTATAATGCTAGAATTATGGCATTAAATGCTGTCAATGTACAAAATAGTACGGATCAAAATACTGTATATCTTTATCAAATGATTGATAATGGTTTAATTTCTCCCATTAAAAATCCTTTTTCAGGAGATGATTGTTGCGATCCTTATGAATCTAAAGTTACTTTTCAAGGAGAAGAGCGAACCGTTACCTTACAGTGTGGAAATTATTTAATTTCACAAGAAAATATCGGTGATAGTGTTTATAATATCTATAAAGTTGGAGAATGGAAGGAAGGATATAATCAAAAGAATGCCGAGACTAAGACAGTATATAATGTTAAAATAGAAAATAAATATCTGTTATCGGATTTTTATGAGGAAGATTTGTTTTTGTCTTTACTAAATGATTCCTTAAACAGTTCCTTTGCTTCCCTTGAAAAATTAGAGGATGAGTATGATATTTCTTCGAAGGAAGTATATCGCAGTAAAGAATGGGTG
>ERZ1090861.1832-NODE-1833-length-10148-cov-6.758050_pt1 | contig 10148 bp, 10 predicted proteins | sample MGYA00478482_ERZ1090861 | MGnify/ENA primary metagenome ERZ1090861 (study PRJEB33644, sample SAMEA5815744) | chicken gut metagenome | biome: Chicken; feature: Gastrointestinal Tract; material: Caecum | place: Ireland | collected 2019-01-01 | study: A study of... | reverse complement strand
CAAAACCGCTTGGGCGGCGTTTTTTAATATCAATCCCGCGAACCGTTTTTCCTGGCACTCGCCTCGGGCGGGGTGGGGGCGGAAACTATCGCGCCCCCCCGCTTCTTGCACTCTGTTCCGGTTTACGGAAAAATCTGTCCGGTAAATTTACCGAAAAGGGATGACTTTTCAAAAAAAATATGTTATAATAAAATCAGTCCGGGATCGTATAAAGAGCATACGTCGGATTGCGGGCGGAAACCTGTCTGTTTTCATGCAGACAAGGGAAGCCGCGTGCAGTGCGGCCCGCTGTTCAGTCGGTTCTGCGATCAATAAAAAACGGAGAAAGGAAAGATGATGGAAGAACTCAGAATAGGAAATCTCCGGATACAGTTTGTGTCCGCGGAGATCGTGCGCGCAGAGTATGCGGAAGACGGCGTTTTTTGCGACGAAAACACCCTGTTTGTCCCCGATCGGAAAGAATCGGGAAATGCGCCGGAATACACCGTCTGCAAAGGCCCGGAAACCATAACGGTTTGTTTTGACGGGAAGGAACTGTCGATTCCCCGGGACTGTAAGAGCCTGCAGGGAATTACTTTGCGGAATGCGGACGGGGAAGTGTTCTGCCGGCTGAAAAAGCACTGGAAAAATACGGGCGAATTGCCGGCGGTGCGAAATACCCCGGAAGTATTTGTCCTTTCCGACTGCCCGCGGATTTCTGTTCCGGAAGGCGGATACACTTATCGCGGCGAAGCGGAAAACAGCGGTTATAAAATCGAAGAGAAGGCGCAGGACGTGTATTTTCTCCTGTGCGGAAAAGACGCTTCAAAATTGCGCCGGCTGTATGTGGAGCTGACGGGCAGGTGTGAGATGATTCGTCTTTCCACGCTGGGCACCTGGAATTCAAAGTATTTCGTGTACGACGAGGAGAGCGCGAAACAGGTGATCCTCGATTATGAAAAATACGACGTTCCGCTGGATAACATGGTGCTGGACACGGACTGGCGCGCGGCGTCCGATCGCGGAATCGGATATGACGTCGATACGAAACTGTTTCCGGACATGAAGCGCTTTCTGGACTTTGCGCACGCTCATGGTGTGGAAATCATGTTCAACGACCATCCGGAGCCCGCGGACGGGGCGGCGTCCGTACTCTCTCCGGCGGAAGTGAAATACCGCGAAGAAAAATTGCAGGGGCTGATGAAACTGGGGCTGGACGTCTGGTGGTACGACCGCAACTGGCATACCGCTTTGAAAAGCCCGGTTCCGGAAATCCGGCCGGAGACGTTCGGACTGTATCTGTTTGAAGAGATCACCCGCCATTACTGGCAGCAGGTCTCCGGAGACAAACGCAAGTATCGCCGCCCCGTCGTGATGGGCAACGTCAACAACATTCAGAACGGCGTATATCAGGAAATCGGGGACAGCGCGTCGCACCGGTTCGGAATGCAGTGGACGGGCGACATCGCCAGCGGTCCGGCGGATCTGAGACAGGAAGTGAAAAATCTTCTGCGGGCGTCGGATAACTGCATCGCCTATGTGAACGCCGATTGCGGCGGGCATACCGGGAATCCCGACAAACTGATGTATCTTCGCTGGATTCAGTTCGGCGTTCTTTCGCCCGTATTCCGTCCTCATTGCACGAACACCGTCGAGAGATTCCGCGAACCCTGGGTCTATGATAAAGATGCGCTGAATGTCTCGCGGAATTATATAAAAATGCGCTATCGCCTGCTTCCGGTCATCTATCAGAATGCGTTTGATAATTACCTTACGGGAACGCCGATCTTCCGCGGCTTGGGCTGGGAATACCCGGAGGACAAAAAAGCGGCTTCGGTCCGCAATGAATACATGCTCGGAAAAGATTTGCTGATCGCGCCGGTCGCCGTGGGGGGAAGGGCGATGCGTTCGGTGTATCTCCCCGAAGGAAAATGGCTGAATGTGTTCACCGGAAAAGTATATCGCGGGGGCAGGTATGCGATGAGCTGCGCATACAATGAAACGCTGCTGTTTGTAAGGCTGGGGGCGCTTCTCCCGCTGGCGCCGGACGCGGCGAACACGAAAAAACAGCGCTGGAACAAACTCACCTATGATTTCTATCCCGATCCCGAGGCTTCCGACGAGGGCGCGCTGTATGAGGACGACACGGAGACGACGGCCTATCAGTCGGGAGAATATCGCCTGAGTCCGTACAAGGCGTATTTTGACCGTGAAGAGAACGCTTATGTCGTGCGGCTTGCCGGGGCGGAAGGGCGTTTTTCCGGGAAGAGAGCCTTTGCGAAGCGATCGGTTACGGTGCGCCTGCACTTGCTCGGGCAAAAAGTGCGCGGCGCAACGCTGAACGGCGCGGAAATCGGATTGGAGCGGATTGCCCGGGACAGTTCTGCGTTTCCGTTTGCGGTGAAAGGCGGCGCGCGGGAGGGAGAAGTGCTGACGGCTACGTGGACAACTTCTGTCAAAGAGGACAGCGAATTGAAGTTTTATCTCGGGTAAGCGCCGGCGCGATCAGCGCGGTGTTCGGCTTGGTCAACCTCGTGATGATGAAAAAAACGAAAAACATCGGCCTGAAAGTGCTCATTTTTGTCGGATTTTTTGCCGCTACCCTTGTAGTCTGCTGGCTGCTTGCGCTTGCGTTTTTGAAAGGGGCAGGGGCGATATAATCCGGGACTTACAACGGATAGGAAAAGTATTCTGAAATCATGGCATTACGGTGCGTCGCCTTTGCGGGCGGCGCACTGTTTCGTTAAAAGGCAATCTCTCGTTATGCAGGGACAAAAGGGAACGGAAGCGTGGCAAAGGACCTTTTCGGGGATTTATCTTCTGATTCATCTGCGGAACGGAGCAGATATCGGGAGAAGAAGAGTAAAATAAATTGCGGCCGGGGCAGTAAATACAGGAAACCCGTAAAAGGTCGGGACAGGGGAGCGATGACCGGAAAATTTTACCGGGCAAAGAATGCAGGGGGAAGCAAGAGAAAAACAGAGAAAAGGACAGGACAATCCGCACAAACGAAACGGAAGGGAACGGGAAGGCGGAAAATGCCGTTTGTTTGTGCGGAAAAGGGAACAAAATCGGACGAAAAAGGCAGAAAAAAAGAATTTTGGGGGAGAGAAACGGGAAAACGAATGAAAAATCCGTGAATTTTATGTCGGAGAGGGCAAAGGCGCTTGCCTGGCGGGAAAAAAAGGATTATAATGGAACGGAACAGGACGAAAGGGCGGGGACGGAATAAATTTCACCATGGCAACCGCCTGAAAACGGGAGGCAGAAAAAAAATGATCAACGAAAAGATGTACGGCTTGGGCAGCAGGCGTTCGGCGATACGGGAGATTTTCGAGTATGCAAAGCGGAGAGCTTCGGAGGTCGGCGCAGAAAACGTGTTCGATTTTTCCATCGGCAATCCGTCGGTGCCGGCGCCCGCCTGCGTGGACGAAGCGATCGGCCGCATTCTGAAAGAAACGCCGTCGGTGGAATTGCACGGCTATACGTCGGCGCAGGGGGATAAAAAATGCCGCGACAGAATTGCCGCCAACCTCAACGCGCGCTTCGGCGCGGACATTTCCGGCGACGATCTGTACATGACCTGCGGGGCGGCGGCCTGTCTGACCGTCTCCATTCATGCGCTGGCCTGTCCGGGGGACGAATTTATCGTCTTTGCGCCCTATTTTGCCGAATACAAAGTCTTTGTGGAGGGAGCGGGGGCGAAATTTACGGCGATTCCGGCCGAAAAGGACACCTTTCTGCCCGACCTCGAAGCGCTTCAGAAGGCGATGAACCGATCGGTGAAAGGGATCATCATCAATTCTCCCAACAATCCCACGGGGGTGGTCTACGGGGAAGAGACCATTCAGAAACTTGCCCGTTTCCTCAAAGAAAAGGAGAAAGAGTACGGGCATCCCGTCTATCTGATTTCCGACGAGCCGTATCGCGAACTCGTCTATGACGAGGAGACGAAAGTGCCGTATATTCCCCGGTATTATCCCGATACGCTCCTCTGCTACTCCTATTCCAAATCGCTGTCCCTGCCCGGCGAGCGGATCGGGTACATTGCCGTGAATCCGCGGGCGGCGGACGCAAAGGCGCTGTATGCGGCCGTGTGCGGCGCGGGACGGGTGCTCGGGTTCGTATGCGCGCCCGCTCTCTTTCAGCGCGTGGCGGCGGAATGCGACGGCAAAACGGCCGATCTCGGCGTCTATCGGCGCAACCGCGATCTCCTGTATCGGGGATTGACGGACCTCGGATTTTCCTGCACTTATCCGGACGGGGCGTTTTATCTGTTTGTGAAATCCCCGGAGCCGGATGCGGACGCTTTCTGCGAGCGGGCGAGAAAATATGAACTGCTGTTTGTGTCCGGGGAGGATTTCGGCTGTCCCGGGTATGTGCGGATTGCCTATTGCGTCCCGACGGAGTGCATCGGGCGCGCGCTGCCCCGCTTTGCGTCTCTTGCGGCGGAAGAGATCAGGCCTCGGAAACGTCTTTCGCAAGCAAGAACGGGCGGGTCGGAACCTTCCGTCGCTTTTTGGAAAGAACCGCGAAGGGGAACCGGAAAAGTTTCGTCGAAAAAAATCGGAAAAACTTTTGAAAATTCCTCAAAAAGGATTGACAAGCGGGCTCAAGTGTGGTAAAATCTCTTTGCGCACCTGAAAAAGGGTGTAATTTTTTTGTATGGAGTTTTGGATATGGCAACGAAAACGGCAAGGGCCAAGATTACGTTTGAGTGCACGGAATGCAAGCACAGAAATTATGACAGTCTGAAAAATAAAAAGAACGATCCGGACAGGCTGGTGCTGAAGAAGTATTGCCCTTTCTGCAAAAAGCATACCGAGCATAAAGAGGCGAAATAATCACGCAATCGGACAGGCCGTGTAATCTGCGGCGGGTCCGGAAAGGAGCAGCGCAATGGCAAACGCAACAAAGACAAAGAACAAAAAGCCGAGCTGGTTCCGCCGTGCAGGCGCGAAGATCAAAGAGGTGGCTTCCGAACTCAAACGGGTCACCTGGCCTTCGTTTCCCACAGTGCTCAAAACGACGGGCGTGGTGCTCGTCATCGTTTTTGTGTTTCTGGCGGTCGTCACGGGAGTGGACGCGCTTCTTTTGTTCCTGATGAAACTCATTTCGGCCTGAGGGACTTCTGCCCCGGGTGGACTCATTTCAGAAGGAGGAACGCATGGCAGAAACGGAACAGCCCAAATGGTATATCCTGCACACCTACTCCGGTTACGAAGCGATGGTGAAGGACAGTTTGGAAAAGCTGATTGAAAACAACAACCTCGGCGATTATATCGTCGATCTGAAAATTCCGATGGAACAGGTCATCGAGGAAAAGAACGGCAAGCGCAAGGTGGTGGAGCGGAAGCTGCTTCCCTGCTATGTGTTTATCAAGATGATCTATACCAATCAGATCTGGTATTACGTCACCAGCACGCGCGGCGTGACGGGTTTCTGCGGCCCGCAGGGCAGGCCGATTCCCATGAAGGAAGAGGAAATCCGCAAAATGCGCCTCGAAGAGTTCGTCACCGTGGCCGATTTCAAAGTCGGCGACACCGTTTCCATCGAGGACGGGCCGCTCAAGGGTTTCCTCGGTACGGTCAAGGAGCTCAACGATACCGCGCAGAAGGCGAAGATCTCCACCACGATGTTCGGCAGAAGCACCGACGTGGAAGTGGAGTATGTCCAGATCAAGCGGGTGGACGCGCCCCTGCCGGAGCCGTCCGGCGAAACGGAAGAATAACTTCCGCCCTGTCCCCGGGACGGGGAACTATGATTTCTGAAAGAAACAGGCGGCCCTGCGCCGTCCGTATCTGATCGGTGGGAGAGGTATCAAATTTTTTTCAGGGTACCTTGTCAATACCACAAAGGAGGATTTATCTTATGGCTAAAAAGATTACTGCGGTCGTGAAGTTGCAGCTGCCCGCAGGGAAAGCGACTCCTGCCCCCCCCGTGGGCTCGACGCTCGGTCCCTTCGGTATCAATCTGCCCGGATTCACCAAGGAATTCAACGCAAAGACCGCCGACAAAGCGGGACTTATCATCCCCGTCGTCGTCACGATTTATCAGGATCGTTCGTTCACGTTTATCCTGAAAACTCCGCCGGCACCCGTTCTCATCAAGAAGGCGCTCGGCATCGAGACCGCCAGCGCTAAGCCCAATTCCGTCAAGGTGGGCAAGCTGACGAAGGCGCAGGTGGAAGAGATCGCCAAGACCAAAATGCCCGATCTGAACTGCACCTCTCTCGAAAGTGCGATGAGCATGGTTGCGGGCACCGCGCGCAGCATGGGCGTCACCGTCGAGGACTGATTCGGGAGTGAAGCGGCAGGGAGTAAATCCCGTCATCGACCGCAAGGAGGATTATAAACATGAAACACGGTAAAAAATATTCTGACAGCGTAAAGGCCTTTGACCTGACGAAAGTATACGAAGCGGCGGAAGCCGTAGGCATGGTGCTGGAAACGGCGAAAGCGAAATTCGACGAAACGGTGGAACTGCACGTCCGTCTCGGCGTGGATCCCCGTCAGGCGGATCAGCAGGTCCGCGGCGTGCTCGTCCTTCCCAACGGTACGGGTAAAACCAAGCGGGTGCTCGTCATCGCCAAGGGCGCGAAAGCGGACGCGGCGGCGGCAGCCGGCGCGGATTATGTCGGCGCGGAAGAGATGATCGCCAAGATCCAGAACGACGGCTGGTTTGATTTCGACGTCATGATCACGACGCCGGACATGATGGGTATGGTCGGTCGTATCGGTCGTATCCTCGGCCCGAAGGGCTTGATGCCCAACCCTAAATCCGGTACCGTCACGATGGACGTCGAAAAGGCGATCCGCGAAGTGAAAGCCGGTAAAGTCGAATACAGACTGGATAAGACCGCGATTATTCACTGCCCGATCGGCAAGAAGAGCTTCGGCAAAGAGAAACTGATGGAGAACTACACCGCATTGGTCGACGCGATCGTAAAGGCGAAGCCCTCCACGGCGAAAGGACAGTATATCAAGAGCATCACGCTGGCTTCCACGATGGGCCCCGGTGTGAAAGTGGCGGTCAAGAACTGATCCGGAAGGAAAAGAATAATTTTTGTCGGAGGCGGTCGAAAACGGTTGACTGCCTCCGATGAAGATGGTATAATAACAAGGTAAAGATTCCAAAGCCGCAGAAGGCGAGCACCGAAAGGTTTGATGGGAGACCGCTCGTTCAGGCAGAAGAGACGTTCCGGGGAAGATCCGGATCAGGTCCTTATGCCGCGCGGCATAGGGCGTTTTTTTATCGTCAGGCGGACATTCCGCTTAAAGGAGGTAATCATGTCGGCAAATTTAGAAGCAAAGAAACAGGTCGTCGAGGAAATCAAAACGAAGATCGAAGCGAGCAAATCGGTGGTGTTTGCGGATTACAACAAACTCACGGTGCTGGAAGCGACGGCGCTCAGAAACAAGTTCAGAGCGGCGAACTGCGAATACAAGGTGTATAAGAACACCCTTGTCAGAAAGGCTTTCAACGAACTCGGCGTCACCGATTTCGACAAGGATCTCAACGGCACGACGGCAACCGTTTTCTGCCCGGACGAGACGAGCGGCGCGGCTGTCTTTTCCAAGGCCGTGAAAGAAAATCCCGCCCTTACGGACAAGATCGTTCCCAAGTGCGCGTATCTCGACAAAGCGTATGTGGACAAGAACGGCGTCAAGGAACTTGCGGCCATTCCTTCCAAGGAAGTGCTCATTGCGAAGTTGCTCGGCTGCCTGCAGTCGTCTATTTCCAAGTTCGTCTATGTGCTCGATTCTATTGCAAAGGCAAAAGAAGCGGCAAACAACTGATGTATTTTTGAAAAATCATAAAAAAATCGGAGGATAATTAATCATGGATGCTCAGAAACTCATTGAAGAAGTAAAAGCGATGTCCGTTATGGAACTCAACGAACTCGTAAAAGCCCTTGAAGCGGAATTCGGCGTGAGCGCCGCCGCTCCCGTTGCCGCTGCCGGCGCTGCAGGCGCTGCGGAAGCTGCTCCCGCGGAAGAGGAAAAGACGGAATTCGACGTCGTCCTCAAAGAAATCGGCCCGAACAAGATCGCGATCATCAAAGTGGTCCGCGAAGCTACCGGTCTCGGCCTTGCCGACGCGAAGAAAGCCGTCGAAGCGATGGGCACGATCAAAGAGAACGTTCCCAAGGCAGACGCGGAAGCGCTGGTTGCGAAACTCAAGGAAAACGGCGCGGTTGCGGAACTCAAATAAGTTTTACGATCGATCCGGAAAAGACGCGGTTTTTGCCGCGTCTTTTTATCGGCCGTTTTGTCTTTCGTTCGGTCTTTCTTTTTGTCTTTCGTTCTGTCTGCCGTGCCGATTGCCCGCGCCTGTTTTCGGGAGAAGTTATTTTCCGTTTCGGGAGAAGTTATTTTCCGTTTATGTATTGACAATTCCTTTCCGGTGTGATATAATCAAAAAAGAATCGAATGGGGGAATTTATGAGAATAGAGAAAACGGTAAACGGAACGGAATATGTCTATGAGGAAAGCCTCTGGAACGGGGGCAACCGTCGGCTGACGGTGAACGGAATCCCTGCCGGCAGGATTTCCGAAAAGAAATTTGCCATGACCGGGGCAAACGGCGCCATCGAGTATATTACGGTGCAGGGGAATCTGCGGGTCGGAATCACATTGGAGACCGCTTCCGGCAAGTTGGTCCTGGTAAAAAATGAGTGGTTTGATTGGATCCTGATTTTTCTTCCGTTAATTTCCATTGTGATCGCCATGTGGAATGCTTCAAGCTATATTTTGGCGGGATGCGTTATGTCCTTGTTCTGTCTGTTCACAGTAATGCTGGAAATTGTGGTCGCGCGTTGTGTTTCGTCAAAAGCAAGGGGATTTGTCCAACTGCTCATTGCCTCCGTTCCCATTCTGGTTTCGCTTCTGTTCTGAAATCATCGGTCCGGAATGCGCTCGTCAAATCCCTGCCGTGGCGATAGCGGGAAAATCCGGCTTGTACGTTAGTAGGTTGAGAAATCGGCTGTGGCGGCGCTTGCGGCAAATGCCGCGGGCGGAATTTTTCTGTCGCGGAGTCAAAGGAAAGGCGCCGGCGGGAAAACAGAAAAAGAGATTCGGAAAAACAGACAGTCACCGGAATTTTCCGAATTGTTAAAATTTATTGACAAAATTTCCGAAGAAGGGTATAATCATGGGAAGCCGGTCTGCGGAAGTCGCGGCGCCTGCGGGAGCAGAGCGAGGCGGGGAAGGAAATTATGGGAAAACGACTTTCCAAAAACGCAAAAAAACAGCTTTTCAACGGTTTGTTTCTGCTCCTGCTCATCGGGATTACGATGGCAATCCTGCTGGTGAGCAACCGGGAGCTGAATTTTGAAAACATCCGGGAATTCATTCTCGGCTGTAATCCCTGGCTGCTGGCGGCGGCGTTTGTCTGTATGTTGCTGTTTATCGCGTTTGAGGGGTTCAGTCTGCACCTCATTTCCCGGCGTTTAGGGCATAGATGCCGGCTGTATTCTTCAATGGTGTATTCGGCCGCAGACGTCTATTATTCCGCGCTTACGCCTTCGGCGTCCGGGGGACAGCCCGCCTGCGCCTATTATATGGTGAAAGACGGAATGGACACGGGGACGGCGACGTTTGCGCTGGTATTCAATCTCGTTGCCTATACGGCGGCTATTTTTGTCATCGGAGCGACGGGGTTTCTGCTCCGCCCGCATCTGTTTGCGGAGTTTGAGTTCTGGATTCGTTTCCTCGTTGCCGCGGGATTGGTCGCGCAGGGAGTGTTGCTCGCGTTTTTTGTGGCGTGTATGCGTTGTCATAAGGGGGTTCTGAAATTCGGAAATGCTGTGATTTCCCTGCTCGTGAAAATCCGGCTGATGAAAAAGCCGGAAAAATGGCGGGAGAGGCTGAGCGAAGAGGTGGAAAAATATCGTATCGGCTTTGAGGAAATCAAAAAGCACCGCACCCTTTTCTTTCAGGCGCTGGCGCTCAACGTCGCGCAGCGGGTTTCTCAGATTCTCGTCAACTGCTTCGTTTGTCTGGCCGCGGGCGTCACTTGTTTTTGGGACGTGTTTGCCATGCAGGCGTTCGTACTGATCGGATATAATTCCATCCCGTTGCCGGGCGGCGTCGGCGCGTTTGAATATCTGTATCTGCACATTTACGGCCTGTTGTTCGAGGACGCCTTTATTCTGTCGGCAATGATGG
>ERZ1090861.1826-NODE-1827-length-10179-cov-6.615073_pt1 | contig 10179 bp, 7 predicted proteins | sample MGYA00478482_ERZ1090861 | MGnify/ENA primary metagenome ERZ1090861 (study PRJEB33644, sample SAMEA5815744) | chicken gut metagenome | biome: Chicken; feature: Gastrointestinal Tract; material: Caecum | place: Ireland | collected 2019-01-01 | study: A study of the... | reverse complement strand
ATTTATAATGTGAATCATTGGGCTAAATTACAAAATAGAGATGTTGAGTGTTTGGGACTATTAGAAAAACGGCATAAAAGCCAAACTCTACTTTTTCGTTGTGCTTGTGGGAACGAATTTGAAACCTCTTTAAATGCTTTTTGTAATGGTAAATTTCGGTGTAATGTATGTGCTAAAAGTATTTCTAAATATGAGCAAATATTCAAAGATTTTTTAGAGACTCAACATATAAAATATATTTTTCAATATTCTTTAAATCAATGTCGAGATATATTACCTTTACCTTTTGATTTTTATTTGGTAGATTATAATTGTTTGATTGAAATAGATGGTGAGGGACATTATCATCCATGTCATTTTAATCAAATTAGTACCGAAAAAAGTCTTGAGACTTTTGCTATAACAAAAAAACATGATGAAATAAAAAATGCTTTTTGTCAAAATAATCATATTCCTTTATTAAGAATTTCTTATGTTGATATGCAAAATAATAGTTATAAACAAATTTTACTAGATTTCATTGGAAATTAACGACGTCCAATTAATAGAATGTAATGACAGCGGGAACCGAGGTAACAAGGAACGCCAGTAAAGTGGCACGAGGACTTGTATCTGTACAAAGTCGCTTAAATCAGGTGGTAGATGAAGGTTCTACTACTGGTAAAGCATTAACTGCATGGTATAACGAGCATAATATTGCTATTTACGACCAACAAGGGCAATTATTAAGTTTATATGATGTATTAACTCAAGTAGCCGAAATTTGGCCTACTTTAACTAAGAATGAACAAGCATATTATTTGAATCAGCAAGCGGGTGAAATTTTGCCCCTTCAAGGCGAATATGCGGGAACCTACTTAGAGCTTTATATACCAAACCATAATAGGAATATTATGGTGGCATGACTAATCATCATGGTATGGTAATCAAGTATAAAGATTGGGGAATCCGCAGGGAATTGTCCAGAACGGACTTGCCCTCAACGACTATTCAATTAGCTGGGTAATCAAGCCAGCAACAGAAGTACGGCCCAAGTCAAGGGTGGGTGAAAGCCCCTTAAATGGAAGTGCCTTGACGATATTTTTATATCGAAGATATAGTCTGAACTTCATGGGAAAGCCATGAGAAAGGAAGTTTTATATTGGGAAGTAAACATATTAAAGATTTTGAATCAAAATTTCGTGAAAAAGGATTGGAACCTTTAGAGAAAATATTAGATGCAAAGCATAAAGTTCCTTGTGTTGACAAAGAAGGATATAAGTATTGCTTATCTTATCGTGGTTCTGTTTCTGATAAAAGAATTAAACAATTTGATAAATGGGATAAAACAAATCCATTTAAAGCATATAATATGAGGTTATATGCTAGTCGTGTACAAGATAATGTAGAAATAATTTCGGATGATAGTACACTAAGACAATCTTCTACTCAAAAAATTATATTTCGTTGTCCTGTTTGCGGAAAAGAATATCAAAAGAAATGGTGCCATTGGATAGCACAACCGTATAACAATCATGTTTGTCCTGAATGTACAAATAAAAGTTATGCAAATGGCAATTCCTCATATTCTGTTTTAACGCAAGAATGGTTAGAAATTCATGATATTAAATATTTAAAAGAGTATAAATTTGAAGATTGTATCAATAAGAGACAACTTAGATTTGATTTTTATGTAAAATGGAAAGAGAATATTATCTTAATTGAAGTTGATGGTATGCAACATTATTATTTATCTACCTGGACAACCCCAGACAGATTAGAACAAACTCAAGAAAATGATAAGATTAAAGATGATTATTGTAGAGAAAATGGATATGTTTTAATTCGCATACCGTATTGGTTATACAGAACAAATACTTATAAAAATATTTTATATAAAACTTTCTTTGGTTAGATTGACAATCTAGCTTAACATACTGGCAAATCAAACCCAGAACCTCGCTGCAATTCTTTCCAACTTTAGTTCTGCAACAGAAGCTACATCAACCGCTCTTAATTCTGCGGGTTCTGCGGCTCAAGAAAATTCCCGATATATGGAAGGATTGGAAGCCAAGACTCAATTATTAAAAGCTACTTTTGAAGATTTGTCTAATAATGTTATTAGTTCTCAACTTGTAAGTAGTTTGTTGAGTTTAGGAAATGTTGTATTACAATTCGCAAATACAGGAATTGGACGATTTATTACTCAGGTTGCATTATTAACAACAACTCTTTGGGGATTAAGTCAAGTTATTAAGGCAATGGGCATAAAAGAGACATTGTTGGCTCAATTTAAAGCATTGCCTGGGGCTATTAAAGCAGTAATTTCTGCTATTAAAGGAGCTACTACTGCTACTGCCGCTTTTAACGCTGTGTCGAAAGCTTCCTTACCTCTTATTGGCACTATCACAACCTTAGTGGCAGGAGCGATATCTATTTTTTCTAATTTTGGGAACAAAGTAGAAAAATTAGAATCTCAATTAGATGATTGTACTACATCGTTAGAATCTTTTCAAGCAGAAGCAGATGAATTAAGTCAAAAAGCCGAGCTTACTCCTGCTGAAGAAGCTCGTTTGGCATATTTAAATGCCATGATAGAAGCAGAAAGAACTCTTCAAGAAGAAACTGCTAAAAGATTATATTTGGCTAAATCTGAGGAAACTCAGTATGATGCTAGTATTATTGATACAGATTATTATAAATCTGGCTTTGCAAATGTAGCAGCTCCTAATGTTTCAAATGTTTTAGATGTAGGATATACGTTAAGTGCAGACGAAATGTTGGCTCAACAGCTTTTAACGTTACAATATTATAAACAAGCCATTGCGGATATCGACACTCAAATTAATGCTCTTGATACAACAAGTACTGACTATAATAGTACAGTAATTGCTATGGGTCAAGAACAAGATACATTAACTAATAAATATAATGAATTATTAGAAGATGTTATTCCTAAAGTCAAAGAATTTGAAGAAATAATGTCTTCTATGTCAGAAGAAGATATTCCAGAAACAGGCCAACTAATTCTAGATTTATTTACTGAATTATATGATGGTTCTACTAATACAACAGAAGAGATAGAGGGATTTTCTGAAACTATCAGTGAAGCAGAATCCGAAGTTGATAATTTGGCAGATAAATTAAAAAACGTCTCTTCTGCTTATGATACTTTAAGTGGTGCTGTTGAAGAATATAATTCTACTGGAAGTCTTTCATTAGATACTCTTGCTGCTTTATTAGAATTAGATGATGATTATTTGTCCATGTTAGATTTTGAAAATGGACAATTAACTCTTAATACAGAGGCTTTAAATCTTAGAATAGATAGTCTAAAACAAGAGGCTATTCAACAAGCTACAGTTACGGCGGCGGAAAAGTTGGCTGCGATTGCGGCTGGAGATTTAAGTGAACAGCTCAATGGAGTTCAAAGCAGTTCTTCTATGGCTCAGTCAGGATTAGATAGTTATACTTCGATTTTAGAAAGAGTAGCAAATGGAAGTTTAACTGCGACTGCTGGTGTTATGGCTCTTTCTAATGCAATGGCTAATGTTGGAGCAACAAGTTGGAGAGATATTAAAATGGGTCTGGGTCAAGGGGTCACATCTTCAACTGAAGCCGCTGTCCAGTCCGTAATGGACGAGTATTATGATACGCTTAAATTAATTAATTCTGTTTCAATAGGTGGTGGTGGTTCTGGTTCTGGAGGAGGAGGTTCATCTTCTACTTCCAATATCCTTGAAGAACATCAGAAGTTAATAGATGAAACAGTAAAAGATTTAGAGCATGAAATTTTCTTGTTAGAAGAACAAGCCGCAGGTACAGATACTCTTATTGATAAATATAAAAATTTACAAGATTACGTTCACCAACAAGCAGATTGGTTCCGCTCTCAAGGTTTAGATGATAACTCTGATTATATTCAAGACCTACAAAAACAATGGTGGGATTATGCTGATAAAATTAAAGATATCTATCAAGACATTGAAGATACATGGGAAGAGAATCGGCAAGCCACCTTAGATTGGTTACAAGAAGATATTGATGCTTATGAAACTTTATTTAGTGCCGTTTCAGATAGAGCACAAGAGGAAATTGATGCTTTAGAAGCCCAAAAAGACTTATTACAGGCACAAAATGATGAACTTAATGAACAAATAGAACTTGAAGAAACTTTAGATGCTTTAGCTCGTGCGCGTCAAACTAAGGTATTAGTATATAAAGATGGAAGATATCAGTATGTTGAAGATATTGATGAAGTATCCAGTGCCCAATCGGATTTAGAGAAATTACGTCAAGAACAAGAATTACAAGACCGATTAGATGCAATAGATAAAGAAATAGAGTATTGGGAAGATTATAAAGATGCTTGGAGTTCTGTTGTAGATAATTATGAAACAGAGCAAAATAAATTATTACTTTCTCAAAAATTTGGTATTACTCTTGAAGGCGAAAACTGGCAACTTAGGCTTGGCAATTTAGCTCAATATGTTAATGAATATAATGGGCTAATGGATAGCTTAAAATCCTTTGAAAACATGACATTTGGAGGTTCTACTGGCAAACCAAGCGGCGTAGATTGGAGTCAAATTTGGTGGGACGCTGAGAACGATACTTCATTGTCTGAAGAGAAGCGTACTCAAATACAAAATTGGGCACACGCTCAAAAGGCAGACGAACTTAAAGGAACAGGCGCTAAATATGATGAGGCTTCAGGTACATGGTATTATGCCAAAGGTACGACTTCGGCTCAAGGTGGAATGTCATTAGTAGGTGAAGAAGGTGCTGAATTACGAGTATTAAATAAAGGCGATGGTATTATACCAGCAGATGTTACTCGCAATTTATGGTCTTGGGGCATGACGACTCCTGCTCAGATGATGTCTAATATTATTAATACAGCAGGTCAAAGCAAATCCTATAATATTACAATTAGTAATCTTAATTTACCAGAAGTTAAAGATGGGCCAAGTTTTGTTGAATATATGAAAAACAATATTTGGAGAAAAGCAATACAGTTTACAATTTAATTATAAAAATAAGCAGGGTGTTTTACCCTGCTTATTTTTAAGGAGGAAAAGATGTCCAACCATTCTATACAAAGTGATGCTATTGAGGAACTTTTAAAAAGTGTCAACTTTATGATTCAAACGGCTTTTAAACAAACAACTCATATTTATGATGGTATCGTTTTGTCTAACAACAATGATGGTCGTTGGAATGTTCAATATAACGGCGAAATTCATCCAGTTAAAGCTTATGGGTCCGCTATTCCAGTTGCGGGTAGTATGGTAAAAGTTTTAATTCCTCAAGGAAATCAAGCTTTGTCTTGGTTTTTCGTGCCAATTGATAACGGTGGAGGTAGTGAAGATGGAACAACATTTATTCCATCTGTTTCAGAAGACGGGATTATTAGTTGGACAAATGATGGCGATTTACCCAATCCCACACCGGTGAATATTAGAGGTCCGCAAGGTGTTCAAGGAGAACAGGGTATACAAGGCGAAACTGGACTCCAAGGTTCCACAGGACCCTATTTTACTCCTTCAGTATCTGATGATGGAGATTTGTCTTGGACGAATAACGGAGGATTACAAAACCCAAATACTGTTAATATTATGGGACCTCAAGGTAAACAAGGGATACAAGGACCTAAAGGAGAAACAGGTGAAACCGGTACACAAGGCCCTCAAGGTATTCAAGGAGAAACTGGTCCTTATTTTGTTCCTTCGGTTGATACAGAGGGTAATTTATCTTGGAGCAATACGGGCAATTTACAGAATCCACAAACAGTGAATATTAAAGGTCCGCAAGGTGCTCAGGGTATACAAGGTGAAATAGGCCCAGAAGGGCCACAGGGGAAACAAGGCTTGACTGGTCCCTATTATACTCCCTCTATATCTTCTGATGGGGATCTATCGTGGACAAACAATGGGGGTTTAGTTAACCCCCCAACTGTAAATATTCAGGGACCCAAAGGTGACACAGGAGAAATAGGACCAACTGGTATTCAAGGCGATGTTGGACCATATTTTACTCCTTCAGTAGATTCTAATGGGAATCTTTCTTGGGCGAACAATGGTTCTTTACCAAATCCTGCTACGGTTAACATTCGTGGACCACAAGGGAATACTGGTCCTACGGGGGCTAATGGTGCAGATGCGACTATTAATGGTGTTAATACTTTAACTTTAGTAGCTACAGGTGGTTTGACAGGAACACAAAGTGGTAATACTTATTCTATATCTGGTGAAAACTTACCCTATCTAAAAACTACAGGCGGTACTTTAACTGGTAATTTAACAGGGCAATATTTAACTGGTACTTGGTTACAATCTACTTCGGTTTATGAATTAACTTCTAGTAATTTCAAAGGCGTATGTGTATTTGATAGCTCTGGTTGGGTATATTATCGAACTAAAGAGCACTTCCTTGCAGATATTGGAGCTGCTACACAAGATTATGTAGATAGTGCGGTTACCAATGCTGGTGGAGTAAAGAAATTTAGTGGAACATTGGAACCTAATAGTTGGACTACATCTAGCGGAAATTATCCATATCAGGCCCAAATTAGTATATCCGATATGACTGCCGACAGTGTCCCTAATGCTTATCCACAGTGGACTAATCCAAGCGTAGAAAGTATAGAATGGAATAAATTGTCTGGCATTGAAAGTTTCAACGGCTATGTGCAATTTTATGCAACATCACCTTTTTCTGTTTCTATTGATTATATTATTGAATATTAAAATGGAGGTGAAGTTACATGGCTTTAACCACACCAACTTTATTATCTCAAGTAGCATTTGATGCAACACAACCACAAACTTTTTATTTTAATGTAACAGGTACGTCTTCACAAATTGTATCTAATCAATTGACTATTCGTAATCAAGATACAAATGAAATTGTTTATCAAGAAAAACAAGAAAATTTTAGATATGAGCATATTGTAAATGCTAACGAGTTAACTAATGGTACATATTATAATGCTGTTGTATCAGTATTTGATAGTACGGGGGCACAATCTTCTAATTCTATTCCTATACAATTTTGGTGTTATACAACACCTGCGTTACAATTTACTAATATCCCTACAAGTGGCATAGTAACTAACTCATCATTTAATTTTCAATTTACTTATAACCAAACTGAAAATGAACCAATTAATAGTTATGTAATAAATTTATTTAATTCATCTCAAGTACAAATAGCTACTTCAGGGATTCAATATGCGACTACAGGGACACCGCCTTATAATGGCAGTTATATATTTACAGGTTTTGAAAATAATACCGTATATTATGTACAAGTTACAGGGACTACAACTGAAGGAACTATAATATCTACTTCTTTACAACAATTTACCGTACAATATACTCGTCCTGATTTGTTTACGTTGGTTCAATTGACTAATAATTGCGATGAAGGTTATGTGACAATAACATCTAATATTATATTAATTGAGGGTTCAAGTAATCCTGACCCGCCTATTTATATTGATAATCAAGAAGTGGATTTAACGGCTAATGGTAGTTGGGTTCAATGGAATGATGGATTTAGTATTACAGGAGATATGTTGGCGAGGGCTTGGTTCAGAAGCCCCAATCCATACACTACAATAGCTCAATTTAGCAATACGAGTGGACAACAATTTACGCTTAATTTTATGCTAGGATATGAAAATGTAGAAGCCGAGACAATGGGCGCTTATATGGAATTATATGTTCAATCATTAACAGGATTGGAATATTATGTATTTAGTAATTATATAGCGCCATTAGAAGACACTGAACAATATGTCATTTATTTAACAAGAGAAAATAATATTTATAGTTTACAATTATTATCAAATACTTAAAGGAGGCGTATTATGTTTCAATTTGTTGGATATAATTTCTTTTCAGACGGAGACGCTTTAAATAATGCGCCTTCTAATGTGAATGGTATTAATAGTATTCAGATTAGTAACGCCATTTACGACCATTTCAATATTACCACAAACACAGATACGACAGTTTCTACTACTATACCAACGGCGTGGGACTATGATACTGTACTTGATGCCAGCTTCGATGGAAATCTTGATGCAGGAAATGTAGATTTCTTAGTAGAACAAATCTCGGCAATTAAAATTAAGCGCCGTGTACAAGGCGAATTTAATTGGTTAACTTTACAAACCATCCCTATCAACACAGTTGAAGATTTAAGCTTTGTTTTTAATGATTTGTTAAATAAAAACAATGTAACTTATGAATATGCTTTAGTTCCAGTAATTGAAGATGTTGAAGGCGAATATTTAATTAATTCTATTTTATCTCAATTTAATGGCGTGTTTATTGGAGACGCAGAAACTATTTACAAATTCTTTTTTGAAGTTGAATATGGCAATAACCAAAGGAATCAACAGGTGGGCGTGTTTCAAGTTCTTGGCAAGCAATATCCTGTACTTGTAGCTAATGGTGCTTTGAGTTATGAAACAGGCAGTGTAACTGCTACTATTTTAAATGACGATTTTGAACAAACAGGTGTAATTGATAGAACAGCTATTACGCAACAAAAAGATGCCATTAAAGATTTCTTAACAAATAGAAAAGCTAAAATACTGAAAGATTGGAACTCAAATGAATGGCTCTGTATTGTTAATAGTAATATTGGAGTTACTTATAAATCTGGTTCTGGAATGGGCATACCTGTTATTAACTTTGAGTGGACAGAAATTGGTGATGCCGAGAATCAACAAGACTTATATAATAATGGAATATTAGATGAGGTGGGATAATGGCTGGCTTCAACATTACGTCAACTCAATTTCAAACCGCATTACAAAACATCCAAAGTCGTTATGTTCGTCTTGAATTACTTAATTATCAATTTCAAACAGTAGATAGTCTTGAGGGTATTTGTACAGGCGGCTCTATTTCTATTGATGCAAATGCAGACATTAGGAGAACTGGTAGTTTATCATTAGTAGTTGTTGGGAGTACATTTGATGTGCAGCCCGGAAGTCAGGTTTGGTTGGATAAGTTTGTTCGTATATGGGTTGGAACAACATCTTTACTTACAGGCGAAGTAGATTATACTAATTGTGGCATCTACATTATTGATGCTCCAAGTTATCAATATAATCCGTCTACCAATACGTTGACTCTTAGTCTGCTTGACCTTATGGCGAAATTAACAGGTGTTCGCAATGGCTATCTTCCTGGAGTTCCTGTAGTTTTATCTGCTGGTGAAAATATTCGTCAAGCAATTATTGATACGTTGGCATTAGGTGGATTTACTAAGTATGTTGTTGAAGAAGCGCCAAGCCCCGGTACAATTCCTAATGACCTTGAATTTAGTCAAGGCGCAACAGTCTATGATTTACTTGCTGGATTAAGAGATATATATCCTTCATATGAAATGTATTTTGATGTAAATGGTGTATTTTATTATAAACCGATTCCAACAGGTGTTAATGACCCTGTGTATATAGATGATAGCTTATGGACTAATATTGTTACAGAAGAAAATATTAGTGTCGATTTCCAAAACGTCAAGAACGTAATTGAAGTATATGGACGTACTCATGATCCCGCTCACTTCTCTACTACCACGACTGTATCAGGTACAACCATACAGTTGGATATAGACGATGTTACGGCTTATACAGAAGATATGATATATGGTTTTACTTTGACTGATAATCCAGGATATACAGGATATAGCCTTCAAGTAAATAGCTTAACAGCCTATCCAATTCTTATGTCTGATGGAGTAACTGCGGCTGATATTCCTGCTGAATCTGGTGAAGTTTACTATTGTGTACAATTTAAAGGAACATATTGGAATTATCTTGGGCATTTACAAGCTTACGGATATGCAGAAGATGATAATCCTCAAAGTCCATTTTATATCAACGGAACTGTTGGGCAAATTAGGTTGCCGCTATATGGCGGGGAATATGAAAATTGTTATAGTGATGAATTAGCACAGCAAAGGGCGGAATATGAACTTTGGCTACATACAAACATGAACAACAGTTTGACTTTAACTTGTGTTCCCGTTTATTGGGTAGATGTTAATATTTTATGTACTCACGCTTCAAGAGGGAGTAATATAGCATATCCATATATTATATAATCTATAAATTTTGGATTTGGAAGAAGTGATACTATGACAGTTTCTATGATACGATTTTATCCTGAACAATAAGAA
>ERZ1090861.1825-NODE-1826-length-10182-cov-5.919522_pt1 | contig 10182 bp, 11 predicted proteins | sample MGYA00478482_ERZ1090861 | MGnify/ENA primary metagenome ERZ1090861 (study PRJEB33644, sample SAMEA5815744) | chicken gut metagenome | biome: Chicken; feature: Gastrointestinal Tract; material: Caecum | place: Ireland | collected 2019-01-01 | study: A study of... | reverse complement strand
TTCATATCCGGGCGAACTCCAACGAGGGGGAGGACCAGGCGGTGAAATATCTCGTGCGCGACGCCGTGGTGGCATATCTTACGCCCGTTGTCGCGGAAGCGGAAACGAGGGAGGAGGCGGAAGCCGCTCTCGACGATTGTCTGCCCGGCCTGGTGCAGACAGCGGAACAGGTGCTTGAAAAAAACGGATTTTTCTACGGGGCGCGCGCGGAGATCCGGGAAGAGGAGTTCCCCACCCGCGTGTACGGAGAGTATACGCTGGAAGCCGGGGTGTATCGCGCGCTCATCGTATCCCTGGGTACGGGTACGGGGGATAATTGGTGGTGCGTCGTCTATCCGCCCCTGTGTTTTGCGGGCGAACCGGGCGATTCCGTTGTCTATCGGAGCAAAATCCTCGAAATTATCCGCAGCTGGAAGAAAAATCACTGATCGGAACTTTCTCTTTTACCGCCATGCGCCTTAACTTAAAAGGATAAAATCATAAGGACAGGGTTTTGACGAACGCAAAACAATCGGTTCAAAAGCCGGAGAAAAAAGAGCCGCGTTACATAAACAGGAGGAATCATCATGAAAAAGTTTATCAGACGCGGCGCGCTGACAGCCGCCGTATTGGTGACGGGGACGATTGCCGCGGTGAGTGCGGCGGTGCCCTCGGTTTTGGGAAAACACGGCGTTGCTGCGGGGCGGAATGCGTCGGAGCTGACGGCGATTACCCGGGTTTATGAGGACAGGGAAGCCGCAGTGCTCCGTCAGGGCTCGACGGGCGGGGAAGTGAAGGAAGTCCAGCGCCGGCTGAAGGCCTGGGGGTATTACAGCGGCGAGACGGACGGCATTTTCGGTGCGGGTACCCGCGCGGCGGTCATTTCTTTTCAGAAGAAAAACGGCCTCACCGCGGACGGCGTGGTGGGGGCGGCCACTTATAAGGCGCTCGGGATGAACAGTTCGTATAACGTGCTGGTCGGACAGATGCAGAATTCTTCTTCGTCCGAATTTACCAGTTCCGATCTCTATCTTCTGGCGCGCACCATTTACGCGGAAGGCAGGGGCGAGCCGTATGTCGGACAAGTGGCGATCGGCGCCGTAGTGCTCAACCGCGTGGCGAGTTCGGCGTTTCCCAATACGATTTCCGGCGTGGTGTACCAGAAACATGCGTTTACGGCGGTGTCGGACGGTCAGATCAATCTGGCGCCGGACGAAACGGCGATGCGCGCGGCGCAGGACGCCGTGAACGGCTGGGATCCCACGGGCGGCGCAATCTACTATTACAATCCCGCGATTGCGACCAGTTCCTGGATTTTCACCCGGCAGACGATTGCCGTCATCGGCAAGCATGTCTTTGCCATCTGACGCCGGATAAGCGGTTATCGACAGGATAAAGGAGTAAAAGCATGGAAAAGAAAGAAAACGATATCGCCAAAAATATCTCTTCGGGAGCGGAAAAAGTAGAAAATATCGCAGAACGCGCCCGGGAACAGGCGGCAAAGGTACGCAAGGCAGCCGAAAAGAAAGCGGAAGAAAAAGCCGCCGTACGCAAGACCCGGGAGAAGAACCGGGAAAGCAAGGAGAAAGCCGCCGCCAAAAAGCGCGTGGACGCCGCGCTTGCCAGAGAGGCCCGCAAGGCGAAAAAGGCGGAAGCGGAGGCGGCGCGCAAAGCCAAAAAAGAGGAAGAGCGCGCCAAGCGCATGGAAAAGAAATTGCAGATGAAGGCGAAGCGGCAGGAGCATGCCGCGAAAATGCGGGAAAAGCGGGCGGAACGCCGCGCGGAACGCATGGCCCGGAAAGAACTGCTCCGCAGTGAAACCGCCGCTCAGCGGATCGAGCGCATGGAACGGGAGCGCGCCGAGAAACTTGCGCTCAAAAAGCAAAAGCGCGAACAGGCGTATAATCTCAAACTGGAAAGGCGCGACGCGCGATTGCAGAAGCGGGAACAGAAGCTTAAGGACCGTCAGCATCGCCGCGAGACGCGGCGCACGCCCGGGTTCGGCGGCTGGCTGGCCGCGGTGATCTCCCTGGGAGTGATCACGTTGGCGCTGACGGCGGTGGTGACGCTGGGCGCCATCGACATGGCGGCGATGAACTCGGCCATGACCTCGGCCTACCGCGGCACTCTTTACGAACTGGTGGGCATCATGGAGACGGTGGACGCCGATCTCAGCAAAGTCCGCGTTTCTGCCAGTCCCTATCAGCAGAGCGTGCTGTTCACCGACATTCTGTTGCAGACGAGACTTGCCGAAAGCAGTCTGGAACGGTTCCCGCTGACGGCGGAAGCGGACGCAAACGTCACTTCCTTTATCAACCGTACGGCCGATTATTCTCAGTCCATGCTGGAAAAGCTCCGTGCCGGCGGCAGCATTACCCGGGCGGACGAAGCGCGCATGGAAACGCTGTATCAGACCAATCATAAAGTGCGGGAAGAGCTGAACCGCCTCGCCACCCATCTGTCCGACAAGGACATGGAAGCGTTCATGAAGGCGAAAAACGAAAACGCGGTTTCCGAAAGTTTCCGCAACCTCGAAAATCTCACGCTGGAAGACGCGGAAAGCCCGCTGGAGGAGAATATTCCCGAAGAGAGCGGAAAGACAAAGACCGCCGGGGAAGAAATCACTTCCGTCCGCGCAGAGGAACTGTGCCTGGAATATTTCCGCGACTATTCGATCGATCGTGCGGATTATGCCGGGGAAACTTCTTCCGAGAGCCTGGCAACCTATAATTTCTTCCTTTACGACAACCGGGGCAGACAGATTTTCTCCCGCATCTCCAAAGCCGACGGGGCGCTGGTGGGCTTCGAGTTCTATGAAAGCTGCACGGAAAAGAACTTTGACGTCGAACGCTCCAAGGCGATCGCGGAGGACTATCTCGCGGCGCTCGGTTATGAAAACATGACGGCCGTATGGGTGAACGAAAGCGGCACGCAGGCGATCTTCCACTTTGCCTACGAAGCGGACGGGGCCGTGTATTATTCGGATATGGTCAAAGTAAAGGTCTGCGAGAGCAAAGGGAAAGTCGTCGGGTTGAACGCGGTTGCGTTTTTGTCGAATCACCGTACCAGGGAAGGAGTGACGACGAGTATTTCGCTGGAAGCGGCGCAGGAAAAACTCCATGACGGTCTGAAAGTGCAATCTTCGCGGCTCGCCGTAATCCCCGTCGCGGACAGGGAAGTGGCAACCTACGAATTCCTGTGCGATTATGAAGGGGAAACCTATTTCATCTATGTGGACGCCAATACGGGTGAAGAAGTCAGGATTCTCAATGTCCTCAATTCCAGTCAGGGCAGAATCCTGCTCTGAAAAAGGGGTTCCTTCGGGAAAGGGTCCGGATGCAAATCCGGGCTCTTTTCTTGGTTTCTTTGCAATTTCCATATCTTTCCTTTGTGCGTTTTTTCAGTTTTCGGATATTTTTTCTTGACGAACTGCCCGAGATGTGCTATAATGAGACAATAATAATATTAAATCTCAATTAGGAGGGATATGCGGTGCAGGAAAGACAGACGAAGCAGAAGCGGATCATTTACGACGCGCTGAAAGCGTTGGATCATCCTACGGCCACGGAAGTATACGGCTATGTGCACGGGCAGTATCCTTCGATCAGCCGGGCTACGGTCTTTCGCGTCCTGGGCGGGTTTGCGGAGACGGGAAAGGCGTTGGAACTGAGGATGGCGGGGACGGATGTCCGCTATGATTATAATGTAAGCCGGCATTATCATGTGCATTGCCGCTGTTGCGGCCGGGTGGCCGATCTCGATATGCCCGCGGAGTTCCCGATGCCCGTTTCTCCCAAAGACGCCTGCGGATTTTTGCTGGAAGATTTCCGGGGGGAGTATTCCGGCGTGTGTCCTCAGTGCCTAAAAAAAATCGGCGTGCCCTGTTGATGGCGCGGGGGCAGCGCCTTCGTGCCGATAATCGGCTTTTTGGGCGGCGCAAATAGCTTTGATCGTTCCGTTTTCTGACGGGACGACTTTTTTATCCGGGGAATGTCATAATTTTTCATTACAATCATTGACAAAACGCATCGGATTATGGTACAATGAAGAAAAGGAAAGTACGGTGGGTCGGCAAAAAACAGCGGGGGTCGGGAAGCGGAATGAAAAAATGGAAAGCGGTGGTCCTGACCGTGTTGGGTTGTCTTTTGGTATTGGGATTCGGCCTGGCGGCGCTGTTAGGCTGAGCGGTCGGAAAATTGGTTAAAAAAAACGGAAAACAAGCGGGAAAAAGCGGGAAAAAAGCGCTTTTTCCCGCTTGTCTGTCCTGAAGAAGTTGATTTTTCGGGAAATTTGTGGTAAGATAAATGGAAACAGGGCGAAGACGAAGGCGAATGCCGGAGGATTGCGCGAAAGGAGGCGGCTGACATGAAAAACTGCGGGAAGTATGCCGGACAGTATTTTCTGCCGGAAGGGGAAACGCTCGACTGGGTGAAAAAGGACTGTCTGAAACAGGCGCCCCGGTGGTGCAGCGTCGATCTTCGGGACGGCAATCAGGCGCTCGTCGAACCCATGGATATCCCGACCAAGACGGAATTTTTCCGGATGCTGGTCGAACTGGGATTCAAGGAAATCGAAGTGGGTTTTCCCGCGGCGTCGCAGACGGAATACGATTTTATCCGGAAGCTCATCGAAGAGGGGCTCGTGCCCGACGACGTCACCATTCAGGTGCTGACGCAATCGCGGGAGCATATCATCCGGCGTACGTTTGAATCGGTGCGCGGCGCGAAAAACGTCATCGTGCATCTTTACAATTCCATTTCCCCGGCACAGCGTGAACAGGTATTCGGCGGGGGCAGGGAAGAGGTGAAGGAGATAGCGCTGACCGGGGCGAAATTGCTGAAAGAACTGGCGGAAGGCCGTGAGGGGATCCGCTTTGAATATTCGCCCGAGAGTTTCACCGCCGCGGAGCCGGAATTTGCGGCGGAGGTCTGTAACGCGGTGCTCGATATCTGGCGGCCGGAGCCGGAGAAAAAGGCGATCATCAATCTTCCGGCGACGGTGGAGACTTCCATGCCCCATGTCTTTGCGCGGCAGGTGGAGTATATGCGCAAACACCTGGCCTACCCGGAGGGCGTGGTATTGTCCGTGCATCCGCATAACGATAGGGGATGCGGGGTGGCGGCGGCAGAATCGGGGATGCTCGCGGGCGCCGGGCGCGTAGAGGGTACTTTGTTCGGCAACGGCGAGCGGACGGGGAATGTGGATCTCGTGACCCTTGCGCTCAATCTCTATTCGCAGGGAGTGGATCCCGGGCTGGATTTTGAAAATCTGCCGTATGTCGCCGCCCGGTACAGCTATCTGACGGGGATGGACATTCCCGTTCGCCAGCCTTATGCCGGGGAACTGGTGTTTGCGGCTTTTTCCGGCTCCCACCAGGACGCGATTGCCAAGGGATTGCGCTGGCGGAAGCAGCACGGCGGCGAGGTCTGGAAAGTTCCGTATCTGCCCGTGGATCCGCGCGACATCGGCCGGGAATACGAAAAGGACGTCATCCGCATCAACAGCCAGTCGGGCAAGGGCGGCGTGGGGTATATTCTGGAAAGCGCTTATTCGCTCAAATTGCCGGCGCTTTTGAAAGAGGCCTTCTCCCGGGTGGTGAAAAAAGTGACGGACGAGGGGCATAAGGAACTTCGTCCTTCCGAAATTTATCAGTTGTTTATCGATACTTATCTCAACAGCGATCGGTATTTTTCTCTTGCGGAAGCGGATTATCGGCTGAAAGACGGAATCGATGCGGAAGTGCTTCTGACGGATAAAAAGACGGGGCAAACGCACCGTTTGACCGGGCACGGAAACGGGCGCCTGGACGCGGTGGCGAATATCCTCGCGGACTATACGGGAATATCCTTTTCCATGAACGGATACGAACAGCATGCCTTAACGCAGAAAGCCGGTACTTCGTCCAAGGCAATCACCTATCTGAGCATTGTTTCGGACGGCGTGTCCCGCTGGGGAGCGGGCGTGCACGACGACAGTACGTCTTCGTCCATCCGGGCGCTCTGCGCCGCGCTGAGCAATCTGCTTTTGCTGCGGGAAAATTCCGGGGAAGGAAAGGCGGACGGCGCCGGGCAGACGGAAGATTGACGCAAGGAAAAATATGGGACGGAACAGGCCCGGCGGATACGATTTCGTATCCGCCGGGCTGTGCTGTTATTGTAGGCGGGGCCGGAAGTCGTCTCCGCCGGAATATTGCGCCGGTTGTACAAAAAATCCGGCGGACTTCCCGAAGAAGTCCGCCGGAACATGGAGCAGGTAATAACATCTACTTTTTTACGATTGTATTATGTGTACCCGAACTGTCCGTAATTTTATTTTTTAAATAAATCCTTAAATTCTTTACCTATTTTTTGGTCTTCCAATGTCCCCGAATACACTCGAAAATCTTCTTTCTTAATTTCCACCAATATTGCTATATCTTCGCCCGTAACGGGATTGAAAAAATCCGCCAAAACTATGCCCGTTTTCTCTATTAAGTTTTCTACAACAACACCAATATACCCTGCATATAAACCTTTATCAGCATAATTGTCATTTAATAAAATAATATCGTCTGTCCAATCAACTAAAATATTTTCTTTCATATTTTCTCTCCTTGTATCAATTTGCAAATCCTGAAAAGGGCGTCGCCATCTTAATTTCGCCTTTGGGCAATAAGCTCCACCCCGTTTTTATTCGTTGTACTCGCCCATTATTAATAGGCAACTCAATCACTATTTCTATACGTGCGTAATAGTAATCCCATAATACCCCACTTTTTATTGATTTCGCTTGCAAACGTGAGCGTATTATAGCATATATTTTTGTTTGTCAATAGACCACTGCCAACTTTTTGCGCAATATAAATATTTTGTATAGATAAGTAAAATCGACAAGCCCCTTGTCGAAACTTGTCGATTTATGGAGCAGGTGACGAGAGTCGAACTCGCCGGAATCAGCTTGGGAAGCTGACGCCATACCGCTAGGCGACACCTGCATAAAAGACTGTTATTATTATAAGCTATTTTTTCGCAAAAGTCAACGGTTTTTCGGAAACAATCGAGGTTTTCGGAAAAAACTTTCCGCTTTTCAGAAAGAGTATGTCCCGGCGGCAGGGGAAAGCGAAAAGAGAAAAAACAAAGGAAGGGCGGAAAAAAGCGCTCCGCCCTTCCGTCGTCCGGAATTTTCCGGTGTTCAGCGGGAGAAAAGCGCGTTACTCCGCTTTTTCAAACATATCTTTGCCGACGCCGCAAAGAGCGCACTGGAAATCGTCGGGCAGATCTTCCCATTTGGTGCCGGGGGCAATCCCCTGGTCGGGCGAGCCCTGTTCCTCGTCGTATTCCCAGCCGCAGACCGTGCATACGTATTTCATGACGTTACCTCCGAAAAATTTTTTCAGACCGCACCGCGCGTTGAATCCGGCGCTTACCGATCTTCCGTTATTATTATAAACGTTTTCCGGCGTTTGTCAACGCTTTGTGCAAAAATTCTTGCGAAAAAGATTTTCGGCGCTTGCTCCCGGTTGACAAACCCTCTTTGCGGGGATATAATGTAGCCATGAAAGAAAATTACGACAAGGCCATGCGCGAGATTATTGAAGGGATTCCGAAGGGCACCCGCCTGCTGTTGCACAGTTGCTGCGCGCCCTGTTCTTCCGCTTGTCTGGAAACGCTCCGGGAGACGTTTTCCGTCACCGTCTTTTATTATAATCCCAACATCGACGAGGACGCGGAATACGAAAAGCGCAAAGCGGAACAGATCCGCTTTCTGCGCGAGACGGGCTGGGCGGATTTTTACGATTGCGATCATGACGCCGCCGCGTTTGCCCGCGCGGCAAAAGGCCTGGAAGGGGAGCCCGAACGGGGCAGGCGGTGCTATCGCTGTTACGGGCTCCGTCTCGAAGAAACGGCCCGCGTCGCCAAAGCGTCTGGGTTTCCCTGGTTTTGTTCCACGCTCTCTTTAAGCCCTTATAAAAACGCAGACTGGGTGAATGAACTAGGCGCCGCCGCGGGGGAAAAATACGGCGTCCGCTTTCTCCCTTCCGATTTCAAAAAACGGGGCGGTTATTACCGTTCGCTGGAATTGTCCGCCCGATACGGGCTGTACCGTCAGAATTTCTGCGGCTGCAAATACTCCCGCGAAGAGACCGAAAGAAAACGAGCCGGACGCGCCGGAGATACCGCGGGGACGAAGGGAATGGGAACGGACAAAACCTCGGAAACGCGGGGGCAGGGCAGCGATGAATAAAAAATTTATCCTTTGAAAGCACTTTTTGCCCGGCCGCCGATCGGCGGCCGGGCAGATTGTTCTTGCACGGGCGGCCGAGCGTTTTTTTTGTCGGAAAAAGCGAAAACAGTCGGACAAACGGCTCCGAAAATTGGGGGGCGGCCGGCGGTCGGACAGGTACGGCGGGCAGGGAAAGAAGCACGGCAATGTATGCCCCGCCGTGCAGACGACAAAAACCGACAGTCGGAAAAAGTCGTTTTTTCTCTCATGCGGGCCGGGGCATATGCGGGTGCGCCGCAATCGGACAAAAAGAGGAGTTTTTCGTCAAAAACAGCCGTTCTGACCCCTTTCGGCGGGAAAGCGAGACGAAAAAACCGCGGAGAGGGCAGAAGAGATCGGAAAATGCCCGCCCCTCCGGAAGCTCCGGAGGGGCGGGCAAAAAAATCCCGGAATCGGGAAAATTACAGGGCCAGGCGGTCGAAAATATTTCCGTCGAGGTCTTTCCAGAGGAGTTCTCCGCCGTCGAATAGGGCATAGGAATGGGGCGTTCCGTCCTTGGGAAGTGCGACGGAGCCGCAGTTCACATAGAGGATTCCGCCCGGCAGCTGTTTGTGGCAGGGGACATGGAAATGTCCGTTGAGAAGAAGTTCGCCGGGACAAAGTGCGGGGGGATTTTCCGGACCGAAAAGATGCCCGTGCGTGGCAAACAGCGTTTTTTCGCCCGCCAACAGCACGGCATAATCGGCGAGCACGGGAAATTCCAGCAACATCTGGTCGACCTCCGCGTCGCAGTTTCCCCGCACGCACAGAATGTGCGTTTTGAGGGAATTGAGCAGCTCCGCCACCCGTTTTGGGGAATATTCGTCCGGCAGGGGATTGCGGGGGCCGTGATAGAGCAGATCGCCGAGCAGCAGAAGTTTTTGCGGCTTCTCTTTCTCGAAGGCCCGGACGAGTTTTTCGCACCAGTGCGCCGAACCGTGTATATCCGACGCGATCATGATTTTTCCTTGATTGATTGCAGACATGGGTATCTCCTTATTGATTGAATTGCCTTCCGTGTTCCCGACGCGGAAAAGGATTTCGCCGTATGGCGGAGCGTTTGGGGCGCGTTCCCGTTTACCCGCCGATTTCCCTTAAGAGGGTTTCCAGTTCGGTGAGTACGCCGCCCTCGGTGTTGGCGGGAATGACTTTTTCCGCCAGGCCGAGGATGGCGGGAACGGCGTTTGCGACGGCCCGGGGATGCCCGCAGGCGCGGAGCATGCCTTCGTCGTTCATGTGGTCGCCGAACGCCATGCACTCGTCTTCGGAGAAGCCGAGAATTTTCCGGATTTCGAGAATGGCGTTTCCCTTATCGGCGGTCGGGGCGGCGACGTCGCACCAATGTTCGCCCGAGGGAATCAGCCGCACGCCTTTGAGGAGGCCGGGCAGAATTTTCATCGCGTGTACCCTGGAGCCTTCGGGATCGTAGACGGAGATTTTGCAAACGGGTTCGCGGAAAATGCAATCGTCCAGGTTATCTACTTTGAAACAATTGGTGTACGGTTCCCTGGCCCGCGTGAAGAAGGGTTCTTCGTCGCTTTCCACATAGGCGTTATCCGTGCCGCACAGGATGGGATACAGCCCGGGGATCTGCCGCACGGCGTCCAGGACGCCTTTGACCAGCGGGACGGGAATGGGGTCGACGAACAGAGTCTTTTCTTCCCGTTTGACGAGGGCGCCGTTTTCGCAGATGAACAGCATATGTTCCCGGACCGGAGCGAAGAGGCGGCGCAAATTGGCGTACTGTCTGCCGCTGGCGGGGGCGAAGAGAATGCCGCGCGCCGAAAGGCGCGCGATCAGCGGGAAAATTTCTTCCGGAAGCCTGCCCTGCCGGTCGAGCAGGGTGCCGTCCAGATCGGAAGCGATAAATCTGATCATAAAAAGTCCTTGTAAAAATCGGTGTGCCGCGCAAGCCCGGGGTATTCTTACCCGTTACCCGTTTTTTATGGGTGGGAGCGGGGG
>ERZ1090861.1824-NODE-1825-length-10182-cov-15.154537_pt1 | contig 10182 bp, 9 predicted proteins | sample MGYA00478482_ERZ1090861 | MGnify/ENA primary metagenome ERZ1090861 (study PRJEB33644, sample SAMEA5815744) | chicken gut metagenome | biome: Chicken; feature: Gastrointestinal Tract; material: Caecum | place: Ireland | collected 2019-01-01 | study: A study of... | reverse complement strand
ACCTCCCTGGTGGGCCAGGCTGTGGGATATGCCTGCTATGGATTTGCAGCGTTTCGCCTGTGGCAGGGGGAGATCAGCTACGGCACTATGACCATGTTTGTGTCTATGGCCGGGTCTTTAAGGGGATCTTTCAGCGGGATCCTGAATATGGCTCCAATGGTGATCCGGGCAGGAATCAGCGCAGAGCGGATCATGGAGATCACCAGCCTTCCCCGGGATTCCATGGAGGATAAAGAAGAGGCTGAGGAGATCAAGGCCAGGGCAAAGGAAGAGGGCGTCTTTGTACATATGGAAGACGTGGACTTTGCCTATGAAGAAGAGAAATGGATTTACCGGGAGGGGAATTTCCGGGCAGAGCCGGGAGAAATCGTGGCGCTTATCGGCCCTTCGGGCCAGGGAAAAACTACAACTTTAAATTTGATCCTGGGTCTTTATCATCCCCAGAAGGGACGGATCCAGGTGGGGAATCCGGATGGTCAGGTCCTTCGGGCTTCTTCTTCTACCAGATGTCTGTTCAGCTATATTCCTCAGGGAAATACCATGTTCTCCGGAACCATCGCAGAGAACATGCGGATGGTGAAGCCGGAAGCCACAGACCAGGAAATCCGGGAGGCGCTGGAGGCTGCCTGCGCCTGGGAGTTTGTGGAGAAGCTGGATGGCGGCATGGATACCGAGGTCCGGGAGCGGGGCACCAGGTTTTCGGAAGGCCAGAAACAGCGGCTTTCCATTGCCAGAGCTCTTCTGGCAGATGCGCCGGTGATGATCCTGGACGAGGCTACCAGTGCCCTGGATGTGGCTACGGAGCGAAGGGTTCTCAGGAGGATCATTAAGAAGGAGCCTCACCGGACGGTGATCGTAGCCGCCCACAGGCCCAGCGTATTCTCTATGTGCAGCCGGGTTTATAAGGTAGGAGAAGGAAAAGTACGGGAAGTAGACGAAGAGGAGATTCAGGAGTTCCTGAATGAGTTTTGAGAATAAAGAAAGGAAACTGTTATGAGATTTGTCAGAGCTGGGGTAGTGATGATTTTTATTTTGTCTCTGGTAATCTTTGGCGTATCCCGGGTAGTTCTTTTTCAGAACCGGGATCCCAATGAACCGGAGATCGTAAGTGACCGGGAGATTTTGGAGATTCCCTGCGAGTATACCCAGGAACAGCTGTTAGAGGGGCTTACAGCCTCAGATCAGGAAGACGGGGATCTGACCTCGCAGATCGTGGCAGGCTCTTTTTCCAGATTTATTGAGCCGGGATTGTGCAACATGACCTATGTGGTCTTTGACTCTGCTGATCAGCCTGCCTCTCTTACCAGACAGGTAAGGTTCACCGACTATCATTCTCCCAGGTTTACCCTGACGGAGCCTCTGGTGTTTTCAGAGGGAGAAGGAAGCTATGATGAACTGATGGGCCGGCTGGGCGCCCAGGATCAGCTGGATGGGGATCTTTCTGACTGGATCACCCAGACAGATACAGATGTAAATTATCAGAGGGCAGGAAGCTATACCACGACTTTAGAGATGAGCAACAGCCTGGGGGATACGGTGACCCAGGATCTGCCGATCCATGTGGTGGCTGCAGAGGGGCATTCTCTGGAGATTGTTTTGAATACCGGGATTGTTTATATAGACCAGGGCAGCGGTATTGACGCCGCAGCCTATATTCAGGAACTTTTGGACAGCCAGGGCAATAATCTGGATACCAGCCTTATTTCGTCGGAATCCAATGTGGATCCCCAGACGCCAGGCTGTTATGAGGTCCATTATCAGGCAGAGGACGGACAGGGAAATTCCGGGGAAACCTGGCTGACTGTGATCGTAGAAGGGTGAAAGGAGGAGGCAGATGAATCGGGAACTTTTTCGACTGGATGAAATAAGCATAAGAGGCCTCTGTCTTGAGCTTCTTCGGAGTCTATGGATGATCCTGGTGATCGGGGTGTCTCTGTGGCTGGGGATCACCGGGGTCCATACTTTGATCTATGAGCCGGTCTATACTTCCACCGCTACCCTGGTGGTAACAGTGAAGGGACAGACCAGCGCCTATTCCTCTCTGTCGGTGACCAGCCAGATGGCAGATGTTTTCGGAGAGGTATTTCAGAGTTCGGCGCTAAGGTCCAGGATCATAGAAGATGTGGGAGAGGAAATCGCAGGAGATATTACCTGTACTCCTATTACAGACACCAACCTGCTTACTTTAAGCGTGTCCAGCCCGGATCCGCGGCAGGCGTATCTGTTTATCAATTCTGCTTTGGAAAATTATGAGCAGGTGGCAGGAGATGTGTTCTCGAATGCTTCTCTCCAGATCCTTCAGGAGCCTCAGGTACCTTCTTCACCTTCCAATACTTCCTGGATCATGGCCAGGCGGAATCTGCTGGCGGCAGCAGGAATGCTGGCAATGGCGGCAGTGATCTGTCTTTTCTATCTCCTCCGGTTTACAGTGAAAAGTCCTTCTTCCGCTTCCAGGCTTCTGGATGGAACGGTCCGGGGGATCATTCCCTTTGAGAGCAAGGGGATCCTGGGAAGGAAGAATGCCAAGAAAGCCCTTCTTCTGAATTCTCCCCTGGTAAGCATGGACTTTGCCGAGGCCAGCAGAAGAGCTGAGGCGAAGGTAGAGTATCATATGAGGCGGAATGATCAGAAGATCCTGCTGGTCACCAGTATCAGTGAAAATGAAGGGAAATCTACAGTGGCGGCTAATATTGCCCTGGCTCTGGCGGAGAAGCACCAGAAGGTGCTTCTGGTGGACGGGGATCTGCGGCAGCCTGCCCAGTATAAGGTTTTTGAGGAAAAAAGTGCAGGAAGGACTTCTGTAGAGCAGGTATTTACGGGAAAGGCCTCCTGGAGGGAGAATCTGTATTACAATAAAGCTGCAGGTATATGGGAGCTGTTCCAGTTTTCCGGCACAAAAGATCCGGCTGCGGTCTTTGCAGAGGCACCTATGAAGACTCTGGCCCGGGAGTGGAAACAGGAGATGGACTATATTATCATAGACAGTCCGCCTACGGCAGTATCCACTGACGCAGAAGTCTGGATGGAAGCAGCGGATACTGTGCTACTAGTAGTCCGGGAGGACTGGTCCGATGTGCGCATAGTTAACGATACGGTAGATATGATCTGGCAGAGCGGCTGTGATTTCTCAGGATTTATTCTGAATGCTTTTCACAGAGACTGGATTTCCCAGAGTTCCGGATATGGATATGATTATGGAGACTATGGGAAAAACATCCGGAGAGGAGACCAAAGAGGATAAAAGTATGGAAGATCAGAGAAAAGAGATAGAAAACAGAGAAGACGATGAGATGGAAATTGACCTTGTCCTGCTTTTTGGGGCTTTCTGGAAAAGCTTTACCAGACTGTGGTGGCTGGTGCTGATTCTGATCCTTGCAGGAGAGGGAGGATTCTATGCTTTTCAGAATCTGAGTTATGAGCCTCTGTATGCCAGCAGTGCCACCTTTACGGTAGCTACCGGAGACGGAGAAAACGGTACCTACAACTTTTATTACAACAGCAATACGGCGGATCAGATGTCCAGGACTTTTCCCTATATTCTGGACAGCAGCTTTTTCAGGAGCGCCCTTTTGGAAAGGCTGGGAACAGATACCTTAAACGGCACCGTTACTTCAGAGACTGTGGAAAATTCCAATATGGTCACCATGCGGGTGGAAAGCCCGGATCCGGAGGACGCCAGGGAGATCCTGGATACGGCTTTGGAAATCTATCCGGAAACGGCGCGGTTTGTCCTGGGTGACATTCAGTTTAATTATCTGAACGAGCCAGAGACTCCCACAGAGCCTTTTAATCATATTGGTCTCAGGCGTACCTTGGCTCTGGGAGGAGGAGCCGGCGCACTGGCAGGAATTCTGATCCTGGGCCTTACGGCTCTTTTCAGAAGGACTGCCAGAAATCCGGAGGAGATGCAGAAGATCACCAGTCTCCGGTGCCTGGCTATGATCCCTCAGGTTCGCTTCAAGGCAAGGAAAAAGCAGAAGAAAAAGAAGATTTCTGTGCTGGACAAGAGGCTCTCTTTTGGTTACAGGGAAAGTCTCAGAGCCCTGGAAATCCGTCTGGAGAACATGATGGCAAAAGAAGGCGGCAAGGTCCTGCTGATCTCCAGTACGGCTTCCGGGGAGGGAAAATCCACACTGGCAGTGAACTTAAGCGAGCTGCTGGCATCCAGAGGAAAACGGGTGCTTCTCATAGACGGAGATCTGCGGAAACAGGATGACGCCGGGATCATCGGGATCCGGGACGGCGCAGGACTTGCAGATATTGTAAAAGGAGAGAAAACTATTCGGGAAGGCCTGCGGAAGCTGAAGAAAAGCGGTATCTGGTTTCTGGGGAGCCGCAGGACCGTGAAGCAGCCGGCTTCTGTTCTCAGCAGCCCCCGGACAGGAGAGCTGATACAGGCTCTGAAAAAAGAGATGGATTATATCATCATCGATACCCCTCCCTGTGAAATGTTCCAGGATGCAGGAATGATGTCAGATTATGCCGACGGGATCCTCTATGTGGTGAAATATGATTTTATTCCCCAGAGACGGATCTGGGAGGGCCTGTCCTTCCTGGGAGGCAGAAGTGCCAGGATATTAGGATATGTGTTTAATTCTTATCCGGAATCAGTCAGTGAATACGGTTACGGCCGCTATGGTTACGGAAGATATGGCCGTTACGGCTATGGAAAATATGGTTACGGCGGCGGTTCCTACAGACAGCCTTATGGTCAGAAGAATGCTTATGAAGAGGAGGCAGGAAATGGTTGATCTGCATATCCACATCCTTCCGGGAATCGACGACGGTGCAAAATCCCTGAAAGAGTCCGTGGAAATGGCCAGGATGTCCGCCGCAGGCGGAGTCCGGGCTGTTTCTGCCACCTCTCACGGGGATTTTTCCTTTTATGAACCGGAAGAATATCTGAAAATTTATGGAAAAAAACTGGAGGACTTTTGCCGGGCCCTGAAAGAGGAGCAGATCCCCTTGGAAGTACACAGAGGCATGGAGCTGATGGTCAATGAATCCCTTCTTAAGGCAGGACGGAAAGGCCCCCTGCCCGGATACGGCGGCAGCCGCCGTCTGCTGGTGGAATTTTTCTTTGACATTTCCAGGACTACTGCATTAAAATGGACAGATGAACTCTTAGCCATGGGTTATCAGATTGTTCTGGCTCATCCGGAGCGGTATGATTTTGCAAAACGGCAGCCGGAGGCTTTGGAAGGATTCTGGAGAAGAGGAGTGATCCTTCAGGTAAACAAGGGGAGCATCCTGGGAGAACTGGGAAGAAGAGCTGCCAGGACAGCAGACTGGCTTCTTAGCCGGGGGATGGCAGGACTGGTGGCCTCAGACGCTCATGACCCGGTGCTGCGGACGCCGGATCTGGAAGAAACGGCCAGAGTCCTGGACATATACTACGGAAGCAGCGCTTCCCGGATCCTTCTGGAGAGAAATCCTGCGAGGATTCTGGAGGGGCGGGAGCTGTAGAAACAGTTTTTGTGTTTAAAGGGAAGCAGAATGTGCAATACTGGAGATAAAAGAAGACAATACAAGATAAGCAGAGCCATTCTGAGAAACAGGCGAGAAAGAGAATGCAGATAAAACAGGGAAAGGAAGGGTTGTATGGTACTGGAAAAATTTATAAAAACCTATACAACACAGGTGTCTTCTGCCTGGTTTTATATCCTGATACTGACGGTTGTGCTGTTTTGCCTGATGGTGTATCTGGAAAGGCGGGGAATGGCCCGGCGTCACAGCACTGCCCTGAAAGCATTTCTTTCCAGAGGGCTTATGGCAGTGTCCCTGGCCGGGATACTGGCGCTGACTCTTTGCGGCCGGGAGTGGGGCAGCCGGATGGGAGGCCGTTTCCAGTTTTTTCCATTCTGGTCCTATTGGAGAACCATTACCCAGGGAGATGAGGGACTGGGGATACAGATCGTGAACAACATCCTTCTTTTTATTCCCTTTGGATTTGCCCTGCCTTTGAACTTTCCACGGTTTAAAAAACTGCGGTATATTATACTGGCGGGAGCATTACTGTCTTTGACCGTTGAGCTGGTCCAGGGATTTACCGGATTGGGGCTGTGTGAGATTGACGATGTGATGGGGAATACCCTGGGAGCCGGGATCGGGGGATGGCTGTGGTTTTACTGCACAAAATCAAATAAAAATCCAAGGCGGCAGAGGGGAAATTTTTAGAAAAATTTCCGTCTGCTGTTATAAAAACAGATAGGATATCATAAAGAAAACAAGATAGAAAGTCCGAAAGACACTTCAAGAAACAATTCAAGAATCCGTTCGATATATCATTTCTCCATTTACCAATTGACAGAGAGTAAAAAAGAGTATTATGCAGCTAACATATAGTTGCAAGGAGGCGTGCCTTGCAAAATGAGTTTGATCCCGGGGATGTTATGAAGCCGGGGCAGTGAGAGAACTGGCGGACTTTCTGTATGGTTTGGGAGAGATTTGGCAACGAGTATCTGAAATCTACAAAAATTACTTGCTTAATTCCCCAGTATTTTGTGAAACCTTCTATCTGTCTCCAGATTGGAAAATATGTTATTATAAAGAAAAGCATTTATATTTCAACATCCTTATCAGCATTTCAAAGAGCTCTGGCTCTGTCTTAAATTTCTATGGATCATATCAAAGGAAAGAAATTTCAATGCTTTTATCCCAGATCAAACAGCAGAGAGGTTTCTTTTTACAGGATATGCGCCGGTGAAAAGACCTTCTGCGCAGGTTTTAAGAAAAGGAGGTCTTATTATGGGACAGACAAAGAACAACGGGGCAGAGCCTCAGCCGGACCGGAAGATCCTGCGGCTGTCGGACCTCTATACGGTAAGGATGAAAGAAACACAGCTGGAGCTGACAGCAGTGCTGCTGAACATCAACCGGAATCATAACCGGGAACTGATGGAAGCATGCAGGGATCTGAAAGATTATGCGGAATACGTAGATCGGGTGCGGAAATATGCCAGAGAACTGCCCCTGTCAGAGGCGGTGGAACGTGCCATTACAGAGTGTATCCGGAAAGGAATCTTGAAAGAGTTTCTGGAGAAGAACCGGGCGGAGGTGAAGACTATTCCAGAAGGACGGGAAAGCTTCTTCAAAAGCGGACAAGGCGTTGGCGGAGGTATTACACTAATGTCATAAATCTGGTGGAGGTCAGTATATGCAGTTTAGCGGAAGTGGATCAAAAGACAGCTTATCAAGCCTTTATGTTCTGAAACATAAAGACTTAGATGTGGCGATGGTACAGATTGATAATATGACAGGCTCCATAGAGTATATTTTAGATATTTATATCCCGGAGGAACTGCCTCTGGGCTGCGATGCCAATGGAGGCGGAGTGAAAGAATGGTGGAAAGCCAGGGCGATCCCTGAGTCCAGGAAGGGGATCCGGCAGGTATTAAATTCCCTGAATGAAAAAACCAGTCAGTCTCTGATGCTGTCTGCTTATGGATTGAGCCTGACAGACCATTACTGGCTGCAGCCGGTAGACCGGGAATATTACTGGAAAGATCTGAACTTTTATGAAAATGATTTTTCCGATGAATTGGGAAAGCTCCTTACGGATTCCGGAGAGCTGGATCTGGATTTTCCTGTTTCTAAATTTTCACCTTCTTCATCTGTGAATGGGGAGATGAGGAAGAAATGGGTTATTTTGGACGGAGCCCGCTATCTTTTAAAAGTCAGTCAGGAGCATTATGGCCAGCAGGCAGTTAATGAAGCCATTGCAGGAAAGCTTCATGAATTGACTGGATGGAAGAACTATATTCCTTATAGGATTGACAAGGCTGTTATAGAAGGGAAGAACTATCCCTGTTCTCTGTCGCCCCTGTTTACTTCTCAGGAACTGGAATTTGTTCCTGCTTATCAGATCATTAGAAACCATAAAGTTTCCAACAATGTTTCTGTGTATGAAGCATTGATCCGGCAGGTGGGTTTCTATGGGATGAGGGAAGAAGAAGTGAGAAACCATCTTGAATATACCATATTAACAGATTTTTTGCTGACCAATACAGACCGGCATTTTAATAATTTTGGCTTTTTATATGATGAAAAGCAGCACAGACTTGTGTCTATGGCGCCAATATTTGATACAGGGAACGCCTTGTTTTATAATGAAGAGGCGATACCGTCAAAAGAGAATCTTTTGAACATAGAGGTAAATTCCTTCAGTAAAAAGGAGACGGAAATGCTCCGCTATGTAAAAAATTCCAGAATTCTTGATCTGCCGAGTCTGGAGTCACTGCCAAAAGAGGCAGAGATGCTGCTGAAAAAATATACAGATATGCCAGGGACAAGAGCAGAAAAAATCGGAAAGACCATTGGCGAAAAGATGGAATATCTCCACCTGTTCCAACAGGGCAGCAAAATCTGGAGACGGAAAAAGTATTGGTAGGCGGTGAAATATGAAAAATGTAGAAGTGCAGTTGAAGGGCGATTTTCTGATTATAGGGAAGGATCCCAGGCTTGTTGTAAATTTAAAGAGCCAGGAGAACTATATTGAGACCGGGAGCCGAAAAATCCCTTACCAGAAGAAAATACAGTTCAGCAGGGACCTGTTGGAAGGAAAGCGGCAGAATGTTTTTCAGACTGCTGTAAGCTATTATTATCAGCAGGCATGCCAGGTGGCAGAAGGGATGAGAATAGCAGAGCAATATAGGCTGAAAGCGAACAGGACAGTCCGGGAGAAGGGGAGGGAAGAAAAATGAGAAGGAAAATTTTGTAGAATAAAATGCAATTTCCTTGAAGGCTGCCGGAATAAGCGGGAAAAATCTCTATTTCTTCCGGCAGCTGGCACAGAATTTTTATAACTCTGGAGCATTCACTACATGTTCCAGAGTTTTTTTGGATCCAAGGTGAAGAGCACCGGGAATAAACCCGGTATTTCCCATTTCTGACAGGCATATTTTGGGTGGATATGGCACCATATCCCGGATATAATGTGTAATATGTTTGTCTATGTCTACGTGGAGTTCGCTAATACTTCCGCCCAGGCATACTACCGGGGTGTTGAGCACAGCGGTTATGTTGACGATAGTCATGGCAAGCAGTTTGGAGATATACTCAATTTCCTGCAGCACAACAAAATTATCTTCTTTATATAAGGTATTGATCCTTGCTGTATCAAGGGCCTCCTCTTCAATGCCCAGTTTTCTGGAAATATTAGAACGGATAGACCTGAGACTTATCAAAGATTCCAGATGTCCGAACTGAGGTTTACTGTCCAACTGTTCTACTGAAGTCAGCATGTATCCCACTTCTCCTGCAGCAGAATTCTGGCCTTTTATCAAGTTCCCGTCAATTACGATTCCGGCACCGATCCCCATATCAATATTAATATAAACAAAGCTTTTGCTTTTCCGTCCGACACCCTGCATAAGCTCTCCCAGAGCGACTGCATTAATATCGTTTATAAGGATTACCTGTGTATGAAATCTGTTTTCCAATGTTGAAATGATATTAAGCTCTTCCCAGCCTGTGATCTGAGGTGCAAACTCAATCCGGCCTATGGTTTCATCAATAACGCCGGGGGTACACACGACTATGGTACCAACCGATGACATTTCTATATGATTCTGAACAAGAATATCTTCAACAGCGTGAAAAATATATTCAATAATGGCCTTGCCGGAGCAGCCTTCCAGAGGTTCATATTGTCTGTAGTCTACGATTTCTTCACAGGCATCTCCCAGAACAACACGAAGATCCGGGCCGGAAAGGCTGATTCCTATAGTATAAGAGAAATGCTGGTTAATGCCGATCAGTGTGCCTCTGCGACCGGGGCCGCTGGAGGAAGAGCTTGCTTCAAATTCTAAAATAACCCCTTTTTTTAACAGCTTTTCAATATTAGAAGATACACTGGGGGGGCTGAGCCTTAATGCATGGGAGATACCTGCACGTGTGATACGGCCTTCTTTTTTTATCAAATCCAACATCAGGGACTGATTCATACAGCTGATGGTCTGTTGATCTGCAGCAGTACGCACGAGAAAAGGCCTCCTTTCCAAATATTAATTAGGTAAGTTTTCTAATTTAATTTTATCTTACCACTTTTAGGATAAGAATGTCAATTCTATTGGAAAATACATGCATATAAATTCTGGAAAAATATGGAAAATATTTTAAATACTAATTTTATTGGTAAAAATTACAAATGAAACAAATGAATTATTGGAATAGAGATAAGGT
>ERZ1090861.1821-NODE-1822-length-10191-cov-7.113358_pt1 | contig 10191 bp, 3 predicted proteins | sample MGYA00478482_ERZ1090861 | MGnify/ENA primary metagenome ERZ1090861 (study PRJEB33644, sample SAMEA5815744) | chicken gut metagenome | biome: Chicken; feature: Gastrointestinal Tract; material: Caecum | place: Ireland | collected 2019-01-01 | study: A study of the... | reverse complement strand
GTCCAGCGTAGTTAACATCCGATGAAGTATTTAATGTACAAGATAAATTTTTGAATTTCTTTTTCCAATTTGATGCTTCAATTACAGTCGACATATCGATGTCTATCGTCGTAATTGTATCAAATTCAAACGACGATTCTTCAGAATCGAATTTGGCCTTATCTACTAAATTTGAAATTATAGTATCTACGCTTTGACCAGATTTAGTTTTCATTTGCATCTTACTGATAGGATAGAATATCGTTTGAATATTCTGTAAACCCATCAGCTTATAATTATTTCTAATATCTTTTACAATAGATACGTACGTCGGTTCATTATTTTCAATGTTTTTACTGAGCGTCGTTCCTTTTAATACATTTATATTCGGATCGAGTTGTTCTCTAGCTAACGTGTCAAACAATGTAGACAATACTTCGTATGTTGCGTCAATAGTTACATCTCCATTAGATTGTTTAATTAAATCTAATAATTCGTTTTTAAGATAGCGATTAGGATTTTTGATAATGTCATCAATTGTAATATACTCTGCTTCTATATCACTAACTTCGTCACTTAATAAGTTGTGCTTAATAACGTTATAATCGGCAGCAGTTATTGGTGTTAATATTAAGTCGCCAGAATTTCGTCTAGCACCATTTGAAATATTCTCTATACCAAATTCGGATCTGTCAACATCGAAAAATGTCAATCGTGTTAAATCATCGCGACGAGATTGCAATGCTCCTGCGTCACTGTATGAAGTTTTTGTGCTATACACTTGTAAGTGTGTTACACCGTTTGCGTCTACATTCAAATTAAAATCAAACAATCCTTTCGTGTATGATTTGAACATTTCTTTCAATTCATACTTACGCATACTTTCTTCAGTAGCAGTTTGTAAACTCTTAACTTCATCTACTGTAAGATTATTTGCTGCTAAAAATTGATTAAACAATTGATTGCCAGGCAATGATGTATTTCGCAGATATATCTTATCATTAAATTTAGTAGTAAATGCGTAATTCAATGACTTATTGATTAAGTCTAATGCACGACGACGTCCAGTTATAGACCCTTCTATTGCATTCTTTAAACTAGCTTTTATTCCAGGAGTAGCGATTTCACCATTGACAACTGTAATAGAATTTATAAGTTGTTGATACTTACGAATATCGGCTGCAGATACATCTTTATTAAAACGTAATCTGTTAAACCATGCGACATTGACACTATTTCTATCGATATAGTCTAAATCTGTTTTTGTGAAAACTGTAACATTACGATAGTCAAGATTTGCATGAAGTATAAAATAACGTTTCAATACATCTCGCATTGATTGTAAAATATTATTCAATGCCACTTTTTGAATTTTAGTATGCGCCGTATTTGCATTAACTTTCTTAACAATCCTGTCTAATGCAATCGCAACTTTATATCCAATGTCATACGAAGAATTTAATACAATGTCATAGAAATTTTCATCAAAGAGCAAATAATATACCATCAGTGTCTTTTTATCGATTCCTTTGCTTGCGAAATTCTTTACAACCTTCTCACTCATGTAATTGTCAAAGTTTTGTCCAATATGATTGATAAATTCTTGTGGCAACACATTCGAAATTTCTTCGACAACAGCTTGTTCAGCAGTGGCACGTATAACTTGTTGTGCTTCTGCAACCTTAAGAAGTTTCATCGATACAACAATGGTATTAGTATCAGAATTTTGTATTGCGATGTTAGGTGTTCTTACTACAACAATATTACATTTCGACAAATTGTATAGATCTTGCAATGTCTTGGCAGCCGCCGCATCGATGATACCTTTAGAAATTGCGTCTTTAATATCTTGCGCCACCATATTCTCATCATCTACAGTTATAGTATAAACAACATTCCCTTGAGCATCTGCATTAGATGAATCTTGTGTAGCTGTTTCTACCGCACTTGCGTTAGTTGTAGATGTATTTGCAGCTTGAGTAGTTTGTGTAGTTTGTGTAGTTTGTGTAGTTGCTTGTGTATTTGTAGCTTGTGTAGATGTTGTTTCAGTTGCAGTATCTGTCTTAGATTTTGACTTTGACTTTGACTTTGACTTTGATTTCGCCTTTTCAACTGCTGTGTTTGCTTCATTACGTATCTGTTCAAAAATGGATTTTACGTCATTTACTGTTATAACCTTTTCATCAGATGTGGTGCTAGTAGTTGCAGGAGCTGACACTTTACCGTCTACATTTTTTGTCTTACGTTGCTGTTTATTTAACGTTTGATAAATACCTTGTGCATGCAGTTCACTAACATTCTTTGCTAAACTCGAAATTCCTTTTCTGTAATTCTCATTAAACTCTTTTTGAGCTTCTTCACTAATGCGTGCATTATCTTTATTTTGTTTAACAAACTCTTGCATGCGATCAAGAAGATTCATCGCTGTAGTCATTCTGTCTTTTCCAAGAGCACCATACATCTCAGAAAATGTTTTTCCTGCAAGATACGATTGCTGCATCATACTAAGCATGTCTTCGTTCGACATCGTTTTACTTTTTAATGCGCTATCGTATTGTTGCATCAAATTAGACCATGATAAGTTTTGACCCCACGACGAAAGTCTGTTAAATTTGCGAATATTACCGTTTGCATCTGTTCTGTAATTGTTTTTAGTAAGTGTAATATCAACACCGGTCATCAACGCAGACGCAAGCGAACCCATGATAAACGCATCTATCATGGATTGTATGCCAAAGTCTGTATTAGTAAATTCTTCCCACGTTAACGAAAACGCAAATTCAGAAAAGTATTCAGTAAATTCTTGAACAGATTCTTCAACACCTTCAACAAGAGTCTGTTTTAAGAATTTCAACATCGCAGGACCAGCGCCTTTAGTAGCAACTGCGCCGAACACTGCTCTATCAAAAACGTTACCACCAAAAATTCTACCGCTCGCAATTTCAACAGCTGTATCTAATGCAGTTGCTAACGCAGTTTGTCCGATAATTGCACCAACTGGAACTGTAGCAAACGTAGGGTCGTTGAATTTCTCTTGCATTCGCGCATTCCACATCGACGTTGTATATGATGCGACACTTACTATTTTTCCGGCAAGTGCAACGGGTGCAGCAGCGCCACCTGTAGCAATAGTAGTTATTAACGACGGCAGCATGTTACCAATACTTTCTGTAGTACCAGCAAGAATGTTTCCTAACGTTGTATTAGTACCATCACGATTTGCAAAATAAGTATATTTGGCATCGAATGTATTCAGAAAGTCTTTGAAGTCATCAAATACACCGATTCTACCGTATCCTTCTTCGTATGCTTTTCTAAAATTATCAGAGAACGTTTCATTTGAATCAACGCCGCCTTTGATGCCATAACCAAATGCTGTAAAGAATTGACCGACGTTACTAAAGAAATCTGCAACACCACTAAACAAATGTAAGAAAAATGAACCGACCGAGCCAAAGAAATTTCGTATTGGATGCTCGGCTTTTTCTTGTTCTGCAGCTTCTTGCGCTTGCTGCATCAGCTCTCTATCGATTTCATACGACTTATATTCTGCCCATTGATCGAGTATATATTTATTATACTCATAATCATTCATATTGACAGTTTCATCTTTGTATGCGCCAACGGTACCGTCGTCATTTTGAATTGTATCATCCCATTTAGAAATAACTCGATCGCTATAATTGTTAGATAATTCAGACTTAGCAGCTTCGTTCTCAATGGCAAGTATTCTACGAGCTGGGTCCATTAAGTCGAAATATTCATACTCATCTTCCATCATATCGAGTGTTGGAAGCATTGCGCCTTTTAACAAAGCAGCACTATACATATCAAGATTACCAGTGCCTTTTGCATACTCGTAATCTTCTTGCCTAAACAATTCGTTTTGTTTTATAGTATTAAAGATGTCTTCTTGAGGATTTATTAAGTGTTTTCCGCCGAGTAATGACGATGCCATTGATATATTCTCCTTTTTTATTTAATGGATTTTAATATATAATATTGACTTGAAATTATAATGGATTATAATTTATATTGACCAAAATTATTATATATTAAATTATGCGGGTTCAAGTACTAACCAAGTGCCAGTGCCACCCATAGCAACATAGAACGTGTTATTTAATGCTCCTTTAGTAATTTTACCATCTTTAGTATTAAAATCATCTGTGCCAATGATGCTCGACAACATCACATCACCATTCCCATAACCTTTATCTTTTGCAATTTTATTACTAATAACTTCTTTTACTTTCCATGTATTACCATTATTGTCAGTAATAGTAGCATTCTTATTATTAAGATACGTGTTAATATCTTTATAGTTATATCTTGAACTATCCATAGTAGAAATTACAGATTTATTAGGTAGCGAATTCCAACGTGTCGTTTTAACATCAGACGTATTATTTTGATGCATCTCAAACGCATTTGGAAGTAATCCAGCTTTTTCTTGCGCATCGTGTCTTGCCTGTTGAGCAGTATTCACAAGTTTAGATACTGCATCATCATACGCACTCTCAAAATCTTGTAACTCAGACGCAAGACTATGTTGCGCAGCGGCTTTGAGATCGTCTGAAGAATATACGCCCATTGCTTTACCATTAGCGTCTAATAGTACATTGTAACCATTATATTCAAAAAACTTTTTAGCTTCGTCTGTGTTATATTGATCTGCGACCTTATTAAAATATGTAACTAATGTAGTGCCATCAGTGTCAGGCGGATCGAAGCCATCAGCATTGTTATTCAAACTCCACCACGCAATTGATGGCATCGCATCGTCGATTCTACCAGTTTCTCGTAAATAGTTCAATAATTTTGTATCGTTAACGCTGTTAATAAATCCGTCTGGATCTGCAGCCGCCGACTGAAGTAAATTTTTTAATTCTTGAAAACTGTCTTTAGTAAAACCAGCTTCTTCTAGTACATCAAGCATATCATAATCTGATGCAAGTTTTGACAAATCGTCAATAACTGTATCAATTTTACCAGACAACTCATTAAGATTATTTTCTTTGTTATCGAAATCGATCGACATATCTGTTAATTGAGCAACAGTATTAGTCACATCGTCAAACAACGAAGTCAATTCAGAATTTGTCAATCCGCCAGCATATTCAAGCCAAGTGTATTTGTAATCGTCGGCTGCCAATCCCATCATTTCTTTTGCAGACCCAAGATTCGTTCCTGCGCTATTGTAATCATATGGATTGTAACTTACAGCCCAATTATACAAATCTTCATTATTTTCTTTCAAATATGTGTCAAATGAATATCCAGTGTCATATGTATCATTTAGAATTTTATCAAAGAAATCAAGTCCAGCAAGAGTGCCTTGTCGTTTTCCATCTTCAGTTAATGAATAAAATGTATTATAAAGATCTTCATATGAATTTAATACAAAGTTTCCATCGATGTCAAACGAGCCATATTTGCTCCACGCAGGGTCATTAAATATACCTGAGTACGCACTTACAACATTACCATTTTCGTCGACCCATTCACCCTTTTCATTTTGCACATATTTATTATTAAAATCTCGCAAACCTTGATTATATCGTTTTGCAAGTTCTTCAAGATAACTATATCCACTATCTGCAAAATCTACTAAATTTTGTGCTTGTTCAGACAATAACGTATCGATCGCTTCTTTTTGCTCGTTGTATGCAGTACCTAATTCATTTTGACCAGCTTGTAAATTTTGCATATACGTACTATACGCAGCTTGAAGATTATTTTCATTTTCTTGTAACAAGGCTTTTATAGTACTATCATTAACAATGCCAGAATTTTTAATTGCAGTACTATTATCTAAATGCGTTTTATAAGCATCAAGTACTGCACTATCGTAAGATTGTTTAAGCATCTGATTCTGCTTGGCATAATTCACGCCAGCAGTATTATATGCATTCTGCCACGACAACTGCTGATTGTAATCTCTGTTTTCAGTGGCTAATTGATTTTCTACATCGCTTGCGTTATAAATAGACATTATCTTACTTTCTCCGTGACACGATATTTTATAGCAATGTTTGGCGTCTTAAATTGAATTGGTGATATATTTTTATCATTGCTAATTTCAAATTGAAACGCGTTTGTTTTCATAAAATTAACTTTCTTAATGAATGTTGTAAGTTGATTTACTTCATACTCTACAACATCAGATGTTTCATACATTGCATTTCTATAATTATAGAATCGTAATTTACAAACTATCGCTGTATTATCTTCATCGGCATCATCATTTGCGAGTATTGTTAAACTCTTAACATTTTTATAATTATTAGGATAATTGAAATGAAGTTTTTGACTCTTTATTCGCCAATCAATTTCTTCAGTGTCATTATCATAATACTTTAATTCAGATTCAACAAACTTGTACAATTTACTTGACTCACGTAAATACAATTCATCGTTGATATTTATTAGCTCAGAAACTTTATGATTACTTTCCCACTGCCACCACGATTGCGATCTCAAATCATATAAGTAGAAAAGCTTGGATTTTTCTGAATACATGAATATCCAATTCTTATACTGAGACAATTTTATTCCAGCTTCACCAGCAACAGTATTATCAAATGCGATTTTTGCAAATTCTTCATACGAACTAATGATATTTTCAGTAAGATATTTATAAATTTGATCTGTCGTTTGAACAAAATCTTCGTACGATAATGCACTCAATCCTTTGAGATTTGTTGTTAAAACTGATGTGCCATCGTATGTTAACAACACGTCTGAGCCTTTAGCACAACCTAATTGTAACTTAGTTTTTTGTAATACATACGCAGGTAAATTATTTGTTGTGGTATATTGTAATTCATAAATTTCATTCTGTAAAAATACACCAAGAGCAGTAGTAGAAAATGTAACCAAATTAGTAATATCATCTGCAATTTCTATAATATCGTCTGTTGGTAAATATAAAATTTCTGTGTCAGATGAAGTGTCTGAAGAAATATACAATTTATTATTTTCTGCAAAAATCGTATTTACTAATTTGCTAACAAATTCTGGAATAAACTTTTCTACAGGCTCATCACCGGTTATCACAACATCTAAGTAAGTGTTTTCTGTAACAGAAGTTTCGTATACATCGCCGCTCGATGAACCATCTGAAAACTCAGCATAATAATATCCTATCGCTGCGTCAGTACAATACAATACTCTTGGAGCATTTTGACCATACTTATCTGATCTATCTAAGATTGTTATGTCGTCATCTTTGCTAAAATACACACCTAATCCAAACGCTGTGAAATTGTCATAGATACTTGCTAAATTCGCAAAACTAGTACCGTTTATTGGAGATATTCTGTAACTTGGAGTTTTAGATGTAAGATTTACAAACGGGTCTGACTTATCATAAAATGCTGGAGAATATTCGCGCACATCACCAGATACTTCTCCAGCTGGATCGAATGATTCTAAAGGATAATCGTCTGCAGTAGTATAATCTTTAGTATCGGTGTAATCAGACATCGTTGCACTTTTGCTAGCAATAGTTCCTCCAATTGATGCACCTTCAGAAACAAAGTTTACAGTTTGAGAATTATTTGAGGTATCAAATGTTGCAGAAAATTTACTAAGCTGTATATCATCACTTTGATGTGATTTTATATAAACGTCTAAATAATATGCATCGTCGTAAGTAACATAACTTGAACCTGCTGTTTTCTGACAACGTAATGTAGTTTGATCTATTGCATATCTATAACAAAGTTTATGATTTGAATCTAGAAAAAACATATGTACTGTACTATGCTTTATCTGATTAGTACCATAAATAATAAATTGAATTACTCTGTAATTTAACAACATCGATAATCTAATGTCTAGTTGTTCGTTGAATGCAATATCATCGATATTTTTAATGTCAGTAATAAGTTGACATTCGACGTCGTAACCTGTATCAGCATTTGATGTAATACTAACTACGTTGAATGCATTCATTTGTTGATTAAGATACGAAACATTTTGACCAGAATTCTCTGGAACTTGATATCCCATTTTTGGATTACTGCTAATAACTTGCATTGTGTCATAAGTTAATATGCATGGACGCACAAGAACTATCCATGACGAGTCATATGCATTCACTGCTGCAATAAAGCTATTGTCTCGAGAATACGCTTTATAATTCGTACTATACATGTAATACGTAGACTCAGATCTTATTCCAGCATTACAATGATACAAAGCACTATCATTTAAACTTTTTCCAACATCAATTGCAGTGAATGTCAACGACTGTGTTATAGATTCAGTATTTATTTTTGCGATATATAATGTTTCTACTTCTGGCAATGAAGTTTCATTTTGATCGATATATCCAGCGTATATAGCTAAAGTATCGCCACTTTTAGACAAAGTTGCAACAACGTTTGGACTAAATTGCATTTGTTTAAGAATGTCTACAGGTAATACAATTTCAGTAAATAATTTTGCATCAACACTATAATATAATTTACTTAACCCACCTTGGATTGTTGAATCAACAATAGCGAGATATGTATCTAAATCGCTTCTTATAATTTTGCGTGGGATTATATTCAAAATGCCCGTAGTTGGAGTAATCACAACTGGAGTTAATTCTGTGAAACGTATCGTGAAATGTTCATTATCTATCGTTAATTCTACAGTTTTACCATATAATTTGAAATATGATTCTGTGCCAGTTGTAAATAAATATCTTTCAACTACATCATTTGTTAAATAATTAGGTGATTCATAATCTGTAACCGTGCCATCATTATAAATTTTAGTAATAGGTTTATAAAGTATTTTGTCAGCTGGCGCAGTCATCCATTTCTCAGTATCGTAATCATAATATAATCCGACAATATATCCGTTATTGAAAATAACGTACATGTTCTTTATTTCAGCAATTTTAATTTTAGAATTTTCAGAGTATTGCCCAATATCTATTTTTTCATCAAGATTGTCAGTATTATCAGAACTAAAAATTAAATACGCAGTACCGTTTTGTGTTGCGACATAAAATGTTCTGCTACCAACTTTTACAATATCTTGTAGTGTATAATCTGAAGAAAGTACATTGATCGCAGTTAATTTCGGTCTACTAGACAATTGATTGTTATTATCAACGTACACGTTCTTAGCTTCAACAAACGTGTTTTGGTCAATACTTACGTAATTTTTATTATCACAAAATCCTTTATATGTTGCAAAATTAAAATAAGATTCAGCGATACCAGCAGTATTTACACTAATTGGAGTAGTATTGTATGTTCGCTTTGCCATTACCAATCACCTCCAATGACGATAGATTCCGGTTCAGAATCATCATTGTCATTGATTCTAGATACAAAAATCTCAAATTCATTTCTCATTATTGCTGCTTTTTGTTCGTCATCAATCTTAAAGATTTGACTTGCAATATAACTCGGAAGCGCATCTAATATCATTGACGGCACGGGTATTTCTAAATCATCTGGTGTAGTTGAACTAAAAATAAACCATCTTGCATCGTACGGAATTTCATATAAGCCAGGTTCAATAAATTTTACACTTTGCGAACCATACAATAAGCAATCATTATCGGCGACTGTTTTGTTTTCTTCAATATAAAATCTATCGAAGTTTGTATAGTATTCATACCTTGTGACATACGCTTTTGACTTCAAAGAAAATGCGATGTAATCGTCAGGCATTTTAACTACATCATTTACAAACACGTATGATTTGTATTCTTTTAAGCATGCTTGAAATTTCGCAGGTAAATCTTCTACATTATATGGAGTAGTATGTAAAAACGTAAAATCTACGATCTGATATTTTCTGCTGAGATACTTTAATAATCTTTCTTTGTGTACTGCTTTGAATGTAGCATATGCCAATTTAGCTTTTACTGCACTACTAATTTGACCAATCGCTTCATTTGCATAAATATAAAATCGATTCATATAACCAAGATTGACAGCATCAACGTTGCTCACATCGAGTTTTGCTAATGTTGCCTCTTTGATGTATCCCCAAGTATACATACCTTATTCCTCCGATAATTTTAATATATAATGTCGACTCAATTCTTATTCTAATATAATAACTATCATAAAAAGATAATTATATATTAAAAATAAAGAAAAGCGGCCGGCCGATACTTAGCCGACCAGCCGCTCTCAAGTATAAGAGTATATTATTGACGTTTTTCCACCAGCTGATTCCGTTTGCACTGTATCAATA
>ERZ1090861.1820-NODE-1821-length-10196-cov-5.817079_pt1 | contig 10196 bp, 7 predicted proteins | sample MGYA00478482_ERZ1090861 | MGnify/ENA primary metagenome ERZ1090861 (study PRJEB33644, sample SAMEA5815744) | chicken gut metagenome | biome: Chicken; feature: Gastrointestinal Tract; material: Caecum | place: Ireland | collected 2019-01-01 | study: A study of the... | reverse complement strand
ACGCCATCGCTCAGTGTCTCGTGGGCTCGGAGATGTGTATAAGAGACAGGTTGCGACCGAAAAGCAAGAGAAGAAGGTAGCCGAGTGCGATCGGCGGAAACACGAGCGGAAGCGTCGTGAGAAAGCTCAGCGCACGAACGAGAAGCCCCTTCCTCCTTGCAAGCAACCACGCGAGCGGCGGGCAGCAAAGGAGAAAAAGGACCGCGGCGACCACAACCGTCTTGGCCGTAAGCAGGACGGCAAAGACGATCTCGGGCGACTCGAGTGCGCCGAGCATGAGCTGCACCCCGTTATCGACGAACGACGCCGAATTTTTCAAGAATCGGTGAAGCCTTCTCGGACGAGAGGAACTTCAGGAAGGCCTGCACGTCGGCTTCGCCCTCTTGACCTTTCACGGGCATTGCCGTCATTTCGATCGGCGTAAAGCCTTTTTCGATTGCGAGCATGCCGCCGATTTTCGCTTTGCCTTGGTTGGCGGCCAAAAGATTCACGAAGCCTGCATCCATTTCACCTGTCGCAACGTAGGAGAACACTTGTGGCACGGTTGAAACGGCGTTCACCTTGGCGGCGATCTTCTCGCCTAGACCGGTCGAATCAAGGTATTCCTTCGCGGCGCGCCCGTAGACGGCTGCCTTCGGATCCGGATAAGCAGCGGATTTCACGGTCTCGCCCGCAATATCTTCGGGGACCGTCAGCGTGAGTCCTTTCTTCCAAATAAGCACCAGGGGCGTCGTACCGAGGTCGGCTGCGGGCGACGCCGCAAGGCGCTTCGTGAACTTTTTGAGACTCGTTTTATCGGAAATCACGACATTAACGCCGCTGCCGCTTTCCACCTGAGCGAGCATCTGCCCGATGTTGCCGCCGAAGGCGGTATGTACCTCGGTCTTTGTCTCGGCCTCATAGGCTCGTACGAGCGCTTCGACCATCTTGACGTAGCCCGCACCCGTCGTAACGGTGACGGCCGCCTGCGCCGCAGCCGCCGAAAAGGCAAACGCGGCAGCGGACGCGAGAAGCACGCAGGTCTTCTTCATTTTTGTGGTCATACGGCTTTCCTCCTAAAGTTCGTGTTGGGATGTGCTTGCGGCTCTTCGCCTTCGCCGCACGTGCCTTTCCGGCGGTTGGGTTCGAGCGCGCGAACGGCACCCGAATGAATTTCATAAAGCGCACCGGCGAGCCGCTCGGTCTCCTCATCGCTGTGCGTGATGTAAAGAATCGGCATCGAAAAGCGCTCTCTGATGCGCTCGATGTACGTGAGGAGCACGTCGCGGCGCTCAACGTCAATACTCGCCAACGGTTCGTCCATGAGAAGCATCGTTTCGGCGCCCATCAGCGCGCGAGCAAGTGCCGCACGCTGGCTTTCGCCGCCCGAGAGCGTCTGCGGCATGCGCTCGAGCAGTTCGCCGATGCCAAGCAAATCGGCAAGTTCGTCGACCGTGGCAGAAGCTTTTCGCCCGCCGAAAGTCACTGGAAAAAGGATGTTCTCGCGCACGCTCAAGTGCGGAAAAAGCCGGTGCGTCTGAAAGACATAGCCGAGACCGCGGGCTTCGGGTGGCAGGCTGATGCCTCTCTCCCGGTCGAAGAAGATGCGCTCGCCGAGCGCAATGACGCCCGTGTCAGGCTCGATGCGCCCGGCAATCAGGTCCGCGACCGTCGTTTTGCCCGCGCCCGACTTGCCGCGCAGCACCGTGATGATGCCGGGCTCGATCGTGAGATCGGCCGCAAGCGTGAAGCCGCTGCGGTTTTTGCGCACGTTCATTCGAAGAGAAGCGGGCATTTCAATCGCTATTCCAAATAGGTATAACGAGAGAAGTATATCGGAGAGCCGCCCCCCGAAGCGCCTCACCTTCGGGCATTTTCGTTGAAGTCACCAGACGGAAATATCGTTTCGCTCGCCGGAAGCACCCATTGCTTTCTCCATTTAGAAATAGGCACTTTTCCCTACTCGTTCGGTTTTATTGAACTGAGGCAATAGTCTTACTGTTTTTGATCGCCGACGGGCGTTTCGATCGATAGACTCTTCTTCGCAAATGCAGGCGGGGCGCGCGAAAAGAACTATCGTTCGCGCACTTCGCGAAGCAGGACCAGTGCTTTCCGGCCCAATGGGTTCGACCGGAATCGACCAACACTAAAAGAAGCATTTCACCCAAAGGAGATGTTCGTCATGAAGATCAAACACACCCTTGTCGCCCTTGGTATCGCCGCCCTTTCGAGCGCCGCCATGGCCGCCTCGCTGCCGAATATCGCCGTGCTCGCCACGGGCGGCACGATCGCCGGTGCCGGCGCTTCCTCGACCGGCTCGGCCTACCAGGCTGGCAAGGTCTCGGTGAACCACCTCGTCGACGCGGTTCCCGAACTCGCCAAGATCGCGAACGTCACGCCCGTCCAGGTCACGAACATCGGTTCGCAGGACATGTCCGACGAAGTCTGGCTCAAGCTCGCCAAGACGATCTCGGCCGACTGCGGCAAGTATGACGGCTTCGTGATCACGCACGGTACCGACACGATGGAAGAAACCGCCTACTTCCTGCAGCTCACGAACCGCTGCAAGAAGCCGGTCGTTCTCGTCGGCGCCATGCTGCCCTCGACGGGCCTCTCGGCTGACGGTCCCCGCAACCTCTTTAACGCCGTTCTGACGGCCGCCACGCCCGAAACCGCCAAGCAGGGCGTCGTGGTTGCCATGGACAACGTTGTTGTCGGCGCCCGCGAAGTGATCAAGACCAATACGGTTCAGCCCGAAACGTTCCAGGCCGGCAACTTCGGCAAGGTCGGCACGATCTTCAACAACCACGTTGAATACGAAGCCGTCGGTCTGCGCGCTCAGAAGGAAGCTCCGTTCGACGTGACGAAGCTCGAATCGCTTCCGAAGGTCGGTATCGTCTACAACCACGCCGGCGTTGAAGGCTACCAGGCCGAAGCGCTTGTGAAGGCCGGCTACAAGGGCATCGTCTCCGCCGGTGTCGGCAACGGCAACATCCACAAGGCGATCTGGCCGATCCTCGAAAAGGCTGCCAAGGACGGCACGGTTGTGGTTCGTTCTTCGCGCGTCCCGACGGGCGCCACGACGAAGGAAGCCGAAGTCGACGACCAGAAGATGCACTGGGTTGCCTCGGGTTCGCTCAACCCGCAGAAGGCCCGCGTGCTTCTGCAGCTCGCTCTGACGAAGACGAGCGACTGGAAGGAAGTCCAGAAGTACTTCGACCAGTACTAATCGGCTGACGATCTGAATTGCCGCAAGGAATTCTCTCGGGCGGCACTTCGACAATGCTGATCCGCATTCAAGCCCGGTCTCAAGCCGGGCTCGAGTCGTTTGGCGGGCCGAAAAACAAAAAAGCCTTCCATTTATCCGACGAGGACAGGAAGGCTTTTCTTTGCAGCGGCTTATCGCGCGCTGGCCGGGCCACCGGGACTCGAACCCAGATCGGTCCCTTAGGAGGGGACAGTTCTATCCAGTTGAACTATGGCCCGGAGACGTTCGCTGCCGCTCGGCAAAGAGCCGCCGCGAAGGTCCGGCATCGACGGACGGCACCAGGCCCCCCGTCAGGAAGAATGGCAAGTCTAGCACGGACGACTTCATAACGGCGCCTGCGGATCTGCGCCGCTATGAAAGACGGCTTTGCGCTCGCTGCGCCTCAAAGCTTTCGAATCTTTGGGCGGGCGAATTTCAGCATCAACTCGGCTTCGCGACTCGCGAACTTCACGCGAATGCGCGCCATATCGCCGATACCCGTCACCGAAAGAACGCGCCCGGGACCGAGCGTTTCGTGCTCGATGCGGTCGCCAGGCGCAAAACCCGAAGCGGAGGCGCCGAGATTGCTGCGCTCCAAAGGCGAGATGCTTTCAAGCGGCCCGCGTCCCTTTTCGAGCGCAGCGCGCCCGGAAAAGCCCGAGCTCCCGAAACGGGACCCGTAGCCGCTGCCGCTCGTTCCGGAGCGCGCGGCCCCGCCAAAGGGCGAGCGGGCCACGTGCGCCGCAAAGGCCGCACGTGTCTCCGGCGAGAGCGAAGAGCCCGATGCACGCGACCCGTAGCCCGAAGCACCTCGGGCGCCGTAGCCGCCCGTGCTGCCCCGACCGCTCTTGCTGTAGCCGCCGTAACCGCCGCGCCCCGACGAGCCGCTCTTGCGACCGTAATCGTCGAAATACGCGTCGAATCCGTCGTCGTCATCGTCGCGGCGCGACCTCGCGAGCTCGCGAATGTCGAGAAGCTCCTGCGGAATTTCGTTGACGAAGCTCGAAACGGGGTTGCTGAAGTTGTTGCCGTAAAGGAGTCGCTCGCGACAGTGCGAAATCACGAGGCGTTTTTTCGCACGCGTGATCGCCACATACATGAGACGGCGCTCTTCTTCAAGGCCGCCTCGGCCGCCCTTCTTCTCCGTTTCCTTGAGCGCCGAAAAATGCGGAAAGATCCCTTCTTCGGCCCCGATGATGTAGACGTACTTGAATTCGAGCCCCTTTGCGGCGTGCACCGTCATGAGCTGCACCGCATCGGTCGAGGCGTCTTCATTTTTGTCGCCCGCTTCGAGCGTCGCCTGCGTGAGAAACCCTTCGAGCGGCGAAGGCGAATCGTCGCTCACGGGCTCAAACGCGCAGTGCTCGGGACGGATCCCTTCGTTTTCGAGGTAGCCCTTGGCGGCACTCAGAATTTCGTCCATGTTGGCCACACGGTCTTCGCCGTCCTTTTCCTTCATGTACGCGTCGCGCAGCCCCGAAGCCGTGATCGTGTAGCGGATCGCCTTGTCGAGCGACATCGTCTGCGCATCGGTGCGCATCTTAAGAATGAGCGAATGGAAGGCTGCGAGCTTCGGCGGCACCTTCACCGTATCGTCCGAGAGCGCAGCCCAGAGACTCACGCCGCGCGCACGCGCTTCGAGCGTGAGCGACTCGATTGTTTTGGCGCCGATGCCGCGCGTCGGAAAGTTGACGATGCGCAGGAAGCTCGTGTCGTCCCAGGGGTTCGTAAGGAGCCGCAGATACGCGAGAACATGCTTCACTTCCGCACGCTCGAAGAATCGCAGCCCGCCGTAGACGCGGTAGGGAATGCCTGCGGAAGCGAGCGCGCTTTCCATGGCGCGCGACTGCGAGTTCATGCGGTAGAGCACAGCGAAGTCGCGATAGACAGTCCCGCGGCCGCGTTCGTGCTCGATGTCGTCGACCACCCAGCGCGCTTCGACACGGTCATCGGGAAGTTCTTCAACGATGATCTTTTCGCCGCGCGCACCCGAAGTCCAGAGATTCTTGCCCAAGCGCCCGGAATTCTTCGCGATGAGGCCGTTGGCGGCATCGAGAATGGTCCCCGTCGAGCGATAGTTTTCTTCGAGGCGAATCGGCTCGGCAACGCGAAAGTCCTTGAGGAAGTCCTCCATGTTGCCGACGTTGGCACCGCGGAAGGCGTAAATCGACTGGTCGTCGTCGCCCACGGCAAAAACCGCATTGAGCGAGCACCCGTCCGGGCCGAGTCCGGCGCCCGCAAGGAGCTTAAGCCAGCGGTACTGCAGGATGTTCGTGTCCTGGAACTCGTCGACGAGAATGTGGCGGAAGCGGTGCTGATAGTGCGTGCGAACGAGTTCGTTGCGCTCGAGGAGTTCATAGCAGCGCAAAAGCAGCTCGGCGAAGTCCACGACGCCTTCGCGCTGGCATTGCCGCTCGTACTCAACGTAAAGCGACTTCGTCGTCTCGTCGCAGTCGCTGCCCGTCACCTGGCTCGAGCGCAGTCCGTGCTCCTTGCTCCAATTGATGAAGTTCTGCACGTACTTCGCATCGGTCTTCTCCGGATCGACGTTGGCGGCCTTCATCACGCGCTTGATGAGCGAGAGCTGATCGCCGCTGTCGAGAATCTGGAAGGTTTTCGGCAGCGCCGCAAATTCCGCGTGCCGGCGCAGAATCCGGTTGCAGAGCCCGTGGAACGTCCCCACCCACATGCGGCGCAGGTCGTAGGGAAGCATCGTTTCAAGACGCGTCACCATTTCCTTGGCCGCCTTGTTCGTAAAGGTCACGGCAAGAATCTCGTCGGTGCGCGCGAGATGTTCGTTCAGAAGGTACGCAATACGCGAAGTGAGCACGCGCGTTTTGCCCGACCCCGCGCCCGCAAGAATGAGGACGCTGTCTTCCGGGGCGGTGACCGCCTGAAGCTGACGGGGATTGAGGCTCGAGAGCAAATCTTGTTGCATGGCGTGGAAAGGCTTTGCAGGACGGGTTTTCCCTCCTGGGAGTGCGGCGCTGCGGCAGAAAGCTCCCCGGAGGTGAATTCGAGGCTCGAAAAGTTAGCATATTTCGGCATCCGAGCGCCCATTGGTTCGTTTCCGTGCGGCGCGCGTCGGCCGCGAGAAAACGAGATACGCGCTCGGCACAAACGCTTAGACGAAGCGTCGCGCCGTCATGATCGGCGTGGCGGCGCTTGCGAAGTGCACAGCACGCGCACGCGGGTCCCAAAGACAAATGGCTATACTTTTCGACTGACTATTTTTTTCCGTTCAACTCTCAATTATCGGATTTAAGCGTTATGCGCGAGACTTACTCCCCGCAGGCGGTCGAGAGCGAAGTTCAGGGCATGTGGAAGGCCCGCGACGTCTATCGTGCCGTCGAAAATGCGCTCGACGAGAAGGGCAATCCCAAGCCCAAGTTCTACGTCTGCTCGATGCTTCCCTACCCGAGCGGCAAGCTGCACATGGGTCATGTGCGCAACTACACGCTCAACGACGTGATGTACCGCTACTTCCGCATGAAGGGCTACAACGTCATGACCCCGATGGGCTGGGACGCGTTCGGTCTGCCGGCTGAAAACGCTGCCATCGCCAAGAAGGTGGCTCCTGCGCAGTGGACCTACAACAACATCGCCGACATGAAGTCGCAGATGGAGCCCCTGGGGCTCGCCTTCGACTGGTCGCGCGAAGTCGCCACGTGCCGCCCCGAGTACTATCGCTGGAACCAGTGGATGTTCCTCAAGATGCTCGAAAAGGGCATTGCGTACCGCAAGACGCAGATCGTCAACTGGGACCCGGTCGACAAGACCGTTCTCGCCAACGAACAGGTGATCGACGGACGCGGCTGGCGCTCGGGCGCCGTTGTCGAAAAGCGTGAAATCCCGGGTTACTACCTCGGCATCACGCAGTACGCGCAGGAACTTTTGGACGACCTCAAGCAGCTTGACGGGTGGCCCGAACAGGTCCGCCGCATGCAGGAACACTGGATCGGCCGCTCCGAAGGCCTCACGATCACGTTCCCGTACGAACTCGACGGCGAAGCCAAGACGCTGCGCGTCTACACGACGCGCCCGGACACCCTGATGGGCGTCACCTTCATGTCGATTGCGGCCGAGCATCCGCTCGCCACGCGCCTGAGCGAAAATAATCCGCAGCTGCAGGCCTTCATCAAGGAATGCGCCAAGGGTTCGGTCTCCGAAGCCGACATGGCGACGATGGAAAAGAAGGGCGTCCCCACGGGCTTCTCGGTGAAGCACCCGCTCACGGGCGCCGACATCCCCGTCTGGGTCGGCAACTACGTGCTCATGAGCTACGGCGAAGGCGCCGTCATGGGCGTACCCGCGCACGACGAACGCGACTTTGCGTTTGCCAAGAAATACGGTCTGCCCATCAAGCAGGTGGTTTCCGTCGAAGGCCAGACCTACTCGACCGAGGCCTGGGAAGAGTGGTACGGCGAAAAGTCCGACGAAACGAAGCTCGTCAACTCGGGCGCCTATGACGGTCTCGGCTTCCACGCCGCCTTTGAAGCGATCCTCAAGGACCTCGCCGAAAAGGGCTTGGGCGAAAAGCGCGTGCAGTTCCGTCTGCGCGACTGGGGCATTTCCCGCCAGCGCTACTGGGGTACGCCGATTCCGATCATCAAGTGCCCGCACTGCGGCCCGGTCCCCGTTCCCTACGAAGACCTCCCGGTCGTTCTGCCCGAAGACCTCGTGCCGGACGGCAGCGGCAACCCGCTCGACAAGTGCGACGCCTTCAAGAAAGTGAAGTGCCCGAAGTGCGGCTGCGACGCCGAGCGCGAAACCGACACGATGGACACGTTCGTCGACTCCTCGTGGTACTTCCAGCGCTACTGCTCGCCCGACTGCAACGAAGCCATGGTCGACAAGCGCGCCGACTACTGGATGCCGATGGATCAGTACATCGGCGGCATCGAGCACGCCGTGCTGCACCTGCTCTACGCCCGCTTCTGGACGAAGGTGATGCGCGACCTCGGGCTCGTCAAGTATGACGAACCCTTCAAGCGCCTCTTCACGCAGGGCATGCTCATGGCCGAATGCTTCTACCGCGATCTGCCCGACGGCCACCGCCGCTGGTACTACCCGGATGAAGTCGAAATGCAGTTCGACGACAAAGGCCGTCCCTCGGGCGCGATTTCGAAGGAAGACGGCGAGCCTGTGGTGCTCGGCGGCATCGAAAAGATGTCGAAGTCCAAGTGCAACGTTGTCGAGCCGCGCGACATCATTCAGAAGTACGGTGCCGACACGGCCCGCAGCTTCGTGATGTTCGCCGGTCCCCCCGATCAGTCGGCCGCCTGGTCCAATTCGGGTGCCGAAGGCACGTTCCGCTTCCTGCGCCGCATCTGGAACTGGGTCTATGCCAAGCACGAAGCGCTGCTCGCCGCGCCGATGACGTTTGATGCCGCCGCGCTCAGCCACGACGCCAAGCATCTGCGCCGCGAAGTGCATACGGCGCTGCGCCAGGCCGAATTCGACTTCGAGCGCATGCAGTACAACACGGTCGTGTCGGCCTGCATGAAGATGTTCAACGTGATCGAAGCCTTTAAGGAAGAAGGCGCCGCCGCGGACGCCGTCCGCAAGGAATGCGCTTCGATTCTGCTACGTACGCTCTACCCGATCGCGCCGCACATCACGACCGCCCTCTGGGGCGAAGTGGGCTTTGTCGAAGCGATCGGCGAGCTCATCGACGCACCCTGGCCGAAGTGGTCCGAAGAAGCGATCGCCGCCGACGAATTGAAGCTCGTCGTGCAGGTGAACGGCAAGCTGCGCGGCGAAATCCGCGTGCCGACCGACGCCGACCAGGCGACGATTGAGGCCGCTGCGCTCGCCAATCCCGACGTGCAGCGCTTTGTGGGTGAACTCACCGTTCGCAAGGTAATCGTCGTCAAGAACCGCCTCGTGAACGTCGTCGCGAAGTAATCGCAAAGCGATCGAGCCGCGGGCAGCTGCCCGCGCTCCCTCGGGCCGCAAAGCTCGAAAGCCCGGCTGCAACCGCGCAGCCGGGCTTTATTTTCGTGTGCTCTCTCGGTTCGCTTTTGGTGACGGTAGCTTCCTTTTTTCAGCAACCGTCTCTATGGCCGGTCATCGTTTTGTACGGTGCGACGCACTTTATAATGAGCGGACCCGAGCGCCCTAAAGAGCGACGATAACGCCCCCAAAGCGACCGATCCGCCTTCGCGCCCGACCCGCTCCGCACGCAGACCGCAATCGCCGCGTGCGAACACAGAACCCGACACTTTCGTCCGCCGCAGCCCGAGGGTCCGCGCCAGTTCACTCGCAGCGCGAAGCGCCTCCTGCGGCCCCATTTTCATGCAGACAACTCGACGCGCACTGCTATCGGCCGCCGGCGCCGGCCTTCTTCTTTCGGGCTGCGGCTTTCGCCTTCGCGGCCACTTCCAGGCGCCCTTTGAAACGCTTTACCTGCAGATGCGCGAGAACACGCGCTTTTCCGGCTTGCTCAAGCGCATGATCGAATCCGGCTCGAACGTGCGCTGCGTCAAGAGCCCGAATGAGGCGGAAGCGATTCTGGAACTCATCGACTGGGAGCGTGACCGCGAGGTGCTCTCGATCAGCGACTCGGGCCGCGCGCGCGAGTACGAGCTCACGCTCACAATCGAATTCCGCGTCACGTCGACGATTGAAGACTTCACTTTCGTCGAGCCGACGCAGCTCATCGCACACCGAGACATCACGTATTCGGAAAGCGAATTCCTTTCGCGCGAAAAGGAAGAAGAGGTCCTTTACCGCGATATGGAAAACGACCTCATCGCGCAGATGATCCGCTACATCGAAGCGGCGCGAAAGCCATGATTGAAGCGGGCGAACTCGCTGCCTACCTGGAAGCGCAAGCCGAGCTTGCGCCCTTCTGGCTCGTTACGGGCAGCGAAGACCTTCTGAAGCTCGAGAGCGTGGACCTCATCCGCGAGCGCGCACGCGCGCTCGGCTACACGGACCGCCAGGTGCTCGAGCTCGCTCCCTCGTC
>ERZ1090861.1818-NODE-1819-length-10207-cov-7.428783_pt1 | contig 10207 bp, 12 predicted proteins | sample MGYA00478482_ERZ1090861 | MGnify/ENA primary metagenome ERZ1090861 (study PRJEB33644, sample SAMEA5815744) | chicken gut metagenome | biome: Chicken; feature: Gastrointestinal Tract; material: Caecum | place: Ireland | collected 2019-01-01 | study: A study of... | reverse complement strand
CATTTTCTTATATTTCCAGTAGAAAAAAGTTTGTCATTCTACATCTTTCTATCTTCTAAAATTATTTTAGCATAACCATTTTTTCTTTTCAAGTCCCTTACTTAATGAACATAGCATCGCCAAAGGAGAAGAAACGATATTTTTCTTCGACCGCGATACGATAAACATTTAAAATGTTTTCTCTTCCTGCAATTGCTGAGACTAACATAATCAATGTTGATTTTGGAAGATGAAAGTTCGTAATTAAGCCATCAATACTTTTGACGTCTTTTCCTGGATAAATATAAATATCTGTCCAACCACTTGCGCCCTGATAAGTTCCATATTTTTGATAGATCGTTTCTAAGGTTCTTGTTGTCGTTGTGCCGACTGCAATGACTCGATGTCCCTTTTCTCTTGTTTCTCTTAATAATTCAGCAGTATCTTCTGACATCGTATAAAATTCACTATGCATTTTATGGTCTTCTATTTTGTCTTCTTGGACAGGTCGAAAAGTTCCTAAGCCAACATGCAAGGTAATATACGTTATATTAACACCTTTTTCTTCGATTTTTTCTAATAATTCTTTAGTAAAGTGTAAGCCTGCAGTGGGAGCGGCGGCACTTCCTAATTCTTTGGCATATACCGTTTGATATCGATCTTTATCTTTCAATTTTTCATGAATATAGGGAGGAAGAGGCATTGTTCCTAGTTCATCTAAGATTTCATAAAATATTCCTTGATAATGAAATTTAAAATACCGGATTCCTTCTTCACCAATTTTGACACATTCTGCTTTTAATTTTCCATTACCAAAAGAAACAAATTCTCCCAGGTGAATTCTTCTCGCTGGTTTTACTAAACATTCCCACGTTTCATTTTCTTGTTGTTTTAATAATAAAACTTCAATGACAGCTTGCGTTTTTTCTTTTTCACCAATTAAACGTGCCGGTAAAACTTTGGTATCATTCAAAACCAAAGTATCTCCTTTGTTTAATTCGTCTAAAATATCATAGAAATGTTTATGCTCTACTTTACCTGTTTTCTTGTCTAAGACCATCAATCTTGATTGATCTCGTTTTTCAAGAGGAGTTTGAGCAATTAATTCTTCTGGTAAATGATAATCAAATTGAATTAGATCCATGTTCTATCGCCTTCATTTCTTTGGTTGGGGTTTTCCCTCTTTGTTTAATATGTTTTGTCTTAAATCATTGCTATTTTCATATTCTTCTAAATAGTAGGAACGTTCGATAGGATCTGGTACTGTTTTACATAATAGAGAAATCGTATCATCCAAGGCGAAACGTTCTACAAAGGTTTTCTCTTCTTCCACAGGAAGTACTTTGACATGTTCTGATATAAAAGCAAGTTCTTTGGTGGAAAAGTTATGATAATTTAAGTGTTCATGATAAACAAGAGAAGTAAAAGTAGCGAGAGTTCTAGCTTCTTCTAAGGTGATCACTTCTTTTACTCTTCTTCGATCTCGATGCACCAAATAATAATTTAATAATTGAAATACGGCTTTTTGAAAGTCTAGTCCCGCTTCTTTGCTTTGTTCTAAAGCATCTAACCTTCTCGTTTCCACGGCTACCCATTCGGGATTTCGTTCTTTTTTTAACGCTTCCGTCATTAGATGCATCGTGTCATCAATTAATTGGTTATACATCAAAGTTACCTCCAAAAAGACCACTTTGATAATTAATTCCTAAATGTTGGTAAGCTTTTTCGGTCACACAACGACCTCGACTCGTTCGTTTTAAATAGCCTTCTTGTAAAAGATAAGGTTCTATGACATCTTCAATGGTTGTTACTTCTTCGCCAATACTACTTGCTAAAGATTCTACTCCTACCGGTCCTCCATTAAAGCGTTCAATAATGGCTTTTAATAATTGATGATCGGTTTCATCTAAGCCGTCTTTATCGACTTTTAAACGATCTAAAGCTTTCTCAGTAATTTCTTCATCGATTTGCTCTTTGCCTTCCACTAGGGCAAAATCTCTTACCCGTTTAAAAAGACGATTGGCAATTCTTGGTGTTCCTCTACTTCTACTTGCCAATTCTTGGGCTGCTTTGTCTTCAATTGGCATATCTAAAACTCGACTGGTTCTCTTGACGATTTCGGTTAATTCATCTACGGTATAAAATTTTAGTTTGGAAATGATACCGAAACGATCTCTTAAGGGAGCGGATAAGTCTCCTGCTCTTGTCGTTGCTCCTACTAAAGTAAAGGGAGGAAGATCTATTTTAATATTTCTCGTATTTCCTTCACTACCAATAATAATGTCAAGGGAAAAATCTTCCATGGCCGGGTATAATATTTCTTCAATATAACGAGGCATACGGTGAATTTCATCGATAAATAGAACATCTCCTGGCTCTAGAGCGGAAAGAACTGCCGCTAGGTCCCCAGATTTTTCAATGCTCGGTCCACTAGCGGTTTTAATGCCAACGCTGAGCTCACGGGCAATGATATACGCTAAGGTAGTTTTTCCTAAACCGGGAGGTCCATATAACAATACATGGTCAAGGGGTTCTTTGCGCATTTTAGCAGCTTCAATAAAAACCCTGATATTTTCTTTGACTTCTTTTTGACCGATATATTCATCAAGGACTTCAGGACGAATACTATTATCTAGAATGCCATCATCACTTAATTCTTCACTACTAATGACGCGTTCTTCCATACTGTTTCACCTTCCTTTTTAAAGGGATTTCTTTCGTTAATTGTTTGGTTAATTCTTTCTCGTAATCTTCATTGGTAATAATTTTCTCAGACATTTCTTCTTGCATTTCTAAAATAGCTTCGGAAACGGCCATAGCAATGGTTCTCCGATACTGCCATAATTCTCTTTTCTTTTTATAAACCTCAAAAATAGCATTATGCCATGTTTCTAGTTTTTCTTTATCAAGGTCAAAAGATAATCCGGCTTCTAGTTCTGCTGAACAAAGACTTTGCCAGATTTGCTGAAAAGCATCTTGTTTCATTCGATCATGAAAGGCAATTATTTTAGAAATAGTTTTAACGCCGCTTTCACTTGTTCTTCAATGCTTAAAGAAGAATCAATTTTGGGTAAAATACTTTTCAATTCTTTTTCTTTATAACCAAGTCCTAAAAGAACATCTCGCAATTCTTCGGTTGTGTTCGTTTCCATCACTTCATCTGCCGAAATATGAAGTTTTCCTTTTAAATCCAAAATCATCTGTTTTGCTAGTTTATCACCAATTTTCGGAAATTTTTTCAAATAAAGAAGATTTTCTCTTTCAATCGCATCACTGATACCGGCAATGGAACCTGTCGCTAAAATCGGAAGGGCCATTTTGGGTCCTAGTCCTTTAACACTAATTAATTGTAAGAATAATTCTTTCTCTTCTTCGGTTTTAAAGCCAAAAAGAGTATGTTCATCTTCTTTGATTTGTTGATAAAGATAGACTTTATATTCTTTTCCCTCTTCATAAGCGAAGGGATTTGGCGTAAAGATATAGTATCCTATTTTCTGATTTTCTAAAATGATAGCATTCCCTTTAATATTTGTTACTGTTCCTATCATATAATCATACATATTTCTTCCCTCTTTCTTTCCCTTGAAAAGAATCTTAGTCTTCTTCTTTTAAATTGCAATATACATTTTGTACATCATCTAAGTCTTCTAATTGTTCAATTAGACTTAGTACTTTTTCTTTGGTTTCTTCCTCAACTTCCATTTCGTTTTTAGCCACATAAGTTACTTCACTGGTTAAAAATTCTTGTACACCCATGGAAGAAAGAGCATCTTTGACAGCGATGAATTTATCGGCTGGAGTCGTTATGACATAGGTACTTTCTGCGTTTTCCATGTCACTTGCGCCTGCATCTAAAACCGTCATCATGACTTCATCTTCATCATAATCACTTGGAATAACAAGAATTCCTTTCCGTTCGAATAAGTAACTAACCGAACCATCGGTTCCTAGATTTCCGCCTCTTTTGGCAAAGGTAGAACGTACTTGAGAAGCGGTCCGATTGCGGTTATCGGTTAAGCAATCAACCATTAAAGCCACACCAGCAGGTCCATATCCTTCATAGCGAATGCTTTCATAGTTTTCTCCTTCACTTGCTCCTTTGGCTTTATCAATGGCTTTTTGAATATTGTCTTTAGGCATATTTGCAGCTTTCGCTTTTTCTACGACCATTCTTAAACTTGGATTGCTATCCACATCAGGAGTTCCTGTTTTCGCTGCCACATAAAGTTCTTTCGCTAACTTTTGAAACACTTTTCCTCTTGCAGCATCTAATTCTCCTTTTTTCCGATGGATCGTTGCCCATTTTGAATGTCCACTCATACGTATTACTCCTTTCTTTCTCTTTGATATAATATCATACATTTCTATTTTATTCTAGTAATGCTGTCTTTTTTCTTTTTTTGTGGTATGATTATTTACAGGTGATACTCATGTATATTTTTGTTAAAATTGGCAAGAAAAAAATTAAAACACAAGTACTTACTACCTTTAAAGATCGCATTAAGGGATTTCGGTTCCAATTCAACCGAATTGAAGAAGGTCTTTGTTATCCGAAAAAGAAAATGATCAATACTTGTTTTCTTTGTCAAAAAATTGATATTGTTTTTACGGATAAGGATTATAAGATTTTAAAAGTTTTTTGTAATGTTAAAACGGAAAAATTCTTTTTTCCAAAGCGTAAGGCTTATTATATTTTTGAATTTCCTTGCAATAGTTGCCTTTCTCTTCAGGAAGGGGATACTTTAGAAGTGATTCAAAAGAATTAGCTATTCTCTTCTGTTTTTACTATTTAAGGAAAGATCGACGGTCAATTGTTTGATTCGTTCGATAATTCGTTTGGCCTTGACCTGCTCCACACCGTTACTAGTCATACTTAAATTGCGTTCCAATTCTTCCATAGTGAAGTTTGAAGTGAAGAAAGTTGGTAAGTGTTCTTCCATCCGATATTGTAAGATAGGTCCTAAAACTTCATCTCTACTCCAAGCGGTGGTATTTTCTGCTCCAATGTCATCTAGTAATAGCAAGGGAGCTTTTTTGATATATTCATAACGATCTTCATAATCACTTCCAAAAGAAGATTTCAAAGAACGTAGTAATTCGGGATAGTAAACTAAAACACTTGAAACATCTTTTTTGGCCAGTTCATTAAATAAAGCAGCGATCATATAGGTTTTACCACTCCCGAAAGATCCATGGAGATAAAGTCCTTTGGGATTTTCGCCTTTGCGATATTGTTTAATAAATTCCGTAAAATATTCCATAATGGGGAATCTTTTTTTATCACTTTTATCCATTTTTTGAAAAGAGGCATCTTTCATTTCCTTGGGTAAATCATAACAAGTAATATTTTTTTGATAAGCCAGAGATTTTTCTTTCCGTTCTAGTTTGGCACAAGGTAAATAAGAGAAAATTAAACCTTTTTCTCTAGGTAAAGCCGTTAATACATGTCCTTTTAAGGTGTTTGGACAGTCTTTTAAACCAGGACATTGGTGACAGTTTTTTTGTTCTTTTACGGCATCTTCCAAAGAGGAAGTATAGTTTTCTAGAGCCTCATCGGCAAGGGGAAGATGATCGACATAGGTTCTAAAGTCTTGATCTTGACAAGCTTCAATGTAAGCTTGTTTTAATTTTGTTTTATTTTCTTTTTGAATGATATTTTTGATCTTCTGCATTTAGAACACTTCCTTTTCTTTTATTTTAAGCTATTTCTTCTAAAAAGACAATTGTTTTCCCATATAGGTTTTTATTTTACGGGCGGTGAAATTAATTTCTACCATGCCATCGGTTATGGTAGAGAAAAGAGTTGTTCCATATTGTTGGTAGCGCTTAACAACGTCTTGATGAGGATGATTAAATGAATTGTCTACTCCGGCCGAAATCAAACCGACTTTTGGTTTTATTTGGGCAAGAAAAGATTCACTACTACTCGTTCTAGAACCATGATGACCAATTTTTAAGAAATCAATTTCTTTTAACGTATAGGTTTTCAAAAGTTCTTGTTCACTTTTGATACTCGCATCTCCCATAAAAAGCAAAGTATTTTCTCCTCTTTCACCATAGAGAATGATACTACTATCGTTTTCTTCCTCTAGATCTTTACTAAGAACTTGAAACGTGAAGTTTCCTAGTTTTAGGATTTGATTTTGTTTTAGTTGCTCGAAATCGATTTTTTTCTGTTTGGCTTCCTTTAATATTTCTTTTTCCAAAGAATTAATCTTTCCTTCGTTATAATAGATTTTTCCAATCGGAATTTGATCGATTAACGTTACGGCTTCTTTGGCATGATCAGCATCGCCATGGGTGATTAAAAGATAATCTAGTTTGGTGATCCCGAGCGATGAAAGGAAGGAAATGGTATAGGTCCCACTTTTGGTTTTCTCTTTTCCTTTTTGCCAGTCTTCTTTTACATATTCCATTTTTCCACCGGTATCAATTAACAGGGTCTTCCCTTCTGATTGAATCAAAAAGGAATCTCCTTGTCCAACATCGATCATAAAAAGCCGATCTTCTTGGACTATTTTAGGAGCAATAAAGTGACATCCTAGTGTCAGTAACAGAAGAAGGAACCAAAGTTTTTTCTTTTTTCCTAATAGAAGAAAAGCAATCAGAAAAGCATAAAAAAGATAGAGAATCAAAGGAGCTTTGGCAAAGACGAGTTCGCCAAAGGGAATCTTTGCTAACAAAGAAACGCTTTTTTCTAAAAAAGTTGTCAAAAGGGATAATAAGGGGGAGCAAAAAGGAAGACATAATGTAATAATAGAAAGAGGAAAAACGAAAAAGTTAATATAGGGAACATAGAATAGATTATAAAGAATCGAAAGAGGATTTATTTTCGAAAAATGATAAAGAGATATCGGAATACTAAAAAGAAAACTTAAAAGAGAAACGAAAAAAAGTTCTGCTATCTTTGAATGCTGTTTCTTCTTCGTGCTATACAAGATGAGACCGACGGATATTACCGTGGCATACTGAAAACCAATATCAAAAATATAATTTGGATGCCATAAGAATAAAACAGATAAAGATAGCAGAATCAATTGGAAAGGAGAAATATGAAAATCATAGGTTTTGTTTACCGAAAAGAAGAATTGAAAGACTAAAGCCCGATCAATAGCGGCACAGGGATCAATTACTAGATAATAGCTTAGCAGGATACTTTGTGTGATTATTAATTTTTGAAGATCTGATTTTTTTCTTTTGGTTAATATTTTTTGTATTAGGTCTGATAAAAATGTAATTTGGGTTCCTGATAAGGCAAACAGGTGGGAAATACCAATTTTTTGAAAATTTGAACGAACCTCCTTTTCTACGTCATTTTGATTTCCTAATACAAAAGTATTGATATATTTTGCGTTTTGGTTAAAAGAGGTAATGAAGTTTTTTATTTTCGTTTTGATACACCATAAGATATTTTGATTCTTCTTGACTCTAGTAATGGAATCTGCTTGAAAGAAATAAAAGATTTGGTTTCTAGCTAAGTATTCTTGATAAGAAAAAGAATTAAAGTTTTTGGTAGTATGAGGATGGTTTAACGTTCCAGTAAGAAGAACGGTGTCTCCTAAAGACAATTCTTGTTGCAATTTTTTTCGTTCTTCTTCTGTTTTGGCATAATAAGAGGCTATAAAAGGTTCTTTTCCTTTGATCGTCATACTTAGCTTTGCACCATCAAAATTCATTTCTGTGATGTAGCCTTCTATGGTTTCTTCTGTTCCTGCATAAAGGGAGTTTTTTGGCATTATTTGAGCGAGGGCAAGGTATAAGCAACTCACAAGGAACAAAATAACATAGGGGCTTTTAAGTAGTAATATTTTCCTTAATCTGAGCAAAGAGTTCTTCTCCTATTCCGGAAACTTCCATAATTTCTTCAATGGTTTGAAATGGACTTACTTCTTCTCGATATTTTATAATTGCTTCGGCTTTGGCTTCTCCAATTCCAGATAAGCTCATCAATTCTTCTTTGGTGGCAGTATTTAGAGAAATCTTACCATTTGTTTCTGGTAATTCTTGATCTTCACTCGTAATGCAAGCATCATTAATAACAAGAGAATCTTGAGGTTGTCTGCATAATTCTTGCTTTTGTTCCTCTTCTTCTTTGGTCTTAGTGAAATTCGCTACTTCTTCTTGACTATAGATAACAATCACCATTTCATCCTCTACTTTCTTGGATAAATTAATGACTGAAGTATCCGCTTGAGCCGTTAGATCTCCTGCTAAGTGAATAACATCAATGACTCTACTCTCTTTTTTCACCGAATAGGTACCGGGCATATTCACTTCGCCTTTGATATCTACCAAATAGAATTCTTCTTCTGTTTCTTGTTCTTGATCTGTAGGGGTTTCTTCCTCCTTGGTCAAGACAAGACTCTCTTCCTTTTCTTGTGGTTCTTTTCCTTTTCGAAAAGTAAAAACAAGGGTAAGGCTTCCTAATAGTAAGATAATTAGAAGTCCTAAAAGCAATTGTTTTCGATGACGGTAAGTCCAAGTCATTTCTTCTTCCTCCTTTCTGTTTAGCACTTTAGCATAAGATTTTTTTCTTGGCAAATGACCAATTTTTAAAATTCAGCATAAAAAATGGCGCAAAATAAAAAATTCCCCTAGGGAATTTTGCATTTTCAGCCCAAAAAGGGGCTGAAAATTAAATTTTTATACTTTTTTAAATTTTTCATCACGAATTTTTGTTTCGATGTTGACTCGCTGGACAAAAGTAAGAGCAAACATCAAGCACATGGTGAAGCTTCCTCCATAACAGACGAATGGTAACGGTACTCCTGTCATTGGCATTAAGCCTAATAGTCCCATTAAATTTACAGCAATGTGAATAAAGATATAAACTGCTACACCATAGCAAATAACCGCTCCTCGATTCGTATAACTATTTTTGCCAATTTTTATAATGCGATAAAGAACATACATATAAGCAAGAATCAAGGCTACCCCTACTAAGGCACCTAATTCCTCGACAATCACCGCATAAATAAAGTCTGTATAAGGATATGGTAAATATAAATATTTTTGGGTACTATTACCAAGACCAATTCCAGTTAATCCGCCATTATTAATGGCAATATAACCATTACAAACTTGATTTCCAGTATCTAATAGGCGATCACAAGGATTCGTAAAGTTAAAACGTTCCAATTGTCTGTTTTGTAAAAATGATTTTCCAGACAACAATAGAACAACGGCTACTCCTAGAATTAGAATAATCGCAAACAAAATGATATTCTTTTTTACTTTAGGAGGAATTGGTACTGATAGAAAAATGCAGCCAACTAAAAGGGCAAAAATAATAGCAGTTCCAAGATCGGGTTGTAAAATAACCAAAAAGGTAATAAAAGCTCCTACTACCAATGGAATGGCACTAATGATCCAGGAACCCAGTCGCTTGGCATGGACTTCATAATATCGGGCCATCCAAATAATCATAATAATTTTAATAAACTCACTGGGTTGAATGGTAAAGGAGCCAATTCGAATCCAACTGACTGCATAGTTAGTGGCTTTTCCATAAATCAAAAGCAAGAGTAAAACTGCTGTAAACATAATCAGCAATACGTTGGATATCATACCATAGGCTTTGGTAGTAAACCGAATTAGAAACATCGAAAGAATAAAACTAATAATTAGAAATAAGCCTTGTCGAAAGAAATAATCATAGGCACTTCTTCCACTCATATAAGCAGTGACATTACTAGCTGAAAAGATCATGATAAGTCCAAAGAGGAAAAGAATTGCACTAATGATAAATAAAGGTTTGTCCAAATATCGAATAATTTGTCTTGTTTTCTTCACCTCATCACGTCCTTTTATGATATATTTATCATACCACAAAAGTCTATTTTTGCTCAAGTAATCTAGTCTATTTCATTAACAAGTTGACAAGGTTCATCATACTTTATAATAGATAAAGGAGGAATTCATATGTATTATTACGGCGGAGGCAGCTGTGGTTGCGGAATGCAAAACTACTGGTGGCCTTCTTATGGTTGTGGATGGGGCTGGGGCTCTAATCAAGGCAACAATTATGCTATTATCTTAGTATTATTTATTTTACTTGTCATTGTTATTGGTGCTAGATATTCTCATTAGTCTCTAGCGTAACAAAAAGGAACCCGTGAAATGCAGGTTCCTTTTTTCTTATTCACTTTATCTAATCTCTATCTTAATTGTAAGATCTCTTGTTGACTCAAGCCTGTGCATTTGGCAATAAGATTAATATTTAAATTCT
>ERZ1090861.1817-NODE-1818-length-10212-cov-12.606281_pt1 | contig 10212 bp, 6 predicted proteins | sample MGYA00478482_ERZ1090861 | MGnify/ENA primary metagenome ERZ1090861 (study PRJEB33644, sample SAMEA5815744) | chicken gut metagenome | biome: Chicken; feature: Gastrointestinal Tract; material: Caecum | place: Ireland | collected 2019-01-01 | study: A study of... | reverse complement strand
ATCCGCCATCGCTCAGTGTCTCGTGGGCTCGGAGATGTGTATAAGAGACAGATGTTCCCTTTTTGATGGTGTCTGCAAATTCAAGAAGGGTTGAGGTAAGGTCTTTATCGCCATTGAGAGCAATCTTTATATGATTTACAACTTCAAATCCACTCTCCTTCCTAAGGTTCTGCACTTTTGAAATAAACTCTTTCACCATACCCTTTTGGATAAGTTCCTCTGTGAGAACGGTGTCAAGCACAACTGTCATCTCGCCATTTGTCTCACTTGCATAGCCCTCTTTATTCTTAAGTCCTATAAGGAGGTCGGCTTCGGTAAGTTCCACTTCCTGCCCGTTAACTTCAAATTCGAGGCTACCACCCGCTCTAACTTTGTTGACATTTTCTGCACTGCCATTAGTCGCAAGGTACTCCCTGATGCCACCAAGCAGTTTGCCATACTTTGGTCCAACTGTGCGAAGTTGAGGCTTAAGTTCATAAGCCACATATTCATCAGCATTGTGAAGAATCTCAATTTGCTCTACGTTGAGTTCGTCAAGTATAAGGTCTTTGAGTTCGTCATCTAAGACAAGTTGTTTGCTTGTGCATACAATCACCTTTGCAAGTGGTTGACGGTTTTTGACGTTACTTGCCGAACGGCAGGCACGACCAAGGTTGACTATTTCAAGCACTTTATCCATGCCCTCATTGAGGCGAGAGTCAATCATGCTCTCATCTGCCATAGGGAAAGCACAAAAATGTACACTCTCTGGAGCATTTGGGTCAAGGCTACGAACTAGGTTTTGATAAATTTCTTCTGCCAAGAATGGCACAAACGGAGCAATAAGTTTGCTCAGTGAAACAAGCACTTCATAAAGTGTCTTGTATGCCGATTTCTTGTCATTGTTTTCTTCGCTACCCCAAAATCTTTCACGAGACCTACGAATATACCAGTTTGAAAGCCTATCCACAAAGTCGGATATCGCTCGGGCTGGAGTTTGCATATCATATTTTTCTAGGCTCTCGTCAACAATTTTTATCAAGGCATTATAGTCAGAAAGAAGCCACTTATCAAGGAAAGATAGTTTGCAGTCTTTAAGGTCATACTTGCTTGGGTCAACCTTATCAATTTCAGCATAAAGCACATAGAAATAGTAGACATTCCAAAGTGTACCCATGAATTTTCTTTGAAGGTCAACCAAATTTTCTTCAATAAATGGCAAGCCTTGTGCTGGATTGCAACTTGAGAAGAAGTACCATCTTACACCATCAGCACCATATTTGCCAAGTACATCCCATGGGTCAACACCGTTTTTTAAACTCTTTGACATTTTAAGTCCGTTTTTATCAAGCACCAGCCCAAGCACGTTGCAGGCTTTAAATGGTGCCCTGCCAAACACTGCTGTATTGACAGAAAGCAGTGTGTTAAACCATCCTCTTGTCTGGTCAATCGCTTCGCTTATATAATCTGCACAAAATGCCCTTTCAAAAGTCTCCTTATTCTCAAACGGATAATGATATTGTGCAAAAGGCATTGAACCGCTGTCAAACCAGCAGTCCATAACCTCTGGTGTTCGTTTCATCATTTTGCCACATTTTGGGCATGGGAAGGTTATCTTATCAAGGGTTGGCTTGTGAAGGTCAAGTTCCCCTGTTACACCAGAAAGTGAACGGAGTTCTTCAACACTGCCTACCACGTGAATATGACCATTTTCACACTTCCAGAAAGGAAGAGGAGTTCCCCAATAACGGTTACGGGAAATATTCCAATCAATATTGTTTGCAAGGAAGTTGCCCATTCGACCGTTTTTGATATAGTCAGGTATCCAATTGATTTTTTGGTTGTTTGCAACGAGTTGGTCGCGAATTGCAGTCGTCTTTACAAACCATGCATCCTGAGCATAGTATAGAAGTGGACTCTTGCATCGCCAGCAGTGTGGGTATGAGTGTTCTATAGGTTGAACCTTGAACATTTTGTCTTCTTTTTTGAGTTTTTCAATGATAGGTTTGTCTGCATCCTTGACAAACATTCCACCAAAATCTGTCTTACCGCTCATGCGACCATCATCGCCCACAAGTTGAACGAAAGTTAGCCCATATTTTATTCCCGCTTTGTAGTCGTCTTCACCAAATGCTGGTGCTATGTGGACTATACCAGTACCATCCTCAGTGGTTACGTAATCATCAGTGATTACAAAATAGCCCTTTTTGACCTCATCTTTTACATAATCAAACAGTGGCTCATAGCGGTGAAATTCAAACTCGCTCCCCTTTTTGGTATAAACTTTTTGGTATGTCCCTTCCTCAAATAAGGTCGGTATCAGGCTATCAAGCATGATATAGTTTTTGCCGTCACAGGTAATTTTGGTGTATTTTTCGTTTGGATTCATACAAAGTGCAACATTTGATGGTAGTGTCCAAGGTGTTGTCGTCCAAACAAGGAAATAGGTGTTGTCTTCGTCAAGGCTTTTAAATTTAACATAGACCGAATTTTCTTTCAAGATTTTATAGTTGTCGCCATTCTCAAGTTCGGCTTTTGAAAGTGAAGTGCCACAACGTGGGCAGTATGGAACGACCTTATGCCCTTGATAGATAAGTCCTTTCTTATCCATCTCCTTTAATGCCCAGAACACACTTTCAATATAGGAGTTATCATAAGTGATATATGGATGGTCCATATCTACCCAGTAGCCTATCTTCTTCGTCAAGTCCTCCCACATTGATTTGTATTGCCAAACAGACTTTTTACATAGGTCGATAAACTTGTCAATACCATAATTCTCAATATCCTTTTTACCATTAAAGCCTAGGCTCTTTTCAACTTCCACCTCGACAGGCAGTCCGTGTGTATCCCAGCCAGCCTTTCTATAGATATAGTACCCCTTCATTGCCTTAAATCTAGGTATAATATCTTTCATTGCACGTGTAAGAACGTGACCAATATGAGGTTTCCCATTTGCAGTTGGTGGACCGTCATGCAAGACAAAATACTTGTCACTGTTTTTATTCAGCCCAAGCCCTTTATGAATAATATCATTTTCTTCCCAAAATTTTAAGATTTTGTCCTCATTTTTCACGAAATCTAATTTTGATTCTACCTTTTTATACATAAAACTTATCCTCCATATATAACATTAAAAATTCTAAGCATTTATATTGAAAGTGAATAAATAGAATAAAACCTAAACCTCTCTGTGGGTAAATTGTTCGCTTTCTTTTCTCCAATTTTAATAGAGCGGAGACATGGTTAAAACCTGAAACCAACCTAAGCGGACAGTGATCCAAACTGAGTTTGGCGGATAGTTGGGCGACATTTGGTTCGCTGACACACCGCCAAGCCCCTGGGCTTGCGGATAGTCGGTCGATATTTGGTTTGTTAGAGCGGAAGTAAGGTTTAAACCTACACTCAACCGAGCGGACAGTCGTCGAACATGTGGTTCGAAAAAGCCGTACCAAGGCACAAGAACCTAGTACGGCTTTATTAACCACTTGTCAACCTAGTTATGAGCAAACACTCACCTCGCCTATAACGGGACTCCCCGACAACTTTTACACAAGCAAAACTCTCTTTCAAAATTGCAACTCCGAAAGTGATAACTTTTCTATCTTCGCATTGTCTTACACCAGCCGACAACTCTCTTTGACGAACCTAACAGAAAAATCTTGTCTTTCATCAACGTCTTTATTCTTTTATACAAAATTTATTTTAATCACTTCGCCAATATTTGTCAAGTATTTTTTAGTTTTTTCACAATTTATCAGTACTGCTCAAGGATTTTTTGGGCTTCTACCACGTTTGCACCCGTCATAATCCCAAGCGGAAGTTCGTTGTTCTGCCCATGCTTTGTGAAAAGAATGGCGAGTAGTTTATGATTATGCTCAAACTCATTGAGCGCATCTTCAATTGTGCAGTCTGCACGTTTTACAACATAATAATTACTGTTTTGAAGAGTGGAAAGCATATCTTCTATCTGAACATTATCAAGAAATGTCGAACATTTCCCTCCAGCAATAAGATACTGTCCCATTGAGTTTAAAATCTTTTGCCCGTTTGCAACCCCGATAAGATCATTGCCATTGTACACTGGTATATTAGAAAAATTTGAACTTGCCATTAAAGTGATAACTTCTCTCATACTCTTGCCAGCACTTGTGATAACAACATCCTTTCGCCCAACAGAGTCAAGTACTTTCGGCGGTGTGGTCAAAAGTTTGCGAATATGCTCAATATTTTCAACTACCGCATCATGTGGTTCGGCAATAATATACTCCTCATTGTTGTTATGAATAATTGCATTTCGAAGTCTTCCATAGTCAATCAAATCGTCTTCATAACGTCTGACAATATAATTTAGTGACACCGTCTTTCGTATCAAATCTGAAAAGCCCATCGCCCTATTCATACCATATCTCGTCTTTAGTGCATAGTCAATATCGTTGTAAGCATCTAAAAATCGTTTTGCATTGCTGTTTTTAAATTTTTCTTCCATGATATCTCCATTATTTAATAATGATAGCATAAATCACGAAAAAAACATAATCATATTAGTAAAATTTACTCTTTTTTATAAAATTTTCTTTAAAAAATAAGATTTTATCATAATAATATCATTTTTTGTATTATTCTTTCACCAATTTTCTCATTGTTTTTCACAATTGCAAATAAATCTTCTTCTTTTTTATTGCAATTTTGTCTCATTTATGCTACAATAATTAGGCCGAGATAGATGGCGAGTTAGCGGTGCGCTGTAACCCACAATCCGCTATAGTGGGATTGAACACTTGTGCGAGGTTTGGTCTTGTCAAATATGTGTGCAAAATTTAGGCGATGAAGTCAAGGTCTTATGCAATCAAAATCTCTGAACCATGTCAGAGCCTGACGGCAGCATCATTAAGGAGACACCTTGGTGTGCCATAAGGTAGCTTTGGTGGAGTTTAAATTCTGCAAGGCAGTTGGTGAAATCATATCGAACCAAGTTCTCGGCCCTAGAAAAATAGAAGGTAGACAAATCTGTCTACCTTTTTTTGATTTTATTGAATGATTTTTGATTTTCAATACTTTTTTTGATATTTGATTATTTTATACATCTTGTATGATAATAAAAATTCTCAAAAATATTTACTTAAATCTTATCGTTATGTTGTTGGTAATGTAGTATTATTAAGTTGCATACCGATTGTAAATTGTCCACTTGCTGGGTTGTTAGAGCGGAATTTCATTTTACCCCAACTCACTCCATCGGACAGTCGTCAAATCCCTGGGTTTGAAAAATCAAGGTCTGGAGAAATTGACCTTGATTTTTAAAGGAGTTTGTTTTTTATGGAATTTAGTCTTTGAAATTCCTATTTTTTATGACACTTAAAAATAAAATTAATTTTTCAACTTGTTTTCGGCATTTTTCATTCCGCTTTTTACTTTTTCTTCGACATTTTCCATGCCGTCTTTGACTTTCTTTTCGAATTTGTCCATGCCTTGCTCAACTTTCTTTTCCATTTGTTTGGCACCTTTCATAATCTTCTTCTCGCCTTGGTCTATCATATCTTTAGTACCCTGCGAGTACTTATACAAAAGTGCCCCTGTGAGCAAGCCCATGCTAAACCCTAAAAGCATCATTACGTCCTTCATTTCACCTCCTTCAGTCTTAGTATGCATCAAAAAGTTTAAAATATACATAAAAAAAGACTATTATCTCTAACAGCCTCATTTTCAATCAATATACCAATCAATTGCCACACAAAAGTGCTACCGCAAATTGATTTTATTTAATTTTTACGTTCTTCACGTTCCTTTCGCTTGTAGTAATCTTCAACGGCATTTGTAACCGCTTCTTCTGCAAGTACAGCAGAATATGATTTATTGTCAGGTATATCACCTTCAAGATTAGCCATAATGTCGCCGACAGTTATACTAAGTGCCTCCTCAAGGCTCATCCCTGCAAGCATCTCGCATACCACGTCACAAGCAACAATAGTGCTTACCCCGCCATATGCTTTGAATTTTGCACTGTCAATAACACCATCTTCGTCAACTAGGATATATATTTTGACAATATCTCCGCACTCTTGACTTCCAGCCTTGCCAGTACCATTTGCACCACGAAGTCCGCCTGCAAATTGTGGGTTTTTAAATCTTTCTAAAATACTACTACTATACATAATTATTTCCTCCCCGCTTTAGTTACTGCTGAGATAGACCTAAGTTGTCCGACCGATTTTGTCAATACTTCAACCGCATAGTCAATATCGTTTCGGCTGGTGTTCTTGCCGAAAGATATTCTGATTGACGATTTGATAATGTCATCATCAAGTCCCATTGCTTTAAGCACGTGTGATGGCTCAGCCGAACCTGAAGTGCAAGCGGAGCCGATTGATACCGCAACACCCTCCATATCAAGTAACATAAGAAGTGACTCGTTGTCAACCATTTCAAAAGACATATTGAGTATGCCATTGACCTTTTGTTGTGGATGTCCATTTATATGTGTGAAGTCTAGTTTTTCTTGAACACTTCGGATGAAATAATCTCGCTCAGAGCGGAGTTTTTGTTGATTTATTGTCATATCACGAACGGCAATCTCGACAGCCTTGCCAAAACCTGCAATGCCAGGAACGTTGAGTGTACCGCCACGTTTGCCTCGTTCTTGATTTCCGCCAACAATCAAGTTTTCAATCCTGATGCCATTTTTAAGATATAGACATCCAACACCTTTTGGTCCGTAAATCTTATGCCCAGAAAGTGTCATAGCATCAATTTCCATATCCTGTACGTCAATCTTTATCGCACCAAGTGCCTGCACTGCATCGGTGTGGAATATTACACCATAGTCGTGTGCAATCTTGGCTATAGCCTTGATATTTTGTATGGTTCCAACCTCATTGTTGACAGCCATAATCGATATAAGTGTGGTGTCCTTGCGAATTGAATGGAGAAGTTCTGCCATATTTACAAGTCCTGTCTTATCTACAGGCAAATATGTAACCTCATACCCCTCACTTTCAAGTTCCTTGCAAGCATCAAGCACGCCATGATGCTCAATCGCACTTGTGATGATATGTTTGCCCTTGTTTGAATAAGCATGAGCAATACCCTTGATAGCCCAGTTGTCAGCCTCAGTACCACCAGATGTGAAATAGATTTCATTTGACTTGTTTGCATTGATAGCCTTAGCAATACGGTCTCTAGCCCTGTCAGTAATAGCACTTGCATCACGTCCATAGGAGTGAAGAGAGTTGCTGTTTCCGTAGATGGCATTGAAACATGGAAGCATATCTGCAAGAACTTCACTAGAGACATAAGTTGTCGATGCATTGTCTAAATATACCTTTTTTGCCATAATTTTACCCCTTTTGTTGATATTATTTTACCACGACCGCCCCCTAAAGTCAATAGCAAAATGAAAAATTACGAGAATTAAAGAAGTTGATACAAATAAATTTGTATAATATGATATAATTTTAAAACTATATGATATGGGAATTTGAAAGATTGAAAAATAAAATAATAAAAAGTCTCCTAAAATGTTTGGGTTTAGGAGGCTTTTTATAAAGTTAAATTTTATTTGGAATTTTACATTGAAATTTTATTCAATTAAGCATCACGTTTGAAGTAGTAGTTAGGATAAGTTTCAGTAAGCAACTCTGCATTTTGCTCTGGGTCCGACATATCCAAAAGTTCACCATAAATAGAACTTTCATCATCTGTAATATACCATTCATAAGGATATGGAAGAATAATACTTCTTAAGCTATAACATTCCTCAAATGCACCAGGACTTATAACTGACAAATTTACACAAGTATCAAAATCTATTCTTTCTAAACTAGTACACAAATGAAATGCAGCACCTCCTATATTTTCCAAACTTACACAGTTGGTTAAAATTATATTTGTAAGTGTGGAACAGTAGCGAAATGCAAATTGTTCTATACTAATCAAACTTATACAATCACTTAAATCTATTGTTGCTAACGAGGAACAATAGCAAAATACTTCTAGCCCTATATTTTCCAAACTTATACAGTTACTTAAATCTACTTCTGTAAGTCCACTGCAATTATAGAATGCCCCATGTCCTATACTTTTCAAACTTGTACAGTTACTTAATACTACTTCTGTAAGTCCACTGCAAAGAGCGAATGCATATTCTCCGATTATATTCAAACTTGATGGTAAGGTTATGCTTGTAAGTCCAGTGCAACCATAGAATGCACGTGCAGGAATTGTAGTAATTCCTTCTGGTACTACTAAATTTGTCAACTCTTCTCCATTTACTATAAATGTATGTGAATCGTCATCCATACAATATGCTCCAAAATCTATTGACAGCCACTGGTCTATAGTACCTTTATATTCTAATGTTTCAAGTCCACTGCAATTATGGAATGCATGTTCTCCTATACTTGTCAAACTTGATGGTAAGGTGATACTTGTAAGTCCACTGCAATAATAGAATGCATAGTTTCCAATCATTTCTAAAGTTGACGGTAATTCAATGCTTGTTATCCCACTGTTTAAGAATACTCCGTCACTAAAAGAACTAGCACTTGCTATTGCTGTCACTGTGTAATCATTTCCATCCATCCAAACACCATCTACAACTGATACTGTGGCAGGGATAACTATATCAGTGGTATCTGATAAACTTGAATCGTAATCTGTTAAGGTTACAGTTGTGCCGTCAGAATTTACTTCAAATGTAAAATAATCATACACTTGTGGTACATATTGATTTATTGTTATTGTAATATTGTTTAAATTGACACTCACACCTGCTGTACTGCTGACTGTAACTTTGATTGTAGCGGAGATTGGAGTTAAAGAAGTTACCTCAGATGGCTTGACTGTGCCTTGTGGTATTTGAGATACAGTTGAGCCATTGCTATCTAAAATAACAGATGAAACTGTCACACCGCTTTGAGTTGTGGAAGGCTTCACAGTATATGAAAAAGTCTCCTCGGTTGTCTCATCCATAGTGTTGATAATATCAAAATATAATGCAAAACTGCCGTAGGAGTTTGTGAAGTCACCTAAATTCATGTTAAAGTTGCCATTGATATATCCTGGCAAAAACCTGCCCTGCTCGCTTAGGCTATATGGAGATGAGTCCGTATTCTCCTGCAATCTAACGTCCTTTACGTATAGGCTTTTATCACCTATTTCAAAGTTGACTTGTCCATTGAGTTTAATTTGTTGAGTTTGAGCTGAAAATATCCCTACAATCATTATGCCCATAACTAAACAAATCATTGCAATTAGTGACATTAATTTGATTTTTATACTTCTCATATACCACCACCTTTATCAAAAATAGATAAGAAAATTTTTAAATAGTCTCTTTTATGTAGATAACTTTTCCTTAAATTTTTTGATACCCTATTTTACCCCCCCCGCCTTTTTTGTCAAGCAAATTGATGCACTTCGCACAAACTTTTCCACCAAAAAAGGCTACCGACCTGTACTACTCCGAAATTTTAGGGAAAATTTTGATAAAAAGATGATGCAAACTAAATTTGCCAAAAAAGGCAGGCGGTGGTATCTTCGACCAAAAATAAGGATTTTATTTGAAAAAGTGAGCGGAGATAAGGCATAAGCCTAAAACACACTTGTGCGGACACTCCGTCAAACCCCTGGGTTTGAAAAAAGGCTACCGACCTGTACGGCTCCGAAAAATTAGGGAGAATTTTGTTAAAAATAATACAAAATAAGTTTGGTGGCTGAGCCACTTTTTATTATGTATTTTAGAGCAGAAGCAAAGTATAAACAAAAAAAACAACCAAGCGGTCAGTGATCCAAACTAAGTTTGGGCGGTGGTATCTTCCTCCCAAAAATAAGGATTTTATTTGAAAAATGTGGGCGAAGAGATAAAAGCGAGTGTGGGCTTGCGGTCAGCGGTCGCAAGTCCGTACGAGCGGAGTTGATAGCCCAAAAAGACAGAACGAAGAGGCAATAAGCGGAGTGTCAGCGGGTGGCAACGTCCGCGGACGCGGAGCGGGGAAAATAGAAATATGGTAAAGCAAAGAGATAAAAAAATGGATATACCTTTTTTAATAGAAATTAAAAAATGGGGGTTCCCCCACTTTACAAAATTTAACTAAACAAATATTATTCTATTTTTATCTTTATTCTCTTATTATTTACATTTTATTTTATAAAAAAATTATTTTTTCACTATCATTTTTCGTTGCCAATATTTAATTATTTTTTTAAATCTCTAGGGTTGGCTCCTCTTGTTCG
>ERZ1090861.1815-NODE-1816-length-10224-cov-5.604288_pt1 | contig 10224 bp, 7 predicted proteins | sample MGYA00478482_ERZ1090861 | MGnify/ENA primary metagenome ERZ1090861 (study PRJEB33644, sample SAMEA5815744) | chicken gut metagenome | biome: Chicken; feature: Gastrointestinal Tract; material: Caecum | place: Ireland | collected 2019-01-01 | study: A study of the... | reverse complement strand
CCTTGGTGGGTAATAATTCTAGTTGCAATCAACGTTATTATTATAGGTGCATTATTGTTCTGGGAATGGAAACTTAACCGACAAGAAATTTCTGCATTTATTTCAAAAATATTCAGAAAAAATAAATCGTCTTCGTAAGAATATTGATTGAAATATAGACAAAATTCGGCTTCCGACGGTATCTCCGTCGGAAGTTTTTTTCGTCGGTGCTTTATGGTGTAGGTTTGTATGTTCAAAATTATTCTTCGGTATAACCAATCGGCGTATATGATAGTGTCATGTTAGTGCCTTGCCAATGATTTTTGCGGCTTAAAGATGCTGCAAAATTGCGGCAAAATTGCGGCAATGGTTCCAGTCATTATAACTTTTGCGTCTTATATGTGGTAAGAGTTGGATGGGTTTTAAATTTTACACTGATGTAATTGTGTGGTCAAATCAATTATTTGTATGATTGAGTATGGTGATATCTGTTCTGTTATAGGAAATATCAGGGGTACCGTAAATATAAACAGTGATTTCTTTATTAACAACATTTCCCGCGGCATCAGTAACATACGCATTATATTTTACCATTGAACCCGGTTCAAAGGACTCTTCTGGTGAAGTCAGCGTTATATCCAAATAATTTCCATAAGTGTCAACAGCCAAAATCCCAAGAATGCCGTACAGTTTATCTTTCTTGCCGTTCAGAATTGCCTGCTCTATCTGCTTTTGTTCGGCGAGAGTAAAACACTCCACGGGCTTTTCTTTGAGCTTCGGGCGTTTGAGCTTATCCGCCGTGTATTCTTTCGTCAGCCCCAACAGGTGTGCCGTTTTGAGAGAACTTTGAATGACCGAAATAATGGCGTTGACGCTGTTTGCGGACAATCCCTTGCCCGTCTTGCGGTTGCCGCTCTGCAAAAGCTCCGTTATAAACGATTGCAGGACAAGCGGAGATAGATCGTTCAGCTCCATGCCGCCGATTTTATCCTTGATATGCTGCTCAATGATGAGCTTATACCGCTCGTAAGTCCGTACTTTGACGGACGGGCGAACGTAGTTTTCCAGCCATTGAATGAGCCAGTCTATGTACTTCATAAGTCCTCCAAAACGTATAAATTTTCTCAAATGGCAGTAAGGCGTGCTTGTCATATACGATTTCCGTCAGTGGAGCCTTCATATAACTTCTTTTTTTGTAACCCTATACAGATGACTTCGTTACGCCGATATGCTATAATAGCTGTATGAATATCAAAGCAGTTTTGAAATATCTGATTATTACTTTTGCCATAACTTATGCTTGTTGGTGGGGCGTGGCTGCACTTGTAGCATATACTGATTTTGTATATGGCGACATATTGCCGACAATTATATACATTATAGGCAACTTCGGCCCGGCTATTGCCGCATTATTTTGTATTGACGGCAGACCCTACCTAACCTCATTGAAAAAATTTTTATTCTCCTACAAAAAACGCGGAATATGGTTTTTCCTTTTATTCGTCGCCCTCGTTACGCTCACCGTAGGACTTTCTTCAATGGAATGGAATCCGCAAATGACGGCGTTGAATTTTTTTATCTCGTTGCTCGGTTCCACCGTTGTTTACGGTGGTGAGGAAGAACTTGGCTGGCGAGGTATTTTACAGCCCGCCTTATCTAAGAAAATAACATTCCCGCTTGCCGCGCTCGCGTGTGGCGTTATATGGGCGTTATGGCATTTACCGCTTTGGTTTATAGAAGTTTAGTAAATGCCTTTTAAAAAAATGGGGCTTGACAGGGCTCTGGGGGCGTGCTACAATATTGCCAAAATTATTTTCCGCGTCGCAATATATTTTGTAGGGGCATAAATTTCAAGCGATTGCCCGTATTATTACAGCGGAACTGCGCTGGGGGGGGAGCATGATAAATGTGGCTATAGTAGAGGATGACAGAAAAGCCGCGGAGCGGCTGTCGTCCTTCTTTTTAAAGTACGGCACCGAACGCGACGTTGAATTCAGAACGGTATGTTTTGAAAGTTCGATAAACTTTCTTTCGGTATATTCCCGCGACTATGAACTTATTATGATGGACATCGATATGCCCGAACTGAACGGCATGGAAGCAGTCCGCCGCATACGCGAGAGAGACGACGAGGTAATGATAGTATTCGTCACCAATCTTGCACAGTATGCTGTGAAGGGATACGAGGTTGACGCATTTGATTTTATGGTCAAGCCCGTAACTTACGCTGAATTTTCTATGAAGATGCTGCGCGCAGTCAACCGTATCCGCCAACGTGAAGGCAGGAGCATATGGGTCTCTACACGCAGTGGCAAAAAGGCGATCAATACAGAAAAACTGATGTATGTCGAAGTGATGAAGCACTCCATAATTTTTCACACTGAAGATGTGACTACGGTGTGTAGCGGCACTTTAAACGGGATAAAGGGCGCTCTCGAAGGCCTTCCGTTCGTGCAGTGTAACCGCTGTTACCTTGTCAATATGAAATATGTGACCGAAGTCAATGCGGACGAAGTTGTGGTAAAAAACGAAAGGTTGGTCATATCCAAGATGCGCAGAAAGGAATTTTTGCAGGAATTCAACAGGTATATTGCCGGCGGAGGTAAACTTCTGTGACGGCTTTTCAGATATACGAATATCTGTTTATGACGGAGCTGCTCGTGGCGGGGATGCTGTTTTCGCGCAAATTTGCGCGGAGAAAGCTGTTTCCTGTACGCTTTGCGGGCGCGCTTGCGATCTGCTATCTTTCAGTGTTCGGGCTTTCGATGACGGGTGCAGCTGGAACGGGCTGGCAGGCATCGCTTATATTTCTTGCAATGTTCGCGGTGTTCTGCGGCGCTCTGACGCTTATGTATGCAACTTCATTAAAGGGATTGCTGTTCAGTGCGATAGCCGCATACACCGTCCAGCATCTTGCATACGAAATTTTTAAGCTGATATTTACGCAGTTCAATATTTTCGTTGCGCAGGGAATGTACGGCGACGACCCGTTCGACCTTTCGTCTGTAGATACGACTACGCTCGTCGCTGCTCTGGTATATATCAATATCTACCTCGGCGTGTATTCGCTCGTTTATTTTGCGATAGGCCGCAAAATAGGCGACGGTAAAGACCTGCGCTTAAAAAGTACGGGAATGTTCGTTCTTTCGGGCGCCATACTGCTCATAGATATACTGCTTAACGCTGTTGTTGTCTATATCGTTGACGATTACAATAAACTATACGACAGTATTGCAAGCATTTACAATACACTGTGTTGCATACTTGTTTTTTATATTCAGCACAATATTCTGTTCGAAAAGACGGTGGTGAACGAGCTTGAAGTTGTGACCGAACTCCTCTCCAAGGCAAACAGACAGTACGCAATGAAGAAGGAGGAAATCAATCTCATAAATATGAAGTGCCACGACATAAAGCATCTTTTGAATGCACGTCGTGGCGCAGACGCTCTCGATGAAAAGACGTATTCCGAAATGAACGAGATAGTTTCGCTTTACGATGCCGTTGTAAAGACGGGCAACGATGTAATCGACCTCATTCTTACGGATAAGAGTATTCTCTGCCGCAGTAAGAACATACGAATTACCTGTATAGCCGACTGTCGCAATATAGGCTTTATGTCGAACGGTGACCTGTATGCCCTTTTCGGCAACATCATCGATAACGCTATAGAGGCGGTGGGCGAAGTTGAGGATGAAGCAATGCGATGTATAGGTGTGAACATACACGAGGTGCGCGGGTGGATCAGTATAATGGCGGAGAACTATTTCGACGGCGTGCTCAGCTTCGATGAAGACGGCCTGCCTGCAACAAGAAAGCATGACCGAGGGATGCACGGCTACGGTCTTAAAAGCGTGCGGCACATAGCCGAAAAGTACGGCGGTAATATGACTGTCGAAACCTGCGGGAACATCTTCCGAATATCCGTTCTTCTTCCACTGAAGACGGGTGAAAAAGCTCACTCGGACCTCTGTCCGGCAGATTGATTCGTGCGGTACAGAATATCGTTCGTGCGGTAGATATTGACACTTTTGCGATTTATAAAATATACTTTAGCCGGAAGCCCGGCCGGAATGACCGGTTGGCTTCCGGCTTTAATTTTGCTCTGGCGGGGCAATCCCGCTCATCGCCGCAGCACGAAAGGTACCGCGTGCCGGGACGAAAAAACAAAACATAACAGGAGGAAGAGATGGGACTTTTAAAAAAGTTTCCCTGGGGCATCATAGCGGGTGCAAGCGCAATCGTGGTATGTTTTTCCACGATAGGCTTTGTCGCGCTCTATATGGTGCTGGGCGGCGTTGCCGCACAGACGAACGAAACGGTAGGTCTTTTTGACGAATGGTATCAGTCTGCGCTGTTCGCGGCAGCCGTCATTTTTGCGGTAATTCTCATAGGTTCTGTCGTGATGTACATTCTTAAAAAGAGGGGGCTGTTCGATACCCCGGCAGCAAGCAACGGAGGAGAACGCGAATGAATACTTTCAACAAAATATGCAAGCGCTCTGTCTGGGTGCTTCTCACAGTTTTCTTTGCAATATGGTTTGTCGTATTCACCGTCGGCAAGCCCATTGCAATGAAGAACGACGGCTGGATAAACAAATACTTCGATATCAACCCGTGGGAGATGGTCAAGGACGAAAACGACGACCCCACGCAGGCAAGATATTACAAGTCGGATTACGAAACGATGAATTCCGACGGCACGGTTACGTATAACCACAACGCTATGCGCAACAACTCTATGTCGGTTGCCACCAAAGTCGCCACCTAAGGTTCGGTGCTTTTGTGGAACGACGACGTAGACGGAAAGCCTGCGCTTCCCCTTGCCGGCGGTTCAAAAATAAGCCTCTTCGGCATTTCCTGCCTCGAATCCAACTACATTTACAGCGGCGAAGGCAGCGGCCACGTAACCATAACTACTACCGACAACCTCAAATCTTCGTGCGAAGACGAGGGCCTTACGGTAAACAATCAGCTCTGGAATGCTTACAGGCTGGTTAAAACCAAGGGCTTCGGCAGGGCGCAGGGCGGCAATTACAGCGGCGTGACCGACGACCCCAACTATAGAGAGTTTAAAGTTGGGGAGGCCACATGGGACGCGCTCAATTCAACAACGTTCGGTGATATAACGCCTTCTGTAAGGCAATACGGCGACGCGGCGGTAATTATAATTTCGCGCAACGGCGGCGTGGACGGCAATACAGACTTCCCCGCACCCGAATGCCTTAACGAAAATTATATGGACCTTGCCATCAACGAGGACGAAATTCTTACCAAGCTCGACGAAATGAAGGCCAACGGCACGATTAAGAAGATAGTTCTTTTAATCAACTCCGCCGCGGCAATGTCGATGGAAAACATCCTCGAACACGATATAGACGCCTGTATGTGGGTAGGTATGGGCGGCAACGCTTCGTACGACCAGCTTGCAAAGCTGCTTGCGGGCAGCGCCAACCCTTACGGCAGGCTGACCGATACGTGGGCGATGAGCACCGATTCCGCTCCCTCCACGGTAAACTTCGGCGACTATACCTTCACCGAGCACAACGGCGTGCCTGCGGATACGCAGTATACCCACAACACCAAATACGTCGTATATGCAGAGGGCATATACGTGGGCTACCGCTACTACGAGACGAGGTATGAAGACCTCATTCTGGGCGGCCGCAACGCAAACGGCGCGGCGGGCGTTACTGCGGGCGACGCAAGCAAGGGCTGGTCTTATTCCGACGAAGTTGCCTTCCCCTTCGGCTACGGCGGTTCTTATACCACGTTCTCTTACAGCGACTACACTGTTGAACAGAACGGCGACGGCGACTATGAAGTCAGCGTAACCGTAACCAACTCGGGCGACGTGAAGGGCAAGGAAGTCGTTCAGGCATACATTCAGAAGCCCTACACCGAATACGACAAGCAGAATCACATAGAAAAGGCTTCGGTTGAACTCGTCGGCTTCGACAAGACCGAAGAGCTTGAACCCGGCGCGTCGCAGACGGTGACCATAACCGTACCTGCATACGAATTCAAGACGTACGACGCATACGGCAAGGGCACTTACATTGTGGAACAGGATACGCACTATCTTGCGGTAGGGCACAATGCGCACGATGCGCTCAACAATATACTTGCAGCTAAAGGCTACGATACCGGCGACGGAATGGACTATAACGGCAACGGCAAGCTCGCCGTAAAGCTGGACGACGTGAACATAGCGGAGGACGAATTCTCGGTATCTCCTTTCACGAACAATCCCGTTGAAAACAGGTTCGACGACGCCGACGTGAACAGGTACGAAGGCACCAAGGGGCAGGAGATAACCTACCTTTCGCGTAGCGACTGGAACGGCACCTATCCCAAGCCCGTAGTGCTCACCTGCTCCGAGCAGATGATTAAAGATTTGCAGTACGGCCCTGCGCCCGAACCTGCGGAAGAAGGGGTGGAAGCCCCCACTTACGGCACCGTTACTTCCGAACTCGGTCAGCTCACCCTTGCAATGCTTATGGACGTTGAATACGACGACCCTCTTTGGGAAGACCTTCTCAACCAGCTCACGCTCGACGAATCCATAACCCTGGTAACGGCAGGTTCGGCATCGTTTGCAGGCGCCGAGAGCGTGGCTGCCCCCGGCGGCAAGAGCCAGGACGGCCCCTGCGGCATAAGGGACGGCGCCATACTCGAATCTTATATGGCATTCCCCTGCAACGGCCTTCTTGCGGCAACCTGGAACGAACCGCTCATCGAAGAACTCGGCAACGCGTTCGGTATGGAGATTATGCACATAGGCTTCACGGGCATATACGGCACGGGCGCCGATATCCACCGCAACGCCTACTGCGGCCGTTCGTGGGAGTATTACTCGGAAGACGGCTTCCTCTCCGGCAAGGCATACGCGGCAGAAGTGCGCGGACTGCAAAACAGGGGCGTTATAACTTTCACCAAGCACTTTGCCCTCAACGAACAGGAGCGCAACCGTTACGGCGGCAGCGTATGGGCCAACGAACAGTCCATAAGGGAAATATACTTGAAGGCATTTGAAGCGGGCGTTACCGAAGGCAACGCAAACGCGATGATGTCGTCGTTCAACCGCATAGGCTGCACGTGGGCAGGCTCCCATAAGGGCCTTTTAACCGACGTGCTCCGCGGCGAATGGAACTTTATAGGAATGGTTGAAACGGATGCGGGCGTAGGTACTCATATGCTCGTTCCCGAAGCATACGCGGGCGGCGTAGTGGCAGGCAACGACCTGTGGATGGGCGGCGCCAACCTCAATGCGTTCGGCGATTACAAAAACAATCCCGTCGTGCTTCAAGCCATACGCGAAGCGTGCCACCGCAACCTTTACACCCAGCTTCATTCCAATGCCATCAACGGTATGACCAAGGGTTCGAGAATGATATATCATACACCCTGGTGGCAGACGGCCCTTACCGCAGGACAGGTAGTCAGCGGCGTGGTGGCGGTTCTGTGCCTGGGAATGGCGGTAACTTCGTTTGTTCTTCCCATAATAAACAGGGGCAAACGTAAGAATACAGATAAATAATCAGTAAGGAGGAAACAGATGAAAAAAGCAGTAACAAGAGTTGTATCCGTCTTTGTTGCGGTTATGATGTGCGTGATGCTCGCCGTTCTTTCGGCGTGCGCCGACCCCGTCATAACTAGCATATCGCTGGATACCTCTGCCGTGACGACCACGTTCAGCGAAGGTGACGCGTTCACCTACGACGGACTCAAAGTAATCGGACATCTCGATAACGACACCACGCAGGACATACCTCTTGAAGAGTGCACGGTATCCACGCCCGACACTTCGGTCATAGGGCAGAAGGAAGTTACGGTAACCTATCAGGAATTTTCTGCCAAGTATACGATAGAGGTAATCCATAAGTGCACCCAGCAGTGCCCCGTATGCGGCAAGTGCATGGATATGGAGTGCGAAGACCCCGTCTGCGCCGAAAAGTGCGGAGATGTTGAAGGTTATAAAGCATATACCATTCAGGCGGAAGATTATAACGTGTCTCTTCACGCAGGGGCGCGAGGTGAGCTTACAACTGTCCGCGTTATAGATGACGCGGGTGTTACCGACGAAATCAAAGAGCGCAATTCCGATGTTGTGTTTATCGGTAATTTCAACGCAAGTGCGGGCGCCACGATAGAGTATAACATATGGTCCGATAAAGACGCAACCGCTACCCTGCTCGTTTCGGTGTGCAAGCGCCTTAGCTCGGCAATATTCACCCAGGGCGTTGCCGTTATGGTAAACAACGAAATGCTCGAGCGGGATACTTTTGTTCCCTCTACGGGCACCGGCGCGGATACATGGGGCGATTTTATAGAAGTAAATCTCGGCTGCATACAGCTTCAGGCGGGCATGAATAATATTCAATTTATGAATATATCTGCCGACTTTGGGTATAACTTCGACTACATAAAGATCAAGACCGATACAAAGATAGGCTGGTCTGCCGAGGAAGACGATGCTATTCTGCCCGATGCGGATACTTCCGCTTACAACGCCGTAATAAATATGGCTTACAGCAAAGATTTTGTGCTCGCAGAAGTAATGGCCGACGAAATGCAGACTTACGGCAAAAGCTTCCCCGCGTATACCGACCATATGGGCGGCGCCGCGGCGGAAGGTGAAGACGGAAGGTGCTTCGACGGAACAAAGCTCAACGGACAGTCGTTGGAGTTTAACTTCTATATGATTTCAAAGGGCACTATATACATCAACACATATATGGCCGCGCCCGAAGGATATACCGTAGATGACCTTATGGCCAATGTCGAATTCTATTTAGATGGCAATAAACTTGCAAAAGATGACATATTCGTAAACGCCAAAAAAGGTTTCAAGGGCAGGGCGGATTCCGGAGCATCGAATCCTTTCGTACGCGTACGCCTCGGCCAAAATGGGTCGGAGTACGTTGACCTTCTGCCGGGCGCGCATACGCTTACCTTTAAATATATAGGAACAAACGCTCCGGATATGGACGTGATAGCAATTCGCCCGTGGACACTCGGTCAATATTATACTTATACAGCGCTTTCGGTTGATGCTTCCGCTGCTAAGACGGAATATATTGTGGGGGAAGAATTCAGCTACGAGGGTATAACCATAACCGCAACCACGCGTACAGGCGATACGGTTACGATTCCCGTCGAAGACTGCGATATATCTACACCCGATCTTTCCTCTATGGGCACAAAGACGGTACTTATCAAGTATGAAAAGGTTTCTGCATCATATACTGTCAACGTAAAAATGGATATGGGTGACCTTGTTCAGAACATATTCGAGGCGGAAGATAGTGCGCACGTAGCTTACGGCGCCGGCCATATGTCTACCGACGGAAGCGAGACAACCCCTGCCCCTTCCGGAAATAAAGTCGGTTCGCTCAACGCCAACGTGGGGGCAACGCTCACGTTCAGGATTGACGGCGGCGAAGACGGCGCAATTGCAACTCTATTTGCGTCTGTATGCAAGCGCGGCTCTGCCATTAAATTTACTGAATCCATGAAGATTACCGTCAACGGCGCCGAGGTGCAATCAGAAGCCGTGATCCCCGCTTTTTCCGCGCAGGAGTGGACGGAATTCGAGCTCATACAGCTTGCGCAAATAGAACTCAAACCGGGTGAAAATGTAATCGTGTTTGAGGTTATAAACGGCGACGTAAACAAGGGCTTCGATTTTGATAGTCTTATGCTTGCTTCCGAAGAAACTTTAACATGGTTTGAAGGCTGATATACGGCAAAGACAATTTTAAAATATAAATTAATAATCCCCTGTCAGCCCATAATTTGGCGGTTGACAGGGGATATTTTTAAAAAATATGAATGCAGAAAAGCGAGATTTTCTCACAAAATCAAATTGCTACATCACGATGTGCTGTTAAAATGTGCTTTATGTGATTTGTATGGCGAATTATAAGCGCGCTTTTTGTAATATTTATCAATATGATAGAGGTGTTTACTATATAGGGAGTCTACGATCGACAAAGAATTTTCCTCCTATATAAAAAACTTGCGCAGCTTGCAATTTTTATCCTCATCGCGTAAGGATTTGCAGTTTTATGCCGCGGCGGGCTGTTTTGAACTGCCGTAACTTATGTGCCGCGGCGAGTGTATTGCGGTGCGAGTTGGAGTTTTTCGGATCGTGAAGTTATATTTAATGTGAGGCCCGGGGGGGGCCAAATTTTTGCCCCCCGGGGGGGTTTTTATTTTTTTTTTTGTTTTTTTGTGTTTGAGT
>ERZ1090861.1812-NODE-1813-length-10238-cov-8.977315_pt1 | contig 10238 bp, 24 predicted proteins | sample MGYA00478482_ERZ1090861 | MGnify/ENA primary metagenome ERZ1090861 (study PRJEB33644, sample SAMEA5815744) | chicken gut metagenome | biome: Chicken; feature: Gastrointestinal Tract; material: Caecum | place: Ireland | collected 2019-01-01 | study: A study of... | reverse complement strand
GTATATATACATTACGGTCATAAAAATTTTGATATAAGTAGATTTTCACCTATTAGGAATGAGGAATATCGCAATAAACCACATGGAGGATTGTGGGCGAGCCGGATAGATGCGAAATATGGGTGGAAAGAATGGAATGAAGATGAACAGTTCCGAGAGTGTGAAGAAGAAAATTCCTTTAAGTTTACTTTATCCACAAATGCAAATGTATTAGAAATCCATTCCCACAAAGATTTGAGCAAAGTTCCACAAGTAAAGAAATCAATATTCAACGGAACGTGCTTGCCAGATTTTGAAAAACTTCTTTCTGATGGATTTGATGCAATAGAACTTTTCATTTCTGATGATAGAGAATTATATTGGAGTTTATATGGATGGGATTGTGACAGTATTTTGATTATGAACCCAGACGTAGTAAGGGAGGTTTAGGAATGACAAAAGGAATTATTGTTTTGGACGATATTCCACAAAATTGTTTCTATTGCAAATTTAAGAAACGCCCTTTTGGATTTTCATTTGAAGAAGATATGATTTGCGAAGTAACGGGACAATCTGTTTACCAATACAAACCACACAATATATTTGGAAATAAGCCTGATTGGTGTCCAATAAAAGAGACTAGTTCAAGTTATTATTTAAGTCTATTTGAACAAAAAGAGATTCGTACAAAAGTAATAAAAATGGTCGGAGAAATTGTTGGCGGAGCAGGGATGATGGACTGCAAAAGGGCACTAGAAAGAAACGACTGGGATATAACAAGGGCAATCGAGTATTTGATAAGTCATCCTTTCTCACCGGCGATAAAAAGGGGATAGATATAATGAAGGGAATTATCGTGTTAGATGTGCCAGAGGAATGCAGGAAATGCCCATTTCAAGAAGTGAGCGAGGAAAATCATATGTGGTGTTTGGTTAGCAATTTAGACGATTGTTCGCGCATTCACAAAATGATTCTTGATGAATATTCAAAGCCGGATTGGTGTCCAATAAAACCCGCACCAGAAAGAGCAGACCATGAAGATTACTGCGATAACGGAAGGTGCGATAAAGGTTGGAACGATTGCTTAAATGAAGTATTGGGGAGGTAGGTATGAAGGAAAACCCGGCAAATGACATAAAAGATACCATGTGGAAATTTCTCATGGATAAAGGACAGAAATCCAACATACCGGCATTGAAGGAATATGTATATGACTTAATTCAAATGACTACGCAGAAAACAGCTGGGCAGAGAAAAGCAAAAGACCATATAAGCTGGGATGAACTCGATATGACAATTATGAGCATTGTGATTGAAGCAACAGCACTTGTACTATCGGGCGGTTTAGATGAAATAGAAAGGAGAGACTAATATGAAACAGTGTTGCGGAACGTGCAAATTCCACCGTACAGACGATGGCGGCGAGTGGGTATGCACGAATGATTTGAGCGAGTATTACGCACTGGAAACGAATTATTCGGATGGGTGCGTGGATTGGACTGTACGAGATGAAACCGAATAGAGACTATCCCATAATCCTCGGCATGGCACCGCCGAACAAGCATGGCATAGGCATAAAGAGCAAACTCGGTTCGGGATATGACCTGTACATACTGGAATCCGATATGTCAGCACAGTACGCACAGCTTCACTTCTGCAATAAAGAAGCGATTGACCGGATGATTGAGCTTTTGCAGAGCATGAAGGAATTGTGGGAGAAGGAGGAAGTCAATGAATAAAACAAAAATAGATTGGTGTGATTCTACATGGTCTCCCGTAACAGGATGCTTGCATGGGTGTGAATACTGTTATGCCAGAAGAATTGCAAATAGGTTCGGAACAAAAGACCAGTGCCACAGTTTTTACGGTGGTCATCCGGTAGGAAATATTCACGAATTAGAGGAACCGGCAGTAGTTACCGAAACTGGGAAGAAAACGCCATACCCATTTAACTTTGAGCCGACATTCCATAAATACCGATTAAATGAATATCAGAACAAGAAAGGCAGAAATATCTTTGTGTGTAGCATGGCTGATCTGTTCGGTAAATGGATACCGGATGAATGGATAGAGGAAGTATTTGAGGCTTGCGATAATGCGCCTCAGCACAATTATCTGTTTCTTACGAAGAATCCATTCAGATATGAAATGCTTCATCAGAAAGGTATTCTTCGAAAACGGGATAATATGTGGTACGGATACTCAACGCCTAAGAATGGATGTGATTATTGGTACGATTCGCAGTACAAGACCTTTGAAAGCATGGAGCCGCTTTTAGAGATGGTATCCGTTCCTCATTCAAAATGGACAATCATAGGCGCAGAAACCGGGCGCAGGAAGAACAAGGTTGTGCCGGAAAGAAAATGGATTGAGCATATCGTAAACAAGTGCAGAGAAGGGAATATTCCTGTATTTATGAAATCCAGCCTTGCGGATATTTGGGGAGAACCGCTGATACAGGAGTTTCCAGAGGAATTGAAAAGGAAGTGATACCAATTAACAACACCAGAAAGAACATAGCAAGGGCGAAAGCTATTCAGCGGCAGAACATTCAACGGCTGAAAAAATTAAATCCAGAACTTGATAACAAAAGCGGAATTTACTTTCTAACGCGGAATGAGCCACAGATATACATAGGACAAGCCCGGCATTTAGATGAGAGATTGGCGAGCCATTTATCGGGATACGAACAGCATATAGACAGGTCGCTTAAAGCTCATGGTTTATATTCGGAGGATAATCCATACGGCTATAAAGTGAACTTCTTGCACTATCCAGAAAGTAAATTGGACGAGATGGAGCAATATTACATTCAGCTTTATGCAGAAAAAGGATGGGCGTTGAAGAACAAAACCGCCGGTTCACAGGGAGTTGGGAAAGTCAAGATTGCTGATTTCAAGCCTGCAAAGGGATATATGGACGGATTGAAGCAAGGAAGGAAGAATATGGCAAAAGAACTGTCTCATATCATCGACAAACACTTGACTGTCAAGCTACGAGAGGATAAGCAGAGTAACAAAGTGTCGCAGAGGGCGTTTGAGAAGTTCAAGGGATTGTTGGACGAAAAGAGCTATGAAGGGGAATAGCAGAATGAAAAGAGATGATTTGGCAAGGCTATCTGAAATTTGCTTAAGAATAGCAAGTATCGCAGATAGAAACGGGGAGTCTGGAGAATTTGAATTATGTGATGAATTAGGGCTTGGATATTTGGCGTTGAGCGGTTATCTTCGTGCGGGTGTAAAGGCGATTATCGACATACAGAACGACTTAGCGAACGCAAGAGCAGATCGGGAATACGCTCGAATAAGCGAACAGTCCATGAGAGAGTTTATTGTAGATATTTTTGGCGATGAAGAACCCGAAACCTTAAATGATGAATATAAAAAACGAATTAGAGACTTCGTGGTTGAATTGTTAAAAGAAATGGAGGGTGACGAGGCATGAAAATCCATTACCAATGCAGTAATTGCGGCAAGCGTTTTCAGACAAGCCCTATTCCGGGAGTACCGGATGGAATGTATTTCAGCGGTTGTCGGGCGGTTGGAGACGCTTTCTACTGTGAGGATTGCGTAAAAACATGGGCTGAACGAAACGGTGAAGAATTTGACAAACAGTACAAAGACCCAGAAGGAATGTTTGTGAAATGGTGGAACAGAACTGTTGATATGCAGTGTTCCGGGATGAATATTAAGAAATACCGGGTTGTAAACGGGATGTATGAGGAGGGCTGACATGCGTGAATTGGAGAAGATTCTGGAAGAGATAAATGAGGCGAGTTTCCCGCTCGAATTATTAGGAGAAGGAGATACAAGGTTTATAACAGTTAGTTTGGTTGAGGAGATCATCCGCAATCACATGAATGATGGCTGGATTCTGGTGGATGATGGGCTGCCGGAGAAACCTGAGAATGGCTATCAGGAACCGGAATATAACGTAATGATAAAAGATGCCATAATTCCGACGACACTTAAATTTACTTCGAAAGGAAAATGGAAAGATGATTTAGGGCAAGAGTATGAGATTATCGCCTGGCGTCCTCTGCCAGAGCCGTACCGCCCGGAAAGGAGCGAAGAATGAACCTTTTTGACAAAGTGAAATGCAATGGTTTTTACTCCAAAGTACGTGACGGAACATACATATGTCTTGATAGCCAAAATTTGAAAGCGGCTCACATGAATTCCAATGCAGTAGATACAGAATGCTTGGTAGAGGAAGATGTAGATAGGGTTGAAAAAACGTATTACAAACACGTAAAACAGAACTTCTGCGGAGTTATCGTAGGATTTAAAAACTTAGTTGTAACAGGGTATTTGGACGTGATTTACAATGACACAATAGACGTTGGAATTGGAGTGCTTCCAGAACAATTTTTTGTTCAGAAGAACCCAAATTGTGTTGTAAAATGTGCCATTGTGTATTATGCAGACAACAAGAAGCATTTTGTTCCGTTGGAAGATATAGAATGCGAAAACAGTGATGAAAGGAACAATAACCATGACTGAGAATGAAGTTTTAATTAAAACACCAGAAGAAGCAATCGAAACAATAAAATCCAATATGCCTACAAGTGGGTATCAGATGTTGAGGGAGTCACTTGATATGGCAATCATCGCTCTCAAAGAAATCCAGCAGTACCGAGAGAACGGAACCGTGGAAGAGTGCAGGGAAGCGGTGAAGAAGCAGAAGTTGAAGACACCGGGCAGAACCGGAATGGATGAACAGGATTGTTATATCTGTCCGAATTGTGGTGCCGATATAGGTAGTATTGATGATTATTTCCCTAGAGACAGGTATTGCCATGAATGTGGACAGGCAATCCAGTGGAATGAGAATTTGGAGGAAATGGAAGGTGGCACGGGTCAGTTGTAAAATTGCTGGGCATAAAGTGAAGAGGCGTGGCGATGCTACTGTTGAATGGTACAAAGATGGAGTGCCGCAATATTACTGCTATGGATATATCGATAAAATGACAGACGAACCCCTTTCTGAATGTAAAGAGTGCAGGGATTATGTCGGGAAAGCACAAGATGATTTAGATGAGTGGAACAGGAGGGCTAACCATGAATAATGATTTAATCAGCCGAAAAGCATTACTGGAAGAATTGAAAACGCTTGAAAGACTAGTGCGTGACCGGGTGACGGATACACCGTGGGATAGCCCGTGTCGCCAGAGGTATCAAGCGCAACTTTTTGAACGAGAACGGCTTAAAGAATTAGTCGAAAAAATGCCGATAGCCTTTGACAAGGAAAAGATAATTGAGGAATTGAAATCATGGGAAAAAGCGTCACATGACGCAGGAATACAAAGCGCATATGCTGAATTAGACAATAAGGCAAGCGGATATTATCAAGAATCACGGGCATATCACAGAGCTATTGAGATTGTCGAGAAAGGCGGTATTGAATGAATAAAGGAATTATTGTATTGAGTGTTCCGGAACGTTGTAGGGATTGCATTGCTTTTAGGAATGACGACGATTACGGAAACTATTGCATGAAATCAATGAGATTTCTTGAAAATTTTGAAACAAGGCCAGATTGGTGTGAAATACGTGAACTTCCAGAATACAGACCAGAGGTAATAACGCATGGTTCGTTCGGAATGTTTCCTGGAGACTTTGGAGGAAGCGTGGAGGCAAAAGGAAGGATAATCAAAGAAAATATCGGATACAACGAATGCCTTGATGATATTTTGGGGAGTGAGAGAAAATGAGCAAAGTAGAAATTGAAATCCCGGACGACAGATGGTTCCGGGGAGAATGGCAGTTTAGACCGCAGGACAAGCAGTTGTGTGTGGTGATACATAAATATGGCAGTCAGACACCGCAGATATATCAGTACCGTAAGGCTGATTGGCTACATCCAAAGAAAGACTATTTTCTTGACGTGAGCGAAAAATGGAATCTGGATTCGCTCGGAATTGATGAATGGAATCCGTCATTTCTGGAATGTTGGGGCGTTGACCGCTGGAAACCTCTCGGACTTCCGGCAGATGTAAATGAAAGGGTTCTGGCGGAGATTGAGAAGTGGTTTGAGGAAGATGAAGAATGAGAGAAGTAATCCCTGAAAAATGTATTAACTGTATCCATCATAAAAGAACTAGAAATAAAACAGGCTATTGCGATTACATAGAATATTACAATCAAGGGATTCCGGTGCCATATCCATATTTTTTCACACAGGATTATCCGTGTAAAGGATATGCGGAAGAAGGGAGCGGTGAATAAATGAGAGAAATTTTATTTCGTGCAAAGAGAAAGAACTGGCGCGAGCTGCCGGAAGATGAATGGTGGATAGAGGGATATACAGTAAAGTACCAGCCTTGTGCAAGCAAAAATGAATACGTTTATGGAATTGTCCCAACGTATGCAAGTGCGTTATATATTATTGAAATTGTTCCCGAAACCCTCTGTCAGTACATCGGCAAAAATGATAAAAAGGGAAAGAAAATATGGGAGAATGACATAATATCCATCAGCACATATAGCTATACTGAACCTGAAGATGATTATTTTGGAAAGGTTGTATATGCAGAAGGGTGGGCGTGCTGGTGTATTCAGCAACCAGAAGAAGAAAGGCCTATTCCTCTTTGCGAATGTGAGGGCAGCTATCAAACAGACATATTTGCTGAAGGCAACATTTTTGACAACCCGGAATTATTAGGACAGGACGGTGGCTAAATGAGCAAAGGAATTATTGCGATAGATGATATCCCTGTTATCTGTGCAGAATGCCATAGGGCAGAAATACATGGTGATAATCTGTTTTGTTCAGAACGACAAAGATTAATATATAATGCAAAACCAGATTGGTGTCCTATAAAACCTGTACCAGAAAGAGCATACCACGAAAATTACTGCGATAATGGGATATATGACAAGGGATGGAATGAGTGTTTAGATGAACTATTGAAGGACGGCGGATAAATACTCGAAATGCTTATTGAGTGAGAGGTGAAATAATTACATATGAATCGGGCAGAAAGACGCAGAAAACAAAAGGCTATGAATAAGCAAACGGTGTATACGTTCACCAAGGAACAAATGCAAGTAGAAGTAGAAAAGATGGTAAAGCAGCAATTAGAGAAAGAAAAAGAGTTTATCATGAATGATGCAGTTAACCAAGCCATGCTCTTATTGTTTGTGCTTCCCATGCAGGTTTTGATGGATTTTTATTGGAAAAAGTCATATGCAAAAAGAATTCCAGAGTTTACACAGCATTTGCTAGATTATTACTCGGATTACCAAGATGGAAAACTTGATATGGACAAAATGAAGGATAATCTGTGGGTGTATGGAGGTGTAAGGCTAGAGGAGAAGGAGGAGTAGCTATGTGTGAAGTTAAGTGGATCAAGATAACCATAAACATGTTTGACAACCGGAAAATCAAGCATATCCGAAAACTCCCAGAGGGGAATAATATGGTTTTAATTTGGATTATGCTCCTTACAATGGCGGGAAGATGTAATGCAGGAGGGTTTATATTTTTGACAGAAAATATCCCATATACACCAAAAATGTTGGCGGATGAATTGGGATTTGAGGAAAGCGTGATATGCATGGCCTTAAAGGTTTTTGAAGAGCTAGAGATGGTATCTATGGATGAGTCACAGTTATCTATTCCTGGATGGGACGAATACCAGAACGCAGAAGGACTTGAGAAAATCAGAGAATATGAAGCCAAAAGAAAATCAGCGCAGCGGGAACGAAAAAAGGCAAAGGCTGTGGGCGTGTTTAGGGATTCAAGAACTAATTTGGAAAATTTTGTAGCAATTATAGAATCATTCCCAGAATACCAAATTGTTATGAATGACATGGAGCTATATGAATGCATAAAGGAATGGGCGAGATATAAGGATGATAAAAAGCCAAAATCCAATAATCATTACAATTCTGAACGCGGGATAAAAACGCTGCTAAATAAATTTGTTGAGGAACACAGCAAATATGGAACTAAGGCCATTGTAGATATCGTGAATGAGTCAATAGCTAACAATTACCAGGGCATTTTGTGGGATAAACTATATCGGAAATTGCCCCAAAAACAATCGGTCTATGACGAATGGAGGAACGCATGACAAGAGACGAGGTTATTAAAATACAAATGGTCATTCAAGCGGCATATCCTAATTATAATCCTCCGGACAAAACGATAACAGCCGATACATGGCTTGTATTGTTGAATGATTTTACATACGAACAAGTTTTGGCTGCTGTACACGCTTTTATCAGGACGGATAAAAAAGGATTCGCTCCAAGCATAGGCGAAGTGATTGATAAATTACAATTGCTGTTTGGAGAAAAAGAAATAAATGCTGTGGCTGCATGGACTATGGTTTTAAAGGCTATAAAAAATTCTACTTATCATGCGGATGAAGAATACGAAAAGCTCCCCAGAATAATTCAAAGAGTGATCGGAGGGCCACAGCGATTGACAGAACTAGCGACTATGGAGAATTTGAATACAAGTGTAGAGTCGTCTAATTTTATGCGTGATTATAGGGCTGCATTAGAGGCTGATCGGGAGATACAAAAACTTCCGCCAGAGCTAAAAATGTTGACTAATAAGGTATGCGATAAATTGGAAGCAGTAAATAGCGTTAAGCGTATAAGCGTATCCGAAGAAAGAGAAAGGGCTACAAAAGAAGCGCGTCCGATGCCGGAGAGTGCGCGAGTAAAGCTTGAAAGAATAATGCGCAATGACAATTCAATAAAATAAATTAAGATTTGCATAATCGGCCTCCTGCGGCAGGGAGATATGTCACATTAAATGCCGTTGAAAATAAAAGTTCTAAGCCCGGCACATCTGACCTGCCGGGCGGAAAGGAAGGGAAAGCCCAATGGAAAATAATCAATGGAAAGAGGAAAAGAAGCGGAAAAAAGCGCAAATGGTCGCTATGCAGGCATTGCCATATAAAGTGAAGGTTAAACGGGCTGAATTGCGTGCAATAGAATATATAGAAAAATTGGATGACATGGGGCTGGAAGCCCATGTAAGCGTAGGAGGCCTGGACAGTATTGTGTTACTGCTATTCCTGCGGCGGATTGGCATTGAGGTGCCTGCCATATCGGTATCCAGTCTGGAGGATAAGAGCATTCAGCGGGTACATAAAGAGCTAGGAGTGATCTCTCTGGCCCCAGGAAAGTCAAAGGTGCAGATCCTGCAGGAATATGGATTCCCGGTGATTTCCAAGAAGATCGCTGGACGGATCGACACGCTGCAGCACCCGACTGAAAAGAATAAGACTGTGCGCCATGCGATCATTACTGGTGAGTGTGGCGCACAGGGACATTACGCCAAGAATAGCCGAATGAAACTGCCACAGAAATGGCTTAATCTGTTTGCGGGGTACGAAAACGAAAATGAAGGGGTAAACTATCAGATAGCGCCGTTTCTCGTGTCGAATAAATGCTGTATGTACATGAAAGAACAGCCCTGCGACCGATGGGCAATGGAGCATAACAGCCGGCCATTTTTGGGCTTAATGGCATCGGAAGGAGGACAACGCGAGGAAGCGCTAACAGAGCATGGATGCAATTACTTCGGAAAGGGCGTAATCCGAAGCGCACCGTTTGCGCCGTTTCTGCGGCAAGACTTGTTGCAGCTGGCTCTGGATTTGGAGGCACCAGTACCAGAAATATACGGGACAATCGAGCGAAAATCAGATGGAACACTGTACACCACGGGAGCGCAGCGGACAGGCTGCAGCATGTGCGGGTTTGGGGTACACATGGAAAAACGCCCTCATCGTTTTGACCAACTGCGGCAGAGGAACCCGAAGGAATGGGAATTTTGGATGTACAAGTGCTGCACCGATCCGAAAACTGGCGAGAAGTACGGCTGGGGCCGCGTGCTAGATTATATCGGAGTAGAATGGGAGGATGAATGGAAACCAGAACCCGAACAGTTGGAACTTGAATTAAACTGACATTTAGAGGAGGTAAATAATGCATCGATACGCAATTACAGAAGGATATATTATCCTTGACGAAAATTCAGATCCAGTAAATTATTTTGATACATACGATGAAGCCTTTGATTGGATTGAGCGGCAGGAAGCAGAGGATGAGGCGAAATTCAAAAAATTAAATTTATAGGAGGCCACAATGAAAGACTGTACAACGTGTAACTATGAATACCGATGCGATTAGAGCAAGAACACCAATGGCGATTGCCCGGACTACAGACCGGATATAGATGCACTTGATGAGATGGAGATGAAAAAACATGAGCAAAATACTTTTTGAATTATATGACTA
>ERZ1090861.1810-NODE-1811-length-10251-cov-46.407415_pt1 | contig 10251 bp, 12 predicted proteins | sample MGYA00478482_ERZ1090861 | MGnify/ENA primary metagenome ERZ1090861 (study PRJEB33644, sample SAMEA5815744) | chicken gut metagenome | biome: Chicken; feature: Gastrointestinal Tract; material: Caecum | place: Ireland | collected 2019-01-01 | study: A study of... | reverse complement strand
TCATAAGCCCTGACAGCATAAACTATCTCGATCCTCAATCGATAAACGGCCTCAACCTGTACGCCTATTGCCTGAATAACCCTGTGATGTACACCGACCCCGACGGGACAACCGCATGGTGGGAATGGCTGGTTGCAGCATTTGTAACAACTGCTTTGGTCGTAGGTGCTGTTGTCTTGACTGTTACCACTGCAGGTACAGCATCGGTAGCTTTAGGTGTTATATCGGCGGCGGTGACTGGGGCAGCAACCAGTTCGACACTTTCGTTAGCAAGCTCAATATCATCAGGGGAATTGAGTTTAGGACAATTTTTTACTGATACTGCTATTGGTGCAGTTACCGGAATTATTACCTATGGTGCGGGAGAAATTTTTAGTGCTGTAGGTAGTGGTATTGGCAACGCTTTAGGCTATTTAAAATTCAATAATAAATTTGTTAATTCTGTTAGTGGATTTTTATCTGCAGTTGAAATTTTCAGTAAGGGAGTTAATATTGTTGGCGGAATTTCTGTTGGAATATACTTGGATGAAGTCATAAATAAAGCACTAAACAGACAAGATAATCTTGTAGAGCGCATTAAGAATAATATACAGTCAACTATATTTTCTGAATTTTTAAATTTTATTAAATATATATGGTAAATATTGAGTATAATCAAACAGTATGCAGTTTTAAGTATGGCGTAAAAAATCCTAAGTATGTCTACATTGTGCTACTAATTATCTTGATGTTCATTTTTTTAATCACATTGAGCCTTTTAATAGTTTTCATAATGGATGACGGTAGGCCGGTAAGTGATATTGCTTCAATGACTTTTGCGTGTGTAGTATTTGGCGGGTTATCGATTGCGGTCATTTTTATGTTGCTGTATGAGCAAATTTATGTAAAGAAAGGAATATTAAAATGTATTACGGCATCGGACGCTTGCTTATTTACGGCTGTTCCTTTTGAATTTTCTTCAGCTTATGGAGGTATTTTAAAAAAAGTATATAAGCTTGGCGTTAAATTCAATTATGCTGGCGAAACCATTACTATGACATGTAAAAAATACGCCTATATAAAAAAGTATATAGGAACAGAAGTGAAAGCCGTTTATTCGCCTTCATGTAACGATATTGTTTTGATTAAAAATAACTAATTTACTTTATAAAATAAAATTATAATTGTTCATTCGAGCGCGTTATCCCCGTGACTTTATGTCACGGGGATAATTTCATGTATACATTGACATCAGTAGTAAAAAATGGTACAATAAATTTGTAACATTGGTATATACACGGCGCATTAATTGCGCGGTACGGCTATGACGGGCTGAACAGGCTTGTGCGCGAAGACAACGCAGCGCTGAACAAGAGCTATACCTACAGCTACGACGCAGGCGGCAACATAACGGCCAAAAAGGAGTATGCCTACACGACGGGCACGCTGGGCGCGGCGGTAAAGACATACAATTATGTATACGGCAGCAACAGCTGGAAGGATAAACTGACGTCGTGGAACGGGCAGAGCATAACCTATGACGGCTACGGCAACGTGAAGAGCTATAAGGGAGCGACCTACACGTGGGACAGGCTCAACAGGCTTAAGAGCTGCGTAAAGAGCAACGGCACAACGGAATACACATATAACGTGGACGGCCAGCCGGAAAAGACGGAGCTTGACTACGGAAACGGAATGGTCGGCACGACAGAGCGTGAGTATGTGAACGGCAGGCTGTATAAAGAGAGCAAAATTCTTACAATGAATGGCGCGGAAATTGTCAGCGCGACAATGCAGTACCTGTACCGAGGCGAGGAAGTAATAGGGCTGATATACAACGGCAGCCTGTATTACTACCGCAAGAACCTGCAGGGCGATATAATAGAGATAGTGGACGAAGACGGTAACGTTGCGGCAACGTACAAATACGACGCGTGGGGCAACTGGACGGTCAGCGGGGGAGACGTAGGCACTTACAATTCGTTCCGCTACCGCGGGTATTATTACGACACGGCAATAATGCTGTATTATCTGAAAACTCGCTGGTACGACCCCGAAACCGGCAGGTTTATAAGCCCTGACAGCATAAACTATCTTGACCCCGAATCGATAAACGGCCTCAATCTGTATGCCTATTGCCTTAATAACCCGGCGATGGGTTATGATCCTGATGGTACATTGGATTGGTGGCAAAAATTACTTATAGGTGCGGCGTTCATTTTGGTGGGAGCAGCAGTAACAGCGGCAACTGCTGGTACAGGAACGGGACTTCTTGCTGCATTTGGGGCCGCTTTACTTACTTCTGCAAAAGCTGTAGCTGTAAGTACTGCAATCAGTGCGGGTATAGGTTTTGTCGTTGGGGGCATTTCTTCAGGTTCTTTTGATGGAGCCGTTTATGGTTTATTAAATGGTGCCGTTGATGGCTTTATGTGGGGCGGTATATTTGCTGGCGGCTCTCAAATTTTGAGTGCTGGCTTCAAGGGGCTGGCTCAATTAGGAATTCCCACAGGTAGAAAAGGTGGCATAGCAGGAACTGGTATCTTGTCTCCAGATAAATTGCGAAGTGTGGAAGATATTTCGAAAATTGCCCAAAGAGGTCAGGCGTTTTATGACTATGGAGGTACTATTTTAAAATTTGGCAAGTATGCTCATGTGGATGTGAGTACAAAATCTCTTTTACATCTTCATTTATGGTTTACTCGTGCGCATTTGCCATTAGGTACAATATTAGCTGGTTTTATTGGGGGCTTTTGATGGGGAATCTTAAGGTTCAAAAGAATGCAAATGTAATAGCATTCGACTTTTACGCTGATTTGTTGGCTTTTAATAGGTTGTATAATATTTGCTGTATGTTTAACCTTAAAGAAATATATATGGATATTTATTCGGTTTACCATAAAAAAAGTGATTTGAATAAGATTATAGTTGATAGTAAATTGGTTTCCCGAATATTTTGTGTACGTCGAAAGTATTTACAAGATATTCATATAAAACTCACTGCTGATTCCTTGCCGATGATTGTGAAATTGCTTATGGGTTTTAGTATTGAGGGGTTAAATATATCTGATTGCTATAATAGTTGGGAAAATCATGTTGAAAATATAAAAAAGCCCAGTCCGTATTTCATTATTAAACCAATTAAAGCTCAAAGCGGCGGCAAATTTTATCTCGACTATCTGCCTGATGAAGGCCATAAAGTTACAATAATTTGTGATATTAAATATGATAGTCAAGATATACAAAGGCAATTGGTCGCATGTATTTAAGATGATTAAAATTATCATTTTGAATTAGTGCAAAGCCCCGACGGCAAAAATGCCGTCGGGGCTTTACCATATAAAATTATGGGAAGCTATTGACGGAAGCAGGAATATAGTATATACTTATACTGACGGAGAGATAGACGGTAGCAATATGAGGAAAGAAAAAATTATTGTTCGTCCCAATGGTGCATTATATGTAATTGTACAAACAGTAATTTTATCTGTATATCTATCTTTAATTGTAGCTATTATATATTTGCTTATTACAGGGTTAGAGATAAAAGATATATTTAGAACATTGCTTTTTATTGGCGGTGGGATTATCGCTGTATATCTAACTGTGTTTGAAATAATAAAAATAGTCAGATATAAAATAATTGTAAGTAATAATAATATATTTTTATCAGCAAATAGGGAGTGGCTTATATTGCGGCATAAGGCAATAACGTTGAGTTATGAAGGGTTGAAGTCGTTGCAATATTGCCAGGGAATAACAGCAGGGAACCGGGAAGAGCCGTTTTTAATCATAATGGCGGTGGTATTTGAATATGCCGACGGAAAAGAAACGACGATAAATCTGAACAGGTTCAGTCAAAAACAAATCAAACGCATAATGGGGGCAATAAAAGATATTTGTAAGGAATATTATGATACAGAAATAGAAATAAAGCCCGATTTGTTGCCTAGAAAAAAAGTAAAGCGATAAGCAAAAGGCCGCCCGCGCAGTTTTGCGCGGGCGGCTGTTCTATATTAAAACTGTTATTGACAGCGCAACGGAAAGGAGTTATAATATAATCAGTTAAAGATATATATGCGTGCGGCAATGGCACGATTCGGTGCCTTACGGAACGCATAAAGAATAATTTTGATTCAACATTAATATCATCCATATTGGATTTTGTAAAGTATATATGGTAAATGTCGATTACAATCAAACTGCATTCAGCTTTAAAAAGGGCATAAAATATCCTAGAGCTTTTTATTACACGTGTATTAGTCTGTCTTGTGGACTAGTTTTGGTTATATTAATACTGCTTATTGTAAAAATTGTATCTATCGAATATAGTAAAGATTTTAAATCGATTTATGGCTTAATAATATTAGAGGTGTTATTCCTTATCATTGCAATATGTTTTATTGCACTGAAGTTGCATGAGAATATTGTAATTAAAAAGAGTATTCTGAAGTGTATAAATGCAGAAGATGCGATATCAAGAAAAGCGCTTATATTCGAAGCCGGAACCGAATCTTTTTTTATGACTCGCAAGAGAAGTAAAATAGGCGTACGATTTACTTATGGAGATAAAAAGGTATTAATGATAAGTAAAAAATATGCAGTATTAAGAGATTACATAGACAAAGAATGTCAGATAGTATATTCCGAGTCATGTGACGACGTTGTAGTGCTAAAAGCAGAAAAAGCCAAAAAGCGCAAGTAAAGTTACAAGTAATGTAGCCCCGACAGCAAAAATGCCGTCGGGGCTTTACCATATAAAATTATGGGAAGCTATTGACGGAAGCAGGAATATAGTATATACTTATACTGACGGAGAGATAGACGGAATAGAGTACGGCGACGGAGCTACGAGCACGTACAAATACGACGCGTGGGGCAACTGGGCGGTCAGCGGGGGAGACGTAGGCACTTACAATTCGTTCCGCTACCGCGGGTATTATTACGACACGGCAATAATGCTGTATTATCTGAAAACTCGCTGGTACGACCCCGAAACCGGCAGGTTTATAAGCCCTGACAGCATAAACTATCTTGACCCTCAATCGATAAACGGCCTCAACCTGTATGCCTATTGCAATAATAATCCCGTGATGTATGTTGATCCAACAGGCGAATCCTTCATTCTTGCAATGATAATAGGAGGAGCGATAGCAGGAGCAATAATAGGCGCAGCAGTAAACGGAGTAACAGCGTACAGCGAAGGAGTGCGCGGCTGGGATCTGGCGGGCGCGATAGTCGCGGGAGCGGCAGTCGGAGGAATAGCAGGCGGAATAATCGGAGCAGGAGTCGGTACCCTGTTCGGCGGTGCAGCCGTAGGCGGTGCATTGGCGATTGCCGGAGGCGGTACGGCAGCTGCGGGGGCAGCTATATCTGCAAGCGCCGCGGGAACAGCTGTGCTTACCGGCTTAGCTGCAGGGATAGGCATAGGCGCCGGAATTTTGGGCGTAAATATTTTATTCTCTAAAGGTAATGGATCACGGTTAGGTCATAACCAATATGAGAATAAGCGGATTGATTCTCTGTGTAAGCAATTTAATCTTACTAAAGAACAGAGACGTATTCTGCATGAATATATTACAGGCCAAAATTTATCCTATCAGGAAATTAAGCAAATAATAATAGAATTATTTTTTAGTTAAATAAATTTATGAATGATAATGAAATTAGAAATTTTTTAGTTGATCTGATAGGACTTAGTGTATCGGAGATATCATTTGTTCGCGGCTATGGAATTGTTGAAGATTATTTTGTGCTGATATTTGAAAATTCTATAGTTAGGTATAGGATTGAAGTTGAAACAAATTTCCGCGTAGTTGATTGTAGTCGAGTTTTACTTGTGTTTAATGATTTATATCTTGATGCCGATAGGAGAGAAATATCGGTAAAGAGATACAGAAAACAACAAAATATAGAAAAAACATTGTTATCACAAAATCTTAAGCTGGTCAACGAGCGACTGCATGAATCTTGTGTAATTAATTCGGCAGTGTTCCAATATGGCGATGTTATTATATATACCGATTCAGGTATAAATATAGAGATAACTAACGATACTCATTTGGAGGACGCCACATTATATAGAATTTGTAAGACGACAAAGGATGATACTTTGAGAAAAGTCGTCATGGTAAAAAATGGCGAACTGTGTGTTATGGATTAGTTGGTTAAGAGTTGATAGACTGACTATTAAGTAATCATAGTAATGTTGGCAAGCAGCCGCCCGCGCAGTTTTGCGCGGGCGGCTGTTCTATATTAAAACTGTTATTGACAGCGCAACGGAAAGGAGTTATAATATAATCAGTTAAAGATATATATGCGTGCGGCAATGGCACGATTCGGTGCCTTACGGAACGCATAAAGAATAATTTTGATTCAACATTAATATCATCTATATTAGATTTTGTAAAGTATATATGGTAAATGTCGATTACAATCAGACTGCATTCAGCTTTAATGGCGGAATAAAGTATCATAAAGGTTTTTATATTCTTTCTATCTATATAAGCGGAATAATTGCAATTGTTGAATTTATAATCGTTATTGCAATGCTTATATTTGGTGAATATGATGATCATACACATGACATATATGCGCTTTGTGTAAGCGGTGGAATGTTTGCAACTTTATTTATCATAGGAGTTGCCTTTAAGATTTATGAGGTTCTTGTGGTAAAAAAAAGTATTTTGAAGTGTATAAATGCAGAAGATGCGATATCAAGAAAAGCGCTTATATTCGAAGCCGGAACCGAATCTTTTTTTATGACTCGCAAGAGAAGTAAAATAGGCGTACGATTTACTTATGGAGATAAAAAGGTATTAATGATAAGTAAAAAATATGCAGTATTAAGAGATTACATAGACAAAGAATGTCAGATAGTATATTCCGAGTCATGTGACGACGTTGTAGTGCTAAAAGCAGAAAAAGCCAAAAAGCGCAAGTAAAGTTACAAGTAATGTAGCCCCGACAGCAAAAATGCCGTCGGGGCTTTACCATATAAAATTATGGGAAGCTATTGACGGAAGCAGGAATATAGTATATACTTATACTGACGGAGAGATAGACGGAATAGAGTACAGCGACGGGAACGAATACGGAGTCGAGCGCGACCAGTACGGCAGAATAATGACGGAAACGATAAAGGCCGGCGGGACGACGTATAGCGTGACGTATATGTACCAGGACGGCGACGCATACAACGGCGACAGGCTTATAAGTTTCAACGGCGAAAACTACGCTTATAACGTGCTCGGCAATCCCACAACCTATCGAGGCAAAGCGCTTACATGGCTTCGCGGCGAACTGTTTTCAAAGTACGGCGGCACAGCGTTTACCTATGACGGAGCCGGCAAGCGGACTGGCAAAGAGAGCAGATTATGTATACGACGCGTGGGGCAACCATGCGGTGCTCAATGCGAACGGAACGGATTGCGAAAGCGGAATAGGGGTATTAAATCCCTTCCGTTACCGAGGCCATTATTATAGAAATGAATTTATATATTTTAGATGTCCAAGTTAAAAAATTAAGCATCCCGCCGCAGATACTCTGCGGCGGGATGCTTGTGAATCGGTCGTAAGAGCGTGGAAATATTCTCTCCTGAATGTTTATTTTCTAATTGGTAAACGTTTGGTAAACGCTTTTCTAAAAAGCTCAAAAATGAGCCGTTTTAATGCATTTTTACCTCATTTCTAAGTAAAATCGAAGGGCTTTCAAATTCACTTTCCTGCTTCAAGTCCAACAAGCGGAGCCATTCCGGTGACAATGGCGACGAGGATCCACCTGTTCCCATTCCGAACACAGAAGTTAAGCTCGTCTACGCCGAAAGTACTTGACCATCCAAGGTCTGGGAGGATAGGAAGTTGCCGGATTTGAACTGAAATGACCGTTTTTCAAGCGAAAAACGGTCATTTTTCTTCATTTTGGCACTTTTTTGATGATTGAAATTTGATGCCCGTCACATATAAAATATAAAGTTTTGTTGGTAATTTTTTTGTAGTTGCAAGCAAAAATTCAGCCGCTTTTAAGCATTAACACGATTGGCTATTCGGTTGTGTTATTTGGCAAAAAAGCGGCTTTTATTTTGCGTTTTGGGGCACAGATTGGGGCACAAATCAGTACTTCAACTTCTGTCCCTCGGTGTATAAAAATTCGTCTGAAAGGTCGGTGTAGGTATCGGCCATTCCTCCTAAGGCATGTCCCACAAAGGTCTTTGTCGCAACCTCCGCAACTCCGCACTCCATACAGCGGGTATAGAACGTCGTTCGCAAGTCATAAAGTTTGTGATCAGGCAGGATACCGTTGAACTTATGCCTTATCTGCTCTAACCTTGTGAAATGAAGTTCATTTACTCCTTCGAGGTATGGAGCAAGCATTGGCGTTATGGGTATTTTCTTGCTTTCCACTTTGCCGTTCTTACGTTTGCTGTTATTTGCCACGACAAAGTCGCCGTCTATGACCGCAGTCTTGTACTCGTTGGGGCGAAGTCCCGTGTATAGCGCAATGGCAAACATAAGTTGATATGGAGTGCCCGCCGTCTGTTCCAACAGCTTGCGTTCCTCGTCTTTTGTAAGAGCCTTTCCGTGTTCCCGTTCGTGCTTGGTGTGGAATACCATATCAATCGGGTTGTGCGCCATAACGCCGTGCTTTACCGCCGCCTTGAAAATCATGTTCAGCATGGTGAACACGTTTTCTTCCGTTCTCACCTTATCTTCGTCTATGAGCCTGTCCAAAAGCTCCTGACACTTGTCGGCGGTGATTTGTTTCAACGGCATATCCCCGAAGTGTGGGGCAACGTGATTTTTGTAGTTGCTCATAGCTACGCGGAATGTAGATTGCCCCACCTTGCGTTTGTAAAACTTCTCAAAGAAGTAATTTGCGAACTTGTCGAAGGTGGAGGGAATGGTGCGTTCCTTGTTTTTTACACACTTTTCTGCGCTGCCAAGCATTTCAATAAATTTATGCTTTGCTTGGTCAAGATTATTTGCGGATGCCGTAATGTTATATCCGTTTCTGCGGTAGCGGATCTCGTAGTTCCAACTGTTTTTTCCGCTCCTGCGTTTGCGGACATGCGCGGTGCATCCCTGCGTTCTGAATTCTTTTCTGAAAGTTTTAGGCATAAGTGATAACTCCTTTGCGCTGAACCTCCAGAATACCTCTTCATTGTCTTGTCCTCTGCTGTCAAAGCCCGTGATTTTTTTGAGCCTTTCCAGCGTTATGCTCTCCGACGCGGATTTGAGCATGAGCTGAGTTGCTTCATCGCGCTTATCTTCGTCGGGGATGTATTTAAGTGCTTCTAATAAATTCTTTAACTCGTTGTCTGTCATTCAAATTGCAGACGGGCAAGAGATCAGCTTTCGCCCGTCTTGCTTTGTGCGTACCGGCAGCACGCCTTGCGGACAGCCGGAACACGAGAGGTGTTACTATTATTAACCTTTATCACAAAATCCTCCTTGTTATTTCCGCAGGGCCGGGGCAGAGCATGACCATAGCCTTGGGGTTTCGGTTAGTTAGGTTGTTAAGTCCCTCCTGCGGATAAATCGTACTGTAAATTTTAAGTGTCTATTCAGTTTTACTATTAAGTTGTTCCTGCAAAGCTCGCCAGCCCGCGTAGATGAGTTCCACTTTCTTAAAACCGTTGTCCTTCAAAAACTTGTTCAGTTTGCCAAAGTCCTCGCGGTTCATAGAAGTCCCCCATACGGCGTGCGCGGCCTTGCGTTCTTCCTTGTGCCTGTCCTCGTAGCGCTTGTCAATTTCTTTTTTTGGCGTTGCCATAGTTGCCTCCTCAGTCTACATAGACAAGCTCTGAAAGAATTTCCTGCTCAATCAATCTATTCACTTCCGTCTGCCTGCGGTAGTCCTCAATGAAGTTCCCCGTGCGCTTGTATCTTACGTTCCTTAATAGTTTGCCGCGCATATCTTCATAGATTTCTTCCGCTTGTCTGTCAATGCCGTGCAGGTATTCGGGCAGATTTTCGATTGCCCAATACTTTCCGACGTCGTGCTCTTCCATATACTTGAGAGCTAGCGTGCCGTACTTTCCGTAAATGTGGTGCTGCGGTTTTACAAGTTGCTGATAGCGTTTAATCTCTTCAACGGTCAGTCCTTCGCCCGCGTCAGCCTTGGCAATGAGCGCCTTGTCGTCTATCATATCAAGTCCTCCCTACAGAATGTTAATACGATTATACACGCAATTTGACAGAAGTCAAGACTTTGAGCAAAATTGCTCAAATTACGAGGTAAGTTCTACTTTTAAGAAGTAAATGCTACCTCGTCGT
>ERZ1090861.1809-NODE-1810-length-10259-cov-6.782340_pt1 | contig 10259 bp, 14 predicted proteins | sample MGYA00478482_ERZ1090861 | MGnify/ENA primary metagenome ERZ1090861 (study PRJEB33644, sample SAMEA5815744) | chicken gut metagenome | biome: Chicken; feature: Gastrointestinal Tract; material: Caecum | place: Ireland | collected 2019-01-01 | study: A study of... | reverse complement strand
CTACACGAGCCTTATCGTCGGCAGCGTCAGATGTGTATAAGAGACAGTAACAAAGCGGTCCGCCTACTGGCGGAGCTGGACGAGGTCAAAGGCATCGGCCTGATCGAGCGGATACGCCAGGGCCTGGGGAAACCGGCGAAGATCTATGTCAAGCAATTTACCACCAGGGCGGTCCCCGACACCCTGCGAGGTCCCGCCCCTGACAGCACGCCCCAGCCCACAGGTTTCAATAGGGACCGCCAAGGCGTTTCGAAAAAGGACCTACAGGGGTATCATAACCGCACTTCCAGACTTCTTGAAACGGGAAGTGCTGACGTTCCAAAAGCGGACGGAAATTATAAAAATAAAAACTATCCTTACGATAGCTATCATGATCTATCTATCAATCCATCCTGTAGATTTCCGGTAGACGAAACAGAGCGGCGGGGGATCATGGCGGAACTGAAAGAAAATATCGACTATCCCCAGCTGGCGACACAACACAGCCTGGAGGATGTGGACGAGCTGCTGGAGCTGACGACCGATGTGCTGTGCAGCAGCCGACCTACCCTCCGCATCGGGAGCGAGGAGGTCTCGACTGGGGTGGTCAAGGACCGCTTCTGGCGGCTAGAGCGGTCCCACATCGAGTATGTACTGGACCGGATGAAGGAGAACACCAGGAAGATCTACAATATTCGAGGGTATCTGCTGACCGCCCTGTACAACGCCCCGGCTACGCTGGGGCATTTTTTCCAAGCGGAGGTCCAGCATGACCTATATGGGCAACGGCAAGGAGGTGATGGGTTCAGGCCGCTTCCCGCCTGATCTTATGCGTCCCGAGTGGGGACGCATTTCCACTATTTGAGAGCAAAGGAGGAATTTCATGCCAGAAAACAAGGAATCAAAAACAAAAGCACCCCCTATTTCTGCTGATGTCAAGAAACCGACTGAGCCAGCCAAGGCCCCGAGCACAACAGCCCCCACTACCGCCACCGCAAAGGCCGAGGTACCAGTGAAGGGCGCTCCTACAACCAGCGCAAAGGACACCACAGCGCCGCCTAAGGCGCCCTCAACTACCCAGGCCGACACACGCCCTGTAGACCAGAAGAAGCCAGTGGAAGCACCCAAGACGCCCAGCGACGCAAAAGCGCCTGCCACCGCTGACGCCAAGAAACCAACTGAGCCAGCCAAGGCGCCGGGCACCACAGCGCCATCCGCCACCGCAAAGGCCACAGAACCAGTGAAGGCAGCGCCCACAGCCAGCGCCAAGGAAACCACAGCGCCATCCGCCACCACAAAGGCCACGGAACCAGTGAAGGCCGCACCCACAGCCAGCGACAAGAAAACCACAGTGCCGCCCAAGGCACCGACCACCACCCAGCCCATCCCCGCCGCTGAATCCAAGAAACCCTCCGAGCCGCCCAAGGCGCCCTCGACCGCCCAAGCCAACACTCGCCTTGTAGACCAGAAGAAGCCCGCGGAAGCACCAAAGACGCCCGGTGACGCAAAGACCACTATCCCCGCGGAGACTCAGAGCCCCGCGGAGAGGGCCAAAGCCGTGGGAGACGCAAAGACTACCGCTGTCAGCGAGCCAGAGACGGGCCTTCCTAAAGGTATGCGGATCACCCAGGTGTTCGCGGACCGGCTGGAGAAGCCAGACGAGAAGGCACTGAAGGACCTGCCTATCCCCAAGGAGGGCGAGGGCTTTTCCATCCGCCTGCACCCGGACTATCTCTTCGAGTTTCTGGACCATCCGTTTTCCATCAACCGGGAGGTGGCAGACTACAAGGACTTGTATGATTCTATCAAGGCCAACGGCATCAACGAGCCGGTAAAGGCCAGACCCCGGGAGGGCGGCGGCCTGGAGCTCCTGTCCGGCCACCGCCGCCACGATATTGCCAAGCAGCTGAACTATCCTGTCCCTGTGGTCATCGTCCAGGAGGACGACGACAGCGCCCGCATCGAAGTGGTGGACGGCAACCTGCACCGCCAGGATATTCCTACCTCAGAGCTGGCCCGCGCTGCCAAAATGAAGATGGAGGCCCTGGCTCGTAAGGCCGGGCGGCGCTCCAAGATGGATCAGCTCACCGGCCCCAGCAAGCGCACGGACCAGATCGTGGCCGAGGACATGGGCATGAGCCGCAACCAGGTCAACCGCCTGGTCCGCATCGACGCCCTGGTGCCGGAGCTGAAACAGCAGGTGGACGAGAAGAAGCTGCCCTTCAATACGGCGGTGGAGCTGTCCTTCCTAAAACCGGAGGAGCAGGGCAAGGTGGTGGACTTCATCAAGAAAGAGCAGATGGTCCCCTCCCTGGTCCAGGCGACCCAGCTCAAGGAGGCAAGCCGTGCTGCCCAGGCGGCGGAGAAGGCCGCTTCCAAAGCGGCACCGCTCCCGGCCAAGCCCATATCCGCCCCAGCCGCGGAAAAGAAGCCCACCCCGGTGGATGAAAAGAAGATCGCCTCCATCATCAAGCCCAAAACGGAGCCGGAGCAGAAATACACCTTCACCAGTACGGAGCTGAAAGAGTATTTTCCCGGGGACCGCCTGCCCTCCACCAGCGAGGTCAAGCGGAAGGTCTTCGACGCCCTGGACCTGCAAAAGCGGGCGCTGGAGCGGAGGCAGGCCAAGGAAGCGATCAAGGAGAGCATGAAGACACCGGCGAGATGAATACAGAAATAATCGAGCGCCCACGGGGCGCTTTTTTTATGTCAGCAAACGGAAGGGGGATTTCATCTGAATGTGCTAGTCGTGGAGCCAGGCTGCGCTCCCTATGAGAAGGAAGTCAATGGTCTGAGTGAAATGCAGGCTGTTGTAGGCGGGCTGATCCAGGCCATTTACCCCTATGAAGAGCCGGTGGCTGTGGTCTGCAATGAGGAGGGGCTGTTGCTGGGCCTGCCCTTCAACCGGAGCATGGAGGGCGGATATGACGGCGTATGCGGTACCTTTTTTGTCTGCGGGCTGAACGAGGACAGCTTCTGTTCCTTAACCCAGGAACAGGTCAGGAGATACAAAAAGAAATTTTACCACGCTGAGATCCTGCTGGGTTTTCGGGGTAATGAGCCCATCACACTGAAGGTGGAGCCCCGGCCCATAGACCAGCCGCCCGGGCCGAGGGAGCGGGATAAGTTCCCGGAGCGGTGACAAATGCGCGCCGCTATCACAGACCGCCCCAGTCAGGCGGAGCGGGTCAAGGCGCTGACAGACCGGCTGGAGCAGGGTGTAAAAGACCTGTTTGAAAGCGGCCGCTATGCCGCCTACTTGAACGCCATGTCCAAATTCCACAGCTACAGCGCCAACAACCTTCTCCTCATCCTCCTGCAATGCCCCCATGCCTCCCAGGTGGCAGGGTACACCACCTGGAAGAACGACTTCGGGCGCAATGTCAAACGTGGGGAGAAGGGTATCCAGATATTGGCCCCCTGTCCCTACAAAATCCTGACAAAGCGGGACAAGCTGGACCCGAACACAAACTGTCCGGTCCTGGATGCCAATGGGGAGCCCGTCAGTGAATGGGTGCTCATGAAGCGCCAGTCCTTTAAGATCGTCACCGTGTTCGATGTCAGCCAGACCGAGGGAAGGGAGCTGCCCCGCCTGGGAGTGGAGGAGCTTACCGGCACTGTGGCGTACTACCAGGCCCTGTCAGGGGCGATAGAGGACCTGTCTCCCGTCCCTGTCCACTACAAAGCCCCGGCATCACCCAACGCCAAGGGCTGCTACAGCCACCTGGAACCGTGCGTATATGTCCGTCCCGGCATGAGCCAGGTCCAGACCATAAAGACCCTGCTCCATGAGGTGTCCCACGCCAAGCTCCACGCCTTACCTGTGGAAAACGGCGCCATCACCGGACTGCCGGAGAAGGACCGCCGGACCCGGGAGGTGGAGGCGGAGAGCGTGGCCTATGTGGTGTGTCAGCACTTTGGGATAGACACGTCGGACTACTCATTCGGCTATGTGGCCGGGTGGAGCCGGGGGCGGGAGCTGGAGGAGCTGCGGACATCTCTGGAATGTATCCGCGCCACCGCCGCCGAGCTGATCGACGGCATCGAGAGCCGCTGCCCGGAGCTGTTTCCCAAGCAGCCCCAGCGGGAGAGCAAAAACAGAAAACCATTCCTGGAACGATAACGAGGAGGAAACATATGGAGATCATCAACGCCAGTATCACACGCATGGAGGAGGTGGAGATCTTCGGTATCCCCGCCCTCTACACTTCTTACCGGGTCAGCCGTCAGACGGTCCACCTGGGCCTGTACTGCTATGAGCTGTGGGCAGACCCAGCGGACGGCAGACCCAGCCGCCTTATGGACAAGGCAGAAGCGGGGTTTTGCGGCACAGTCCTTACCCCTGTCCCCGTGGAGGGGACAGCAGGCCAGGGCCGCGCCATAGGCCCCGAGGACTTCCAAACCGGCTTGCGGGAGGGTCACTACACCCCCGCTGAATTTGAGGAAAAATACCTGTCCCCGGATATGGACCCAGTCCGACTGGAGCAGATCTATGGGAAAGCCGACTGAAAACAGACATGTGGACAATTTCAAATGCCAGCCTGCGGAATATGAAGGGCGGTGGCACGTATGGGATACTCTTATCTGGAACCAGGAAATGAATTGAAGATCTCTGCCCATATCTATTTCTCCACTAACCGAGTGAATATTGCCGAGCTGGTCAAAATGACGCCGGAGCAGTTAAAGGCCGCTGAGATGAGCAGCATCGCGGCGGAAAAAGAAATATTCGCCCAAATGTCTGAAATAGAAAAGAAATGGGCAAAGCAGGCTGAACAGACGATGGCTCTGCGAAAAGCACAAGAATATTTGAAAACACCGCCGACACCGCATACCTCGAACAAATGGATCACGAGTGAATATGACTGGCATGAAATGAGCAATATGGTCTACAAATTCATCTGGCATATTTATGAGAACCAGCGGTGGAGCCAGGAAAAGCAAACGTCTGTTACAACGTCCTTTGATCTGTCCTGGTATCTTTCCTACAACACGCCCCATAATCCCGACTACTCCGGACCAGGCAGGCAAATCGCCGGGCAGGAGCGGAAACATTTTGGTGAAAAGGCTGATTTGGATAGATATCTCCAAGGGCGGATCAACGCCTACGCGCATCTATTCACCGAAATTTCTCCCCCTATTCCGTCAGACCAGAAGAAACGCTTTTGCGTCAATGGGGTACTGCTGCCAGGCTATACCGTAGAGGTCACGAGGGAGCAGAAGGTATCCGCTCTGCTGGAGCTTCTGACTGATGATGACCTGGCGGACTGTGGGGAGGCAGCCGATCCGGCAGTCCCGCCGCCAATCCCTTTTAAGACCAAGGCCTCTAAAAAGTCCTCACCCACACGCGACCATAAGAAGAAGCATGTACCTACCCGATAAACAGCGCCGCCGGAGGTGGCGCTGTACAAGCAAGTACGGAGTTTGTGACACACACTCCGCTTGTCAGGGGGGTGCCCCCCTGATACCCCCACATTTTGCGTCCCAAGTCGGGACGCAGGTCCACGAAAGGAAACCGCCATGAGAACGAGACCCCTCTGCATTGGCCTGTGGCTGAACGACGAAGAGCGGGCCCACCTGCTGGAGCAGTGCGCCGTTACCGGCCTCAATGCCAACGCCTATCTCCGCAAGCTCATCATGGGTGAGAGCCTGCGGCCCCGCCCGCCGGACGCGTACACCGCTCTCCTCCGGGAGCTGTCCGCCCTGGGCAACAATGTGAACCAGCTGGCCCGTCAGGCCAACACCAGAGGTAAGGCCACCCGGGGCGAGATCTCCCAGGCGGCGGAGCTGGTCCGGGAGGCGTACCGCCTGGTAAAAGGGTGGCGGTAGATGGCCTATGACAAGATCATCCCCATCCGGGCCCGGCTGGATCACACAGTCAATTACATACTGGACCACGCGAAGACCAGTCTGGCCGCCACCTTGGACTATATTGTAGACAGCGCCAAAAACACCCTGGGACAGGAGGTGTTGGAGACCGCCATCAACTGCCAGCTGGAGACCGTCTTCCAGGACATGCTGGCGACCAAACGCCGCTGGGACAAGACGGGCGGCGTGCAGGGCTACCACCTGATCCACTCCTTCGCTCCCGGAGAGGTGACGCCCTTGGAGGCCCACGAGTTGGGGGTGGAGTTTGCCACCCGTCTCCTGGGAGACAGATATGAGGCAGTGGTGTCCACCCACCTGGACCATGACCATCTTCACTGCCACATCCTGTTCAACTCTGTCTCCTTCATGGACGGAAGGAAATTTCAAAATACGTTCCGAGACTACTTCCGGGATATTCGAGGCGTGTCCAACGCCATCAGCGCGGAACGAGGCCTGTCCGTGATCCAGCCTGAGAGCCGCGGCAAGGACTACTCCGAATGGCAGGCGGAGAAATCTGGGAAGGCCACCCTCCGGGGGCTGGTCCGCCGGGACATCGACGCCGCCATCGCCAGGGCCTTTACCTGTCAGACCTTCTGGGAACAACTGGAGAAACTGGGCTACGCCGTCAAGCGCGGTCCCAGCGTGAAGCACACCGCCGTCCGTCCACCGGGCGGCGTTCGCTTTATCCGCCTCTCCAGCCTGGGGGACGGCTACACCGAGGAGGCCATCCGGGAGCGGCTGGCCAGGGCCCGGAACGGGCATGAGCCGCCCACCATACAAAAACCATCCATTGCCCGGAAACAGCGCCGCTACACGGTCCAGGGCGGTCAAGTGCCTCGCCGCCCCCGGCGAAAGCTCCAGGGATTCCGGGCCCTGTATGTCCGTTACCTGTACCTCCTGGGCATCCGCAGGCCGCCGTCTCCCAAGCGCCCACCCCTGCCCTTCAGCGTCCGAAAGGAAGTCACGAAGCTGAACCGATACGCGGCCCAGTTCCGCCTCCTCCAAGCCTACCGCATCGACAGCGCCGCCCAGCTCCACATGCTGGAGGACGCATTGCAGGCGGAGATCGACACCCTGACGGACCGGAGGAAAGAGCTGTACCGCCAGAAGCGGCGAGGACAGGAGGTAGATGGTGACATCCAGACGATCACCCGGGCTCTTCGGCCCCTGCGCTCTCAGCTGAGGACCTGTGTCCAGGTCGAGCGGGCCATTCCACAGATCCGCGCCCAGGAGCAGCGGTGCCGGGACGCTATGAGAAAGGAGAAGGACCATCGAACAGAAACCATTGATAAAGCTGATAAAGCAAGACCTCGAAAGTTTTCTCTGCCTGATCGGTGACCGCCGCCCCGCCCTGAGCCGCGGTGACCTGCTCCGGGACCGGAAGAGGCTGGCCCTCCGAGAGGCGGCCGACTACCTGTTTCTGGCACGGGGAGACCGATCCTATCTGTTCCCGCTGGAGGAGGTGTATACGCCCGACAGCCGCGCGTACCTCTGCTGGACGGCGGACGCCCCGCTTCCCCGTGTGCCGGTGGACGCCTTTTACCTCCATGTGGCGGACGCCAGCCATGGACCAAGAGGCTCTGTCACCCTGCTGGACTATGGAACGTCCACGGCAGATATGGAACGGGCGGCATGTCTTACGCCGGAGGAGCGTGCCGCCCATCTCCGCCAGCTCACACGGCACTGGCAGGATCACGCCGGACCATGCTCCACGGTGGAGATGATAGCGGCGATGGGAGGAGGTGGATCTGAATGGATGTGAGCGGAGAAGTGGCCGACTTAATGGTCAAGGAGACTCTGCAAGCCGGAGAAGCGGCGGTGAGGCTGGCGGCGTCAGGGGTAAAGAATGTTGCCGCCCTGCTGCTGGCCCTGTCCCAGTCGGACCGAAAGATCGTTGGCAGGACCAGCGCCAAAAAGCTGACCCGAGACCCGGCGCCGGCGGTGGTCCTGCCTCTGCGGACGGAGGATGTGAAGCGGTTCGGGAAGCTGGCGAGGGAGTACGGCATTTTGTATGTCATCGCCAAGCCCCACGGGAGGGACGGCCCCACCGTGGACGTCATCTCCACCGAACGGTACGCCGCCAAGCTCAACGCCCTGTACCAGTCCATGGGCTACCCCCTCCCGGAGAAGGAGGCGGGGCGGGAGGAAAACGCAAAAAAAACAGGGCCCCGCGCTCCACAAGAGCGATCCTCGCCAGAGCGCGGGAGTGGCTTGAGAACGACGGCGAGGACCAGTGAGGCCGCCCCGGAGGGCAAGCCCTCTGTCTGCGCCCGCCTGGCCGCCCTCCACGCGGCGGCCAAGGGCCTGGAGCCGGTGGAGCCGCTCCGGGACCGAAACAAGGAGCTGACACGATAAGAAAATAGAGGAGGGGTTACTATCGCGAATTTAGCGGATATGATCGCCAAGAAAAACGCCAGCGACGAGCAGTGGAAGACCCAGCGGCAGGCGGAGCGGGACAACGCCACAGACATGCAGGACATGGGGGTGGCGAGGATCGTCTCCCTCCCGGAGGCGTATGCCAAGTACCTGGAGGTCCAGGGGGACAACCCCTACTACAGCCCTGGCAACATCGCCCTGGCCATGCTACAAAAACCAGAGGTGACCCAGTTCGGCACCCGGGAGAAGTGGAAGACCCTGGGCAGGAGCGTCAAGGACGCGGAGGTGAAAAACAGTTTTCAGATCTTTTCCCGGGCGTCCTTCGGCAAGGGGTATATCCTGGCCCCGGCCTATGATGTCTCCCAGACCTATGGCAGGGAGGTCAGGGCCATCTCCCTGGCGGACGGGTCCCCGGAGATGGAAAAGGCGCTGAGCACCGTGCTCAACTATGCCGTGGTGCCGGTGGTCCTGGACCAGGGGCTGGAGGGTCCCGCCCGCTATGACGAGAAAAAGCTGGAGCTGGCCGTAAATCCTGATTTCCCGGATCACGAGATGTTCGCCGCTCTGGCGGCGGAGGTCGCCCACGCCCGGATGCACGGCAAAGGGGCGAACAGCCACTACAACAGGGAGGACTGTGAGCTGGACGCGCAGAGCGTGTCCTGTATCCTGTGCCGCCGGTTCGGCGTCCAGCGGGAGCTGCCGGACCTGACCCGCCTGGAGGACCTGTACCGGGGCTGGACGCCCCAGGAGGCGCGGCAGGCGCTGGACAGCATCCAGGACATGGGCAAGAAAATGGCGAACTCCATCGAACGGAATATCGCACCGCAGATACACACCCGAGGGAGCCATGCCCGGCGGCCGGAGCGGTGAGGTGAGATCCCCCGCAGGGGAGGGTATCCCGCCGTCCGCCTGCCGTCAAGGCCGGGCGGCCGCGTGCGCGGCCACCCGCGAGCCGCCCCACATCGGGGCGGACCTTGACTGCCGCCGGAGCGGCGGGATTTTGGTCACCAAGGGGGTCTCACCACCGCTGGGCGTACCGAGTACGCCCAGCGGCTAATGTTGGGACTTCGGTGCGCTGTCGGGCGGCGTGTCCTGCTCCGGCTCCGGCGTCCCAAGTCGGGACAGATTTTTGCCCTGCCCATTTCAGAAGGCAGGGCCCAGGAGGTGACGCTTTGCCGTATCTCAGGCGGCTGGTGGTCCCGCCTTAGCGGCTGCCCAGCCGGTATGCCACCAAAAATTTATATGACCTAGGAGGACCTGTGACATGTCACAGAAGGACCGCTCCCGCCAGCGGAGCAAAAAGCTGGCATGTATTCTCTGCGCCGTATGCGCCATAAGCTGCCTTCTCCTGGCAGGGTGTCAGGAGAAGGCTGAGGACCCCGCCCCTGGGGGTATCGTCTATGATGACGCCGCCATCGAGGGCGGCTGGGAGACGCTGAGCGAGGAGGAGATCGTGGCCAGCCTCAACGAGAAGGTGGAGGAGGGGTACATCAACATCTCCATGAACGCCTCCCCCGTCTTTGAGGACGGCCAGGCGGAGGGCAGCCTCATGATCGTCAACGAGGAGGTCAACCGCTACCCCCAGCAGGTGGTCATTACCCGGGATGACACCGGGGAGACCATCTACACCTCCGCCGCCATCCCCGTGGGCAGCAAGATCGCCGCGGACACCCTGGATGTGGTCCTGCCCGCGGGGACCTACGAGTGTACTGCCATGTTCCATAGCCTGGACCCGGAGACCGGCGCCATCCTGGGCTCCGCCGGGGCCAGCATCGTCATCACCATTCAAAACTAAAATCAAAAGGAGTAACTACACATGAAAAACAAGAACCTGAAGCGTTTCCTGTCCCTGGCTATGGCCCTGTGCCTGTCCCTTGCCATGATGAACGTGGCCTTCGCCTCCAATGTGGCGGACGCCTCCGGCGGCTCCGCCACCTCCAGCGTCACCCTCTCCTCCACCGAGGACGGCTCCCTGGGCGGCGACCCCGCCGCCACCGCCATGTCCGTCACCGTCCCCACCGTGCTGCCCATCGCCGTGG
>ERZ1090861.1808-NODE-1809-length-10271-cov-5.424432_pt1 | contig 10271 bp, 10 predicted proteins | sample MGYA00478482_ERZ1090861 | MGnify/ENA primary metagenome ERZ1090861 (study PRJEB33644, sample SAMEA5815744) | chicken gut metagenome | biome: Chicken; feature: Gastrointestinal Tract; material: Caecum | place: Ireland | collected 2019-01-01 | study: A study of... | reverse complement strand
GTGCCGACGTCTCCGGACGCCCCATCCCCCGGCAATCGCCGCCAGTATCGGGATACGGATTTCCCCGCCGACACCCACGACCCGATGACCGCCATTCTGTCGGCACCGGTCGAAGCCGATGCGACGTCCGACAAGGAGGCCGAAGCATGACCACGTTCACCCGCATACGCATCAACCCACGGCATCGTGCGGCCCGGCACGCGTTGGCGTCGAATGAGCGCATCCACGCCATCGTCCAGCGGGCGGCGGCCTCCGGATCCCCGGATGCGAATCAGCCGCGCACACTGTGGCGCCTGGACCCCGGACGCACCGCCCACGCCCTGTACATCGTCAGCGACGGCTACGTCAACGCGGCGGTGATTCAGGAGCAGTTCGGCGCCGAGCTGTCGGACATCGCCACCTGCAGCTACGACCCGTTCCTCGCGCAACTCGCCACCGGACAACAGTGGCGGTTCCGGCTCAAGGCGAACCCGACCAAAAGCATCGGGTCACGCCAGCCCGGCATCCGCGGCAAACGTATCCCGATCACCAAACAGGACGAACAGATCGAATGGCTGACCCGCCAGGCGTCACGTTGCGGGTTCCACGTTCCCATCAACCGGCTCGACGTGCCCGAGGTCATCGTCAGGGATTCCGGCGCCGTCTCGTTCATGCGGCAGGACCGGCAGGTGACGTTGCACTCGGCCATCTTCGACGGATTCCTCGCCATCGATGATCCGGCAGCGTTCCGGCAGGCGCTGGTCACAGGAATCGGCAGAGGCCGCGGGTACGGATTCGGACTGCTCACCATCGTCCCCGTTCCCCGCCTGGCGTCGGACGACACAGCGACCGGAGCCTGAGATGGCGGACATCCCGGGCATCAAACCACCGCCGCTGACATCGCTTGCGCGGGCGGAGGACCGTCTGTCGTTCCTGTATGTGGAACATTGCGTGGTCAACCGTGACAGCAACGCCGTGACGATCACCGACAAACGCGGGACCGTCCACGTGCCCGCCGCCACGCTCAGCGTGCTCATGCTCGGCCCCGGCAGTACCGTGACGCACGCCGCCATATCCCTGCTCGCCGAATCGCGGGCGACCTGCATCTGGGTCGGCGAGCAGGGCGTCAGATACTACTGCCACGGGGCCTCCCTGTCGCGATCCACCCGACTGCTCGAAGCGCAGGCCAAGCTGGTGTCCTCCGAGCGGTCCCGGCTCAAGGTCGCCCGGCGCATGTACGAGATGCGGTTCCCCAACGAGGACACCTCACGCCTGACCATGCAGCAGCTCCTCGGCAAGGAAGGCACCCGCGTCCGTCGCGCCTACGAACGCGAATCAGCACGCACCGGGGTACCTTGGAACGGGCGCTCGTACAAGGTGGAGGATTTCGAATCATCCGACACCGTGAACAAGGCGCTGTCGGCGGCGAACACCTCGCTCTACGGCGTAGTGCATGCCATCATCGTCGCACTCGGATGCTCGCCGGGGCTCGGCTTCGTCCACGCCCGCAACGAACGCAGCTTCATCTACGACATCGCCGACCTGTACAAGGTCGAGATCACCGTTCCACTGGCGTTCGATCTGGCGGCCGAGGAACCGCCGGATATCGGGGTCGCCGCACGACGCGCGGTGCGCGACCGCATGCGCGACGGACGGTTCATGCAGCGCTGCGTGCACGACGTCCGGTATCTGCTCACCGCGGACGGTACTGCGGACGGCGGATCCCGCTCCCTGGCCCAGCATCCACCGGAACATCCCGCCGATGCCGCGGTGGCATACTATGACGGGACGGACGACATCCCCTCCGATCTCGACGACCCCTCCGTTGCCGATAGGGATGCGGACGACGAAAAGTATCGCGACGAACTCACCCTATGGGCCGGCAAGAGGGGCATGGTGCAGGCCGGGACGAACTATGCGGCCAGAAGCGGCGATGTCGCCGGTCCTGTCGGGCCCGCCAATTCCATTGCGTTCACCGACCTCGGTGACCCCGCAGGTCCTGACGATGCCACCGACGCCGCCGATGCCGCAGACCCCGACGATTCCGGCGCGTCATGGGAGGACGACGTGCCGCCGGTATTCGACGATATGGAGGCGGACCCATGGTCGTAGTGGTGCTGGCCGTGGTGCCCGAACGTCTCCGCGGACACCTGACCCGATGGCTGATGGAGATCTCGCCCGGCGTCTACGTAGGCAAGGTCTCGGCGCGGGTGCGGGAGCTGCTGTGGGAGCAGATTCGCGAGAACTGCAAGCATGGCCGCGCGATTATGGCGTACACGACCGATAACGAGCAGGGTCTGGCGTTCAAAACACACGGACAGGAGTGGGAACCGGTGGATTACGAAGGCCTGACGCTGATCATGCGGCCGAATACGTCGCAGACGCAGCAGCGCAACGCGCGACAGGCGGACCATACGCGGAGAACCGGATGGAGCAAGGCCTCCAAGATGCGGCGATTCGGACGATGAACGGGTTGCGCGGGTTCCGCCGGAACCGCGCCACCCGCCCCTCGCTGGGGCTTGTGTGGTTGTTGTGGGGGGGGGGGGGCGGCCCCGCCCCCCCCCCCCCCCCCCGCCCCTCCGCAGACAGTCGGTAGGATGGAACCAGACGAGCCGGCTGGCGGCGGACGACGCCGAACGCATAACAGGAATGGGGGCGTGCGATGGATGTGATCACGGACTGGCTGCAGCAGCATGCGGGCAAGGTCATCCTGCTGGTTATCGTGATGGCGATCGCCATGATAGCCACCAAGGTCGTGGTCCGCGTGACCAACGAGGTACTGGGCCGGGCCAGCATACCGAATGCGTCGATCTTCTCCAATATCCTGCGCGTGATCATCTGGGCGGCGGCGATCACCATCGTGCTGCAGCCGGTGTTCGGCGTCAACCCCACCACCATCCTGGCGGCGCTCGGCGTCGGCGGCGTCGCGATCTGCCTCGGCATGCAGGATACGATCGCGAACATCATCAGCGGGTTCGGGCTCATGCTCGGCAAGGTGATCCAACCCGGCGACCTGGTGCGTATCCAGGGCACCACCGGCATGGTCAAGGACATCACCTGGCGGCAGACCGTCATCCTCGAACGCGGCGGCAATCAGATGGTCATCCCCAACTCGGTGCTCAACACGTCGTCATTGGAGAAACTCACGCAGGCGTCGGAGGGGTACGTGCCGGTGCCGTTCACGGTGGCCGCGGGCAGCGACCTGAAGGAGGTCGAGCGGCGCGCGCTGGACGTGGTCGACAAAGCGACCGAAGGCATGCGGCTGGAGAACGTGCCGACGCTCGTCAAGTTCACCGGGTTCACGCCATACGGCATCACCGCGGAGGTGCAGGTGTACGCACGGTTCGACGTGTTCCCCTCCACCGCGGCCGATGCCGCGGCGCGGGCGCTGGCCGGCGCCGACTTCATCGAACAGCACGCCGGCGCCGGTCCGATCGCCGCGGAGTAGCAGCCGGTCAGAATAGGCCGTACATCGATAGGGCGATCAGCGCGGCACACATGGCGATGTAGATCACCATACCCGGGTTGCCGAAGGCGGTCTGCCCGCCCAAGCCCTTCGGCAGCTGCTCGGGCGTGGTATAGAACTCGAACGTGCGACGCTTGGTGATCAGCAGCACCACGCCCGCAATCGACAGGGCGATCAGCAACAATCCATACCCGGACACCAGCATCATGCCGGCGCCGTTCTGCGTCAACAACGCCTGGGCCGCAGCCGCATCAGTGGTGTCCGTGGTGGCGAGCGCCTCCAAGTCCACTTGTGATAGCACCCACGGAGCCAGCACCGAACCGTTGAAGTTGATGATCATGTGCATCACGATCGAGTAACGCAGTTGGCTCGTGCGCATATACACGTAGCCGAACATGAGCCCCAGTCCGAACGCGTAGAAGAACTGGAACAGATTCAGATGGAACAGCGCAAACATCAGGGCTGACAGCAAAATCGACAGCTTCTCGCCATACCGGCGGGTGCGGCTGATAATCTGTTTGCGGAACATCCACTCCTCGAAGATCGGCCCCAGGATAACGCCGAAGACGATCATCGCCGGGTCATTGGCCATGGCCAGATCCGCGATCGCGTTCTGGGCCGTGCCGCCGGAGAGCGCCATCGACAGCAGGTTGCCGATGATGTTGCCACCGTACATGATCGGCAGACACATGAGCAGCAATGTGAAGAACCGGCCGGGAGTCATGGGGAACCTGCGAGTCGGCAGTTCGGGCACGGCCTTCATCACCATCAGGCCCATCGGCATGGCAATTAGGTACAGCGGGCCGCTGGAAATGAGGAACTGCAGCCATATCGGCGCGTTCACGGCGTTCTGCCCCATCGCCTGCACCAGCATCATGGACAGCGCCATGTTCAGCGCCACCCACACGGCCAGCATCACGCATGCGCCGGCACCGATGCGGCCGAACCGCCACCGCGCCTGAGTCAGCCAGTCCATTGCCGTTCCTTTCCCCAAAACGGTCCAGTTCAGCCCCAGTCTAGCCCACACCCCTTAACCGTCTGTTCCAGCCATGGCGGCCGGGAACGAACCCGTCACCACACCCCGGCCACCGGGGTACCGCAATCGGGGCAGACGCCGCCACGACCGCCGACCAGCCGATTCAGCTCGATCCGGTACCAGTCGCGCTGGATCAGCACGGCCCGGCAATCCGGATTCGGGCAGACCGTCGCATCGCCCTCACGATGGTGCACATTGCCGGTGTACACGTACCGCAACCCTTCCTCCATCGCGATCCGCCGCGCCCGGACCAGCGTGTCCAACGACGTCGCCGGCACGTCCATCATCCGGTACGCCGGATGGAATGCGGAGAAGTGCAGCGGCACGTCCATGCCGCAGTGGTCGCGGATCCACGCGCATTCGGCATGCAACTGCGCATCGTCGTCGTTATACCCGGGAATCAGCAGCGTCGTCAGCTCCACCCACGCCGTCGTCTCGGTCACCGCGTACTCGATCGTGTCCAGCACGTCCCGCAGATGGGTGCCGGTCACCGACCAGTAGAACGACTCTGTGAAACCCTTCAGGTCGATGTTCGCCGCGTCCATCGCCCCGTAGAAATCAGGTCGGGCCGCGGCGGACATATAGCCGGCCGTCACCGCGATCGGATGGACGCCCAACTCCCGGCAGGCCGCGGCCGTGTCGATCGCGTACTCGGCGAACACAATCGGGTCGTTGTACGTGAACGCCACCGACTCCACGCCGGAATCGGCCGCCACCCGCGCAATCCGCTCGGGCGCGGCTTCGACACCGACCCGATCCCAGTCGCGGGCGCGCGAGATATCCCAGTTCTGGCAGAACCGGCAGGCCGAGTTGCAGCCGGCCGTGCCGAAGCTCAGTACGCGCGAACCGGGCAGGAAGTGGTTGAGCGGCTTCTTCTCGACCGGGTCGATGGCGAAGCCGGAGCTGCGGCCGTACGTATCGAGCACGATGCGGCCGCCGTGATTCGCGCGCACAAAGCAGAAGCCGCGCTGTCCCTCGCGCAGGCGGCAGGCGCGCGGGCACAGGTCGCATTGGATGCGACCGTCGAGGAGGGTGTGCTGCCAGCGTCCGACCGCGGGGTCGGCGGGGATGGGTGCTGGGCGTTCCGCAGACGACCGTGCCGCAGACCCAATCGTTGCCGACCGGCCCGCCTGCGCATCCGACGCATCGGCGGGACCGCTGGATGCGGCAGCCGTCGGCTGCGGGGACGACGTGACGGCGGTCATATCGGTTAATCCCGACGACCGTGGGGACGCCGCCGCGCTCATGCGTCGGCCCTGCCATGATAGGCGGCGACCGTGTAACGGCTGCAGCGGATCTCGCCATCACGCCAGTCGGCCGATGCGGGCAGGCCCGCCTTGGCGAGCAGGTGCGCGACGAACCGATGCGGCTCGGGCAAATCCTCCCACATCTGCGGCAGGAACGTGGCGCGATGGCGGCCGGAGCGGTCCTCGATGATCAGCCCGTCCCTGCCCGGACGCAGCGCCCGCTCCAGTTCGGCGCGGGAACGGACCGGATGGAGCGAATCATGGGTGCCGTCGATGCCGACATCGGATGGGTGGTCGGGTTTCCTGCCCCGATCATCGGCATCCGAAGCAGGGGCGACCATGATGGGCTCCGGCGCGGAGAGTACGGAGACCTCGATGTCCAGGTCGGGGTATTCGTCCGGGGTGACGGGCGGGAATCGCGGGTCACGGGCGGCGGCGTCGACCGCATGCGCGGCCACGTCGCGGCCGAGCGACCGGTAGGCTTCGAGCGTGCCGATGCAGCCGCGCAGGTCGCCGTGTTCGTTGAGCGTCACGAAACTCGCGCCGGACTCGTTCAGCCAAGGATGCGCGGCCACGATGTCGGCCGACGTCCGCCCGACAGGCAATCCCAGATGCGCGCGCAGGGCGGCGCGGGCCAGTTCCAGCAGCGTTGCCCCCCGTTCCGGCGCGGAATCCATCACGGCCCACGACGCGTAGCCGACCACACGATCGTCCGGGTCGACCATCGCGGGCCGCTCCTGCCCGGCGAGTGTTACCGCCCCGTTATCGCCGGACGTGCTGCATCCCAAAAACTCCAGCCGCAGCGCGGTGTCAGACGTGCCCGGCTGGCACACATCATCCTGCGGCACAGGTATGGAATCGGCACCGGACGACACAACATCCGCCGCCATCCGGTTCACAGCAGAAGTACCGGCACCATGTACCGGTAAACGCGTGACACCGCGCGCGAGGACGTCGAGGATGCCATTAATTGGGTAAGCACCGCATGCGCAATCGGGGTCGATCGGGTAGTCGAGGGCGGTGATGCGTCGAATCGTCTCGTTGTCGATTCGACGGGCAATACGCTCGCGATGGTAGTGCGACAGATCGGAGCTGATGACGATGACGGTTTCCGGCCCGCCCCAGAACGCACGCAGCACGTCGCCCACCTGCCGTGACGTGGCGAGACCGGCGTTAAGCGGGACGATATCGATGTCGCCAAGTACCCGTTGGAGGAACGGGATCTGCACCTCGACCGCATGCTCCTGCGCATGCGTCGGATCGTTGACGATGAGCGCGGGAGCGGGCGCACCGGGGACGGCAGTCATGCCGGAGCGGAGATGGGGCGTGGGAACAGCGCCGCCGGAACCGTCAGCATCGGGAGGGACCGTTTCGGGATTCGGGAGCGCAATCCCCAACGCACGGCATTCGGCGGACACATCCACTGCAACCGTGCCAAGCGGGGTGCGGAACGCGTCATAGGTGGGGCAGGCGACGCCGCGAACAGCGACACGATGGGTCGGGCCGACGATGACCGCGCGACGGATCGTGCCGCGGCCCGGTGCCAGCAGCGCATAGGCGAGCGCCGCCGTGGTGCCGGAGTAGACGTAGCCGGCATGCGGCACGATGATGGCCTTCGGCCATTGGCGTATGGAAGGTTCCGCCCCAGCCGTCACGGTCACGGAGGCAGCGGGCAAGCTATCGCGTTGGCCACCGGTCGCACCGCCCAGCAACGTGCGCGCGTAGGCGAGCTGGGCGTCGATCATGTCGGCGAGTTCGTGCGGATCGGCAGGATAGAACGCGCCAGCCACGGCGGGCGGACGCGGATTGCGGAACGAACCACTCATATCGATTGCCTCTTTACGATGGAGTTTCCTTACGTTCCATCATACGAGGAATGACATGAGCTCGGCATTCAGCGCAGCACGCCCTCGATCAGGGTGGTAATCAGGTCGGTGTAGCTGAGGCCGGTGGCCTCCCACGCCTTGGGGTACATGGAGATCGGGGTGAAGCCGGGCATCGTGTTGATCTCGTTGATCATGATGGCGCCGTCAGCGGTCACGAACGAATCCACGCGGCTCAGGCCCATGCCGTCTACGGCCTTGAACGCCTTGATCGCGGTCTCGCGCACGCGCTGCAGCGTCTCCTCCGGCAGGTTCGCGGGCACCTCCACATGCGAGGCGGAGGAGTCCATGTACTTGCTGTCGAAGTCGTAGAACTGGTCACCGCCGTCCTCGCGGCGGTCGAGCACGATCTCGCCCGGCCAGCTGGCCTTCGGTTCGTCGCCCGGCTTGGCGCACAATACCGCGCATTCGATCTCGCGCGCGTCGATGCCCTGCTCGATCAGCACGCGCCAGTCATGGCGGGAGGCCTCGAACACGGCGGCGGCCAGTTCGGCCGCATCGCCCTCGCGCTCCACCTTGGTCACGCCGAAGCTGGAACCGGCACGCGACGGCTTGACGAACAGCGGGTAGCGCAGGCCGGCGGCCTCGACCTCGGCCATGATGGCCGCGGCGTCGGAGGCGAACCCGTCTGAGGCGTCAAAGGAACGCGCATCCAGCGTGACGCCCGGCGCCGTGGCGATGCCGGCGGCGTTCAGCAGCACCTTGGTGTAATGCTTGTCCATGCACGCGGCCGAGGCAAGCACGCCGCAGCCGACGTACGGCACGTTCATCATCTCAAGCAGACCCTGAATGGTGCCGTCCTCGCCATACGGGCCGTGCAGCACCGGCAGCACCGCATCGATGTGGCCGAGGGATTCGACGGTATCGCCGCCGACCAGGAACCCGTCGCAGCCGCGGCTCACATCCAGCAGCACCGGACGCGATTGCGGGGTGACCTTGACCTCGGGCAGCGCGTCGCCGCTCAGGTCCCAGCCGCGCGGGTCCTCGCCGTTGACGATCCACTGGCCGGACTTGGTGATGCCGACCGGAATCGGCTCGAAACGCTCGGTGTCCATCGCCTTCAGGACGCCGGCGGTCGAGATGCAGGAGATCGGATGCTCATCCGCCTTGCCGCCGTACAACACCACGATGCGCTTCTTAGCCATGCTGCCCATGTCCTTTGTCTCGTGTTTCATTCGGCCGATCAGTCGACCGATTCGATCAGATAACCGGGTACCAGCCTACCCGCAGCCGTGCTCTACGTCGGCGCTTCCGCATGTGTGCATGGACCATTTGACGCAGTAGCTTCACAAACCCGCAACAAAAGGGCCTCGCTGCTCCCGTCTGATTGCCAGCGCCGACCCAGCGAAATGGCTCCGTTCGTTCACTCCTCGGTGATATCGGGGCCGAACAGCTCGGCCAGCATCTCGCTGCAGCTGATGCCGCGATCCAGCACATGGCTCATCGCGGTGGCCAGCGGCGTCGGTACGCCGAGCTTCCGACCCAACGCCACCACGGCGTCGGTGGTCGGCACGCCTTCGGCCACGCCGTTGCTCACGCGCGTCGCCTCCTCCACGCTCAGCCCCTTGCCCAGGTTCGCGCCGAACGTGTAGTTGCGGCTCAACGGCGACCCGCAGGTGGCGATCAGATCGCCCACGCCCGCGAGCCCGCAGAACGTCTTGGGGTCGGCGCCGGCCGCCTTGCCCAGCGCGGTCATCTCGGACAGGCCGCGCGTCTCGATCATCGCGGCGGTGTTCTCGCCATAGCCTGCGCCACGCGCCATGCCGACGGCGAGCGCGATCACGTTCTTCAGCGATCCGCACATCTCCAATCCGATGACGTCGGTGGTGACGAACGCCTTGAAATAATGCGTGGTGCAGGCGTGAGCCACACGGCGCGCATTGTCGATGTTCGTGCAGGCGACGACGGTGGCGGCCGGCTCCCGCGCAGCGATCTCCTTACTCAGATTCGGCCCGGAGATGGCGGCGAACCGGTCCTCCGGCAGGCCGAGGGTCTCGGTGACGACCTCGTCCATCCGTTTGCCGGTGGCGCGTTCGATGCCCTTCATCAGGGAGACGACGATGGCGTCGCCGGGGATCAGGTCGCGGAACGGTTCGAGCGCGACGCGGGCGGCCTGCGCGGCAATGGAGACGATGATGATCTCCGCTCCCCTGACGGCCTCGGCGCGATCGCCGGTGGCGGTCATGTTCTCGGGGAGACGTTCGACGCTGGGCAGGCGGACGGCGTTGTGGTGACGGTCGCGGATGCCTTCGACGATTTCGGGTTCGATGGCCCACATCGTCACGTCGTTGCCCGCATCGGCCAGCACCTGACCGAATGCCGTGCCCCACGCGCCTGCGCCCAGTACCGTGATCTTCATCGTTCCGCTCCTTTGCCGATCGGTCCACTATGTCTCAAGGTCTGCGGTCATCCTACCCGCAGGTATGCACGGGACTCCCGCCGCCCGACGAACGGGCGCCGCACCAGGTTGTCCGCATGTGCGCCGCTACCGACACGTGCGCGAGCGAGACGGCGCCCGCGCACGCCGCGTATCCGGCTCACCACGCCTGGCGGCGCATGTTGCGGTAATCCCAGTATCCTTCGGCGGGCATGCGTTCGCCGCGGATCTCCTCCATGACCTCGTTCATGCGGCGGAAGACGCGCATCGTGAGCTCCGACAC
>ERZ1090861.1807-NODE-1808-length-10281-cov-21.752885_pt1 | contig 10281 bp, 10 predicted proteins | sample MGYA00478482_ERZ1090861 | MGnify/ENA primary metagenome ERZ1090861 (study PRJEB33644, sample SAMEA5815744) | chicken gut metagenome | biome: Chicken; feature: Gastrointestinal Tract; material: Caecum | place: Ireland | collected 2019-01-01 | study: A study of... | reverse complement strand
AAATTTGGCGCTGAGAGTGTGCGAGGCCGCAAGGCCGAGTGCGCGGTTCAGCGCTAAATTTTGTCCCCAGGGGGATACCAGGGGGAAGTAATTTCTGTCCTGCGCAGCAGGCATAAATGGGTCCCCCCTGGAGCGTGTCGCTTTTGCGACACGCTGCCCTGCCCGGACGGCAGGTGCATCCGGGCAGGGCTTTGGGGCCGGGGGCCGGCCGTCAAACGATCAGCATCGCGTCCCCGAAAGAGAAAAAGCGGTACCGCTCTTCCACGGCGGCGCGGTAGGCGGCCATGGTCTTGTCGTAGCCGTAGAACGCCGACACCAGCATGATGAGGGTGCTCTCGGGCAGGTGGAAGTTGGTGATGAGCCCGTCGATGCACCGGAAGGGCACCCCGGGGTAGAGGAAGATACTGGTGTTGCCGCTGCAGGCCTGGATCTCGCCGTACCGGGCGGCCACCGCCTCCAGGGTGCGGCAGCTGGTGGTGCCCACCGCGATCACCCGGCGTCCGGCGGCCTTGGCCTGCCGGATCTGGCGGGCAGTCTCCTCGCTGATGGAATACCACTCGCTGTGCATTTTGTGGTCCGTGATCTCGTCCTCCTGCACCGGGCGGAAAGTGCCCAGCCCCACATGGAGGGTCACCTCGGCGATGCCCACCCCTTTGGCCCGGATGGCGTCCATCAGCTCGGGGGTGAAGTGGAGGCCGGCGGTGGGGGCGGCGGCGCTGCCCAGCTCTTTGGCGTAGACGGTCTGGTATTGGCTCTGATCCTCCAGCTGCTTGGTGATGTAGGGGGGCAGCGGCATTTTGCCAAAGGCGTCCAGCTTTTCGTACAGCGTTTCGGTGTCGTAGCGGAAGGTCACCAGCTTGTTGCCGTCCTCCATGGTCTGGTCCACGGTGGCGGTCAGGGTGCCGTCGCCGAAGGTGACCACGTTGCCCGGGTGCATCCGCTTGCCGGGTTTGGCCAGGCATTCCCACTGGTCTCCCTTCACCTGCCGCAGAAGCAGCAGCTCACAGACGGCGCCGGTGGGCTGCTTGACGCCCACGATCCGGGCCGGCAATACCTTGGAATTGTTCACCACCAGCAGGTCCCCCGGCATAAGATACTCCGGGAGATCGTGGAAGATGCGGTGCTCTATCGCGTCGCTGTCGCGGTGCAGCACCATCAGCCGCGCCGCGTCGCGGGGGCTGGCCGGTTCCTGCGCAATCAGCTCTTTGGGGAGATCGTACCAAAAATCTTTTTTCAACATGGGATGTATTCGCCTTTCCAGTGGGTTGACACGGGTGCCGTATCAATGTTATTATAAATTTTATCAACTGGTCTTTATTATAGGACAAGACAGTCCGGTTTGCAAGCCGTCGTTTGCCTGCAGACGGCAGTTTTTGCCAAAACCGGGCCCGGGTCTGAAAGGAAAGGTGCTGGAAATGAAAAAGCAGTATTATAAGGTGGGCGTCGTCGGCGCCACCGGCATGGTCGGGCAGCGGTTCGTCACCCTGCTGGAACATCACCCCTGGTTCAAACTGACCGTTCTGGCGGCCTCCAGCCGCAGTGCGGGCAAGACCTATGCGGAGGCGGTGGGCAGCCGCTGGGCCATGCCCACCCCCATGCCCGAAAGCGTCCGGGATATGGTGGTGCAGGACGCCGCCCAGGTGGAGCAGATCGCCGCCCAGGTGGACTTTATCTTCTGTGCTGTGAACATGCCCAAAAGCGAGATCAAAGCCCTGGAAGAAGCCTATGCCAAGGCCGAGTGCCCGGTGGTCTCCAACAACAGCGCCAACCGCGGCACCCCCGACGTGCCCATGGTGGTGCCCGAGATCAACGCCGACCACATCGAGATCATCCCGGCCCAGCGCCGGCGCCTGGGCACCCGGCGGGGCTTCATCGCCGTCAAGTCCAACTGCAGCCTGCAGAGCTACGTGCCCGCTTTCCACCCCCTGATGAAGGATTTCAAGGTCACCAAGGCCCTGGTCTGCACCTATCAGGCCATTTCGGGCGCGGGCAAAACCTTTGACCGGATGCCCGAGATCGTCGACAATGTAATCCCCTACATCGGCGGCGAGGAGGAGAAGAGCGAGCAGGAGCCCCTCAAGCTGTGGGGCCGCATCGAGGGCGACCGGATCGTCAACGCCGAGGGGCCCGTCATCACGGCCCAGTGCTTCCGGGTCCCCGTATCGGACGGCCACACCGCCGCCGTCTTTGTCAGCTTTGAAAAGAAGCCCACCAAAGAGCAGATCCTCGCGGCGTGGAAGGAGTTCCGCGGCCCCGCCCAGGAGCTGGAGCTGCCCAGCGCGCCCAAGCAGTTCCTCCACTATTTTGAGGAGAACGACCGCCCCCAGCCCAAGCTGGACCGCGACACCGAGCACGGCATGGCCGTCTGCATCGGCCGCCTGCGGGAGGATACCATCTTCGACTACAAGTTTGCCTGCATGAGCCACAACACCCTGCGGGGTGCTGCCGGCGGCGGCGTCCTGCTGGCCGAGCTGCTGGCAGCCAAGGGCTATCTGGACTGATCCCTCTGCGCTGGGAAGCGCCCACCCCATATCACAGTAAAGGAGAGCCTAGTTATGATGAAAAAGCCTGTGTTCACAGGTGCAGGCGTGGCCGTCATCACCCCGATGCACGACAACGGAAGCATCCATTTCGATGTGCTGGGGCAGATCCTTGAGGACCAGATCGCCCGCGGCACCGACGCCATTATCATCTGCGGCACCACCGGCGAGTGCTCCACCATGACCGACGCCGAGCAGCTGTCCGCCATCAAGTTCGCGGTGGACACGGTGGCCCACCGGGTGCCGGTGGTGGCGGGGGCCGGCTCCAACGACACGGCCCACGGCTGCGCCCTGGCCGCCGGCGCGGCCAACTGCGGCGCCGACGCCCTGCTGATGGTCACCCCCTACTACAACAAGACCAGCCAGGCCGGCCTGATCGCCCACTTTACCGCCATGGCCGAAGCCGGCGGCATCCCGGTCATCCTCTACAATGTGCCGTCCCGCACCGGCGTCAACATCAAGCCGGAGACTGCCCAAAAGCTGAGCGAGCACCCGCTGATCAACGGCATCAAGGAAGCCTCGGGCAACATCGCCCAGGTGGCCCAGATCGCGGCACTCTGCGGCGACGCGTTGAACCTCTACTCGGGCAACGACGACCAGGTGCTGCCCCTGCTGTCTCTGGGGGGCAAGGGGGTCATCAGCGTGGTGTCCAACATCGCCCCCACCCTGGTGCACAACTGCTGCAAGGCCTGGTTTGACGGCGACACCGCCGAAGCCCGCCGCCTTCAGCTGGAGATGCTGCCCCTGTGCGACGCCATGTTCTGCGACGTCAACCCCATCCCGGTCAAGTATGCCATGAACCTGCTGGGCTGGGACGCCGGCAAGTGCCGGCTGCCCCTGGTGGAGCCGGGCGACGCCCAGAAAGCCAAGATCGAGCAGACCCTGCGCGCCTGCGGCCTGCTGAAATAATGCAGCAACGCGAATGCCCGGCAAGGACCTCTCTTTCCGGGCATTTGCCTCACCTGCCAGTCACTCAAAAAGGAAAGGAAGCCAAAACCATGACGGAACTTGTCATTCAGGGCATCGGGGGCCGGATGGGCCATGTGCTCTGCGATATGATCGCCCAGCGGGACGACTGCAAGGTGATCGCCGGCATCGACCTGCACGCCGGCGAACAGAACGGGATCCCCGTCTATGCCAGCCCGGACGGCCTGGCCGGCCGGGGCGACGTCATCATCGACTTCAGCTCCCCCGCGGCGGTGGAGAAGATCCTCCCCTACTGCGAGGCCCACAAGACCCCCATCGTCCTGTGCACCACCGGCATGTCGGATGAGCTGAACCTGAAGATCGTCCAGCTGTCCCGCAGCGTCCCGGTGTTCAAAAGCGCCAATATGTCCCTCGGCATCAACCTGCTGATCGAGCTGTGCAAGCGGGCCTCGGCCATCCTGGGCGGCGCCTACGACGTGGAGATCGTGGAGCAGCACCACCACAACAAGGTGGATGCCCCCAGCGGCACCGCGCTGATGCTGGCCGACGCCGTCAACGAGCAGGCCGGCGGCGCTTACCACTACGTTTACGACCGCGCCTCGGTGCGGGAAAAGCGCGATCCCATGGAGATCGGGATCAGCTCGGTCCGGGGCGGCAGCATCGTGGGCGACCACGAGGTCCTGTTCTGCGGGCCCGACGAGGTGGTCACCCTCAAGCACACCGCCTATTCCCGCAGCGTGTTTGCCAACGGGGCCATCAACGCCGCCCTCTACCTTGCCAAGAAGGAGCCGGGCCTGTACAACATGAGCGACCTGATCGCCGAGCGCTGACCCGCCCGCCTCCTGTGAAAGGAGGAACTGACGATGACGTTTCCTGTTTCCGGTCCTCCCGGCCGGCATGCGGCGGGCCCCGGCCCCAAGGGCCTGCCTCTCTGGTGCGCCGGCGCAGCCCTGGCGGCGGCGCTGGCCCTCTGCATCGGCCTGGGCGGCTTCCGGCCCGGGGAGCCGGCCTCCGCTCCGGCCGGGGCTGCCGAACCCCCGCCCGTTTCCAGCCTCCCCGCCGAGCCGGAACCACAGCCGGAACCCGAACCCGAGCCCCAGGTGGACACCGTGCGGTTCTCCGCCACCGGCGACAACCTGATCCACTCCAAGATCTACCAGCAGGCCGCGGCCCGGGCCGTGGGGGACGCCCCCTACAGCTTTGACTTCTGCTATGCGGAGATGGTCCCCTTCTACCGGGATTTCGATGTGAACTGGATCAACCAGGAGACCCTCTGCACCGACGAGCTGGCGCCCTCCACCTACCCCTGTTTTTCCACCCCCGGGGACTGCGCCCGGGCGCTTTACCGGGCGGGGTTCCGGGTGTTCAGCCTTTCCAACAACCATACGTATGACAAGGGGGCCAAGGGGATCGCCGCCACCCTGCGCTTCTGGGCGTCCATGCCCGGCGATGTGGTCACCACCGGCCTGTGGCGGGGCGAGAGCGATTACGGCTCCATCCCCCTCCACACCGTCAACGGCATCACCATCGCCTACCTGTCCTATACCGAGCACACCAACGGCATCCCCCGCAGCGACGCCATGGAGGCCAACATCATTTACACCAGCCAGACCGATGTGATGGAACAGCAGGTCCGGCAGGCGGCACAGCTGGCCGACTTTGTGGTGGTGGGCGCCCATTGGGGGGTGGAGGACAGCCACACCATCACCGATGCCCAGCGGGCCCTGGCCCAGCAGCTGGCCGACTGGGGCGCGGACGTGATCGTCGGCACCCACCCCCATGTGCTGCAAAACGCCGGGTGGCTCACGGCGGCGGACGGGCGGCAGGTGTTCGTTGCCTATTCGCTGGGCAACTTCCTCAGCACCCAGAGCAAAAAGGACCAGCTGATCGGCGCGGTCCTGACCTTGCAGCTGCAAAAGACCACCAGCCCGGACGGCGCCGTCCGGCTGGAAGTGCTGGACCCCCGCCTCCACCCCACCGTCACCCATTACGGGGCGGGCAAATCGGACGTGCGGACCTACCTCTACCGGGACTACACCCCCGAGCTGGCCGCCGCCCACGGGGTGCGGGCCAACTACAGCGATTTCAGCTATGACTACATCCGCGCCGTGGCGGAAAAGTACATCGACGCGGCGTTTCTGGAGCTTGCCTGAGCCGGTCTCAGACACTGGAACGAAAAAGCACTTGGACACAGCCTTGCCTCGCGGCAAGGCAGAAGGGAGCATGATTATGTACGGAGTATCGAAAATCAGCGTCGAACCCGGCGTCATGATGATCAGTGTGCAGGACGCGGCGTTCAGCGCCGGAAGTCTGGCCCGGTATTTGCAGATCTTTGCGGACACCGGCATCGTGGTGGACATGATCAGCCAGAGCGCCCCCCACGGCACCCAGCTGGATTTCAGCTTCACCGCCTCCAGCGGCGACCTGCCCCTGGTCATGAAGGCCATCTCGGCCGCCAAGCTGGACCCTGACGCCAAGGCCGCCCCCCTCATCAGCGTGGGCTACTCCAAGCTGAACCTGTTCGGCGAGGAGATGGTGGCCAGCTGCGGCGTGGCCGCCCGCGCCCTCAGCGCCCTGGCCGCCGCCGGCATCGAGGTGCATCTCATCACCACCAGCGACCTGGATATTTCCCTCCTGGTCCGCAGCGAGAACGAGGACGCCGCCTACGACGCCCTGCGCAGGGCCTACGAGCTGTGACGTCCGAAGTCAATTTGCACAAGAAACGGCGTGTCATTTTATACTGATTCACGAAATATAAATGTTGTGCGTTTTTCTGCTGTAAATCAGTGGAAAATGTGGTAGAATGGCATAGGAATAAGCTGTTCGCCGACAGCCCCGCAGGCCTGGCCCAGCGGGGAGAACGGCAAATCTGGCATGATAAGGAGAGACAAAAATACTATGGGATTCTTTTCCAACCTGTTCCACAAAAAAGAGGAGTCGGCGCCTGCCGCCGCCCCCGCCGGCGATAAGATCGTCTGCGCTCCGCTGGAAGGCGAGATCCGCATCCTGAGCGAGATCGACGATCCTGTTTTCTCCAGCGAGGCGCTGGGCAAGGGCTGTGCCATCGAGCCTTCCAAGGGCGAAGTGGTCGCTCCTTTTGACGGCACCATCGAACAGGTGGCCGAGACCAGCCACGCCGTGGGCATCATGGGCAACAATGGCCTGGAAGTCCTGATCCATGTGGGCATGGATACCGTCGAGCTGAAGGGCAAGGGCTACGAGCCCAAGGTCAAGGTGGGCGACAAGGTCAAGAAAGGCCAGCTGCTGCTCAAGTTCGATATGGCCGCCATTTCTGCCGCCGGCTATAAGCTGACCACCCCTGTGGTCGTCACCAATACCGATGACTTTACCAGTGTCGAACCCATCGCCACCGGCAAGGTCACCCAGGGTCAGGACGTGATCCTGGTCAAATAAGGTTTCCTTGTGGTGTAGGGATCTTGCACTTGCGAAGGCGGGGCTTTTCGGAGCCCCGCCTTTGCGCTGCCTGCGCCACAAAAAAAGCGGCGCTCCCCTGCCGGCCGTGGCCGGTGCGGGAGCGCCGTGTCGTTTTGCTGTTACAGGGTCACCTTGTGGTAGACCTTCTTGCCCTTCTTGATGACCAGGCCCTCGGCCAGCTGGTCCGAGGTGTAGCTGGCGGTGGGGGCGGCCACCTTTTCGCCGTTGACCAGGACGCCTCCCTGGGTGACCAGGCGGCGGGCCTCGCCGTTGGAGGCGGCCAGCCCGGCCTTGACCATCAGGGTCAGGATGCCGATGCTGCCGTCGGTCAGGTCGGCCTCGGTCAGGGTGGTGGTGGGCATATGCTCGGTGTCGGCTGCGCCGCTGAACAGGGCGCGGGCCGCATCCTGGGCCTTGGCGGCCTCCTCCTGACCGTGGACCATGCTGGTCAGCTCGTAGGCCAGGATCTCCTTGGCCTCGTTCAGCTTCTGGTCCTTCCAGGTGGCCATCTCGTCGATTTGCTCCAGCGGCAGGAAGGTCAGCATCCGGATGCACTTCATGACGTCGGCGTCGTCCACGTTGCGCCAGTACTGGTAGAACTCGAAGGGGCTGGTCTTGTTGGGGTCCAGCCAGACCGCGTTGCCGGCGGTCTTGCCCATCTTCTTGCCCTGGGAGTCGGTCAGCAGGGTGATGGTCATGGCGTAGGCGTCCTTGCCCAGCTTGCGGCGGATCAGCTCGGTGCCGCCCAGCATGTTGCTCCACTGGTCGTCGCCGCCGAACTGCATGTTGCAGCCGTAGTGCTGGAACATGTAGTAGAAGTCGTAGCTCTGCATGATCATGTAGTTGAACTCGAGGAAGGACAGGCCCTTCTCCATCCGCTGCTTGTAGCACTCGGCCCGCAGCATATTGTTCACCGAGAAGCAGGCGCCCACCTCCCGCAGCAGTTCGATGTAGTTCAGCTTGAGCAGCCAGTCGGCGTTGTTCAGCATCAGAGCCTTGCCCTCGCTGAAGTCGATGAACCGCTCCATCTGCCGCTTGAAGCAGGCGGCGTTGTGGTCGATGTCCTCTTTGGTCAGCATCTTGCGCATATCGGTGCGGCCGGAGGGGTCGCCGATCATGGTGGTGCCGCCGCCGATCAGGGCGATGGGCTTGTTGCCGGCCATCTGCAGGCGCTTCATCAGGGTCAGGGCCATGAAGTGGCCGGCGGTCAGGCTGTCGGCGGTGCAGTCAAAGCCGATGTAAAAGGTCGCCTTGCCCTCGTTGATCACGTCGATGATCTCCTCGTCGGTGATCTGGGCCACCAGGCCGCGTGCCTTCAGTTCGTCGTACAGTTTCATAAGAACATACCTCCTGTTTTTGTACCCAGCGGAGGATAAAAAACACCCTCCGCCAACGTAAATTGGCAGAGGGCGAGAAAATCGCGGTACCACCTCTGTTTGCTGCCCCCTCGCGGATGACAGCCTCACAAGTGCAGGCCCCTCAGTGGATGGACCAACACTCTGCGTTTGTAACGCTCGCACGCGGCGGGGCCTAGTGGGGCGGGGTGCGCCGGTTCAGCCTGCAGCTCCGGGAGGTATTTCGCCTGCGGCTCTGCACGCCCCTTTCACCAACCGGGGCCTCTCTGGGCAGAGCGGGTCAGGGTACTCGGTTCCCATCATCGCCTTTACGATTGTCTATTGTACAGGAACAGCCCGGGAATGTCAAGGGGCAATTTCAGTCCAGCCGCTCCACCCGGAGGGTGGCGATGCCCGACTGACCGGGCTGCCCGGTGACCAGGTCCTGGGGCGCGGGCACCAGCAGCATAAAGCCGTCCTTCCCGTAGCGCCGGCCGTAGCCGCGGGCATAGTCCTCTTCCACCGAGGCGTGCTGCACCCGGCCCACCACCATGGCGGTGATGCCCGCCCCGCTCAGGTCCTGCACCTGTTCCAGGGTGCATTCCAGAGTGAGGAAGGCTTCTTCGATGACCGGCGCATGGATGCTTTTGGCCCGGGCCAGGGTGAAGCCTCCGGCGGCAAACTCGTCGGTCTCCGCCCCGTTGCAGCGGATGGTCTCCACCAGCTGGTCGTAGCGGCCCAAGGGCAGGAAGTTGACGGCAAAGCACCCCTCCCGCCGGATGTTGGCGTAGGTGTGGGTGTGCTGGTACAGGTTGCCCATCACCGCAAAAAAGGCGGTCTTGTCCCCGTGGAAGCAGCTCCAGGCATGGAAACAGACATTGGGTTTCCCGTTCTCCTTCCAGGTGGTGACGGCAAAAAGCGGGGTCGGGATGCCCCCCGTCACCTCAAAATGGGAGAAGAGCTCGAACTCCTCGGGGTAGGCCGGCTGGAACCAGGCGGGAAAACGGCTGCCGATCTCGATTTTCATCCCGATGCACGCCCCTTTCCGGCCATCAGGCCCCCAGCAGGGCCAGCGCCCTTTTGTACAGCGGGTCCAGCTCGCAGCCGCAGCTGCCGCACTCCTGGTCGGCCTGCCGGATGGCGGCCACCAGGGCGTCGTGGTCGGCGCGGCCTTCCAGCCACGCCCGGGCCGGTGCGGCGATCAGCTCCCAGCCGGATGCGGCAAACTTCTCCATGATGGGTTTCAGTTCGTTCATCGTCGTACCCTCCTGTTCATTCGCGCCCGGCCAGCTCCAGCATTTCGCGGGCGTTGGCGCGGGCAAGGTCGGTGACCTGGTCGCCCGAGATCAGGCGGGCCAGGGCTTCTGCACGGCCCTCGGTGTCGAGGGGCGTTACCTGGGTAAAGGCCCTGTCCCCTTCCACCCGCTTCTGGATCAGTAGGTGGCAGTCCGCCAGGGCGGCGATCTGGGCGGTGTGGGTGATGCAGAGGATCTGGTGGCCGCTGCGGGCGCTTTGGCGCAGCACCTGGCCGATCTTGCCCGCCGCCTTGCCCGATACGCCGCTGTCGATCTCGTCGTAAATGACGGTGGGCACCGCGTCCCGGTCGGCCAGGGCGTTTTTGATGGCCAGCGTGATGCGGCTCAGCTCGCCCCCCGAAGCGATCTTGGCCAGGGGTTTAGGGGGCTCGCCGGGGTTGGTGGCGATGTAAAATTCCAGGCTGTCCTGCCCGTGGCTGGCCAGCGGCCCGCGGCTGTGCCGCAGGCTGAGCCGGACCCCCGGCATGTTCAAAAAGTCCAGGGTGTCCGAGATGCGGCGGTTCAGCTCCTCAAACGCCTTCAGGCGGGTCTGGGTCAGGACCTCGGCGGCCTCCCGCGCCAAGCCGTACAGCCGGCGCTTCTCGGCCTGCAGCCGGTCGTGGTGCTCCTGGGAGAACTGGATCCGTTCCAGTTCCTCCCGGGCCTTTTCTCCAAAGGCCAGCACATCCTCCACCGTGTCGCCGTATTTCCGTTTGAGCTTGTAGATCAGGTCCAGCCGCTGCTCGATCT
>ERZ1090861.1802-NODE-1803-length-10324-cov-16.900477_pt1 | contig 10324 bp, 8 predicted proteins | sample MGYA00478482_ERZ1090861 | MGnify/ENA primary metagenome ERZ1090861 (study PRJEB33644, sample SAMEA5815744) | chicken gut metagenome | biome: Chicken; feature: Gastrointestinal Tract; material: Caecum | place: Ireland | collected 2019-01-01 | study: A study of... | reverse complement strand
CTGCCGGGATCTGATCCGCTGCGGCTTTCCGGCAGCGGCTGACCCAGTTGTAAAAAGTGCTTACTGCAATGTTATTTTCACGACACCAGTCAGCATCTGTCATGCCGCTCTGTCGGCATTCATTGATAAGCCTGATCTGTTCCGCCATCGGAACACGGGCTTTGCGAGTACCTGCCATAACCTATCCTCCATAATTGTAGTGAAATAGTCTAAATATCTATCGACTACAATTATAGGCAAAACTTGAGGATCTGGAAATCCGCAGGAATATTTGGCGCTTACTGTTTTCCCGAACAAGTAGCCGTCATACCTTGTTTTCATAGTATCCATACAGCGCTCTCTGCCATAAAATTTTAGCATATCCCTTACTTCCTGCTCTGTAAAGCCAAAATACTCCGAATATGTGGGACTTGTAATAGAAACGATCTTCAGATTATTCAATCCTGCAAAAATACTTTCCTTTGATATCCGAAGGCAGCCTGTGATCACTGCAAATTCCAGATATCCGTTTGTCTTCAGCGCAGACTCGAACAAGGACCGGATCACTGCTGTCATCCGGTCATAAAATCCAGAGAAATAGGCATTTTCCAGAGGAACGTCATATTCATCAATTAAAATAATCGTTTTCTTCTCTTTTACTTTTCCCAGGCAGGCGGATAAGAATTTCAAGGCGTCCAGATAGTCCCATTCTTTTCCCTGCACATCACAGATATTCCGGTATCTTTGCTTTTCTGCCTCTGTCAGACATGACGAATCCAGGATCCGGTCATGCCTTCTGAATTCCTCGGCAATCGTCTTTTTCAACTGCATATAAGACAATTCAAAACTGGGCTGCTTCAGAGATTTCAGAGAAAGGCTGATAACCGGATAGCAGGACATATATCCGGTAAAATCTTTATCCTGGTTCATGATAAATAATCCCTGAAACAAACGTCTGGCGTCACAATATCCTTCTTCAAAAAAGCACTGGAGCATACTTAAGTTTAAAGTTTTTCCAAACCTTCCGGGCCTGGTAAAAAGGTTGACCTTTCCCCGCATTTCCAGCAGTTCCTTTATCATAGCAGTCTTGTCCACATAATAATAGCCCTGCTCTATGATCTCCTGAAAATTCTCAACACCAATCGGCAATGGCTTAAATCCCATGTTTTCTACCCCTTTCCCGAGTCCTGTCCTATCTGTATTATAACCAGGTCAAATATTTTTACAATATGGTTCTGATTACTGAAAGGCCAGCTCCATCAGCTCGGCTGCTATCTTTTTATCCTTCACCCGCATAATATTGTCTTCTATTTTTTCTTTTCCCAGCAAATGAATGTTGCCATACCAGACTATTTCCTGGTCTATCACTGCAAAGTTTTCACAGGAATTTTCTACTGTTTTCATAAAGAAGCCAGCCTGACGCATATCCTCATGTAGCCCCATCCAAAATGCAGCGTCTCCGAAGCCATAGGCGTCCGGCTCCCAGGTAATGATTGTCACTTCTATTCCTGATTCCTGCTTTTCTTTCAACATATCTATGAGATCATAGATCTTTTTCGCACTGATAACACTGCTGGATATTACGATCCTCTGCCCGGCCTCAAGCAGATCTTTCCGGAATATTTTCCTGTAGCTTTCACCGTCAAAAATAGCGTTGACTTCCTGTTTTTCCCCATGCAGGCCGCTGCAGATCTCGTATCCGATCTGCCTGTATGCTTTCAGCCTTTTGGCATACATTTTTTCAAACATCGAGATATGACTGTCAACATAATCAAATATGATCACGTCTTTTTTCCCGGCATAATTCCGGTTCAGCCTTCCGGCATACTGTTCCACTACACTCCGGAATGAGACCGGTGTCGCCATGAACAGTGTATCAAGGCGCGGGAAGTCAAATCCTTCGCCTATCAGACTGCCTGTAGCAATCAGTACCAGAGTTTCCTGCGGGTCAGTCCTCTGTAACTGTTCACGGATCTGCTTATGTTCTTTCTTGGAATTATTTCCTGTCATCAAAAAAACTTTATCTGCATACTCTTTTATTTGCTCATATAATCTTTCCGCATGATCTTTATATCTGGAAAGGATCACCGGAGTCCTGCCCGCTGCTATACATTCTTTCACATCTGAAAGGATCTGTTCATCTCTGACCGTATTCTGCCGGAGGATTTCATATGCTTCATTGGGATGTATCTTCTCTTTTATAATACCTCTCGGAAATACGGTTCTTGTAAATCGAGGGTATACCAAATGTGGAATTCCCTGGGCTTTTACTTTTTCTTTTGCAGAATAACTATATCGGATCGGGCCAAGCAGCATATCATTGATTTTTTCCAGTCCATCTGCCCGTTTCGGCGTTGCCGTAACGCCATATACATATTTTGCCGGTACTTTTTGTAAAATTTCTCTGATAGTATCCGAAGCCGCATGATGGCATTCATCAGCGTATTGTCAATAAGGACAATAAAAGTTTTTCAATTTTCTGCTCGCCCATTCTCCCACGTGCGCTTTCTATTACTTGCATTATACCTCATCTCATTGCAACATAAAACCTGTTTGCCACAATGTCAAGTGATAGATTAAAAAAGGCATAAGAAAGCACCGCCGAAGCGATGCTCTTAAAACCATATTGTTAAATGTGTCACCTGTTCCGCTTTCCCGTATTCTCTGTCCCCCGGACTTCTTCATGGTAGAAATAATCTACGATAACCGGATGTCCCTGCGGCACTCTGCCGTAGGGCATTTCATTGTCCACAAAGGGGCAGTCATATTTCTTCGCCATCTCTTCGGCTTTTTTCTCCAGCGATTTGAAATAGCTGCGGTCATGCTTGTTATAGATCTCATCATAGAGTGGCACAAGGTCAGAATGCTTTTCTGCGATATAATCCATAATCGTCTTTTTGAAGCCGCCCCGCAGGTTCAGGTTTTCCAGCCAGAACAGGTCGCACTGATCCTTGACACGCTCAAAAATTGCTTCAAAATCAGTGATGCCAGGAAATACGGGAGAGACAAAGCAGACGGTGCGTATGCCTGCGTCATAGACCTGTTTCATGGCGGACAGCCGCCGTTCTATACTGACGGCATTGTCCATATCTTTTTTAAATTCCTCGTCCAGAGTGTTGATCGACCATGATACTGTGACTTGCCCCAGCTCTTTGAGTAAATTAATATCACGCACAACAAGATCGGATTTGGTGCAGATCAGAATGTCGGCACCGCTGCCTCTGAGCTGCTGAAGCAGCTTTCTTGTATTGCCGAACTGCTCCTCCTGGGGAAGGTAGCCGTCGGTCACGGAGCCGATGACGATGCGCTGTCCGGCGTACTTCTTTGGATTTTTGATCTCCGGCCAGTGCTTGATATCCAAAAAGGTGCCCCAATCCTCCGTGTGCCCGGTAAACCGCTTCATGAAAGAGGCGTAGCAGTACTTACAGCCGTGGGTGCAGCCTACATAGGGATTGACCGAGTAACCTCCCACCGGCAGATTGGATTTGGTCATAATGTTTTTCGTTTCCACTTCGCCGATCAAGATGCCATTCATCTCTATTTGTGCCATGCCTTCTGCACCTCCAATACTGTTTGGAATACCTTCGGGAACTCCTGGATCATGTTTTCTTCGCCAATGATCGGTGCGAGGTCTTCTTTCATGAAAACAGGGATTCCCAGCTCATGGGCCTGTTCCATCAGAGAATACGCCCATGCCGGGTCTGTCCGCACTTTTTTGCTCTGCGCTCCAGTCATAGTGCCGATGACAGTCCACTCCATGTTCGAGAAGTCTACCTCTCCGGGGTCATCAAACAGCGGCTCGAAGGAGACATGATAGTGCTTTGCCCGAACATTTTCCCGCAGCGCATCCATACGCCACAGCTCGGATTTTCTGGTTACGGTGACGCCAAACCAGGCGTTTTCCAGATCCGTCTCGAAGTCCAGTAGGTCGGGGCGCTTGGTCAAAAAGAGGAACTGGTGCTGGGGGTTTTCTCGAATCTTTGCAAAGACCGCCTCCCTCCACGCCAGTTTCCAGCCTGACAAATCGCTCATACCAGTGAGCAGGAAGTTCTGCGGGCGCTCCTTTTCCATCAGCCGCAGCTTGTTTGAAAAAAACTCCGGCTTGCTGAAATCGTCAATCATGTGCCAGCGCCGGACATTGTTTCTGGCATAGCAGTAGGCGCAGCCTACCGTACAGCCAATGACAAGATTCATATTCTGAATGTTGTCTTTGATACATATGCTCATCAGAGAACCCCCTCTACATTGCTTAGTATTCGACGAAGATACCCCTCAAGCTGTTCGATTTCATCCTGAGAAAACCCTTTGTAATAGATGCGGCCGATCTCTTCGCTGACCTCGTTATATTCCTGCTCCAGCCCCTTGGCCTCATCTGTCAGGAAGATAAGGATCTTTCGCCGGTCCTTGTCGCCCCTGTCTCGATAGATTAGGTTCGCCGCTTCCATGCGGTCGAGCATACTGGTCAACGTAGTTGTGGCAAGGCCGGTTTCCTTTGACAATTCGCTGATGGGAATACCATCCTTCTGCCAAAGGATATAGAGAATTCTGCCTTGCGCACCGTTAAATGCATCTATATTCTTTTCGCTCAGTATGCGTTCAAAAACACGTCCTCCAACTTGTTTGATCCTGGTTATCAAAAATCCGCCTTGTTTTTTCATGTTGACACCTCAAACCGCAAGGCGGCTATCCGCAGACAGCCACCTTGTCCTTTCTCATTTCTGCTGCGCAGCCGCAAATTCAGCGTAACCTTTCCATCCAAATACAGCATCCACATCTTCATCGCCGTAAACACCCTTGACATCACAGAGGTGGACAACATGATCGTCCGCATCCATCGTCTGGGCAACAGTCGCATGAATGAGCAGCTTGCAAGGAACAGGAGCCTTGATATTTGTGCCCTCCACTTCCTGCATCGTCAGACCGACCTTAGCAGCCTTATCCGTATCACGTCCGGAGCAGGTGCCACAGCCAATCAGAGCGCCGGTCAGTTCAACTCCGGGAATGGCGAGAACAACTTCTTTTTTCTCAGCCAGCAGTTCCAGACTGTAAGCCCCTTTGTTCAGGGAGAACATGATCTTTCCGGGATTGGTGGAAGCGAAAGCCCAAAAAGCCAGAGTCGCAAGATTGGTGCTATCATCCGGTTTCTCGGTGCAGATCAGCGTCATGGAATTAGGGGAAGTGTAAGCGGGCGCATTGCCGATATTGATTTTGTTCATGGTGGAATCCTCCTTGTTTAATTTCATTTAAGATTATACTATATAGGAATATCCTCTGTCAACTTTTTTTGTGGTTTTATATTGATTTCCCATATTTATCAGGAGTTTCCTTTTTGTGATTCGGCATACAATTAGTCCTCCCCGGCTAAGGATGGCTTCACTGTCTTTAAGCTACAATCTTCGGGATTTTCCAAACTGTCCAGAGCATAGTCAAAGCTCTTTCGGATGATAGCCATCATCTTATCAGCAGCAGAAAAATGAAGAAGCCGGTCAGATCACTCCAACCGGCTCCATATCCTTTATTCCTGCATCATCTTCATTACTTCATCCGAAAACTTCCACCGGATCTCCACATGCCCCGGATCATATACCAGAACCGTCTCGATCAGCGCATCCACGATCTTCTGGTCAAGTCCCTCTGCTCCAGAGAACCTTTCCACTGTCTCCAAAGCCTCTTTTGTCCTTTCGTCCTGCACAGTTTCCCGTTCCTGAAGTTCCGTTTCCAATTCAGCAATCAGGCCGTCCAGCCGTTCTGCTTCCCTTGTAAACTCCGCACGCCTTTTCTGATAGACTTCCTTTTCCATATTTCCCGCCATGAACTGATCCATATTGGTAAACCGGTCTGCCTCACATTTAGCCTTCTCTTTCTGCAGGTCGGCCAGCTTCTTTACCATGGCCGCATTGTTTCGTTCCATTTCTTCTTTCTTCCGTCCAATCTTCTTTTTAAAACTGCCGGCCGCCGCAAGAAGCCCTTTCACAGAATCCCAGACTGCTTCGTTCAGTACATCCTCCCGCATATACTCTTTCGTACACCCGCCTGCTCCTGGCTGAGATGCGGCATGCTGGCAGTAGAAGTACCGGTAATCCACCCCTCTGACGATCCCGCTCTTCAGCGGCATTGCCCGTCCGCAGGCACCGCACCTGACTTTACGCCACAGAGGATAATTCTTTTCAACGACACGCTTTGCAGGCCCGCGTTTCCGAAATATCTTCTGCGCCTGCAGAAACTCTTCCTTTGTGACAATACCCGGATGCATTCCTTCCACTATAACCTGTTCTTCCTTCGGCACTGCCACAGAATGCTTCCATCCGACTCCGATGCCCTCACGTTTATGCTGGACCACGGCCCCGTAATACATTTCCTGTTTCAGGATCCGTCTTATGGAATGATCGTTCCAGCACTCTAACGCGGATGTATTCCTGTATTTCTTCTTGCACGGATTCTTTCTTCGGAAGTATCCCGCAGGCGTTTCTGTGCCTTTCTCATTCAAATATCTCGCAATATCAATCAGCTTCTTCCCCTCGATTGCCATGCCAAAGATTTCCCTGACCACCGCAGCAGCCTCCGGATCAATAACCAGCTTATGCTTATCGCCCGGATCCCGCAGAAGCCCATAAGGCACATGACCGCCAATGTACTCGCCGTGCTTCATCTTCGCACGCTTTGCCGTTATCACCTTCACGGACAGGTCTTTACTGTAGAAATCATAAACAATATTCTTCAGCACCACATCCAGCCCTCCCGTGGTACCCTTGTAATCATTGCTGTCATAACCGTCATTCACGGAGATGAACCGGACGCCCAGGAACGGGAAAATCCGTTCCAGATAATCGCCCAGTTCGATATAGTCACGCCCGAAACGCGAAAAGTCCTTCACGATCACACAGCCAATCTCGCCCTTCTTTATCTGTTCCAGGAGCCGCTCAAACGCAGGGCGCTTGAAGTTGGTACCGCTGTACCCATCGTCATAAAACTCCCTGACCCCGCAGTTTTTAAGGTCGGCATGGGAATTGATGTACCTCTGGATCAGATCTCTCTGATGCGCAATGCTTTCGCTCTCTGTCTTATTCTCTTTTTTCATTACGTCCTGGTCTGCCTGCGACAGACGGATATATTTACCGATCACCATATTCCGCCTCCAGTTCCTTCAGCAATCCCGCCAGTTTCTCCCGGTCATCCGTATAATTCAATACGACTTCCACACGGCAATCCTCATAGATCTTCACAACCTCCACCAGTCTGCCGATCATCTCATCCGTAAGCACTGCCATACCATCAGCGATATGAACGCCCTTCAGCCACTTGTTATCTCTGGAAAAGACAGCCTCAAACTGTTCCTTTTCCTTCCTCGCTTCATCCAGTTCCCTGTTCAGACCGGACATCCGCTCATCATATTCCTTCTTCGCGTACTGGTACTCCGATTCATCCAGCATCCCGGAAACAAAGTTCTCATACAAGCCCTGCCGCCTGGTATTCAGCTTTGTTATCTCCTGCATCAGATGACTGATGCGGATATTGAAGGCTTCCAGACGATTCCTCTCGCCGTTCCCTCCCTTAAGCCGCTCCATGACCGCTTCCATGTCAGCCGCCCGTTTCAGCTGCTCCTGTATGACCGCATACACGGCAGCCTCCACATCCGACGCATAGATATAATGGAGAGAACACCTTGTCCTGTGGGAATCAATATATCCGCCGCAGGTATACGCTCCATACATTTCTTCCTTCTTCCTGGAATATCCTCTGGTGTAACGCATATTCTTCCCGCAGTCAGCGCAGATGATCTTCCCCTTGAAGCGGTTCTCCAGGCCTTCCCGGTTCTTCGCGTTCGCCGCATACTTCTCATGAACGATCTTTCTGTTCTTATCAAAAATATCCTGCACCTTATCAAACAGCTCCTTGCTGACAATCGGCTCATGCATCCCTTCCAGGATACGCCATTCCTCTTTCGGTACCCGGTGTCCCCGGATGCCCATGTACAAAGCCTTCGGAATCTTCCCGTAAACAAGCGCGCCAGTATAAACCGGATTGGTAAGGATATCGATCAGCGTCCGTCCTCCCCACACGGTATGCTTATATTTCTCAGCGTGCCAGATGCCAAGCTCGATCTTCCGCCTGGCAGGCGTCACCGCGCCCATTTCATTCAGCCGTCTCGCCATTTCCGCATGGCTCACTCCTTCAGCCTTCCACTCAAACAGCATTCGGATGTACGGAGCGACCTTCTCATCCACATCATAGCGGAACTGTCTTTCCTTCGACTTGATATAACCATAGGGCGGATTCCCCGGAAGGAAATCCCCTGTCTCCTGCCGCTGCCTGAAAGAAGTGATGATCTTCCGGCTGATATCCTTCGCGTAAACATCGTTGACCATGTTCTTCAGCGGTATCATCAGGGCGCTCTCCGCATCACCACATGTAAAGCTGTCAAAATGGTCCGTAATGGATATGAACCTCACACCCAGGAACGGGAATATCTTTTCCAGATAGTTCCCGGTCTCAATGTAGTCACGCCCGAAGCGAGACAGATCCTTTACCACAATGCAGTTTACCTTCCCGGCCTTCACGTCATCCATAAGCCTTGTAAACTCCGGCCGGTCAAACTTCCATCCCTTTTCCCCGTTATCGGAATAAATGCCGTACAGGTTCAGATAGGGCTTCGACTCCACATATTCACGGCAAATCCCCGTCTGATTCTCGATGGAATCCCCGGCGTCATCCTTGCCGCTGTTCTCAATGGAAAGCCTCACATATATCGCCGTGGAAAAAATCCTTACCCCTGTATCAGCCGCAGCTGTCACGCTCTGCGCCGCATTCTTCCTGCTCTTCCTTGCCATAACGCCGCCCCCTTACATCGCCTCTTCCAGCATGTCGGAAGGAAGCGCGCTGACCATTTTCAGTGTTTTCTCAAAGTCGGGCATATAGCGGAATTTCACCACGATACGCTTATCATCATAGACACGAACCTCTTCGATCAGATCCACCACTGCCTTTCTGTCAATCTCCGTCAGGTTCCTGTACTTCAGGAACACCTCCGCCCATGACTGCTCCGATGCGTTCCGGCTGACTGTATCCTCACGTTCCTGTTCCAGACGCTTTATTGCTTTCTCCGCATCCGCAATCCTCTCCGAATACGTCTTCTTAAACAGGAAATATTCATCCTGGTTAATCAGACCATCCTGCAGGTTATCGTAAAGCTTCATCTTGAATTCCTGATTGCGCTCAATCTCTTCCTTCAGCTTTACAATCTGCACATCGTAATCCACGACATTCCTCTGTTCCTCCGGAAGGGACCGCAGCGTCTCCATCATCTTCTTAAGATCCGCCACAACTTTGACATGCCCCTGCATCGCCATCAGCACGCCGTCAAACAGTTCCTCTTCACGGATGCTGTGCGGCTTGCAGTCATTCCTTGCCTTATGGCCTGAGCAGACATAATAGAAATACTTTTTCCCGCCGCTCATGGCGCTCTTGCGGATCATGTTCTGCCCGCAGTCAGCACATACCAGATACCCGGACAGAGGATATACCCTTCCGCGCTCCGGCCCCCTGCGGACATCCTTTTTCAGAAGCTCCTGCGTCACCCGGAAAGTATCCTCGTCTATGATCGCTTCATGTGACTGCTCCACCCGGATCCATTCCGATTCGTCCTTTTCCATGAACTTCTTCACCTTGTAATTCGGCGTGCTCACCTTACCCTGCACCAGCACTCCCGTATAGATCTCGTTTGTAAGGATCCTGCTCACGCTCGACCATGACCAGACAGCCTTCCTGTTCGCCCGGAAATTGGTCTGTACCTTCATGCCAAGGGACAGTTTATATTCCATCGGGCAGAGAACTCCCTGAGCATTCAGCCGATCCGCGATATCTCCCTGACTCAGTCCTTCCAGCTTCCACCGGAATATCGCCCGCACCACCTCGGAAGCGAATGTGTCCACAATCAGTTTGTTGTGGTCTTCCGGATCCTTCAGATAACCGTAAGCCGCAAAAGCACCGATGAACTCACCCTTTTTTCTCTTGATATCAAGCTGTGTCCTGATCTTTACCGAAATATCCTTGCAGTAGGCGTCATTGATCAGGTTCTTGAACGGAATGATCAGGGAATCCGACTGGTTCTGATCCTTGCTGTCATAGCTGTCGTTGATCGCTATGAACCGCACCCCGATGAACGGAAACACCCTCTCAATATAGTTCCCGGCTTCGATATAGTTCCTGCCGAAACGGGATAGGTCTTTCACGATCACACAGTCCACCTGACCGGCACGGATCTCATCCATCATTTCCTTAAATCCCGGACGCTCAAATAATGAGGTGTGATAGCGATAGCGGCAAAAAGCTAATAAAATCAATGGTT
>ERZ1090861.1800-NODE-1801-length-10328-cov-8.257179_pt1 | contig 10328 bp, 7 predicted proteins | sample MGYA00478482_ERZ1090861 | MGnify/ENA primary metagenome ERZ1090861 (study PRJEB33644, sample SAMEA5815744) | chicken gut metagenome | biome: Chicken; feature: Gastrointestinal Tract; material: Caecum | place: Ireland | collected 2019-01-01 | study: A study of the... | reverse complement strand
CGCTTCGAGATAGGCGGCCGCCTCCTCTTCGGTGCTACGCGCGTTGTTGAAGCCGACTTCGGTGAAGATGACCTCTTTGTCCTTGCCCTCGCGCTCTTTGACGACGGCGTAAATCGCATCGTTGGCGGCGACGAAATCGTCGGCGTCGAACGCCACCCACACATACGGGTGCCAGCACACGACCTCAAAATAATCGTCGGGATCGGTCGAGGCGCGGTCCTGCCCTTCCAGCCCGTACAGATAGCCGTATTCGCCGCTTTCGATGCAGTTGTACAACTCTTCCAGGAAAGCGACGTTTTCGCCGTGGCCCAGGCCTTCCGGCTCGGTGATGCCGCCCATGACCGTTTTGGCCGCCGGGTTGATCTCACGGATCGCGCGGGAAGCATAGTACAGCATATCCGCGGAGATCTGCGCCATCTCCTGCAGCGTATACACGCGGTTGCCGTAGATGTCGGTCATAAAATCGGGGTTATTGATCTCGTTGTCGATCTCCCAGTATTCCACCTCGGGAAATTCGGCAACGAGCGTTCTCCACGAGAGGTAGTAATCGTTCAACCAGGAAATGTACACGCTTCCCGCCGATACATCCCGCCTCGGCTTGCCCGAAAGCGCCGTTCCTTCATTGAAATTGGTATGGTTCATGCCGATGACGGTCATGCCGTACTTTTTCTGTTCGGCCAGCACGGCGTGCATCCGTTCGCAGGCCGCCTCGTTGATCTTCGTCTTGCTCTCCAACAACATGGAAAAGTGCATCCAGTTGCGTACGGAGCCCACGCCGAGGCTGTGCATGAGCTGCGTTTCCGCAACGATGTCCCAACCGGGATCATCGGTGCGTTCCTGCAAAGAATAACACATGCCGTAAAGCGCCTTGTTCTGCACGATCGGTTCCTCCTCGCCGGGCCGGTCTCCGCCGGAAGGCGGAGCGGCGGGCGCGGCGCAGCCGGCAACCAGTGCCAGCAGCGCCGCCGCCAGAACGGCCAAAAATTTTTTTGTCATCCCTGTTTTCCTATTAACCGACGGTAAACCCGTTCTCTGTCAATTCGGCCTCGGCCGCGGTGAACATCGCCTTGTATTTGTTGTTGGCTTTGAGTTCGGCGACCATCGCATCCCATTCGGTGATGGAATACCCGCTCTGCCCCATGATGACGCTGTTCACGTAGCTCAGCGCGGCGTCGGCATATTCGTTCATCGCGGAGGATACCGTGGAAGAGAAATTGGTAAAGTTGACCAGCGCGCTGCTCTTGAGGACCATCAGATCGAGCGCGTCCTGCACGAGATCGGAATACGTCTGGTCGATGAAAGACGCGTCGATGTTCTGCCGCAGCTCGCCGCCGGCCTCGTATTCGTCCCAATCCAACGGATAACCTCCGATGTAGCCGCCCAGCGAATACCGGCCCGTGGGCAACAGCTCGCCGTCCGCGTTTTCGTATTCCTCGAAGGCATCGCCCTCAAGCATGCGGTTTGTGATGTTCTCGGCGGTGACGACGGGTTCCCCGTTTTCCAGCGTATAATGCACGCCTTCGATGCCGTAAACGCGGAGCATCGAGCCTTCGGGTGAATACAGATAATCGAGCAGGCGGAGAGCACCTTCAGTGTTCTCGCAGGTGCGCGAGATGCAGTAACCGCCCCAATAGCCGCCCCAGTCGGAGAACCCGCGCGAACCCTCTTCGCCGAGCGCTGCCGTGCCAACGGGCGCGGGGCCGAAACCGACGCAGTCACCCAGGCCCATGCTGTTCATGTTGTTCATGATGTACTGCACGTGCGATTCGGCGTTGGTGATCATGATCCCGACCTGCCCGTTGTAGAACAGATCGCGGCGGGCCGTCTCGACGAGGGAGTTGAAGGAAGGATAAATATAGCCGTTTGCATACATCTCGTTCGCCCAAACGAGGAAGTTGCGGAATTTGGCGTTGGTGTACATGTGATCGAGCCGTCCGCCGTACAGATCCCAGTCGGGCGTGACGCCGAACGCGTGGTACAGCGGGTGCCACGAATGTGCACCCGTGATGGGTGCGAGGCCGTACGTCCTGTCGTTGGTGCCGAGCAAAGTCACGCCCGGCTCGACGTTCTGTTTGACGTTCGTAAAGAGGCGTAGCACTTCCGTGAATTCTTCAATGGTTTCGGGATAGCGCGGGATCTTCTGCCCGTTTTCGTCGAGGACAGGATTGCCAGAATCGTCTTTTTCATAATACCCCACCCCGATCAGCCAGTCGGTGCGGTAGTAGATGCCGAAACTGTCGGACGAAGTGATGTTCGGCAGCAGGAAGTGCTTCCCGTTCTGCATGATGTTTTTGTATGAAGAATTGTACAGCACCGCCTCCAGGTGCGGAAAGGTACCTTCGGGATATTCCGCCAGCAGGTCTTCGTAGCTGTACAGCACGCCGCGGACGGGGTCGCACCAATTGTTGGCGAAGGTCGTCAGCCCCAGTTCGGAGGAAGAAGGCACGACGAAGGCAATGTCGGGCGTGTCCGAAGAGGGCGTGTTCATCAGCGGGGAAAGTTTCGTATAATAGGCGCCCGAATGCGCCTCGCCCTGCACGGTAAACGAAACGCCCGTCTCCTCTTCGATTTTCAGCCAGACGCTGTCCTTTTCGTTGCCGTCGAAATAGTGGCCGTTGTTGAGGAAGAGCAGGAGAGACCCGCCCTCGCGCCCTCCGCCACCGCAGGCGGCAAACAGGCCCAGCCCCAGGCAAAGGGCCGCCAGGCAGCAGATGATCCGCAAAAATTTTTTCATGATTTTCCTCCCTTTGGAATTCGATGCGCCCTCAGCCCTTGACTGAGCCGACGAGCATACCTTTGATGAAATACTTCTGCACGAACGGATACATGATGACGATCGGAAGAATACCGATGACGATGGAGGCCATCTTGACGTTTTCGGCCATCGCCATCAGTTCGGAATCGCCGCCCCACCCGCCGACGTCCGTGGAAGAGGCCGTCAGCAGAATATCGCGCAGCAGGTTCTGGATGAGGCGCTTGTTGGCGTCGGTGATATACAGCACGCCGGACATCCAGTTGTTCATGACCGAAACGCCCACCCACAGGCCGATCGTCGCCATGATCGGCCCGGAAAGCGGCACGTAGATGAAAAACAGGATCACGAACGGGTTGGCGCCGTCAAGCAGGGCGGCCTCTTCCAGGCTGTCGGGAATGCCCTGCAAAAAACTTTTGATGACGAACACGTTATACGCCCCGACCAACCCCGGAAAAATATAGACGAGATAGCTGTTGCGCCATTCCAGGACCTGCGTGATCAAGATGTAATTCGGGATCATGCCGCCGCTGAACAGCATCGTGATCATCAGGAACACGAGGTAGAATTTGCGTCCCTTGAAGTAATGCTTGGAAAGCGGATACGCGATCATAAAGCTGACCAGGAGCGCCAGGACTACCTTGATCACCAGCACGACGATAGTCGTTACGAACGCCGTGATGTACGAACTGTCGTCCAGCACCGTACCGTAAGCCGCCAGCGTGAGGACAATCTGCGACTCCCCGTCGATCAGTTCGCGCGTCTGCAACGATTTGATCAGCACATATAGGAACGGATACAGCATGATGACCGTGATGAGCAGAAAGAACAGATACAGCAGCGTATTGAACACGATCGTGCCTGGTTTTTTGCCGAACGTACGCTTGAAAAAGTGACGCGCCGCCCTGCCGAATCCGCCATCCTTCCCCTTTTGCGATGTTACCATATCCCTTCGCCCCCTGCCTTGTTCACGATCCAGTTTGCCGTGAGCGTCAGGACGAGGCCGATGACCGAATTGAACAGCCCCATCGCCGCAGACAGATCGTACTGCCCGCCCACGATGCCCGTACGGTAGAGGTAGGTTTCCAGGATGTCGCCCACATCGTAGACCGTACTGTTGTACATATTGAAGATCTGGTCGAACCCGGCGCTGGCAATGCCGCTCACCGTGAAGATGAGGCGGATGCAGATGGCGGGCATAATGCCCGGCAGCGTGATGTAGCGCATCTTGGACCAGCGGCCCGCGCCGTCGACCTCGGCCGCCTCGTACAGTTCGGGCGAAATGGTCGAGAGCGCCGCCAGGTAAATGATCATCTCCCAGCCCGCGTTCTTCCAGATATCCGACACCAGCACAAGCACCAAAAAAGAGGTGTTGTCTGCAAAAAACAGGACCTGGTGGCCGAACACCCGTTCCAGCAGCAGCTGCATGGACGAATCGGTCTGCGTCATCGCCATCAGGATACCGGCAATGATGACCCAGGAGATAAAGTGCGGCAGGTACGAGATGGTCTGCGACAGTTTTTTGAAGAACGGCCACGCCATTTCGTTCATCAGCAGCACGAAAATGATGGGCACGGGGAAACCCGTGACGATCTTCAGCGCCGAAATGCGAAGGGTGTTGCCGAACTTCGTCCAGAACAGGTCGTTGCCCATCAGCGTCTTGAAGTGGGCGAGGACGTCGAGCTCGCCGTCAGCGTTCGTCGCCCAGGGGCTGCCCCAGATACCTTCCCACGGATTCCAGTCTTTGAAGGCAAGCTGCAGCCCGGCCATCGGATAATAGTTGAATATGAGCAGCAGCACGACGGCGGGGATGGTCATCAGGTACAGCATGTAATTGCGCCTGAAATACGCCCAAAATTTTTCCCGGCGGGTACGCCGCATCTTCTGACCGCCGCTCTTTGTTTCGGCGGGCGCATACTCTTCCGCCGCGGCCGTGATCTTTTCCTCCATGCGATCTCCTTGTTCCTTCGTTTCTGCAAAAAATCTACTATTGACAGATACACAATATCGTGCTACAATAAGCACTGTAACTGGCCCGAAATGGCCTGAAATCTGAAATATATTGCTCTGACGCCCATGGAAACTTTAACCAAAGACATCATCCGCTACATAGCCTTCCTCGAAAAGACGTACGGGTTTGAAATTTCGCTGTGCGACCTGCATCCTGCGATCTACCCGTATTCGAGCATGCTCGCGCCCTACAACACGCATCGGTGCCACTCGTGCATCCTGCTGAAAAAATACCCAGCTCTGCAGAAAAAATGCGTTCAAAGGCAACACAACGTGCGCGAAAAATGCCTGTTGACCGATCATTTTTACGGAATGTGTTATGCCGGCATGGGCGAATACATTTTCCGCACGATGCACGGAGATACGTATCTGGGCTTTATCAGCGTGAGCGGGTACTGCAAGGCGCCCCCGAAGGCGGAGCGGCGTATGCAACAGCTGTGCAAAGAATACGGGGTACCCTACAAGAATCTCAAATTCCTGTTCGATGAATCCACCAAGTACCCTCCCCCGGCGGCGGATCGGGTGGAAATGTTGCTTCTGCCGTTGCAGAAGATGCTCGAACTCTTCTATCTGACCGTGCTGGAAGAAGAAAAGACCGATCACAAGGCGAAGCCGACAGACAACCTGCTGAACCTGATTCTGGTGTATCTGGACGACAATTTCACCAACAATCTGACGCTGGAGCGCATTGCCGCAGACCTGCATTACAGCAAATCGTACCTATGCCATTATTTTTTTACACACCGGCACATGACGATCATGTACTATGTGAACAGCCAGCGCATCGAACTGGCAAAAACGTTGCTTGCGAACGAAAAATTCTCTATCCTCGAGATCGCCTTTCAAATCGGCTACAACGACGCGAATTATTTCAGCAACATCTTCAAAAAACACGTCGGCATTTCGCCTTCGCGCTACCGCAAGCGGCTCAAATCGAAAGAGTGATCAGAGTTTGATACCGAACACTGCATCGAGGCAATGGCGCAGCACCTCCGCTTCGCACACGTCCGCCGCGACGAAAACTTCCGCTCCCCGGTCTTTGCCTCCGTACAGGCCGGAAAGCGCCATATTCACCGTAAAGCCGCGCGTCATTTCGCCCGCCGTCTCCACAAAAATGCGCTGTTTTTTGAAGAACAGCCATTCCGGAAATAAAAAGACATACAGCGCAAGCGGATCGTGCAGGGTGACGCCCACGTGCCGCCTGGAGACCCAGGCCCGCACAAAATCGGCCAGATAACCGCGCTCGCTGTCTTCGTGCAGGGCGAGAAGATCGTCCAGCACGCGCTGCGGCAGCCGCGTTTTCCGCGTCACGTCGAGGCCGACACACCAGAGCGGCAGCCCCGCTTCGTAGACGACTTTCGCCGCTTCCGGATCACAAAAAACATTCCATTCCGGTTCGGCGGTAAAGTGCGCGCCACCCATGACGACGATCCTGCCGATTTTTGTCATGACCGCCGGCGCTTTGCGGACAGCCCGCGCGAGGTTGGTCAGCGGACCGATCGCCAACAGCGCCAGCTCTTCGCCGTAAGTCTCGGCGGCGCGGATGATCGCGTCGACCGCCTCTTCCCCGCTTTCCGCGCACGGGAGACGGTTGTCGGGCGCAAAGCGCGCCTCTTCCAACTCCGGGCCATACATCAGGCAGTGCGCGTACGGCTCCTTCGCGGCGAGCAGCGCATGCGCGCTGCCCGCCAGAACGGGAACATCCGTCCCCGAATAGGAGAAGAGTTTTTTGGCCACCCTCGCCCGCTCTTCGGTGTTTTTGTAAACGGTGGTCACGCCGAGCAGCTCGATGTGCGGCGAGTGCGCCGCCAAAGAGAGGGCGATTGCGTCGTCTACATCGGCGCCGATGTCGGTATCAATCCACAATTTTTGTCTGTTCATCTTACTTTTTCGACCGTTTTTTAAAAGTTGCGGCCGCCGCGCCGAGCGCACCGAGCGCCAGCAGCGCCGAGCCTCCCGCAACTGAAGAGCCGCAGCCGCCGCAGCCTTCGCCGCCTCCATTGTTTCCGCCGCTGTTGCTGCCCGAACCGACCGCGTCGATCTGCGCTTTGGCCGCATCGTACGCGGCGTTTAGGGCGTCGGCTTTGGTCAGCCCGGAGACCGTTTCCGCAAAGCCGTCGCGCACGCCCGTGATGGTCGTCCAATCCTCTTCGGAATAGTTCGCGCTGTCGAGGGTGGCAACATAGTCGGCCAGCTGCTTTGCGAGTTCGGCACGCCGATCGGCCGCCTGCGTCTTTGTCAAATAGTTCGCGAGCGCACCTTCCAGTTCCGACGCAACACCGTCCACTTCTTCAGTGGTGAGCGCGGCGTCGATGTCGGCCAGCGCCGTTTCGTACAGTTCGCAGATCTCCAAATAGTCCGCAGCCTCGTAATCGTCGAAATTGACGGCGTCATATGCGGCCTGCACCTGCGCCTTGACCTCAGCCGCGTGTTCGATGGCCGCAATATAGGCCGCAAAATCAAATACTTTGTCCGCGTCGTAGCCCTCGGTTGTGACGGCGAAGTCGGGCAGCAGCGTGACATAGCCGCTGTCATTGACGCCGTTGATCACATAATAGAGGCTATCGCCTGCGGCGAGGTGGATCTCCTGACCGAGCGCGTCTGCTTCGACCGAGGAAGGATAGCTCTGTTTGCTGTAATTTGTGGTGATGTAATAGCTTTCCCCTTCCACCGTGCGCATGACGACGGTGGAGTATTCCGCCCCCAAAGAATCCGATCCTTTAATCCACGCCTCGTTGGTCACATGCACGACGACGTTCTGCGACGCCGTGAAGGAAATTACGAAATCGTACCCGTTGACATGGTCGGTACGGAGGCGGCCGCTGCCGCTGCCCTGGTAATCTGAATCGAAATAGACTGCGGCATAACCGGAACTGTTCCGCGCCGTAGAGTCGATACGAGTGGTGCTGACGACGCCGTCGTTGTCGGTATACGGGCCTCCGTCCTCGGCAAAGTTGTAGAGCGGTTCGCCCACAGTTCCGTATTCCAGTCGCCATTGCACGCCTATGTTTTCCATCACGCCGCCGCCTGCCGCAATGGAGGCCTGCACCATCTCTTCAATGGTCATATCCATCTCGGTCAGTACGGCAGGCTCTCGCACGGTAACGGTGACCTGCTTGCTTTCGGCACCGTCGGCCGCGAAGGTGAACACATAGACGCCCGGCTCGGCGATGGCGAACGGTTCGCCCGAAACGGGCGAAAGGCCGGATGCCGGTTCACCGTCTTTGGTGTACGTGACGCTCACCTGTGCGTTTTCGGTTGCCGACCACGTCAGCGTGACGTTTCCGCCTGCAGTGATGCTGTCTGCGTCGGCGCCCGCCGTGATGACGGGGATCGGCTCGGTCGCTTCCGCAGCAAAGGTGGGCCAGATGGCCGAATAAAATGTTCTCGCAAATTTTGTGCTGTCATCCGTATACGCAGCCGTATAGAATACATAATACAGCGTTTCGCCGGTTCTGACGAAATACGTTCCGCCAAGATCATTTGCCGCGACCGATGTTCCCACGGGGATCGTCGCTTCCGTTGCGACCGCATCTCCGCTTTGGATATAAACACCAACGTTCAGGTTTGCCTCGTTGTTTTCTCTCGAGCCGTTGGAGATCGTCACGTCCAGGTGGTCCTTGGCCGTCAGCTTCGCCACAACGCCGTATTGTCCGGGAACGAAATCGTCGCCGACCATCTCGAAGTTGCTGGCACGCGCTGTCCCGGCGGTCAGAAGCACGGAAGACTGGTAACCGGTCGTATTGTACACCGCCGATGTGCGCAGGCCGCCGTTGTTCACCTCGTACGGATGGAACTGCATGGCGCCTTCACCATCCAGCCCGCCGTATCCGAGGGCGTAATCGAACAGCGCCCCGTCTGTCACGCTCTTGGAATAATAGCCGTCATCGCCCGTACCGGCCGCAATGACGCCGCTCAGCATCTCCGAAAGCGATGTCGTCTGCGCGGCCGTTTCCGCCCGCGCCGCCCACGGCGGCGCAAAGCCAAACGTCACAAAAAGCAGTGCTAACAGCACTAAGGCGGCGATCAATCCGCTCTTTAGCTTGTTCATTGATCTGTTCATCGGTATTCCCCCTGACCTGTTGGATTTGATGATTCCAGTATAAATGAACGTTTCGCTGTTTTCCTTAACATGGTTGCTCAAAAACTATAAAAAATTGCTTTCGGAAAGCAATTTTCACTCATTTTTATCCTTTACATCATGCATCAACCCGGCCGGACGGACGGAAAACAGCAAAAGAGGTCCGTGAACGGCCATACATGAATTTTCTCTTTTTCGCCGCCGTATCCGCTTTACGGCAGACGGAAAAAAGTTCTTTTTTAATGATTTCTGCGGCAGCCCGTAACCCAACGCGGTGCAAAAACGAAAGCGGACGCAAAAAACGCCGCAGATCCGGCGGGCGCGCAAAACCCCCGGCACGGATCCGTGCCGGGGGTTTTCAACTCATTCAACAGACTTTGCAGCCAGGGCGGCAGCAGCGCCCTGTTTTGCGCGAAAAGGCGGTCAGCCGTCGCAGGCGATGGAAGAACGCATCTCGCTGATGGCGTTCTTTTCCAGCCGCGAGACCTGCGCCTGCGAAATGCCGACCTCGTCGGAGATCTCCGTCTGCGTCTTGCCTTCGAAATAGCGCAGGCGCAGGATCCGCCGCTCGCGTTCGCCCAGTTTTTCCATCGCTTCGGCGAGCGCCGCGTGCTCCGTCCAGACTTCGTCGTTGTTCTTTTCGTCGCTGATCTGGTCCATCAGCAGGAGCGCGTCTCCCGACTTGTTGCACACCGGTTCGTACAGCGAAACGGGGTCGGAGATGGCGTCGAGCGCGTAGACGACTTCCTGCTCGCGCACCTGCATCGCCTCGGCGATCTTTTCGATGGTCGCCTCTTTGTGCGCCTCTTCGAGCATCTCGCGCGTTTTCAGGACCTTGTACGCCGTGTCGCGGATGCTGCGCGAAACGCGCAGCGAATTTCCGTCGCGCAGATAGCGCTTGATCTCCCCCAGGATCATGGGCACCGCGTAGGTGGAAAAGCGGACCCCCAGGTCGACGTTGAAGTTGTCGATCGCCTTCAAGAGCCCGATACAGCCCGCCTGAAACACGTCGTCGGCGTTGGCGTTTTTAGCCCAGAACCGCTTGACCAGCGACAGGACGAGGCGCATGTTCCCCACCACAAACTGTTCGCGCGCGGCGCGGTCGCCCTCCTTGAGGCGGCGCATCAGCGCGTCGCTCTCTTCCGCCGTCAGCAGGGGCAGGCCGGACGTATCGACGCCGCAGATCTCCACTTTTTGCAACATACCGTCACCTCCTATGTACCGGACCAAAGGTGAGTATGTGCTTTTTGCCGCCCCGTTATGCGGCCGGCGGCGTATTCCCGGCAGCGAGCGCCCGGACGGAACGCGCCCCCGCCCGCGGGAAAAGGTCTGCGGCACAGCCCCGCCCCAACGGACGGGAACCGATCCACGAAGCGGAAAATCTGCCGCCACCGCAGGCGGGCGAATGCCCGCGCGGGATAAGGTCAGACCAGCTTGCTCATCTCGTTTTTGAGGCGGGCGATGATCTTCTTTTCCAGCCGCGAT
>ERZ1090861.1799-NODE-1800-length-10330-cov-6.339075_pt1 | contig 10330 bp, 5 predicted proteins | sample MGYA00478482_ERZ1090861 | MGnify/ENA primary metagenome ERZ1090861 (study PRJEB33644, sample SAMEA5815744) | chicken gut metagenome | biome: Chicken; feature: Gastrointestinal Tract; material: Caecum | place: Ireland | collected 2019-01-01 | study: A study of the... | reverse complement strand
AGACTCAAAGAAGTCAACGGAGCGTATTATGGAGATCAAACGCGATTATTATCTCGACAAACTCATACAGCACAGAAAAAACGGGCTGGTAAAAATCGTTACGGGCGTAAGGCGGTGCGGCAAGTCCTATCTTCTCTTTAAGTTGTTCCGCAACTATCTGACCAATAACGGCATTAAAGACGACCATATCATTTCTATCGCTTTAGATGATTACGGCAACAAACACCTGCTCGATCCCGATGAACTATACCGGCATGTGAAAAGTCTGATAACGAACAACGGCGCCTATTACATCCTGCTCGATGAAATTCAGCTTGTAAAAGACTTTGAACACGTAGTAAACGGATTTCTGCACATCCCTAACGCCGACATCTACGTCACCGGCAACAACTCAAAATTTCTCTCTTCCGACGTCATTACGGAGTTTCGCGGCAGAGGCGATGAGATCCGCGTTTACCCGTTAAATTTTTCAGAGTTTTATTCGGCATACGGCGGCGATTTCAATAATGCATGGCTGATGTTCTGTAATTACGGCGGTATGCCGCTTTGCCTGTCCATGCAGACGCAAAAAGACAAAGCTAAATACCTTACCAATCTGTTTGAAACCACCTATCTCGCCGACATCATAAACCGCAATCACCTGCGCGGCAATATGGAGATCAACGAGCTTACCGACGTCCTTGCATCGTCCATGGGTTCGCTCACCAATCCCTTAAAACTATCAAACACGTTCGACAGCGCCAAAAAAGTGAAGCTTTCCACCAACACCATATCCGCGTATCTCGGCTATTTGCAGGACGCTTTTCTAATAGAAAAGGCGTTACGTTTCGATATAAAGGGTAAAAAATATATTAATACCCCGGCAAAATATTACTTTGTGGATATGGGGCTGCGAAATGCCCGGCTTTCTTTCCGGCAGCAGGAATATACGCATATCATGGAGAACGTCATCTATAACGAACTGCGCTCGCGCGGCTATTCGGTGGATGTGGGCGTTGTGGAAAACATAGGAAAGGAAAACGGTATATCGGTCAGGAAGTCGCTTGAAGTCGATTTTGTCGTCAACTCAGGCAATCGCAGATATTATATCCAATCGGCGTACAATATCCCGTCGGATGAAAAACTGAAGCAGGAACAGGCTTCGCTGCTCTCCATAAACGACGCCTTCCGTAAAATAATCATCGTAAATCAACCTATCCTTTCGGGGTACAATGAGCAAGGAATTCTCATGCTTTCCCTCTCCGATTTCCTCCTCGATCCGGAAAAAAGCTTGAATTTATAAAAAACATTCATAAACGGAAAGATATTTTTCAGATTGGTCTGCGGAAAACAACGGGACAAAGCCGAAATCGTTGCTCACAGGGCAAAAAAAGCCTTACAGAGCGGCAAAAGAGCCGGGCAAGGGAACTCCCTGCCCGGCTCCGAATTTGTTTCCATGAATTTTAACAGCGATTCTGCAACCGTTTGTTCTCCCGCGAGCCATGCAGCATAGCCTCCGCAAAAAGACAAAAAATTATGCAGTGAAAAACCCTGTAAAAACTGAGGCATCCAATTGTACAAGATTCACAACACACCGGCATTTCTTATCTTTTTACAATAATTTTGAATAAAAAAGAAACTACCAGCGCCGTAATTGCCATTATCAAAGCCAGCAATAACAAACACAACAATCCGCCGCCCATACCGAGTATGCATTTTGTAATAAGTTTTAATAAATCCATGCTTACAAAACCAATGATAATATCGGCGAAAAGGATACAGAGTAGCAAAAAAAGTAATCCGCCGACGGCATTTTTGATGTCTGCCCCGCTTAAAGTCATATGCAAAGCCAGGAATATGCCTGCAACGATAAACACCGCCCATTGCCACATACCGGCGTAACCGAAAAAACATCGAAATACATTGAAAACAAACATCAAGACGGAAGCAAAATCGGAAACATCAATCGATTCGGCATAATTTTGCATTTCACCGATAAAATCGGGCAGCAACAACCCCGCCAAAAGATATAAAATTTCCGATATAACGACAATGGGAGCCACACCTATAAAGAAATTACCTATCCTCTGAAAAGGATTCTTTCGGTTATAGGCGTGATTTACATACCCTAAGGTTCCGTCCGCGTCGTTTATCTGAAACAGCTTTATTTCTACGATTTTATGCCCGAAAATCAGGCAGAAAACCGCGTGCGACAATTCGTGCACGGGCGTACCGATAAAGCCCGTTATATAACATACCGCCCTGCCGAATCTTCCGAAATTGGCATAAAACCTTCTGTTGCAGAGTGCAATTAACCAGCCGAATAAAAATATAATTCCCGCCGTAAATACAATCTGCAACAGAAAGTATATCGCTATATCGGCCATCATCCCGCATAGCCCGAATTTGTCCAGGTCCATTCCGACCAAGAAGAAGTAATGACCTGTCCAGCAGCGTCCCCTTTGGCGCGTACTCTGATCGTAATCGAATAATACTGCCTGAAATCGGCAATCGGATCGAGCGCGGAATAAACCGTGCTTACGATATCCTCAAACTCTCCGCCGTCGAACGAGATCTGATACTCATATCCGTAGGCGTTCTGAACGTTATCCCATTTTATCACGCCGTCGGAATTGATGGAGAATCCACCAGGACGCGCCAGCAACGTGATCTGATAACCGGAATTTCCGCCGGCGTAGGCAGAATCGACGTAATATACCCCGTCGCTGTCAAATGCGCCGCCGAGCGCCTTCACGCGGACAATGTACGTTCCCGTATTTTCAATGACCTTTTCGGCGCTTGTCGCCTGAGAGGTGGTCGTCTGTCCCGCGATCTCATACTGATACCCGGCGCAATTAGGCGATTGCTTTGTAACAGTCACTATGATTTTACCGCCGCTCACAACGGTATCCGCCGAATACTCGTAATCGATTTCGGGCGCGGTAAGGATCTCCGCCCTCTGCGTAAAGGTGAACACGGCGCTGTCGAGATTATTCCTTGCGTCGCCGATTGCTTTCAATGTGACCTGATGATCGCCCGCCTGCGTAAATCTGGGCGTATATGCGTATGTACTGCCCGATACATGGAAGCCCGCCGTTACCATAACGCCGTCTATCTCCATGTAATAAGAGCTTGCATTGGCAACACCCTGCCATACATACTGTCCGTTCTGAATGGTAAATTCGGGCTTAGCCAGTTTATATACGGTAATCGCAACGGAATAATCGCTATCAAGATACTGCGTATCGTTTCCGATCGCTTTGACAAGGAAGGTATAGCTCTTCCCTCCTTCCAATGCAGAAATGTCGTAGCGCGTACCGTTCAGATCCCCGCCGCCGATCTGCTCATCAACTGCGGAGTAGATGCGGTAAGTCGGCGTGTATTCAGAGGTGTTAATATTGGAAGGAGCGTTCCACACCATCAGGTTGCTGTCCGCAAACACGCCTTCGGGGAATTCGGGGGCGGCGAGCCGAATGAACTGCTGCGTAGGGGATGATTGCGACGTCATGTAATAGAGCGTATGATTATCGTTCCAGTAGTTGGCGACCGCTATCATATGCAGCGTCGTGCCGTCTGTCTCGATAAACTGATACATATTGTTCCATGCGTTTTCGTCCAGCGCCTGTTCGGACAGGTCGATAAACGCCTGATAACTTGTTGCATTCGCCACCTGATCGTGCGTCAGCGTTCCGTTCTCTTCCGATGTGATCTTGATATTTGTCGGCGCTTGCAGGCGTTCAATCTCAACAGGTGAGGAGAAGTTGGACGCGAGCACATTCGAGCCGTTGCCCCTTGCACAGACAGTCACGGAATACGAGCCGGCATTGAGAATGGAAAGGTCATACGTTTCCGCCTGCGCCGTGAAGGCCTGCCCCGCATAGGCGACCGAATAGCCGTTGGAATTGGAAACGGCCGCCCACGAAAGCATAAACCCGTTCATCGCCAGAGACTGCGGCGCGGCAAGTACCGTAATATCGAAGGAGAGCGCTTCATCGCTCAGGCAAGGAAGTTTGACTTCGCGGCGGGAAGCATTGAAGCTACCCATACTGCGCACGGTATAAGTAAAGTGCTGTTCTGCAATGGCAGAAGTCTCGACGATCCCCGTTTCCGTGATCGCGGCGCCCGTCGTCGTCTTACCGTCGCGGAGCGCGCCGTCGCGGTAAAGCTGATAGCTGCTTGCGCCGCTCACAGGCACGAAATTGACGGTAAATCCCTGTGCGAGCGAATCGCGGTTGCTGACGATAAAATTCTGCGCGGCGGCCTTAGGTGCGGCAAGGCGCTCTATGGTGTACGGCTCACTATACTTTGAATCATAGAAGTCAGCGCTTCCGACAGCCGCAGTCGCTTTTACCTCAACTTTATAGACGCCGACATCCGTATAAGCGTGCGCAAATGCCATCTGTGCGGAAGAGAATGTCTCCGTCTCCGTTGTCCCGTCAGGAAGAGTGATGCGAGCCATATAACCGTTTGCAGAGTTGACCGCATTCCATGTAAGATTATTATTCGCTTCGCCGTCCAGCTCCAAGTCGTTGTTCCAGCTTACAGTGGGCGTATCGAGGATATAAATGGTCTTTTCCGCAGACCACGACGAGAAGTAATTACCCGACTCATTTACAGGCATAACCTGCACGTCGTTGGAACGGCCCGAAGGCAATTTATCGTACTGCGTATCCGTAAGGACGGTGCTTTGAACTACGCCGTTGATGCGGATGCGATAGCTTTCGGCACGGTCGACGGCGTCCCACTTGACAATGCCGTCCTCGACGATGAGCTCTCTGACCGTATCGAGGTAATAGAAATCTTCCGAAACGGTTTTGGAATCGTAGGTGGACGAATAGTTTCCGAGCGCCTTGACCGTGACGTTGAAGTCGCGGTTTTCGGAATTGTAGTCCATCGAATTGCCCGTAACGGTGGAAACTTTTCCGTTTACATTGACTTCATAAGAAGAGGCGTTGCCCTGCCATGTGAGCGTCATGCCGTCGTAGCGCACATTGGTTGGAACAGAATAGATATATACGTCCTTTTCTTCGCTCCAGAAGGAATAGAAGGTGCTATCCCCTGAAACGACGGGCTTTACCTTGACGCGGTTGCTGCCTTCGGGGAGATCGGAATAGCGCGTATCGGTGACGTCGTTTGTAAGCACATTGCCGTTGACGCTGACCTGATAGGCGTTCGCCCCGCTGACGGCGTCCCACGAAATGGAGCCGTCGTTGGCGACATATACCGTCTCAATGGTCGCAAGCGGCTTGAACGTGACGGAAGCCGATTCCTGCGTTTCGCCCAAAACCGAGCTGACGGTCACGTCGAAAGATTCGCCGTTTGCTTCGTAATAGTATGTAGTGGAATTGGATCTGGCAGGTTCGGCATTGCCGATCTGCACCATATAGTGTTCGGCATTTTCCACCTTGTCCCAGGTGATATATGTACCGTCGTAGGCGATATTTTCAGGTGCTTTGAGCAGGATTTCCTGCACCTTGCTGCATGCGGCAAGCCCTATCGCACCGGCTATCACCATGACGAAGGTACAGAGTACTAATAAAAACTTGCGTTTCATGATCAGTTCTCCTTATTATTTTTGTATTAAAGATAGAGGTTTGTTGTGTCGGGGTAAGTTAAGTCTACATAGAAATTTTTGAAATATAAATATGAATATACTTTATCTGAATTTGTTTTTTTAGCATAATAGCAAAAGAATAATCGATTTGTGCGTATACTTAAATCTGCAGTAAAACTAAATGATTTCCACGAAGTTGATGAAACACTATCAATATGCTTCATCAAAAAGTTTGCATCGCTAACAATCGTATTGTCATAAAGATACAGACCACCATCAAAAATACTGGTTGATCTACTAGTTTTCATATCATAATGGACAGAAATCTTAATATTTGCCCCATCAGAAGGGATATATTCGCTCAAATCAATTTCTCTGCGCCAATCGGCTTGTGGTCCACTTGCTTCAGTGCTGGAACTAGATTTTCTTGCGGAACGAGCCCAGTCATCCTCGTTATTACTATCTTTTATAAGTACCCATGTTTCAGTCTTTACCGTGTACCACCCTGCTTTCAACGCAACGCTTGCGGCAGGCATAGATTTCGATTCATATTTTTCTTCATCGGCGTTATACCAGCCCGCGAAGATAAAACCTTCCTTTTCAGGCGTGGGCAAAGTGATTGCTGTACCTGCTTCCTGCGAAATATCTTTTACTTCGGTGCCGCCGTTTTCATCGAACACGAGCATCGCCTGCCATACGGCCTTCAGCTGCGCGCCGTCTGCAGGCATTTTTGTTATGTTTGCTTCCTCCCCGCTCATGGTTTCCCAATGCAGGAACTTGTAATTTTCACGCACGGGCGTAGGCAATGCTACGGTTGTCCCTTCACGCGCGACAACGGGCGCAATTGTTTCGCCGCCGTTCGGATCAAGCTCGATGACCGGCGCCCATTCAACGGCATACAGCACCGTGTTATCTGTAATATTCCCCGTGAAGATCTGCTCGCCGCTCGAAGTTTTAGACCAGCTGAGTACAGCCTGCCCTTCACTGTTGCGCGTTTCGGGAACGACTTGCGAAATAGGCGTGTTATAGGCTATTTGCATCTCCTCGGGCTGAATCCCGTTCCCGAAATTGAACGTCACCGTAAACGTTTCCGTTTCAAAACCCGCATACAGCGTTATGTACTCCCCCATCAGGTCAAAATTATCCGAATTGAAGACGGAAACGACGGGGACAAGCCCGTATTCATCCGCGACCTGTACGCCGCCGCAATTTGCCGCCGTATACCAACCGGAAAACGTACTGTGATCCAGCGTGAGATTTTTCGGAAGTTCCGGAAGACTTTCTCCGTAGCTGACCTCAACCTGCCTTTCGCCCGTTATGGCAGCTCCGCCGTAATCGAGAATGACGGTATACTGTTTTGCCTTATACTGCGGGAAAAGCACCATGTTCTGCTTGTCCGTAAACGGAGATACCGAAGAACCGCTTGCCAGAACGTACTGCGTCCCGCCCACTTCCGCGTCAAACAAACCGATAAAATCGTACCCCTCCCGGCGCGGAATCGATTCGAGAGAATACGGAGAGCCGTCTTCCACTTCCAATGTATGCGTTCCCGCATCATCGGTATATTGTATCGTATATGTTTTGGGCGCGACAGACGACGTACCGCCACCTCCGCCAAACTCGAAGAATCCGCATCCTGAAAGCGACAGAATGCCTGCCATAAGAATCGCCATAATACAGCAAACGATACTCGTCCTCTTTTTTCTCATTATACCTTATCCTCCGAAAATTATTTTTTTGCAGAATCTGCAGCTGATTTTACTTTTCAAATTCCAACGTCGCCGTACAGCGCCAGTCGGAATAGTCATCGTGCCACCAACCGTCGTACCAGGAATATATGATTTCATAAACCACCATAAGCTCTATCGAGGAAACTCTCTTTCCCGGATTGATTTCCACCGTAAGCCCCTTTACGTCCCCTTGCGCCATGCCGTTCATGAAATCCGTTCCGTTGAATTCCGCATAGCTTCCGTCCGTATAGGAAACTTTCACGTAATAGGCACCTTTGCCGATCGTCTTGCCTGTAAGATTTGTACCGTATACTCCCTCTTTCCAGGTATCGCCGGCAAGCGCGTTTCTGTACCAATTTGCGCCGATTCCCCCGGATTTAGGGAGCGACGACGGATCCTCCAACAGTTTCAGGGAAAGGGAAAGGGTGCTGCCGCCGGGGATAAAATATTCCCCCTGATCGTTTTTGCTGCTTCCGCTCACGATAAGTTCCAGCAACTCAAACGCCGAATGCGTCTTTTTATCGTTATCGGTCCCCTGCTCCGCCGGGTTATAGCCGTTATCCTGTTTGCAGCTGCTTCTGTCCAGAGCGACAACATAATCCGTCACCCACTGCGCGTACGCGGTGATGTCATACGGGGTGTTCCATGCGCGCAACCCTGCCCCTGTCTGATCGGTCAGGCGAGTGCCGGTAGAATACGGGGACGTATACCAGCCGACAAACGTATAGCCGCTGCGGACGGGAACGGACAGGCTGAATTGTTGCCCGTATACCACCGTCTTTTCATAGACCGTCTGTCCGTCCTCCTGCGGCAGATTGCCGCCCGACGCATTATAGATCACGCGGTATTCGTTCACCTGCCATCTTGCGGTGAGGAAAATATCCATGTTTACATAAAAGCTTCCCTCATACTTCCTCCCGCTGCCGTCGAACCAGCCGACAAAGGAATAGCCCGTGCGGGTGGGCGTCGGAAGACTAAACAAAGTTCCTTTTACGATCTCCCGGGTGCCCCCGCCCGTTCCGCCCGCCGAATCGAGCCCGACGGTATAGGTGATTTCTCGGAATCGGGCAAAAAGTTCGGTATTTTCCGCAATATCCCAGACATCGACCGAATTTCCCCTGGAATCGGTAATGGCACGTCCTCTCGCCGTAAACCATCCGGCAAACTCGTAAATGTCATTTTTGCTGTCCGGAACGGGCAATTTGAACGCCGTACCGTAAGCCACGGAATACGTGCTTTCCGTCCCTTCGGGGAATTCGCCCTCGGTCTCGTCGAGGGTGCAGGTTACCGTATAAGTATTTGCTTTCCATCTTGCGGTCAGCGTCAGATCATCCGTGACTTCTATGGTCGTCGGCTGGCGGTTTCCCTTCTCGTCGAACCAGCCTTCAAAGGTATATCCTTCTCTCTCCGGCACTTCCAGCGTATATAAACCGTTATCCAATACGATGTTTTCCCGGAGATCACCATACGCATAATCGTAAATTACGCGGCATTCATATGCCAGGACATAAACTTCCAGATTGCCCGTAATAATCCCGTCGTATTCGACCCCGTTCATGGTAGCCCAGGAAGAAACGATTTTTCCGTCCTCCGTTTCTTTGGGCGCCACTTCCGAAAGATTTGTACCGTATTCGGCTTCCGCCTCTTTCAGCAACGTATTCCTGTCGTTTGCATAAAACCGCACCGAAAAGGTCTGCAATTGGAATCCCGCATAAAGCCGGATGGTTCTGTTTTCGTCGCCGAGGTTCGCCAGTTCTTCGGAAAGCAACATCCCGCTGACGCCGTCCGATCCCGCGACCTTTAATCCCCCGCAATCCGGCTGTGTATACCATCCCGCAAAATTCATATAATATTTATCGGGAATCGTCAGTCCTGCCGGAAGCTGCGGCAATTCGGAACCGCACTTCGCCTGTAACGTACCTGCCCCCGTCACTATCGCTTCTCCGTAGTCGAGAAGAAGCGTGTATGTCTTTGCCGTAAATTGCGGATACAAAACGATATTTTTCCGTTCATAAAACGGAGAAACGCATACACCGGTCGCGGTAACATATTGCGTTCCGCCGACCTCTGCATCGTACAGTCCCGAAAAATCGTAACCCTCTCTTGACGGGAAGGGGCGCTCTATCGCATATAATTCGCCATATGCGACGGAAAGCGTATGAACTTCGTCTCCGTCCGAATACATAATGGTATAAATTTCACTGCTGCTTTCCGAACTTCCGCCGTTTAACAAGTCACAGCCATACAGTACAAAAGAAAACAGCATGACAACTACGAGCAAGCAACTTTTAACGCGGACCATAAACGTCTTTCTCATTGATTTTTTCTCCTATCTCTTCAAACGATCATACCACCCACACTTCACTATGTGACAATATCATTTCAAAGATATCATGTTTACACGACCTCCACTGCACAATAGTATCTGCATAGCTTCCATGCTCCGCCGTTTTGCAAACGTGCATTTTCTGTATTTACTCAATCATATACCTTTTCAGGTATACACTATATTATATCATACCTTTTTGCGGATGTCAATACCTTTTTAGGTATAAGCTGATAAAATTATACCAATCATGTTTAAGGATATCTTGTTGGATTTAATGGCAGAAAAGGGAATCAATCAACGGCAATTAAGCGTCGGGGCACAAATACCGCCGACCACGATCAGCGGCTGGATCAATGCAAACCGATTGCCTGATTACAGCGCTTTAATCAAGTTGGCTGTTTATTTTGATGTGTCCGCGGATTATCTGCTCGGTCTTTCGGATGAATTTGGCTCTTCGATATCCATTCCCGAACCATTGGCTTGGAATGAAACCGAATTGCTCGGAAGTTATCGCTCTTTATCGTCTTCCGGGAAAGCCCGCGCCGCCGCTTATATCGATCTACTTTTGGAGCAGGAAAGTTCTCCGCATGTAAAGCCTCCGCGCAAAAAATAGCACTAAAATCAAAAAATATATAAACATTCATCCATTTTGTTTGTTTTCAAAGTGTCCATAAAGTTATGTGACAGTATCTACATAATATCCGTCGCACCAAAATTGTCTGCGTCCGTATTTATATT
>ERZ1090861.1798-NODE-1799-length-10332-cov-13.079887_pt1 | contig 10332 bp, 8 predicted proteins | sample MGYA00478482_ERZ1090861 | MGnify/ENA primary metagenome ERZ1090861 (study PRJEB33644, sample SAMEA5815744) | chicken gut metagenome | biome: Chicken; feature: Gastrointestinal Tract; material: Caecum | place: Ireland | collected 2019-01-01 | study: A study of... | reverse complement strand
TCCTCCTGGGAGATCCCCAGGGCTTTCCGCAGTTCTCTGATCTTATTCAACATATCAGCCACCATGCCTTTTCTTAAAAAATAACAGCGCCCCGAAATAAACCATGGCCGTAGCTGTCAGATGAACGAAAGGATTCATAGTCATCTCCTGTCTCGTTGCCAGGTTTTCGATGATCTCAATGATCAAAGCTCCCGTCACTCCCATAAGGGTAAAAGCACTGGCTTTCCAGACAATAATCTGTCTGCGTTCATCTCCCGAACGTACTATAGATATGAGCATGCCAATATCCAATGCTATAAAAAACAGTAATATAGCAGCACAAAAAATTATAATCACCAAATCCTTCGCCATAAGAATCCCCCTTTCAAAACGTCAAATTCTTTTTACATTTTCAGTATAATCCTGCTATGTTATTATGTCAAATACTTTTTACATTTTTGCCTATACCATTTTTCTCCTTCCTATGCTATGATGAAAATAGTGATAAAATTCTTAGTCCGGATATCAGTAGCTTCCGGCTTTTCATACACTTCGAGTAACAGATCCGGCAAAAAGGAGGCAGCCTATGGAAATTTCTTTTCTCCAGATACAAAATTTTAAGTCTATCGAAAATATGATCCTCCGGGATATCGGATCCGCCCTGATCCTGGTAGGTCAGAACAGTGTGGGGAAATCTTCCATCCTCCAGGCCATTGCCGCCGCTATGGGAGAGTATCAGCCTTTCTCTTCAGATTTTAACCCCAGGAAGCAGAATATTGAAATCTCTGTTTCCCTCTCCCTGACTCCCGGAGATCTGGAACTATTGTTCCAGGCCAAAAAGGTCAGTTCCTACAAAAGATGGGATTCCTGGTACCGGGATTTCTGCCAGAAACTGCCCTCTTTTCAGAATAACCATCTGACCTTTACTTATATTGCCAACCAGAACGGCAGCATCCGGCATCATGACGGATTTCATAAAAATAACCGGTACATTTCCCAGATTCTCCCCTCCGTCTATTTTCTGGACAGCAAAAGAGATCTGGAAAAAGTCCAGGGAAATCTCCTGTCTTTTACCGAGGATGATCTGCTGAATCAGATGCGGATGGACTGCTGTTTATTTGATCCTATGAAAAAATGCACCCACTGTTTTTCCTGTATCGGTCTTCTGAACCGGAAAACCCCGGAAGAGCTGAATGCTTTTGAAACAGAAAAGCTCCTGGAATACAAGCTGTATCATATGAATCTGAAAGACTTCTCTGATAAAGTAAATCAGTATTTCGGGAAAAACAGCGGTTATCACGGAGAGATCACCTATGACCTTACCACCCACACCGGAGAACTTTTTCAGGTCCAGGGCTATATCCGGCAGAAAAATCAGGAAAATCCTTTCCCTGTAGCCCAGTTGGGAGAGGGAATGCGGAGCATTTACCTTTTGTCCCTTCTGGAAGCTTATATGAAAGAGGAAGACCGGCTTCCTTCCCTGCTCCTTATGGAGGATCCGGAAATCTTTCTCCATCCTCAACTCCAGAAAACCTCCGGCGAAATCCTGTACCGGCTGTCTAAAAAGTGCCAGGTGATCTTTTCCACCCACTCTCCCAATCTGCTGTCTCCCTTTAACAGCCGGCAGATCCGGCAGATCGTCCTGGATGAAAAGGGCCTGCCCAGCGTCCGGGAAAAAACAAACCTTTCTCTAGTATTAGAAGATCTGGGCTACTCTGCAGGAGATCTTCTGGGGGTGGATTTCGTATTTATCGTAGAGGGAAAACAAGACAAAAGCCGCCTTCCCCTTCTCCTGGAAAAGTATTATTCCGAGATTTACAACGAAGGCGGCAGTCTGTCCCGGGTATCCATTATCACCACCAACAGCTGCACCAATATCAAAACCTACGCAAATCTCAAATACATGAACCAGGTGTACCTGAAGGATCAGTTTCTCATGATCCGGGACGGGGACGGGAAAGACCATGAAGAGCTGGTCCGCTCCCTGTGTAAATACTACGAAGAACGGAACCTGGAAGATGTGGACCGCCTCCCAAGAGTAACGGCCAAAAATGTACTGGTGCTGAAATACTACTCTTTTGAAAATTACTTTCTGAATCCGGAGGTCATGGCAAAACTGGGAATCCTTGAAAAACCGGAAGATTTCTATAAGATCCTTCTGGAAAAATGGAAAGAATATCTCCACCGGACCCGGGGAGGCCGTCATCTCCTTCAGGTGTTGGGAAAGGATCTGACCAGCGAAGAAGACATACAGGACCATATGGAAGAGATCAAGACCTGTGTACGGGGGCATGACCTCTATAACATCTTCTACGGTCCTTATAAGAAAGAGGAAACCAGCCTGTTAAGAAAGTATATAGACCTGGCTCCCAGGGAAGATTTCCAGGATATACTGGGAGCTATTGAGAAAATACCGTTTTTTGAGAACAGAAAACGGACGTAAAAAAAGACTGCCGCTTTTTCACAAGGATCAGCGGCAGTCTTTCTCACTTATTATCCGGGAAAATTTTTGTTATTCATTTTCATATAATTTTCTGGGCTTCTGAAAGGGGAACTTGACATTGTCATCACCTGTGGTTTTGAACTGCCTTCCTACCAGCAGGAGGCTTTTGTCTGCCATTCTCTTCCTGCCGGGACCTATTACGCTTACATGCGCCCGGAACATCCCCTTTCCTCCAGGGATTCTGTTTCCGTTCAGGAACTGCGGCCTTATTCTTTTCTTATGGTGTCACCGAAAGATACCCCTATGTATGAGCAGCTTGGGGTTCAGATGTGCTCCAAAGCCGGTTTTTCCCCTCTGGTGTCCAAATATGTCAGCTCTCCCAACGCCTTTATCTGTAACTTTGATACCGGCATGGAAATTTTTATTGCAGATACCTATATGCGGGACAGTGAAAATCAACAGCTGGTCCGGGTTCCTATTCAGGATATGGATAGTACCATGGGGTTTATCTACCGGAAATCCAACGAGAATCCTCTGGTTCCCTATGTCTGCCGGCAGATTATGGAAGCGTGGGAAATTACTAAATAATTTTTCATTCTTTCTCAAATAATTGACATTGTAAACCAAATCGCATATAATCATTTAAAAGGTGGTGATATCATGGCGACAACTCCGACACAGATACGCATTGATTCAGATGTCAAAAAGAAAGCAATAGACTTATTTGACCATCTAGGACTTGATATGTCCAGTGCTGTAAACATTTTCCTTCATCAATGTGTTCTCCGAGGCGGTCTTCCTTTTAATGTAGAAATACCAAATTACAGTCAACAGACATTAGAAGCAATGGAGGAAGCTAAGCGGATCTCTCGAGATCCAAGCGTAAAAGGCTATCAAAGCATGGAAGAATTAAAAAAAGCCCTGGAGGAGTATATGTAACCGTCCTTCAATAGAAAAAGCACAGTGAACCCTTGTAAAGGCCCTGTGCTTTTTCTTTATATGATTCTTTCTGATTTTTTATTTGAAATACTCCACTCCGGACTCAAAGATCTTCATATCCTGTTCGCCGTAGATATTAATGGCTACGCCGTCGCCACGTCTCTCCGAGTGAGCCATCTTACCCAGAACACGTCCGTCAGGGCTTGTAATACCTTCAATGGCACAGTAAGAACCGTTTACATTCCACTCTTCATCCATAGTAATGTTGCCGTTCAAATCACAGTACTGGGTAGCTACCTGACCGTTCTCAAAGAGCTTTTTCAGCCATTCTTCACTGGCTACGAAACGTCCCTCTCCGTGAGAAGCAGGATTGGTGTATACCTTTCCAAGTTCTGCCTTTAACAGCCATGGGGATTTGTTTGTAACAACCTTTGTATAAACCATCTTGGAAATATGACGGCCAATAGTGTTAAAGGTCAGTGTAGGAGAGTCTTCCGTCTGTCCTGTGATCTCGCCGTAAGGAACCAGTCCCAGTTTGATCAGAGCCTGGAAACCGTTGCAGATACCAAGGGCCAGTCCGTCTCTCTCATTTAACAGCCGCATAACCGCCTCTTTGATCTTCGCGTTCTGGAAGGCTGTAGCAAAGAACTTGGCGGATCCGTCAGGCTCGTCACCGGCGGAGAAACCGCCTGGGAACATGATCATCTGCGCCTGGTCAATGGCTTTTTCAAAGACTTCCACGGAATCACAGATGTGCTCCGCATCCAGATTCTTGAATACCTTGGTAATAACCTTCGCTCCCGCTCTTTCAAATGCCTTTGTGCTGTCGTACTCGCAGTTGGTTCCCGGAAATACCGGAATGAACACCGTCGGCTGCGCGATCTTGTGGGAGCAGATATGCACATCTTTGGTATCATAGAGACCCTTATCCATACTTTTGGTGGCGTCATCTGTCTCAGAGCCTGAACGTGTCTTAAAGACTTTCTCCAGAGGCGCTTTCCAGGTCTCCAGAGCCTCCGCCATCGTGATCTTCATATCCTTGTATTCCAGGCAGGCGCTGTCTGTCACTTCACCGATTACTGTATAAGTGATCGCCAGTTCTCCTACTTTTCCATCTGCCACTTCACAGATGATATCGCCAAATCCTGGGGAGAACAGATCTCTCTCATCTACGTTGTGCTCGATCTTCACGCCTTTCTGATTTCCGAAAGCCATCTTGGATACAGCGGCGGCAATACCGTGACGGTCCAGAGCATAAGCGGAAAGGATCCTTCCTGCCTGGATGTCTTCTCTGAATTTTCCATACTGTACTTTTAAGGCTTCAAAATCCGGAAGATCATAAGCAGCCTTAGGCATTCTCAGCCATACCAGCTTGCTTCCGGCCTTTTTCAGTTCCGGTGTGATAATGTCTTTTTCTTTTGCCACATCTACTGCAAAGGATACCAGAGTAGGAGGCACGTCAATATCATTAAAGGTTCCTGACATAGAGTCCTTGCCGCCGATGGAAGGCAGTCCAAAGCCCAGCTGAGCTGCATAAGCTCCCAGAAGAGCAGCGAAAGGCTGGCTCCAGCGGTGAGGATCTTCTGTCATTCTCCGGAAATATTCCTGGAAGGTAAAGCGGATCTTGCTGTAATCTCCGCCGGAAGCTACGATCCTTGCCACAGATTCTGTTACTGCGTAAACAGCTCCGTGGTATGGGCTCCAGCTGGACAGATAAGGATCAAATCCATAGCTCATCATGGTAACAGTCTGGGTATTTCCGTTCTGTACAGGAACCTTTGCTACCATAGTCTGGGTCTCTGTAAGCTGATATTTTCCGCCGTAAGGCATGAATACACTTCCTGCTCCGATGGAACCGTCGAACATTTCCACCAGACCTTTCTGGGAACAGGTATTCAGATCAGACAGGGTATCCAGCCATTTTTTCTTCACATCTCCCACATCAGAAGCTCTGTCTAAAACATTTCCTTCTTTATTTGGGATTTCCACATATACATCTGTTTCCTGATGAGCGCCGTTAGTATCCAGGAAAGCTCTGGACAGATCCACGATGGTCTTGCCCCTCCAGTTCATCACCAGTCGCGGACTCTCAGTAACAACAGCCACAGGCACAGCTTCCAGATTTTCCTCCTGGGCATATCCAAGGAAGGTATCTACGTCTTTAGGATCTACCACTACGGCCATACGTTCCTGGGACTCGGAAATAGCAATCTCCGTGCCATCCAGACCGGCGTACTTTTTCGGCACCTTGTCCAGATCGATCTTCAGACCTGCTGCCAATTCGCCGATAGCTACAGATACGCCGCCTGCACCGAAGTCGTTGCACTTCTTAATGATCTTGCTGACTTCTTCTCTCCGGAACAGTCTCTGGATCTTTCTTTCTGTAGGAGCATTTCCTTTCTGTACCTCTGCGCCGCAGGTCTCGATGGATTCCTCAGTGTGTACCTTGGATGAACCTGTTGCTCCACCACAGCCGTCACGACCGGTACGTCCGCCTAAAAGGATGATCATATCTCCCGGATCAGAGGTCTCCCTGATAACGGCTCTTCTTGGAGCAGCTCCCATAACAGCGCCGATCTCCATACGTTTTGCCACATAATTGGGATGATAGATTTCTTTTACATAACCGGTAGCCAGACCGATCTGGTTTCCGTAAGAAGAATAACCCTGTGCAGCTCCTCTTACCAGTTTTTTCTGAGGAAGTTTTCCCTTCATGGTATCTTTCACAGATACGGTGGGATCTGCTGCTCCGGTGACACGCATAGCCTGGTATACATAGGTACGTCCGGACAGAGGATCACGGATAGCGCCTCCAAGGCAGGTAGCCGCACCACCGAAAGGTTCGATCTCTGTAGGATGGTTGTGGGTCTCATTTTTAAAGTTGATCAGCCACTCTTCTTCTTTTCCGTCTACATCTACGGGAACTACAATAGAGCAGGCATTAATCTCTTCCGATTCTTCCTGATCCTGAAGCTTGCCCTCTGCTTTTAATTTCTTCATAGCCATAAGGGCCAGATCCATCAGGCAGACAAATTTGTCATTCCGGTCTTTATAAATAACCTGCCGGTCTGACAGATATTTCTCATAAGTTTTTACTATGGGGTCTTTATAATCCCCTTCGCCAAACTCTACAGTTTTCAATTCCGTAGAGAAAGTTGTATGACGGCAGTGATCAGACCAGTAAGTATCCAGTACCCGGATCTCTGTCATAGAAGGATCTCTCTTCTCTTCCTTCTTAAAATAATTCTGGATATGAAGGAAATCCTTAAAAGTCATAGCCAGGTTCAGAGAAGCATAAAGCTCTTTCAGCTTCTCCTCTTCCATGTCTTTGAAGCCGCCAAAAATCTTTACATCCTCCGGCTCTTCAAATTTCGTCACCAGAGTCTCCGGTTTCGCCGGGTCTGCCTCTCTGGAATCCACTGGGTTGATGCAGTGGTTCTTGATGGCTTCCAGCTCTTCATCGGAAACATTTCCTTCGATCACATAAGTGGTTGCAGAACGGATAATAGGCTCCTCGTCCTCTTTCAAAAACTGGATACACTGGACTGCAGAGTCTGCTCTCTGGTCAAACTGTCCCGGCAGATATTCCACGGAAAAAATCCTGGCTCCTTCTGCTGCTTCAAAGGTTTCCTTATATAAATCATCTACAGGAGGCTCAGAAAACACACAGGTACAGGCTTTTTCGAATACCTCATCAGAAATATTTTCCACATCATAGCGGATCAGCACCCGTACTCCCGTAACGTCCCCGATTCCCAGATAACTTTTGATCTCATGTCTCAGCTCTTTGGCCTTAACCGCAAAATCCGGTTTTTTCTCAACATAGACACGCCTTACTTCGCTCATGTAAGCTCCTTTCTGCCCCTGGGGCAATGACATTTGTATAGCACTTTATAAACTCAGTTTAACACAGTTCTCATTATAAGTAAAATTAATATACCTAATATTTTTTATAAGTAATACTCATCACAGATTTGCATTAAAAATTTGCCCCACAATCCTTCAAAAACAAGTTGACAGTGGAAATCTTTCCTTATATAGTATCTCTTAGCTTTTAGAGCTTGCGCCCGGAGTCCGGGCAGAGGGGACCTTGAAAGGATCTGGTCTGGCTAAAAGAAAGGATTGATTGTCCATGGATATCAGTTTTGAATTATACAAAGTGTTTTATTACGTTGCCACTACCCTTAGCTTTTCCCAGGCTTCCCGTCAGCTGTATATTTCTCAGTCAGCGGTAAGCCAGTCTATCAAGTCTCTGGAGCAGAAACTGGGGCACCCTCTGTTTCTGCGGAATACTAAGAAGGTAACCCTGACTCCCGAAGGAGAAGCCCTTCTCCGTCATGTGGAACCGGCGGTGAATCTCCTCTATGAAGGGGAAAATCAGCTTCTCAACTCTCCTTCTGTGGAAGCCCCCCTGCGGATCGGTGCCAGCGATACTATCTGCCGGTACTTTTTAGTGCCTTATTTTCAGCGGTTCCACCGGGAATATCCCAATATCCGCATAAAAGTCACCAACGCTACTTCCGGAGGCTGCGTATCTCTGCTCCAGAATAACAAGGTAGACTTTATCGTGGTCAACGCCCCTAACGCCCACCTTACCAGCCGGGAGACCCAGTACGAAATACTGGATTTTCAGGACATTTTCGTGGCGGGGAAGAACTACTTCGGTCTGGAAGGAAAAAGGATCACCTTATCCCAGCTTGTAGAATATCCCATTCTTATGCTGGAAAAATCCAGCACCACCATCGAATTTTTCCAGCAGCTTTTTGTCCGCCACGGCCTTTCCCTGACTCCCGAGGCAGAGCTGTCCAGCAATGATCTTCTTTTGGATCTGGCCAGGATCGGTCTTGGCATCACCGTGGTCCCGGACTTTGTGCTGGCTCATCAAAAAGAGGACTTTTATAAACTTGATATCCAGGAGCCCATTCCCAAAAGACAGCTGGTGCTGGCTCATAATTCCCAGATTTCATCCTCCCCGGGAGCAGAAAAATTTCTCCACTACCTTTTCCCCCAGGCAGTGGAAAAAGAAATTCCATAACACCAAAGCTCCATAACAAACACATACTATAAAATATTTTTACACAGGAGATTACATCGTATGAAACTACAGGCAAAACATACTGTCTACAGCTGTTACCTGGGCTATGTGACCCAGGCCATTGTCAACAACCTGCCTCCTCTGTTGTTCCTGACCTTTAACAGAGAGTTTGGTATTTCCCTGGACAGGATCAGTCTGCTGATCACGGTAAATTTCTGCATCCAGATTCTGGTGGACTTTCTCTCTCCGGGGGTGATCAAACGTACCGGCTACCGGAAGGCTGCTCTGTGTTCCTTTCTGGTGACGATCATTGGACTTACCGGCTTTTACTACCTTCCCTTCCTCCTGGATCCCTATGTGGGAATCCTGATCTCCATGGTATTTAATGCCATTGGCGGAGGAATCCTGGAAGTAATCGTCAGCCCGATCGTAGAGGCCTGCCCGGGAACCAATAAGGCCGCCAGGATGAGCATGCTCCATTCTTTCTACTGCTGGGGGCATATGGCGGTGGTGCTTCTTTCTACTTTATATTTTACTCTGGCAGGAATCGAAAACTGGCGCCTCCTCCCGCCTCTGTGGGCTCTGGTGCCTCTGTTTACTCTCTTTGCTTTTACAAAGGTTCCTATTTACGCTATCCCCGGAGATGACGAAGAGACCAAACTTCCAAAAAGCATTTTCCGGATAAAGGTATTCTGGATCCTGTTTTTTGTGATGATCTGCGCAGGAGCTTCCGAACAGGGCGTCAGCCAGTGGTCCTCTATGTTTGCGGAAGACGGCCTGAAAGTTTCCAAAACTGTAGGTGACCTTCTGGGACCCTGCTCCTTTGCCTTCTTTATGGGCCTCAGCCGCTTCCTCTACGGCATGAAAGGAGAAAGTCTGAACCTGATTCCTTCCCTGAAAGCCACCAGCCTTCTGTGTATCCTGGGCTACCTGGTCACTTCCCTTTCTCCCATACCTCTTCTGTCCCTGGCGGGCTGCGCCATCTGCGGCTTTTCCGTGGGACTGATGTGGCCAGGTACCTTCTCTCTGGGCGCCACCTATCTGAGAGGCGGCGGCACCTTTATGTATGCCATGTTCGCTCTGGCCGGAGACGTAGGCTGCTCCGCCGGCCCCGGTGTGGTGGGGATCATCTCCCAGTTTACCGGAAAAATGAATCTGGGGATCCTTACTGCCATTCTCTTCCCGATAGGAATGCTGATACTGGTATCTCTCTTGAAACATCAGAAGCCAGCTTAAAGGCTGGTTATCTCACGATCATCTCATCAGAAAAAACCTATCAAGGATGAAAAGAACCGCTGTGCAAAGGCCCGGGCAGGCCAGTGTACACCGGTTCTCTTTTATTTTGTTATGACTACGGCCCGGAATAAGAATTTTCTCTCTTTTGGGGGTACAGCAGATAAATTCCTTCACCTGAAAGCCAAGATTGAAACTGCCGGTTTATACAGAATCTCGCACCGGCGTTCTCACCTCGATCAGATTGCCGTCCGGATCATAAAAGCGTACCATTTTCTGTCCCCAGGCAAATGTCATAAGTCTGTTGACAAATTGAATGGAGGGGTAGAGTCTTTCCAGCTTTTCCACAAATTCTTCAATGTTTTTTTCTTCAAAATACAGCTCGCAGGAATTACTCTCCGGGACGATCTCTTTTCCAAGAAACTCTTCCCAGATTTTTTTCTCCTGGAGTACCAGTCTCTCAGTCAGGATCATATTTCCCTCATTATCCAGCACTGTTTCAAGGCCGAACAGATCATGATAAAATTTTTTTGCTTTTTCTATATTTTCCACAACGATCAATACATTTTTTAATTTCATATTACTCCAATATACAAAAACACCCTTAGCCATGAGCTTTGGCCCACAGCGAAAGGCGTTTTTCCCATTTTATTCTACTGACGCAATGGCTTCTACTTCGCAGAGCACATTTTTCGGCAGAGTT
>ERZ1090861.1791-NODE-1792-length-10360-cov-4.439787_pt1 | contig 10360 bp, 11 predicted proteins | sample MGYA00478482_ERZ1090861 | MGnify/ENA primary metagenome ERZ1090861 (study PRJEB33644, sample SAMEA5815744) | chicken gut metagenome | biome: Chicken; feature: Gastrointestinal Tract; material: Caecum | place: Ireland | collected 2019-01-01 | study: A study of... | reverse complement strand
ACGGCGGCAAGATGCCCGACGCCGTTGGCATCCCCGAGGAGCAGCTCCGTCAGGCCGCCCGCAGCGCCGTGTGCAAGATCAACATCGACTCCGACCTGCGCCTGGCCATGACCGGCACCATCCGCAAGTTCATGGCGGAGCATCCCGACAAGTTCGATCCCCGCGAGTACCTGAAGCCCGCCCGTCAGGCCATCAAGGACCTGGTGTCCCACAAGATCGTGGACGTGCTGGGCTGCGACCACAAGGCCTGAGCCTGCTGTTGAGACCCTGTTTTTGAAAAGAAGGACGGAGGGAGCGCGATGCGCTCCCTCCGTTTTTTGTCCGGAACGATATTCTATTCGCCGTCGGCGGCCGTCTCCGCCTCCCGCTCCAGCACCCGGCGGGCGAAGGCCGCCATGGTGCAGTCCTCCACGGTCTCTCCAGGCCGGATCACCAGGTTGAAGAAGCAGGCGGGGATCTCGCCCTTCCGCAGCTCCTTCTGGATGCACAGGTCGCACCCCTGATCGTGGTTGGCCGGGTGGCAGCGGCAGGCGGTGTTTCGGCAGGTGCAGAAGGGGGGAGTCATAGCGGACAGCTCCTTTTGAGGTCATGTGTAGGGACCGGCCTGTGTGCCGGCCCGTTTTTGGAGGGCGGGAGAGCCCCAGTTCACGCCGCAGGGGCGGCGATCTGCCGCCCGGGGAAAACCGGTGCGGGGAACGCGGGCGCATGGTATGCGCCCCTACGGCGTCATTCCGCTTCCCACTCCGCCTTGTGCTGTTCCCACCACGTCGGGAACGCCGGGTCTTTGGGCGAGAGGGTGGGGGTGATGTTGCCCATATTTAATTCGGTGGAGTTCGTTTTGCTGTCAAAGATGCAAATCAAAGGATGCTCATCACCTGTCCCACCCAAATACAAAAATTCCAGCAGAACGCCCTTGTTGGTCGTCCAGTGCGTGCCGGAATAGGTGAGAAAAGCCTCGTTGATCTGCAAGGTGTTGTTCCCGGCATGGACATTCTTCAGCTGACCATAGAGGTATTGGATATATTTCTTATTTGCCAAAAAACTTTCCCGGTTGAATACAACAATGCGCTCCGCGTCGGGACTGTACCCCCGCAGGCGGGAAAACAAAATGCTGTTAAAGCACTGATCCTCCGGCGTGCCCTCCTTGGCGATACACCGGTTGAAGATGGCCTGGACATTGGTCTCGTTCAAGTCTAAGGCGTAAGATATTGTATCTGTGTCTTTTAATTTTGATCTGCCCACAACACAAGCCCCCTCCCGCGCCGGAGCGGCGCCGAATTTGTTCAGCTTCATCATACAATATCTTCCAGCCTTTTGCAAGGCCGCCGGGGCGGAGCTTGAACAGGGAAGCGCGCAATCAAAGATTGCTCTATTCAATATCGTGTGGTATAATATTACCCGTATATTGCCACGGCGGGGGAAGCGTCCCGGCCGTGTGACATCCTGAGGTGTAAAGATATGGAAAACGAAGTACAGAAGAAACGAATTTTGAGCGGCATCCAGCCTTCCGGCGACCTGACCCTGGGGTCCTATCTGGGGGCCATCAAGAACTGGGCGGCCCTGGCGGACCAGTACGACTGCTACTATATGCTGGCGGACATGCACACCATCACCGTGCGGCAGGTGCCCGCCGAGCTGCGGCGGCACACCCTGACCCAGGTGGCGGCCTACATCGCCAGCGGCCTGGACCCGGAGAAGAACGTGCTCTTCGTCCAGTCCCACGTGCCCGCCCACGCCCAGCTGGGCTGGGTGCTGGACTGCTACACCATGTTCGGCGAGCTCTCCCGCATGACCCAGTTCAAGGACAAGTCCGCCAAGAACGCCGACAACATCAACGCCGGCCTCTTCACCTATCCGGCCCTGATGGCCGCCGACATCCTGCTGTACCAGGCGGACCTGGTGCCGGTGGGCGGCGACCAGAAGCAGCACGTGGAGATCTGCCGGGACATCGCCACCCGGTTCAACGGGCTCTACGGCGACGTGTTCAAGCTGCCGGAGCCCTACATCCCCCAGGTGGGCGCCCGGGTCATGAGCCTCACCAGCCCGGAGAAGAAGATGAGCAAGTCCGACAAGGACCCCAACGGCTGCGTCTATATGCTGGAGAAGCCCGAGGATATCCTGCGCAAGTTCAAGAAGGCGGTGACGGACTCCGAGGCCTGCGTCCGCTTTGACCCGGCCAGCAAGCCCGGCGTGTCCAACCTGATGCAGATCTACGCCGTGGCCACCGGCAAGGACTTCGCCGCCATCGAGCGGGAGTTCGCCGGCCATGGCTATGGCGACTTCAAGCAGGCGGTGGGCGAGTCCGTGGTGGAGCTGCTGCGCCCCATCCGGGAGGAGACGGAGCGCCTGCTGGCGGACAAGACCTATCTGGAGAGCGTCTACCGCGCCGGCGCGGAGAAGGCGGCCTATGTGGCGAACCGGACCCTGAACAAAGTCTACAAGAAAGTGGGCTTCCTGCCCCGGTGATGGAGGAGACATCATGCTGATCGAAAACCGGCTGATCGCCTATACGCTGCTGGCGCTGCTGGTGGCCCTGGTTGTCAGCTTTCTGATGACGCCCATCGTCAAGACCTTCGCCTACAAGGTGGGGGCCATCGACGTGCCCAAGGACGCCCGTCGGATGCACAAGGTGCCGATCCCCCGGCTGGGAGGCCTGGCCATCTTCATTGGATTTATGGTCAGCATCCTGCTGTTCGTGGAGATCACGGCGGAGATGCGCAGCATCCTGCTGGGGGCCGTCATCATCGTGGTGCTGGGCGTGGTGGATGACATCATGGCCCTGCCGGCGCTGCTGAAATTCGTGGTGCAGATCGTGGCGGCCCTGATCCCCGCCACCCACGGGGTGACCATCCAGGCGTTTTCCAACCCCAACGTTTTTTCGGACAGCCCCTACTGGGTGCTGGGGAACCTGTCCATTCCCCTGACGGTGCTGTGGATCGTGGCCATCACCAACGCGGTGAATCTGATCGACGGCCTGGACGGCCTGGCCAACGGCGTCTCCGCCATCTCCGCCACCACGGTGCTGGTGATCGCCCTCATGGGCGGGCAGTTCCAGGTGGCGGTGGTGATGGCCGCCCTGGTGGGGGCCTGCGTGGGCTTCATGCCCTACAACATGAACCCCGCCAAGATGTTCATGGGGGACACGGGCGCCACGTTCTTAGGCTACATCCTGGCCACCATGTCCATCGAGGGCCTCTTCAAGTTCTACGCCATCATCTCCTTCGCGGTGCCGTTCCTGATTTTGGGACTGCCCATCTTTGACACCGCCTTCGCCTTCATCCGCCGCATCGCCCACGGCCAGAGCCCCATGCACGCCGACCGGAGCCACATCCACCACCGGCTCATCGACATGGGCCTGAACCAGAAGCAGGCGGTGGCGACCCTGTATGTGATCTCCGCCATCCTGGGCCTCTCCGCTGTGGTGCTGACCACCAGCGGCGAGGGCCGGGCCATGCTGCTGTTCCTGGTGCTGTGCATCGTGGCGGTGGTGGCCGCCCGGGTGGTGTTCCCCAAGGAGGTCAAGGAGGAGCTCCACGAGGAGCTGGAGGAATTGAAGGAGCACGGCCACCACGGCCAGCATCCGGACGAGCCGGAGGACGGCGGAAAGGCAGGGGAGTCGTAAATGAAAACCATTCGGATCATGAGCGTCTTCGGCACCCGGCCGGAGGCCATCAAGATGTGCCCCCTGGTGCGGGAACTGGCCGCCCGGCCCCAGATCGAGAGCCTCTGCTGCGTCACCGCCCAGCACCGGCAGATGCTGGACAGCGTGCTGGAGGTCTTTCAGGTAAAGCCCGACTGGGACCTGGACATCATGACCCCCCGGCAGACCCTGTCCACCATCACCAGCAAGTGCCTCACCGGCATGGACGAGGCCATCGACACCCTGAAGCCGGATATGATCCTGGTCCACGGGGATACCTCCACCACCTTTGCCGGAGCCCTGTCCGCCTTTTACCATCAGGTGCGGGTGGGACATGTGGAGGCGGGCCTGAGAACGTATGACAAGTATTCTCCCTTTCCAGAGGAGATGAACCGCAAGCTGGTGTCCGCCATCGCGGACCTGTATTTCTGCCCCACCGTCAACAACCGGAAGAACCTGGAGCGAGAGGGCATCACGGAGGGGCTGTTCGTCACCGGCAACACGGTCATCGACGCCCTCAAGACCACCGTCCGGGCGGACTACCGCTTTGCCACCGACGAGCTGAACCGCCTGCCCTACGGGGAGAAGAAGATCGTGCTGGTCACCTGCCACCGGCGGGAGAACTACGGCGAGCCCATGCGCAGCATCATGCTGGCCCTGCGGCAGATCGCCGAGGAGAACCGGGACGTGGAGCTGGTGTACCCGGTGCACCTGAGCCCGGTGGTGCGGGAGGCGGTGGACACCTACCTCCGGGGCGCGCCCCGGGTCCACCTGATCGACCCCCTGCCGGCGGATGAGATGCACAACCTGATGGCCCGGTCCTACCTGGTGCTGACGGACTCCGGCGGACTGCAGGAGGAGGCCCCCGCCCTGGGCAAGCCGGTGCTGGTGATGCGCCGGGAGACGGAGCGGCCGGAGGCGGTGGAGGCCGGGACCGTGAAGCTCTGCGGCGTGGTGCAGGATGACATCGTCACCATGGCGGAGCGGCTGATCCGGGACAAGGCGGCCTACGACGCCATGGCCCACGCGGTGAACCCCTACGGCGACGGCCAGGCCTGCCGCCGCATCGCCGACGCCATCGAGTGGAAGTTCGGCCTGCGGCCGGAGCGGCCGGAGGAATTCGGCGCCTGACCGGCGCCGCGGGACTCTGTCCGGAAAGGAGGGCGGCATGGAAAAACGAAAGCTGGACCGTGTGACGCTGGGCTTCATCGTCCTGGTGGTGATCGTTCTGGTGCTGATGTTCAGCAACAGCCTGCGCCGCTCATCCCGCATCATCCTGCCGGAGGAGGGCAGCTCCGCCGAGCAGACGGAGGAGAACACCGCCTCCGGCGACGACGCCCTGACGGTGATCGCGGTGACGCCGGAGACGGTGCAGACCGCCATTGAGACGCTGCACCGCCCGGATCAGTACAGCCGGACCATCCGGGTGGAGCAGGTTTGGAGCGGCGGCAGCGGGTCCTTTGAGACCACGGTGACCGTCAGCGGCCGCTGGACCCGGACGGACCGGACCCTGGCCGGGGGCCAGACCCGCCACACCATCACCGACGGCGAGACCACCTATATCTGGTACAACAGCGAGAGCGCGGTCTACAGCGGCCCGGCGGGGGAGATCACCCCGGACGACGAGCAGGCCATCCCCACCTATGAGACCATCCTGGACCTGCCGGTGGAGGACATCGCCGCGGCGGACTACCGCAGCGTCTCCGGCGTGAACTGCATCTACGTGGAGACGGCCCAGGACCCGGACGGCTACACCCAGCGGTACTGGGTCAGCGTGGAGTCGGGCCTGCTGGTGGCGTCGGAGCGGCTGCTGGAGGGGGAGACCATCTACCGGATGGCATCCCTGACGGCGGACCTGAGCACCCCCTCGGCGGACCGGTTCATCCTGCCGGACGGCACGGTGCTGCTGGACTCCTGAACGCCCTCCGCCAGTGCCTGGCGGACGGCCATATTGAAAAAAGCCCCCGGCGGAGCATTCCGCCGGGGGCTTCTTGCGTCTGTATGGGATGGGGAAGGGGCGTCAGGACCGGCCCCGACCGCAGCTGCCGCCGCAGTTGGCGCAGTTGCCGTCGCAGCCTTTTCCCCTGCGGCGGAAGCAGGACCGGAGGGCGAAGCCCAGCCAGATCCCCAGGGCCGCCAGGATCAGCAGTTCCAGCATGGCGTCCACCTCACTCCAGGATCAGCGCGGCGATGCGGCAGACCCAGAAGGCCACGAACCAGGCGATGACGCACTGGCTCAGGGCCACGCCGGCGGCCTTCCAGCCGGAGCCCAGCTCCCGCTTCACCGCGGAGATGGCGGCCACGCAGGGGGTGTACAGCAGGGTGAAGGCCAGGAATCCGGCGGCGGTAGCGGGGGTGAACAGCGTGCCCAGGGCGGCGGCGCTGACATCCGCGCCGGAGCCGGTGAGGATGCCCAGGGTGGAGATCACGTTCTCCTTGGCGATGAAGCCGGTGACCAGGGCGGTGGAGACCCGCCAGTCCCCGAAGCCCAGGGGCTTGAAGATGGGGGCGATCCAGGCGCCCACAGTGGCCAGCAGGCTGTCGGCGCTGTCGGCCACCAGGTTCAGCCGGGTGTCGAAGGTCTGGAGGAACCAGACGATGATGGTGGCCACGAAGATGATGGTGAAGGCCCGGGTCAGAAAATCCTTGGCCTTGTCCCAGCACAGCTGCCCCACGCTCTTGGCGGAGGGGAAGCGGTAGTTGGGCAGCTCCATGACAAAGGGCACCGGGTTGCCCCGGAAGGCGGTGGCCCCCAGCACCTTGGCGGCCACGATGCCCACCAGGATGCCCAGGATGTACAGCCCGATCATCACCAGGGCGGCGTGGTCCGGGAAGAAGGCGGCGGAGAACACGCCGTAGATGGGGATCTTGGCGGAGCAGCTCATAAAGGGCGTCAGCAAAATGGTCATCCGCCGGTCCCGCTCGGAGGCCAATGTCCGGGTGGACATGATGGCGGGCACCGAGCAGCCGAAGCCCATCAGCATGGGCACGATGCTCCGGCCCGAAAGGCCGATCTTCCGCAGCAGCTGGTCCATGACGAAGGCCACCCGGGCCATGTAGCCCGTGTCCTCCAGAATGGAGAGGAAGAAGAACAGCACCACGATGATGGGCAGAAAGCTCAGCACGCTGCCCACGCCGGCGAACACGCCGTCGATCACCAGGGAGTGGACCACCGGATTCAGCCCGTAGGCAGTGAGGGCGCTGTCCCACGTGACGGGGAGGGCGTCGATCCCGGCGGCCAGCAGGTCCGACAGGAAGGCCCCGATGACGTTGAAGGTCAGGAAAAAGATGCCCAGCATGATGGCGAAGAAGAAGGGCAGGGCCAGGTACTTGTTGGTGACCACCTTGTCGATGGCCTCACTCCGGGTCCGCTCCCGGGACTCCCGGCACTTCACCACCGTGCCGGCGCAGATGCGCTCGATGAAGGTGTAGCGCATATCCGCCAGGGCGGCGTTGCGGTCCATGCCGCACTCGTCCTCCATCTCCTTAACGCTGTGCTCGATGAGCTCCAGCTCGTTCTGGTCCAGCTCCAGGCGGGCCGCGATGTCCTCGTCCCCCTCGATGAGCTTGGCGGCGGCGAACCGGACGGGGATGCCGGACTTTTCCGCGTGGTCCTCGATCTGGTGGACCACCGCGTGGATGCACCGGTGGACCGGGCCGGGGGAGCAGAAATCATACACCGTGGGCAGGGTCTTGTTCCGGGCGGTCTGTACGGCGATCTTCACCAGCTCGTCCACGCCCTGGTTCTTCACGGCGGAGATGGGCACCACCGGGATGCCCAGGGCCTGGGACATCCCCTTCACGTCGATGGTGCCGCCGCCGGCGGTGACCTCGTCCATCATGTTCAGGGCCAGCACCATGGGGATGCGCATCTCCATCAGCTGGAGGGTCAGGTACAGATTCCGCTCGATGTTGGTGGCGTCCACGATGTTGATGAGGCCGTCGGGCCTCTGGTTCAGGATGAAGTCCCGGGTGACGATCTCCTCCGGCGTGTAGGGCCGGATGGAGTAGATGCCCGGCAGGTCCACCACCGTGCAGTCCTTCTCGCCCCGGATGGCGCCGGACTTCTGGTCCACCGTCACGCCGGGGAAGTTGCCCACGTGCTGGTTGGAGCCGGTGAGCTGGTTGAACAGCGTGGTCTTGCCGCAGTTTTGGTTGCCGGCCAGCGCGAAGATCATGTCCCGGCCACCTCCACTTCGATCTTGCCCGCGTCCTCCTTCCGCAGGGACAGGGAGTACCCCCGCACCCGCAGCTCCAGGGGATCCCCCAGGGGGGCGATCTTCTCCACCCGCACCCGCGTCCGGGGGATCAGGCCCATGTCCAGCAGCCGGCAGCGCAGCGGCCCTTCGCCGCCCACGGCGGTGATGACGGCCTCCTGCCCCAGAGGCAGCTTGTCCAGCGTCATAAAAGGTCCCTCCTTAAAAGTTAGCACTCTCTAACAAATAGAAGTTTATCATTGCTAACTTTCCTGGGCAACCCCCAAACCGGCCAAATGGCGACGAATTTTTGCGCCGAAATTGTATAAGATGGATAAAAGGCCCGCCGGGGCGGGGACAGCGGGAAAAAGCCTTGCCCGGCAGGGCTCCGGGATGGTATACTGGGTCCAGGAAAAGGCCGGCGGGATCCGGCGGTCAGGAGGATCGTATGTTCACATTCAACCACTTCAACTTCAACGTGACGGACCTGGAGAAGTCCCTGGCCTTCTACAAGGAGGCCCTGGGCCTGGAGCCGGTGGGGGAGCGGAAGACCGCCGCCGACGGCAGCTTCATCATCGTCTACCTGGGGGACGGCAGGACGGACTTCCGCCTGGAGCTTACCTGGCTGCGGGACCACCCCCAGAAATACGACCTGGGGGAGTGCGAGTTCCACCTGGCCCTGCGGGCGGAGGACTACGCCGCCGCCCACGCCAGGCACGAGGCCATGGGCTGCATCTGCTTTGAGAACCCCGCCATGGGCATCTACTTCATCACCGACCCGGACGGGTACTGGATCGAGGTCATCCCCACCCGGTGACGGCGCGCACGGGTCCGTGGCAAGACCCGTCACGGCCCTGTGAAAAGGCGGTTGCGCCCGGATGGCGGATATGCTACACTGAAGGTGGTCACTGGAGCTCCCGCCCGGGAGGGCGGGGCTCCCCACAGATTTTGCAGCAAGGGAGAGACGGAAATGAAACAGAGACTGCTTGCACTGGCGATGGCGGCTGTGATGGCCCTGGGCCTGACGGCCTGCGGTGGCGGCGGGTCCAGCGAGGGCCGCACCGGCGACACCATGGAGACCTATTTCTTCGACTTCACCGTCAACAGCGCCTACCTCACCAGCGATTACGAGGGATACACACCGGCGGAGGGGAACGTCCTGCTGGTGGCGGACATCACGGTGAAGAACACCAACCAGCAGAGCATCGAGATGTATGACATCGACTTCCAGGCCCAGTGGGACGACGGGGACGAGACCTACGCCTATCCCATCACCACGGACATGGAGACCTATACGGAAGTGGACCCGGTGGGGGAGAATCAGCTGCCCGGTACATACACCCTGGCCGTGGACGAGGAGCGGACCGGCGAGCTGGTGTACGAGGTGCCCTCCGGCTTCACGGATTTCTCCATCGCCCACCTGGAGCAGTTCGTGGATGAGGACGGCAACGAGAGCACTGGAGACACCTACTTCGTCTACTTCACCGCCGAGGACCAGACCGGCGTGTCCGCGTGATCGCCGCCCGGCCCTGCGCCGTCTGAAAACAGAAAGAAATCCCCGCCTGCCGCGATCCGACAGGCGGGGATTTTCTGTATTGCTGATTTCCTTTACAGCAGCGTGACGCCGGCCTCTTCGCAGATGCGCAGGGTCTCGGGGTCCCAGAGGCTGGCCTGCACCTCGCCGATGTGGCAGGTGCCGATCAGCAGCATGCACAGCCGGGACTGGCCGATGCCGCCGCCGATGGCCTCCGGCAGTTCGCCGTTCAGCAGCATCTTGTGGAAGGGCAGCTCCCGGCGCTGGTTGCAGTTCGCGGCGGTCAGCTGGCGGTCCAGAGCGGCGGCGTCCACCCGGATGCCCATGGAGGACAGCTCAAAGCTCCGCTCCAGCACCGGGTTCCACATGAGGATGTCGCCGTTGAGCTCCCAGTCGTCATAGTCCGGGGCCCGGCCGTCGTGGCGCTGGCCGGAGGTCAGGGTCTTGCCGATCTGCATCAGGAACACGGTCCGGTGCTTGCGGCAGATCTCCGTCTCCCGCTCACTGGGGGTCAGATCGGGGAAGCGGTCCTCCAGCTCCTGGGTGGTGATGAAGTACACGTCCCGGTCGGGCTTGAAGGTCAGGGCGGGGAAGGCGTTCCGCAGGGCGGCGGAGGTGTCGCAGATGGCGCCCACGATGTCCCGGACCGTCTCCTTCAGGTACAGCACGTTCCGGTCCTTGGGGGTGATGTGCTTCTCCCAGTCCCACTGGTCCACGTAGATGGAGTGGAGGTTGTCCACCACCTCGTCCCGGCGGATGGCGTTCATGTTGGTGTAGAGGCCCGTGCCGGCGGGGAACTCGTACCGCTTCAGGGCCAACCGCTTCCACTTGGCCAGGGAGTGGACCACCTGTCCGTCGGTGCCCACGTCGGGGATGTCGAAGGTGACGGGGCGCTCCACGCCGTTCAGGTCGTCGTTCAGGCCGGTCTTGCCGTCCACGCACAGGGGGGCGGAGACCCGGTGGTGGTGCAGCCGCCCGCCCAGGCTGTGG
>ERZ1090861.1790-NODE-1791-length-10364-cov-8.815501_pt1 | contig 10364 bp, 9 predicted proteins | sample MGYA00478482_ERZ1090861 | MGnify/ENA primary metagenome ERZ1090861 (study PRJEB33644, sample SAMEA5815744) | chicken gut metagenome | biome: Chicken; feature: Gastrointestinal Tract; material: Caecum | place: Ireland | collected 2019-01-01 | study: A study of the... | reverse complement strand
TATATCTATCTTTTAAATCTCTATATTTATTTACTAAACTAAAAAAGTAGCGCTCTTTTCCTGCTTGATCTAATTTTTTGTATTTTGTCATATCCATAAGCCTTGCTATAGGGTCTAAAACTTCTTCCTCTTCATTTAAAATCATAACCACCTTTTCATATAGCGCATCATCCTCTGTTTTAGATATAACTCTAACATTTTCTCCTCTTGGCATGCTTTCACCTCGTAGTCTACATTTTGCTTGTTTAACTAGTTTTTTTAATAAGTCGTTTTTGTTTTTCATATGTTCCTCCTTAAGTTAATTTTAGTATAGCTTAAAGCTAAAATTTAGCAAAAGAGAAAAAAGTCGAAATAGAACTAATTTTGTCTAAAGAATTTACTAGATTTTGATTGAAAAAAGTTTATGTTTGTGTTATTCTCTCACAGAGGTGAATTATGGCAAAAGGAAAAATAATAGTAATTGAAGGAACAGATGGTTCTGGAAAACAAGCACAATCTAATTTGTTGTGTCAGAGATTACTTTGTGAAGGCAAAAAGGCAGTTCTTCAAAGCTTTCCAAACTATGAAAGCATATCATCTGGACCAGTAAAAATGTATCTCTCTGGCGAAATTTGTGAAAGAGTTGATGATATAGACGGCTACCAAGCTTCAGTTCTTTTTGCAGTGGATAGATTTTGCACTATGAAAAAGTGGAAAGAGGTATACGAGAATGGCGGAATTATAGTTTTAGATAGATATGTTCAATCTAACATGATTCATCAAGCTTGTAAAATAGACGATGAAAAGGAAAGGATAAAGTATTTAAATTGGCTAGATAGTTTTGAATTTGGGCTTTTAAAATTGCCAAAACCAGATAAAATATTCTTCTTAGATGTTCCACCCGAGGTTAGTAAAAAGTTGCGCTTGGCTAGAGTTATAAATAAAAACGGCGAAGCAAAAGATATTCACGAACAAGATGAAAAATATTTAAAAAAGGCTTATAGTGTTGGTAAATGGGTAGCTGATTATTATAACTGGGAGCAAATAGCCTGCACAAATGAAAATGGTAAATTAAAAACAATAGAGGAAATACATAATATGATATATTCATCCTTAAATAAATTAGCTGAGCGTGAAAAAGAATAATAATTTTTTAATTTTTTGACAAAATAAGTGTGAATGAGCAAATATTTCACACTTTTTTTAATAGTTGTATTTTTTATTGCCAATTTTTGGGCAAGTGTTTTTCCTTATCCATTTTTTTCACCAAGCACAACATTAACAGTGGGGCAAAATCAAGATTTAAATGATAGAAATGAAGGTGAAAACAGTCCTGTTACGGGTAGTTCTGATATTAAAGTGGTAAATCTAGATTGGTTTGATGTTGTAGATACATTTTTTGAAAAATATGTCACGGTTAGGGTTATAGATATAAACACAAAAAAGCAATATTATGTTAAGCGTACTGGAGGTTATAATCATGCCGATGTTGAACCTATAGATTCAAAAAATGTAGATATATTTCATAGCTTATATAATTATGAATGGAGTTGGGCAAGGCGTCCTGTGTGGGTTGAAATAAATGGAGTTTTTGTGGCTGCATCTATAAATGGCATGCCACACGGATATAGTTTAATAGATAATGGTCAAGGAGGGCACACTTGTATACATTTTTTAAATAGCAAAACTCATGGAACAAAGCGCGTTGACGAAACCCATCAAGCCGCCGTGCAAGAGGCATATAATAGAAGAAAAGAAATAAATTTATTAGATTTATAAAATATAGCAAATTTTCCATTAACCTTAGCCGAAGCAGTAAAAATAGAGTTTGCTTTCTTGGTAATGTAAATCATTTCACTTGCAAAAGAGAAGATTTCATGATATAATAACTTTATGGTAGAACTTTTAGCCCCTGCGGGCACATTTTTAAAACTAAAAACGGCATTTAAGTTTGGAGCTGATGCCGTTTATTTTGCTGGCAAAAAATTTGGGCTTCGCGCCTTTGCCGGCAATTTTGAGGACAATGAAATTGAAGAGGCAGTAAAATATGCCCATAGTTTAAATAAAAAGGTGTATATTACAGTAAATATTCTTGCTCATGAGGCAGATTTTGACGGGCTTAAAGATTACATTTTATATCTAGATAAAATTGGCGTAGATGCTCTGATCGTAGCAGATGTTGGGATAATAAAATTAATTCGTGATATTGCACCTAATTTAGATATTCATGTGAGCACTCAAGCAAATGTTACAAACAGCTATTCTGTTAAATTTTTTAAAGATTTAGGCGTTAAAAGAATTGTGCTTGCTAGGGAACTTAGCCTTACTGAAATTAAAAAAATACATGAAGAGGTGCCTGACATCGAGCTTGAGGCTTTTGTTCATGGCGCAATGTGCATTTCTTATTCGGGAAGATGCTTGCTTTCTAACTATTTTACAGGTAGAGATAGCAACCGCGGGGCTTGTGTTCAAGCTTGCAGGTGGGAGTATACTATTACAGAAAAGTCTAGACAAGGTCAACAATTTCCAATAGAAGAGGATGAAAGAGGAACATATATATTAAATTCAAAAGACCTTTGCATGATAAATCATTTAAAAGAACTAGAAGAGGCGGGAGTATGCTCGTTTAAAATAGAGGGCAGGATGAAGTCAGAATACTATGTCGCTTGCACTGTAAATGCCTACAAACGCGCTTTGAACGGGGAAGATATAGATGTAAGTGAACTCGAAAAATCAAGCCACAGGCTTTTTACCACTGGTTTCTATTTTGGTGAAAAGGATAAGGAATGTTTTAAAAGCTCTAGTCCAGTTCAAACACACGAGTTTATGGCTCTAGTTTTAGAAGATGAAAAAGATGGCTATGTAAAAATAGAGCAAAGAAACAGGTTTAAAGTGGGCGATAGTTTAGAAGTGTTATCACCAGATGAAAACTTTAATAAAATAATAGTGGTAACAGAAATTAAGAATTTGAAAGGCGAACTTATTGATGACGCTAAAAAAGTTCAAGAGATGCTTTTGTTAAAAACAGACCTTCATTTAAAAGAAGGAGATATATTAAGGGCAAAGAAGCTTTAAACTTTCTTTGCTCTTTTTAAAAAATAGTCTTTTCTTTTTGAAAAAGATATGTTATACTATGCATGAACGATTAAAGGAGGGAATGTATGGTTTGGGAAGAATTTACTAAAATTTTTACTGAAATGAATTGGATGGTAATTGTTCTTCTTGTTATAGGTATTGTATTTTGCATAATAGAAGGCATTGTTCCAGGCTTTGGCATTTTTGGAATTTTAGGGATACTCTGCGAAATTGCAGGGATTGTTCTCCATGCGGTTATTTCATCCTCTCCATGGCAAGTATTCTTCTTAATTTTAATAATGGTAGTTGCCACGGTTTTACTTTTTCTCATCTTTGTATTTTCCGCAAAACATGGCATATTAGGTTCGACCCCGCTGGTTGAAAATAAGCCCGCTGTGCCTTACGACTATGGCGTAGATAAAAATTTTGTAAAGCTAATAGGCAAGCGCGGTGTTGTTATTGATGAATGTAGACCTGTTGGAAAGATAAAAATTGAAGGCAGAGTTATGGATGCACTTTCTACTGGAAATATCATTGAAAAAGACAGCGTGGTAAGAGTTGTTAAAATTAAAGATAACATCTTATATATAGAAAAATTTGAAGGAGATAAATAATATGAGTCCTGTAATTTGGTATGTACTTATTGGTGTGTTTGCTGTTTTAATTGTAGTTATTGTATGCTTACTTCCAATTAAAACATGGTTTGTTGCGCTTGTATCTGGTGCGCATGTTTCCATGATGAGATTAATTGGTATGAAGGTTAGAAGGCTTAAGGTACATGAAATTGTGGACGCCTATATCCAAGCTAGAAAAGCTGGTATTAAAATAGAAATTGTGGATCTTGAAACCCACCAAATGGCGGGTGGTGATGTTCAAAAAGTTATCAATGCGCTCATTTCAGCGCACAGCGCTAAAATAGTTCTTGATATTGAAGCTGCTAAGGCCATAGACCTTGCTGGCCGTGATGTTGGAGTGGCTGTTAAGCAGAGCGTTACGCCTAAGGTTATAGAAACAGATTGGATATCTGCCATAGCTAAAAATGGTATTGAACTTAAAGTTAAAACTCGTATTACAGTTAGAGCGAACATTCAAAGGCTTGTAGGTGGTGCTGGTGAGGAAACAATCATAGCCCGTGTAGGTGAAGGTATTGTCACAACTGTTGGTTCAGCTGAAACACATTATGTTGTGCTCGAAAACCCCGACCTTATTTCAAAAACTGTGCTTTCAAAAGGTCTAGATTCTGGTACAGCCTATGAAATTTTATCTATTGATATTGCAGATATTGATATAGGCAAAAACATTGGTGCTCAACTTATGTCAGACCAAGCTGAAGCAGATAAAATTGTGGCTCAGGCTAAGGCGGAAGAGCGTCGTGCTATGGCTGCCGCTAATGAAATGGAAATGAGGGCTAAAACTCAGGAAATGAAGGCACTTGTGCTTTCTGCAGAGGCTGAAGTTCCAAAAGCTATGGCTAGTGCAATCAAAGAAGGCAAATTTGGCGTAATGGACTATTATAAACTTCAAAATCTAAACTCTGACACTGCTATGAGAAATTCTATAGCTGGAAAAGATGGTAAAAACAAGAAACCAACAGGAGGGCTTTTTGACGAATGATAATTCTTCTTTATGTAATTCTTGGCTTGCTAGCCTTACTTTTGGTGGGATATGTTGTTAACGGAGCAATTAGGTTAAAAAAGAACTCATCACCAAAGGTAAAGATAGTTAAAGAAAAGGAAAAGCCAGCAAAGAAGAAAGATGGTTTAATTATAGGTTCAGAGAAGCCTGAGTTTAGACCTGAAGTTAAAGAAGCGTCAGAAGAAGAAAAGGGAGCAGAACCTCCAGTTGTTGTAGAGGATTTAGGCGAGCCAGAAGAAACTGAAGTGGAATCTACCATAGTAAAGAAAAATGGAAAGTATATTCCATCATGGGATAGAGAGGAAATGGAAGAGGATGACGACGAGGACGAACTAGAAGCGTTTAGGCATTTTCCAACATTATCTCATTCAGTTATTGCAGGCGACACTTTAAGTGAACAAATTAGAAATTTACCGCCAGAAATACAGGCAATAATGCTATCAAACATATTTGAAAGAAAGGAATAGTTGTTGACTTTTTTACTGAATTGTGATATAAATAATTAGGAGGGTAAATATGTCAGTTCAGACAAATACAGAAAAATTATTTAAATACATTATAGAGGGTGTAAAACAAGGTACATTACAACCAAAAGTGTGTGCTAAGAGCATTTGTGTTGATGCTAGAGAAGTAACACCTGAAGAGGTAGGCACTAAGTTTACAATTTGGAGCCATGGTAAAGTTGAAAAGGAAGTCGTTTTAACAGAAGATATGATGCTTTTAACAACTTTAGACGAAAATGGTCAGCCAATAGTTGATAGTGAAGGCCATTTGAATACTTATGATATGAAGAAATCTAAATTTCAAAAAACATATCCTAAACAAATAAATGGGCACTATGTAAAAGATCCTTATGAAAAGGGATCGGTATCTATAGTAATAGAGTTACCAGCTGGCTTTGTCCCAGAAGAAGGAATTACAGTTTTACCACCAAACTGGGGCGGATACGAAGGTACATTAATGCAAGGTGGAGTAATAATGATGCCATTTGATCCTACAAGAAGTTTACAGGGCCAAATTTGGGAATGGGAAAAGCAAGGCGCTACCCAACTAGATTGGTATCCAAATAACGAGCCTAGCACATATTCAGAATGTGATAAAAATGGAACATTTAAAGATCCGGCATTAAGAAGAACCTTTGCTCAAACAAAGGAATATGAAGGTTATCCTTATTCAAAGAAATACGAACAATAATTAAACTAAGAGCTATAAATTTATAGCTCTTATTTTTTTATAAGCCCTAAATTTATTAGGGCTTTTTTGATGCCTTTATTTTTAAAACTAAACACAATTAAAATTTTTATAAAAAGAAAATTAAAACTCTGTAATTTTGCTTGACAAAAATGCGGGGGGGGGTAGAATTGGTTATCAAAAAAATTTTAAGGTAAGGAAGATATTTTAAGTAGCCTTTTCTAGAGCTCGTTTCGGAATTTTAAAAGAAAGCGGAGGCTACGGAAGAATAAAATTCCTCAAATACCTCTATAAAAGGCCACTTAAAATATTTTTTGATAAGCTGGGGAGTAAAGCAAGAGCTCCGAAGTGAGGCTTTGCAAGAGTCTTCGAGGACTCTGGCGTAGGCGTTACTTCATTGTTAGCGAAAAAGGTTTTCCTTTTTCGTCATCCTGAGCGAAGCGCGTAAGCGCGCAGTCGAAGGATCTTGGTGGTACTGTTTGTGGTATTACTACCCTTTGCAGAGTTAAAAAGCTAAACACAACGGAAATAAAAAGCTTTAAAAACTCTGCAAGCTTAAAAAGAAAATCAAACTCCATTACCATTAGGCTGTGCTACCGCTTCGTTCAGAATGACGGCAAGGGAAATGTAATAAAACAAAAAAGCACTTCACATTAAAAAAATAAACAAAAATACCTAAACTAACGAAAAAGCGTTAAGTTCTAGTTTGAAAAATGCGCTATACTAGAGCTGTAAGCTAAGTTGAAAACTTAGCAAAGCTTACATAAAAAAGAAAAAAATATAAATAATAAACAAAGGAGTAAAGAAAATGAGTAAAAGGGTAAGAATAACGGCAATAGTAACAACACTTTGTTTGTGTCTAAGTTTATTTGTAATAGGTGTGTTATCCGCAACTACTGCCACGCTTAATGTTACAAGTACGCTTAAATTTGAAGCAGATGGAGTATATGTAATGGTTGATGGTAAACTAAAACAAGGCGCAAGTGTTACGGATGCTGATGTAATAGAGGGTGAGGGCGAACCAACAGGTCAAACTACATATACAGCATATTCATATAAGAAAGCTACAGATAGTAATGCTCCAGACGGCTCAGTTTCAAGTAATACCTTTCTACAAGCAGACGGCTCACCAGCAGGAGATTGGGCAATAGGAGATATATATTTTACAAGCCAAAACATTGTGGTAGTGTATGAGTTTATGGTATATAATTATTCACCATTTGAAGTACAAGGAACAGTGCAAGGTATAAGTGAAGCGTTAGCTACATATGTAGAACAAGAGCAATTAAGTATAGAAACATATACAGGAACAGATTCAACAAGTGCTACATCTACAGGAACTACTTACATATTTAACATACCTGAAAGAACAAGCGAAACTGAACCAGGGCAAGCTTGCTATAAGATAGCAGTAACCTTAAAAAACTTTATGAGTGATTTGGCTACTGACGAAATTGAAATGAGTATTAGTTTTGAAGAATATGAAATAAAGCCAGTGCCAGAGCCAGTGTATGAATATTTTACTTATAGCGGAGGTGCAATTACAGGGCTTTCTGATGAGTATAAAAGTTTAGAAGTAAAACCAGAAACATTAGTTATTCCTAGTACAGATGGTAAAGGTAATAAAATTACAACCATAAGTGGAAAGAGTGGCACGATAGAAATAGTTTTTCCATTTGAAGACTTGGAATCTAGCAACATAATTATTGAAGAAGGTATTACCACAATAGGAAGTAGAGCGTTTGCTTCTTGTGCAAGTATAACAAGTGTTACTATACCTTCTACTATTACTGCATGGGAACCAACGGTAGATGCAAGCTTGAGTGGTTACAATAATGCATTTAGTGATTGTGTTAATTTAAGTGATATAACACTTGCTGAGGGGTTAACAACAATAGGAGATTACGCGTTTAATAATTGTACTAGTTTAACAAGCGTTACAATTCCGTCAAGTGTTTCATCATTTGGTACGCATATTTTTAATGGCTGTACAAACTTAGAAAGTATATCCTTGACCTCATCTGAAAATTTATTAAATATTCATGGAGACTCCACCTTTGAGGGATGTTCTAATATAATCAATGAAGAAAACAATGTTGAATATTTAATAAATACCACAGAAAATGTGGTAGATAAATATCTTATTGCAGTGGGGTTTGCAACTGAAGAAGTAACGACAGTGGAAATAAATCCAAATTGCAAGTATTTAGCATATGGGTTGTGTTTAAGCAATAGAAATATTACGAGTATTAGCCTTCCAACTGGATTAATTGGAATAGGTGCATGGGCGTTTGCTAATTGTACCAATTTAACAAGCATAACTATTCCAGAGGGAATAACAAGTATAAAAACCTCTACTTTTAGCAATTGTTCAGCTTTAACAAATATAACATTGCCAAGCACTTTAACAAATATAGAAAGTTCTGCTTTTTCGCACTGTGATAGTTTAGTAAGCATAACTATTCCAGAAAAAGTGGTAAGCATAGGGCGTAACACTTTTTTCTCTTGTGATAATTTAAAAAATGTAACTTTTGCTGATCCTAACAATTGGAGAGTTTACGAAAGTTCTTCTGATGAAACTGGAATAGGTTTAACTCTTTCAACTTCTTCCTCCGCAGCAAGGTATTTAAAATCGACATATCGTATGTATACATGGAAAAAGTTATAAAAAGTTTCCATGGACACCAAAAGTTGGACAATTTTATGATGTTCACTTTAAATATTGACTTTTCCTTTCTAGTTTTTATTAAAAGCACCTTAAGGTGCTTTTAATTTTCTTTATTTCAACAATTAATTAATTTAAATTTTTTGCATATACTACTTTAGTATGAAATTGAAATTTCGCACTAAACTTGCTTATGGCGTTGGCAATCTGGGCTATGGCACTATAGCCCAGATGGTCAGCAATTTTATTATGTTCTTCGGGACAAGCATTCTAGGGCTTCCAGGAACACTTGTCGGCATTGCTATTGCTCTAAGCGTCTTTTGGGACGGAATTTCTGACCCAATAATCGGTTATTTCTCCGACCGCCACAACTCTAAAATTTTTGGTAAGCGCCTTGGTTTTATGCTTATAGGCACTCTTGGTGTGGCAATCTTTAATTTGCTTTTATGGGTTATTCCTATGGAAATGAGCGTTGGACTGAAGTTTTGCTGGCTTCTTGTAAGTTTGCTCGCCATAGAAACCTTTAATACGCTTTTTGCTACCCCTTATGTGGCACTTGGAATAGATATTGCTCCAGATTATAGCGAACAATCTTCTGTACAGGGCTTTAAAACCACCTTTTTTATTTTAGGTATGGTAATGCCAAGCGTGCTAATGTTTTTGTTTATGCCAGGCGGTGAGGGCGCTCAAGGGCAGTTTAACCAGTCCGCTTATATTAATATTGCTTACTTTACTTCTGCTCTTTGTTTGATTGCGGGAACAATCTGTATTTTGGGTACTTTAAAAAAGGTTCAAAGTATTTACAAGGAAGAAAAAAAGAAAAAAAGAGAAAAAAACTTCTTTTTTAAAATTTTTTATCTCTTCTTTACAAGTTTAAAAAAGAAAAATTACGGAAGTTTGATAATTGGCTATTCAGTTGCACTAATTTCAGCAGCCTTTCTTACTAGTGTTGGGATGCATCTATTTACATATTCCTATCACTTTGGTAGCACTCAGATATCAATTCTTATGAGCATACTCTTTGTGTCTGCCATACTTTCTCAGCCATTTTGGATATATCTATCCAATAGAATAGATAAAAAACCTGCCTTAAATATATCTCTTTTAATCATTTTGATAGGCATAGGGCTTACTGCACTTACATTTATTTTCCGAGGTTTAATGAGTCAGACTCTTCTTTTTTGGCTTGTAGCGCCATGTATACTATTTTGCGGTTTTGGTACTGGGGCATTGTATTCTCTTCCTATTTCTATGTATGCCGATGTGATCACTATGGATAGATTGGAAACAGGAGAGAATAACACCGCCATTTACAGCGGGTTTATGACACTTGCTTACAACATTGCAAATTGCCTTGCACTGCTTGTAATAGGGGTGCTGTTAGACATAATCAAGTTTGATCCAAAACAGCCTGTACAAGCACTTAGTGTGCAGAATTGGCTAGGTGTTATTGTGTTTTTGGGCTGTGCTATTTCAATTAGCCTTGCTATGCTTATCTTTTCTAAATACAAGCTTAAAAGGGCAGATGTTTTAAAAGCTAAGATGAAAGAGGAAAAGAGAGCTAAAAACTTGCAGGAGAAAAAATAGCCCGCAAGGCAAATTTTGCAAAGCAAAATTTAAAAATCGCGTACGCGATTTTGGCAAGGCTTATAGCCTTGCGCCTTGCGGGCGTATAAAAACCTACAAAATTTCCCAAAATTTTTAACAAAACCCTCTTGAAATTCATATAAAAGTATGTTACTATTTCTTACCTTTCTCAGGAAAGGCATAATTTTTTAAATTAGGCATAAGCCTTTAATATATATAAAAGGAGTTTAAC